>Ga0114946_10001401_pt1 | contig 16658 bp, 13 predicted proteins | sample WalLakDeSediment_FD_88676 | JGI IMG/M metagenome (GOLD analysis project Ga0114946, IMG submission 88676) | Lake sediment microbial communities from Walker lake, Nevada to study Microbial Dark Matter (Phase II) - Walker Lake 11/02/13 Deep Sediment | ecosystem: Environmental > Aquatic >... | reverse complement strand
CGGGATCTCGTGGTCGCTCGCCACAACTCCAGGAGTGTACGCTGCCTCCGCCTCCGTTCGCGCCTGGCCAAAAGGCCGAATCACGCGAATTTGCCCTCGCTTGCGGGCGAAACGGTTCGCATGATCGGGCAAATCCCGAGCTAGGGACGAGCTTCGTCGCGCGCTGGGACTTCGAGTTCGACGCGTGACGCTGCTCGGGCGTAGCCGCGTCGTTCATCACGCTCGACCGAGAACTCGTCGTGACCGGCTCGCGCACCACGGCTCAGCGCGACACGCGCTACGGAACAAATTCTCGTCTCCTGCGTCTTGGCCCAACACGTGGGACGACGCGACCAGCAAGCAGGGCGAATTCCCCTCCCTCCCGTCGAGATCCTCGAGCTCGACCGGAGCTCACCTGCCGCCAAGCCCGCGCGCCTGAGCCCCGAAGACGGCTGGCTCGGGCGCCTGCTCGGCCGCAAGGCCGCCAGCCGCTTTATCCTCGACCCCTCGCAGATCCCGGCAGACCTCCTTGGCGGTCGCCGGGATTTCGCGCTGTTGGCGATCGATGACGAAGGGCGGCCGGTCCTGCGCGTGCTCCCCGGCATGCAGGGCGAGCTTCGCATCGGCGTCAGCGAGATGAGCGTCGCGCAGATGCTCGCCGACCCCGCGCTGCACGATCCCGCCCAAGGCGGCGCTCGGCTCCCGCTGTCAAACGGCGCTCGATTGCGCATTTGCTGCGGTCCCAAGACCTTCGTCGCCCGGGTCGGCGGTCCGCCGCTGCCCCAGACCCCGCAGCCCGGCGCGAGCCAAGCGGCCAACGCCGGCCCGGCCCCCTTGGCCGCCTCGCAGCTCGCCCACGCCTGATCCCCGCCAGACCCAATCGCACCGACCAACCCCAGCCGCCCTGCCCTCATCGTTCATGAGGGGGGCGGCTGGTTTTTTGTGTCCGTGGTAAATTCGCGCCGCTCGACGCGACATGATCATCGTCACCGGCACCAAGCGCTCCGGCACCTCGATGTGGATGCAGATCCTGATCGCGGCCGGCTTCCCGCCCTTCGGCGAGGCGTTCCCGGCCAATTGGGGCAAGACCTTGCGCGACGCCAACCCCTCGGGCTTTTACGAGTCGCTCCTGCGCCAGGGCATCTACTGGCGGACCAACCCGCACCCGCGGACCGGCGCCTACTTCTTCCCCGAGCAGGTCGAGCGCCACGTCTGCAAGGTCTTCATCCCCGGCCTAGTCCGCAGCGATCGCGCCTACATCGGCAAGGTCGTCGTCACGGTCCGAGAGTGGCGCGAGTACGAGAGCTCGCTGTCGCGCCTGTACGCGATGGAGGACGAGGCCCGGCTCGCGCGAGCGCCCGACTCACCCAACCCGGTCCGCTTCGATCCGGTGCTCGAGTGGTGGACCGAGAACTTCGCCTTGGTCCGCGACATCGCGATTCGCCGCTACCCCGTCCACGTCCAGAGCTACGACGGCCTGCTCAGCGATCCCGAGGCGGTGATCCGCAAGACCCTCGCCTGGCTCGGCGACCCCGAGATCGACGTCGACAAGGCCGTCGCCGCCGTCGAGCCCAAGAACCGCACGCAGGTCCGGCCCGCGTCAACTAGCGTCGAGCCCGAATTCGCCGCGCTGTTCGACGAGCTCTACGCCACGGTCGACGCCGGCAAGGGCCTCGAGCACAGCTTCATCAAGGAGCTCAACGAGGCCAATCACAAGCTCGTGCCGCGGATCCAAGCCGCGCAGCAGGCCGTCAACGACGATCAGATCGCCCGCCGCAACCGTCGAATGCAAGGCGGCGAGGGCCCCGGCGAGGGCCCACCCCCCGACGGCCAGCTGCCGCCAGGGTCGATGGGCTGGGACGGCTAACCCCGCTCACGGGGCGACGCACAGCGCGAACTTGTTGCTCATGTTGTTGCCGTTGGTGCACCACCCGTTTTGCTCGGCCCCGCAGGCGGCGCCGCTGATCCAATTCTGGCCCATGTATTGGTAGACGCCCCAGACTAACGCGCACTGGCCGGGGTTGGTGTTGCACAGCAACTGGGCCATGGCCTGCATCGGGTTGCCGCAGCTGCCCTCATTGTTGGTCTGCGTGCAGATGTTGTCGTTGTAGCTGCAGCCCGCAGGCCCAGCGCACGGCGGCGTCATCCCACACTCGGCGCAGGCGGCCTGGACGTTGGTGTCGCTCAAGATGCCCGCGACCGGCACCTTCCAGTACGTATAGCCATTCCAGCTGTCGACGAGGATCATGCCGGCGCACTCGAGCACGCAAAACTCGTCGCAGCCGTCGTTGCTGACGTTGTTGCCGTCATCGCACTCCTCGACCCCGTCGTGGACAAAGCCGTCCCCGCAAAAGGCGTGTTCGCAGGTGCTCGGGCACGCGTCGTCGTCGTCGAGGTTGCCGTCGTCACACGCCTCGACGCCCTCGTAGAGGTAGCCGTCACCGCAGACGTTGATCGTACAAAAGGTCGTGATGCACCCGTCGGTGTCGATGTCGTTGCCGTCATCGCACTCCTCGACCCCCTCGTGGACGTAGCCGTCGCCACAATAGGCGAACTGGCAGGCCGGGCAATCGTCGGTGGTGTCGTCGTTGCCGTCGTCGCATTGCTCGCCGGGCTGCACGATCCCATCGCCGCAGGTCCCGAGCTCGCACGTGCTGGTGCACCCGTCGGCGTCGTTGTCGTTGCCGTCGTCGCACTCCTCGACGCCCTCGTGGACGAACCCATCGCCGCAGGTCGCGAGCTTGCAGCCGGCGACGCAGTCGTCGGTGTTGTCGGTGTTGCCGTCGTCGCACTCCTCGTACTCGGGGTAGACGAAGCCATCGCCGCACGTGGCGATGGTGCACACCGGCGTGCACTGGCCCGACTCGCTGTTCGCGGGCCCGAGGTCACACTGCTCGCCGGGATCGACCACCCCATCGCCGCAGGTGTCGGGGGCACCGTCGCCATCGCCGTCGCCGGTCTCCTCGTCACCGTCCCCATCGCCGCTCGTGTTCGCGGTCGTGCTCCCGCCGCTGAAGGTGAAGAAGGTGTCGTTGGTCTCGGGCGCAGGCGTGCAAGCGAAGCTCGTGACACACAAGCCAAGCGCGGCGGACAACGCGGCAGTTCGAAGGTCAAGGCGCATGGCCCTACAGTATCGAAAACCGGGGCCGCGCGGTGAGGGTTCAGGGCCAGCCGAACTGGCCGAGCCAGCGAGCGTGGCCCATGCCCATGAACGTCATGCCCGAGACCACCGGGTCGCCCGCGGGGGTCAGCGCGAGCCGGCCCGGGTAGGACCACTGCGCGGCCTCGCCTCCCTCGAGGTCGGACCCATAGCCACGAACCCCAATCGCGCTCTGTTACGGCTCATCCCCGCAGGGTATCACTCAGCGCTCGTCGGGATCGGGATCACGTCCAACGAACCGAGCCCGCAGCCGACCCACCTTCGCCCAAACGCCGCCGCGAGCTTCGGGCAGCGCGTCGGGGGGCTTCGCGGGCTCGCCTGGGCTCCGCCCTAGCAAGGCGGTGAACGGGGCCGAGAACAGCATCTTGGCGAGGGCGCGGGACAGCTCGAGGGGCGAGTCGGCCCGGGCCTCGACCGCCACCTGCTCGCCGTGGAGTCGGTCCTCGATGGCCCCGCGCGCGATCGTGCGGCTCCCATCGGAGCGGATCTCGACGACCATGCGCGCCACGATCGGAAGCTCGTCCGGAAGCTCGCTCGGCAGGGCGTCGGCTTCGCCAGCCTCGAGCTCGGCGCTCGCGGTGTTGGTGGTGCGTTCAGCGTCAGACATGCTCGCGCGGGAGCAGCTTCGGACAGACCCCCTGCCTGCGCAAGGCTCGGTGGACGCCGACCGTTGCTGGTGTATACGTTGGCCCTCGCACCGAGCCCGAGGCGAACGCACGATCGCCTAGGCGCAGGCCGCGGCGCGGAGAATCACGACATGGACTACGTTGGCCGAATCTTCCGCCCGCCGAGCGAGGCCCACAGCCTGCTGTTGCAGGTGACCATCGGTTGTAGCCACAATCGCTGCGTCTATTGCGACATGTACCGCGACAAGCAGTTTCGGCCGAAGCCCTGGGCGCAGGTCGAGGCCGATCTGCGCGAGGCCGGAGCGCTCGCGCGCCGGGGACACCGCAGCGAGCGGATATTTTTGTGTGACGGCGACGCGCTGATCCTCAGCACCGGCAAGCTCTTGCAGATCCTCGCGGGGATCCGCGAACACCTGCCCCACGTCACCCGCGTGGGCACCTACGGCGACACCCGCAGCGTCGGGCGCAAGACCGTCGAGGAGCTCACGCAGCTGCGCGAGGCCGGCCTGAGCATCGTCTACCACGGCATGGAGAGCGGCGACGAGGAGGTCCTCGAGCGCATCGACAAGGGCGGCACCCGGCCCGAGCTGATCACCACCGCCGAGAAGCTGCGCGCGGCTGGGATCACCCACTCGGTGATCGTCCTGCTTGGGATCGGCGGCGTCGCGCTCAGCGAGCAGCACGCGCGCAACACCGCGGCCACCCTCAGCGTGATGGATCCGCCCTACGTCGGGGCCCTGACCACCACGATCGTGCCCGGGACCCCGCTCGCGGACCTGGCCGCGCGCGGTGAATTCGAGCTGCCCAGCAAATTCAGGATGCTCGAGGAGCTGCGCGAGCTCGTCGGCCACAGCCAATTCAGCAATTGCCGGTTCTCGAGCAATCACGCCAGCAACTATTTGCCGCTGCGCGGGACCCTGCCCCGCGACCGCGCCGGCATGCTCGAGGTCTTGGACGAGGTCATCGCTCGCGGCGATGAGCGCCTGCTCAAGCCCGAGCGGCTCCGCGGCCTCTAGTCGAAGTCGCCACCGCATGCACCACCCCGACCAAGCCACCGACCCCGTTTGCGGCATGTCGGTCACGATCGCGTCCGCCAAGCACACCGTCGAGCACCACGGCCGGACCGTGTATTTTTGCGGGGCCGGCTGCAAACGCAAGTTCGAGGCTGACCCCGAACACTACGCCGCGCAGCCCGCCGAGCCCGCCCCCGCCGTCCAGCCCTCGGGCCAAAAGCCCTGGTACTGCCCGATGTGCGCCGGCGTCGAGTCCGAGCTGCCGGGCGACTGCCCCAAGTGCGGCATGGCCCTCGAGCCCACGCCGGGCCTGGCCGACACGGCCGTCGAGTGGACCTGCCCGATGCACCCAGAGGTCGTGCGCGCCGGCCCGGGCGACTGCCCCAAGTGCGGCATGGCCCTCGAGCCCCGCACGGTCACGCTCGCCAAGCGCGACAACCCCGAGCTCGTCGACATGCGCCGGCGGCTATGGGTCGCGTTGGTCTTCACGATCCCGCTGTTCGTGCTCTCGATGCTGCCGATGATGGTCCCCGGCGATCCGTTTGCGATCGTCCCCCACGCCGTCCGCCAGTGGATCGAGCTGGTCCTCGCGACGCCGGTGGTCGCGTGGTGCGGGTGGCCGTTCTTGGTCCGGGGCGCCCGGTCCGTGGCGACCCGCAACTTGAACATGTGGACGCTGATCGGCCTTGGGGTCGGCGCCGCCTACGTCTACAGCGTCGTCGCTGCGGTCGCGCCCGAGCTGTTCCCGCCGGCCATGCGCGAGGGCCATGGCCACGGCAGCGGCACCGTGCCGGTCTACTTCGAGGCCGCGGCGGTGATCGTCACGCTGGTCTTGGTCGGGCAGGTGCTCGAGCTCCGGGCGCGGGCGCAGACCGGGGCGGCGATCAAGGCGCTGCTGGGCATGGCGGCCAAGTCCGCGCGCAAGCTGCTCGACGACGGGCGCGAGGTCGACGTCGACATCGCCGCGATCCAAGTCGGCGATCGCCTGCGCGTGCGCCCCGGCGAGAAGGTCCCGGTCGACGGCGTGGTCCTCGACGGCCACAGCAGCGTCGACGAGTCGATGCTCACCGGCGAGCCGCTCCCGGTCGAGAAGCAGCCCGGCGCCACGCTGATCGGCGCGACCCAAAACGGCGTGGGCTCGTTGGTCATGCGCGCCGAGAAGGTCGGCGGCGAGACCATGCTCGCCCGGATCGTCGCGCTCGTGGCCGAGGCCCAGCGCAGCCGCGCGCCGATCCAAGCCTTGGCCGACAAGGTCGCCGGCCTGTTCGTCCCGGCCGTCGTCAGCGTCGCGATCATGGCCTTCATCGCCTGGTCGATCTGGGGGCCCGAGCCGCGCTTCGCCCATGGCCTGATCAACGCGGTCGCGGTCCTGATCATCGCCTGCCCCTGCGCGCTCGGCCTGGCCACGCCGATCTCGATCATGGTTGCGATGGGTCGAGGCGCCCACGCGGGCGTGCTGTTCGCCAACGCCGAGGCCGTCGAGCGGCTCGAGCAGGTCGAGGTCCTCGTGGTCGACAAGACCGGCACGCTGACCGAGGGCAAGCCCACGCTCGCGCAGGTCGAGCCCGTCGCTGGCGGGCCCAGCGAGGATCAGCTGCTGGCCTGGGTCGCGAGCCTCGAGCGGGGATCGGAGCACCCGCTCGCGGCGGCGATCGTCGCCGGCGCCGAGGCGCGCGCGCTCACGCTGCACCCCGCCGAGTGGTTCGAGTCGGTGACTGGCAAGGGCGTGATCGGCCGGGTCGAGGGCCGGGACCTCGCCGTCGGCAACCGCAAGCTGCTCGTCGATCAGGGCGTCGACGCGCTCGCCCTCGCGGCGCTAGTCGAGCGCGCCGAGGCCCTGCGCAGCGAGGGCGCGACCGCGATGCTCGTCGCCCTCGACGGCGTCGCCGCTGGGCTGATCGCCGTCACCGATCCGATCAAGGCGACCAGCCACGAGGCCCTCGTCAGCCTCCGGCGAGACGGCTTGGAGATCGTCATGCTCACCGGCGACGCCCGGGCGACCGCCGCTCACGTCGCCGCCACGCTCGGCATCGATCGCTTCATCGCCGAGCTCTTGCCCGCCGACAAGGCCGCTGAGATCGCCGCGTTGCAGGCCGAAGGCAAGCGCGTAGCGATGGCCGGCGACGGCATCAACGACGCCCCCGCCCTCGCCCGCGCCGACGTCGGCATCGCGATGGGCACCGGCACCGACGTCGCGATCGGCAGCGCCGGCGTCACCTTGGTCAAGGGCGACCTGCGAGCGATCCTCCGCGCCCGCCGCCTCAGCCGCGCGACCATGCGCAACATCAAACAGAACCTGACCTTCGCGTTCCTCTACAACTCGCTGGGGGTGCCGATCGCCGCTGGCGTCCTGTACCCCGTGGCCGGCGTGCTGCTCTCACCAATGATCGCAGCCGCCGCCATGAGCCTGTCTTCGGTCTCGGTCATCGGTAACGCGCTACGTCTGCGGCGGGTCGAGCTTTAGCCGGCCCTCGACTTACACTCGGGAGATGGCGCGCCTCCACACGACCGTCCTCGGCCTGTCGCTTGCACTCGCAGCGAGCTCGGCCACGGCCTGCGTTCGCGAAGCGCCGGCCGCCGAGACCAAGCCCAAGGCCCTCGACATGAAGATCGAATCTCCCGCGTTCACCGACGGCGAGCGGATCCCCAGCAAGTACACCTGCGAAGGCGAGGACGTCTCGCCGGCGCTGAGCTGGTCCAACCTGCCCGCGCGGACCAAGAGCTTGGCCTTGGTCATCGACGATCCCGACGCGCCGGATCCCAAGGCGCCGAAGCGCACGTGGGTGCATTGGGTCGTATACGACATCCCGCCCGACGCCGGCGGCCTCCCCGAAGCTGTCGATGAGCTCCCGCACGGGGCCCATCAGGGCCGCAACGACTGGGGCCGGATCGGCTATGGGGGCCCCTGCCCCCCGATCGGCGAGCACCGCTATTTTCACAAGCTCTACGCCCTCGACGCGGTTCTCGGTGAGCTCTCGGAGCCAACAAAGGCCGAGCTCGAGCGCGCGATGACGGGCCACATCCTCGCCGAGGCGCAGCTGGTCGGGACTTACCAAAAGCAGCACTAGTCTCCCAAGTTGCGATAGGCTCGGGGCCCGGAAGCCACGGAGACCCTCGCCATGAAAAAATCGCTGTTTATCGTCTTGAGTTCGGGAGTCTTGATCAGCTGTGGAGACGACCCGGGCGCTGCGGACTCGCGCACCAGCCTCACCGGCATCGGGATCAGCTCCGGCACGGACGACGGAGGCAACACCCTCGGTGGCGACGGCGACGGTGATGGCAACGGTGATGGCGACGGCGACGGCGACGGCGACGGCGATGGCACCAGCCAAACCGGCGACGGCGACGGCGACGGCGATGACTCGGCCGGCACCGGCGGGCAAAAGTTCGACACCCTCGCGGTCCCCGACGGCGGAGAAAACTGCGGCGCCAGCGAGGACTTCGAGTTCTCGTATTTGTGGGCGGCGAACAGCGGCCAAGGCACGATCTCCAAGATCGACACCAAGACCGTGACCGAGGTCGGCCGCTACATCGTTCGGCCCGACAGCAACGGCTCGCCCTCGCGGACCTCCGTCAGCCTCTCGGGTCACGTCGCCGTCGCCAACCGCAACGGCGGCGTCACCAAGATCTACGCCGACGAAAAATTCTGCCCAGACACCAACGGCCAGCCCGGCATCCAAACCTCGAACAGCGCCGCCTACCTGCCTTGGGGCCAAGACGAGTGCGTGGCGTGGTACCGCGAGATGCCCTACAGCTCGCAGCGCCCCGTCGCCTGGGGCCCAGGCGTGTTCAACCAGGGCACCTGCCAATACGAGGACGAGGAGCTGTGGACGGCCGGCACCAACAACGGCTCGGTCATGGACATCTACGTGCTCAACGGCGACGACGGCACGACCAAAGAGATGATCAGCATCCCGACCGGCGGCGGCGGGCTCAACAACAGCATCTACGGGATCTACGGCGGGGCCGTCGACGGCAACGGTGACTTTTGGGGCTCGCAGCTCGGGTCCTCGGGCAAGCTCGTCCGGGTCAACCGCGCCGACATGACCTACGACATCTGGGACACGCCCAACGGCCCGCACTGGTACGGCATGACCGTCGACGCCGAGGGCATCGTCTGGCTGTGCAGCCAGACCGTCGGCCGCTTCGATCCCCAGACCGAGACGTGGACCCAGGCGTCGGTCGGCGGCTACACCGGCTGCATGGCCGACGCGTCCGATAACGGCCTGCTGTGGATGTCGACCGGCAACGGCGTCGTCGGTGTCAACCGCGACACCCTCGCGGTCGAGAAGAGCTGGCCCACCGCCGGCTCCTACGGCGTCAGCATCGACTTCGAGGGCTACGTCTGGACCGTCGCGTTCGGCAACAACGCCCACAAGATCGACCCCGACACCGGCCAAGTCTGGACCTACGGCGGTCTGGTCGGCGCCTACACCTACTCGGACATGACCGGCTACGCCCTGAGCAACGCCGGCATTCCGAATGGTTAGGCCCCCCGCGGGGGTGCTCGCTACTCGATCGCCCCCCGCCAGAGCGAGATTTTGACGCCGCCCTGATCGGTCGCCACGGCCCGCGTGAGCGGGAGCTTGGTCGCCTTGGCCAGGCTCGTCTCGTTGGTCACCAAGCCGATTCGCACGGGCTTGGGCAGGCGCTCGGCGAGCTGGCCGAGCGACGCGTAGAGATTGCGCAGCCGCGCCGGGTCGCCGGTCCGCAGCCCCCACGGCGGGTTCGCCAGCAACGCGACGCCGGGCCCACATTCAGCGAAGGGCATCGCCTCGGCGTCGCCGACCGAGCGCTCCAAGAACACGATGCGATCGCGGACGCCTGCCCGCTCGGCGTTCGCCTGGGCCGCCTCGATCGCGCCGGCGTCCCGCTCACACGCGATCAGCGTGGCCTCGCTGGCGACCGCCGGCCGGCGCAGCTGCTCGCGGATCCCCTCGAACAAGGCCCGATCAAACTCCGGCTGGTCCATGAACGAGAACGTCCGACCGTAACCGGGCGGCAGGCCGGCGGCGATCGTCGCGGCTTCGATCACCAAGGTGCCCGAGCCGGCCACGGGATCGACCAGCGCCATGCCGGGGGTCCAGCCCGAGGCGTTGAGCAGCGCCCGGGCGATGTCTTCACGCAGGGGGGCCTTGCCGGTCTGCTCCCGCCAGCCTCGCTTGTGCAAGAGCGTGCCGGTGGTGTCGACGCTGATCGTGCAGCGATCGCGGACCAGCCGGACTTGGATCAGCGTGGGCTCGCGGCGGCCCTCGCCGAGCTCGCCGCCGCCGGGGCCCTGGGCTTCGTCGGCGCGCAGGCGGAGCTTGCCCTTGCTGCGCTGCTCGATGCCCCGCTCGATCCGCTCGGCGATCCCGCTCGTGTGGTACAGGCGCGAGCGCTTGGCGTGGGCGCGGACCCGGACGCCGCGCTCGGGGGCCAGCCAGCGCTCCCACTCGAGCGCTCCAGCGACGCGCTCGAGCTTGCGAAAGTCACGGGCGAAGAACTCGGCGATGTGCACGAGCACGCGCAAGCCCAAGGCCGATCCCAGGTTGATCCGGTAGATCGTCGCGAGGTCGCCAAAGCAGCTGACGCCGCCGGGGACGGCGGTCGCCTCTTCGACGCCGAGGGCCGCGAGTTCGGCCTCGAGCAGGGGTTCGAGGCCCGGGGCTGAAGCCACGAATAGGCGTAGACGTTCACTCATTGGTCATTGTCCTGATCCCAAGGTCGAAGCTCGGGTCCAAATCGTCGTCGTCGTTCGTCGCGCCGGGCCGCCCGCTCGAGCTCGTCGGGGTCGGCGGACCAATCGAGGGTCAGCTCGACCCGGCTCGGCGCCTCGGCGCCCGGGGTCTGGCGCTCGATGACCGCCACCTTGCTCGGGCCGCCAGCTTGGATCGCGGCGATCACCGCCGCCCGATCGGCGACCGCGAGCCCGTCGACCTCGATGAAGCGATCGCCCTCGCGCAGGCCCGCGGCGGCCCCGACCCGATCGGGGAGCACCGCGGTCACGAGCAGCTCGTCGAGGTTCACGCCGATCAACCGATCGGTGATCCCCAGGGCGTTTCGCCGATCGAGGGGCGCGTCGAGCTGCGCGAGGTTCCACGCGGCGATCGCCACGACCAAGGCCGAGTGGCGCTGGTACTCGTCGATCACCGCGTCGACGTGGTCGTGCTGGGTGTGGTGGTAACGGCGGTAGTCCGAGCGGCCGGCCTGCACCCAAAAGAACGCCGGGACCTCGGCGCGCATGAACGAGGTCGAGTCCGTCGACTCCCACGGCAGGGCCTCGACCACGCGCAGGGCGAAGGGCATGGTCGCCGGCGCGAGCTTGGTGACCGGCTCGAACACCTGCTGCATCGCCGCCCACATCTCGGGGGTCGCGGCGAGCTCCGAAATATAGTTGGTCCCGTTGTCGTGGACGAACACCCCGCTGATCCCGTCGAGCAGCTCGGGGTGGGCCTCCACCCAGCCGTTCGAGCCGAGCAGGCCCTGCTCTTCACCGGACCAGAGCATGAAGCTGATCGTCCGCCGCGGCTGGGTGTTCGCGCTCGCACAGGCCGCGGCGATCAGCCGCGCCGCCTCCATGGTCGTCGCCACGCCGGTCGCGTTGTCGACCGCTCCGCTCGCCCCATCCCACGAGTCGAGGTGGCCGCCGACGATCACCCGCTCGTCGGGGAACTCGGCGCCCGGCAGCTCGGCGATCACGTTGAAGGCCGGCACCGGCCCAGGCAGCAGGCGATTGGCCACGCCAAACTCGAGCTCGACGTACTCGCCGGCGGTCATGCGCTCGACCAAGGCCGCGTGCTGATCGCCGCGCAGGCGGATCTCCACGCGCTTGGGCAGCTTGGCGGGATCGAGCCGGTGGTTGCCGTGGCTGTGGATCAGCGGATCGTCGGCGGCACCCGCAGCGCGGACCAGCCCGGCGATCGGCGCCTTGGCAAAGGCCCGCTCGATCTGCGAGTTCAGCGAGCCGCTCGGCCCATTCGACCGCCAGGGCACCATGATCCACGCGTCTCTGAGATAGGGCTTGAGCGCGCGCAGCTCGGCCGTGCTGCTGGGGTAGCGCAGGGCCTGGCCGCGGATCGGGCCGCCGGCCTCGAGCCCCTCTTGCCCGCGGGTGCCGGGCGTCCACGCCCAAGTCGTGAACTCGAGGGCCTCGCGCTCGGGCCGGATCACTTGGCCGCTCGCCTTGCCGCGCTCGAAGCCGACCGGCAGCTCGCCCCACTGCTCGCGGGTCGCCGTCAGGCCCCAAGCCGTGAACCGATCGACCGCCCACCGCTCGGCCGCGGCGATCTCGGTCGAGCCCGTCAAGCGCGGGCCGATGTCGACGGCGAGCACGCGCACGTGATCCTCGACCTCGCTGCTGGCCTTCGCCAGATCGACCATCGCCACGACCACCGGATCCGCGGAGATCGGCGCAGGCTCGGGCGCCGCCGCAGGCTCGCGCGGCCCGTCGAGCAGCGGGTGGCCCACCAGCTCGGACCCGCGTTCCCCCTGGTGACACGCCCCCAGCGCAAGCGAGCCCGCGAGCAAAGCCCCCGCCAACGAGGCGAGGGCGAGCGGCGAAGCGGCGCGGGACGGCATGCCGTCGTCATCATCGCATCTTTAGGCGGTCCACAGGAACACCCAAATAAACCTTGTGTGAAGCCGTGTAATGCTAGAGGCCCAGCCATGAAATTGGCCCGTAACGCGTACAGCTAACCAATAGCTCGCCATGGGTTTACTCGGCTTTCCACCGAAAAAATATCCGACAAGGAGTTCCCCAGCGAGACTTCAGCGTCTATGCTCCGCGCTCCGCATGGACGCCCGCCGACTCACGCACCTGCGCCAGCTCGAGGCCGAGAGCATCTTCATCATCCGCGAGAGCGTCGCCGAGTTCGAGAACCCGGTGATGCTCTACTCGATCGGCAAGGACTCGGCGGTGATGCTGCGCCTCGCTCAGAAGGCGTTTTGGCCCGGCAAGCTGCCGTTCCCGTTGATGCACATCAACACCACCTGGAAATTCCGCGAGATGATCCGGTTTCGCGATCAGATGTGCCGCGAGTGTGGCTTCGATCTGATCGAGGAGATCAACCAAGACGGCGTCCGCGACCGCATCAACCCGTTTGACCACGGCCCGGCCTACACCGACATCATGAAGACCGACACGCTCAAGGCCGCGCTGACCAAGCACGGCTTCGACGCCGCGTTCGGCGGGGCCCGCCGCGACGAAGAGCGGTCCCGGGCCAAGGAGCGGGTCTACAGCTTCCGCGATCGCAAGCACGCCTGGGATCCAAAGAACCAGCGCCCCGAGCTGTGGCGGCTGTTCAACGGCCGCCACTTCAAGGGCGAGAGCATCCGCGTGTTCCCGCTGTCGAACTGGACCGAGCTCGACGTCTGGCAATACATCCACCTCGAGCGCATCCCGATCGTCCCGCTGTATTACGCCGCGGTCCGTCCGGTGGTCGAGCGCGACGGCACCTTGATCATGGTCGACGACGATCGCCTGCCGCTCGCGCCGGGCGAGCAGCCCATGAATAAGCTGGTCCGGTTTCGCACGCTCGGCTGCTACCCGCTGACCGGCGCGGTCGAGTCCGAGGCGATCACGCTCCCGCAGATCATCCACGAGATGCTGACCACCAAGATCAGCGAGCGCTCCGGCCGGGTCATCGACCGCGACGCCGACGCCTCGATGGAGAAGAAGAAGCGCGAGGGATACTTCTAATGGCCATCGAACACCGCAGCCCGCCGTTCCCGAGCCTGGCCCCCGCCGACGACTCGCGCCCGGTCTCGACCTTGATCCAGACCATCCCCGCCCCGTTCCAAGGCGACGCCGAGATCCTCGAGTTCCTCAGCGACTACGAAGGCCGCAGCCTCCTGCGGTTCGTGACCATCGGCTCCGTCGACGACGGCAAGTCCACGCTGATCGGCCGGCTGCTCTACGAGACCGGCGGCGTGTTCGACGATCAGCTCGCCGCGGTCACCTCGACCGAGCAAGGCGGCCGCGAGGTCATCAACTTCGCCAACTTGACCGACGGCCTCGTCGCCGAGCGCGAGCAGGGCATCACCATCGACGTCGCCTACCGCTACTTCGCGACCAAGCGGCGCAAGTTCATCATCGCCGACACCCCCGGGCATGTGCAGTACACCCGCAACATGGCGACCGGGGCCTCGACCGCCGACGCCGCCATCATCCTGATCGACGCGCGGCTCGGGGTCTTGCAGCAGTCCCGGCGCCACGCCTACATCGCCAACTTGCTCGGGATCCCGCAGCTGCTCGTCGCCGTCAACAAGATGGATCTAGTCGGCTTCGAGCAGGCCCGCTACGACGAGATCGTCGCCGAGCTCCGCGAGTTCACCCGGCCGCTCGGGTTTGAGCACGTCGAGTTCTTCCCGGTCAGCGCGCTCGAGGGCGACAACGTCGTCACCGCCAGCGAGCGGACCCCATGGTTTAGCGCCAGCGGCGGCCTGCCCTTGCTCGAGCACCTCGAGACCACCGAGGTCCGCAGCCCCGCCGACGACGACCGCCTGCTGTTCCCGGTCCAGCTGGTCCAGCGCCCCGACCTCGACTTTCGCGGCTACGCCGGGACCATCGCCTCGGGCCGGGTCCGCCGCGGCGACGAGATCAAGGTGCTGCCCTCGGGCAAGACCAGCCGGATCGCACGAATCGTCACCTGGGACGGCGAGCTCACCGAAGCGTTCGCGCCGATGTCGGTGACCTTGACCCTCGCCGACGAGATCGACATCAGCCGCGGCGACGTCTTGACCCGGGTCGACAACCATCTGCACGTCAGCCGCCGGGTCCAAGCCACGCTCGTATGGATGCACGACATCCCGCTCGAGCCCGGCCGCCAGTACCTGATCAAGCACCTGACCAACCTCGTGTCCGGTTCGGTCGTCACCGTCGATCACAAGATCGACATGGACACGCTCGCCAAGATCCCCGCCGACAGCTTGGCGCTCAACGACGTCGGCGACGTGACCTTGAGCCTCAACCGCCCGCTGATCCTCGACGAATACACCCAGGACAAGTCGGCCGGCTCATTCGTCATCATCGATCGGGTCAGCAACGTCACGATCGCCGCCGGCATGATCCGCGGCCACGGCGAGGACTTCCAAGACGACGGCCGCGCCGTCGCCCAGGCCCTCAACGCCACCGAGCGGGCCGCTCGCTTCAACCAGCGGCCTGCGGTGGTGTGGATGACCGGCCGCTCGGGCACCGGCAAGATCGTCGTCGCGCGGACCTTGGAGCGCCGGCTGTTCGACGCCGGCTACATGGCCTATGTCCTCGACCCCCGCCAGCTGACCCGCGTCGATCGCCAGGCCCAAGCGGCCGACTTCAAGCCCCTCATCGACGCGGCCGAGACCCTCGCCGACGCGGGCATGATCGTGATCGTCGCGTTCACCTCGCCAGCGCGGATCGACCGCGAGCGGGCCCGGAAGCGGTTCAACGGAGACCTCCCCTTTGTCGAGGTGTTCTTCGACGCCGACCCCTCAACCTGCCGCAGCCGGCTCGAGGCCTTGGGCCGGGATCCCGATGAGGCGAGCTTGGCTTATGAGGCGCCGGAGGATCCGGACGTGATGATCACCGGCGACGAGCTGGATCTCGAGCGGGAGGTCGACCGGCTGGTCCGCTCGCTCGAGCGGCGCGGGGTCCTGGGGGGCTGACGGGGTCGGCGCGCAGCTGGGCGATCGCCTCGTCCATGCTGCGCCTGACGTCGGCGTCGCGGGGCTTGTTGAGCTTCTTCGCCTTCCTCTCGAGCCCACTCGCCGCGATCCGGCGGTCCTTGCTGTCGAGCTCGACTAGCCGCGACCACCAGCGAGTGAGCAGATCTGCGAGCGCCTCACGACCCCAGCTCGCCTTGAGCTCGGCCGCGAACTCTTGAAAGACCGCCGAACGCGGCTCGGCGCTCGGCTCGGCGTGTCCGGCATCACCAGAATCCGGCGCCGCCTGCTCCGGAGCGCTCGGCTCGACCGGCACCAACCGGCCGTAGCCCAGCGAAGTCTTGCCGCCCACACCCTCCTCGTCGAGGGCCTCGAGCAGCAGCTTCATCGCCAAGTCGGCCCATTGCGCAGGCCCACTGACCGCGATCAGAAACTGCGCCCCGGGCCTCACATTGACGAAGCCCACGGGGATCGGATCATCGTAGTCGTTGGGCGCCGTCTGGCCCCGCGAATCGTAATAGCCTTTGTGGTGGACGGTCAGGACATCGCGCGCGAATGGCTGGTTGCCGTCGCATGAGTCCGGAACGTAGAGCGCGTCATGAAACACGACCTTGCCAGCGCAGGCGCTCGATTCGGTCGAATCGTCAGCATCGGCATCGGGGGCCCCAAACAGCTCACGGTAGCGCTCGCCCGGGCCCCGCGTGATCCGGCGCTCGGTCCAGGTGACGCCGCGCCAGGCCGCTCGCTCGGGGTCGTCGTCACCCGCTTCGGGGCCGTATTGCTTGGCGACGTGGTGAGCGATCATGCCTTTGAGGGCCGACCCCGGGATCACCGGAGCCCCCCAGGTGTGCTGCACCGTCAAGCCAACCTCGCTGCTGCTCGGGTTGCCGTGGCCGACCAGCAGCCGGCTCGTCGCGCGGCAGGTCTGACAGCGCGAGTCCGCCCCGGCCAAGCTGGCCTGCCAGCGCCTGAAGTAATCGGCGTAGTCCGGGCTGACCTGGGTCTGCGCGAGCCGGCCCAGCCAGGCGCCTCGGATCTGCGGGTCCTCGTCCGGCGCGTAGCGTTCATGGACCAAGCCCAGGTGGCCCTGCCATCGATCCTCGGCTGCACCCAGCCCACGCAGATTAGATCGCATGGTCATTCTCCGTGAACGTCGCCTGGACGGCGCGATTGAGCCAAGCTGCGAGGCGCAACAATTCGCGGCTCGCGAGCATATAGGTCGCGAGATCGTCGAGGTCACGCGCCTCCCCCGGCAGCTTG
>Ga0114946_10001400_pt1 | contig 16664 bp, 13 predicted proteins | sample WalLakDeSediment_FD_88676 | JGI IMG/M metagenome (GOLD analysis project Ga0114946, IMG submission 88676) | Lake sediment microbial communities from Walker lake, Nevada to study Microbial Dark Matter (Phase II) - Walker Lake 11/02/13 Deep Sediment | ecosystem: Environmental > Aquatic >... | reverse complement strand
TCAGAGTAGTGCATAAGAAAATCCAGCTTGTGCCCTTGGAGACGGCGATATGCAAACAGTTACACTCGAACAAGCCCGGCGGCTGGTTGATCAACTGGATCTAAGCGATCAGGCCCGACTTCTTGAATACCTTATGCCGCGTGTGATACGTACCATTGTCGCCGGACAGCAGGTTGAAACGACTGAAAAAACCACATTACCGCAGGAATTGCAAGAACTGTTCCGCATTGGCGACGCCATTGCCGCTGCCGAGACGCCGCAACAAGAGACGTTGACGGCGACGGTGACATCCATACGACGGTAAAGCCGAATGTATACGGAAGCAAAACCATGACCGCCAAAGAAAAAGTCCTGCGCGAACTTGACAATCTTGATGAGCAAGAATTGGATGCGCTTTACGAACTGGTACAGCGCTTATTAGAAGCGCAGCGAGCAAACACCGCCCTGCACTCTTTTCTTGAGCGACATCTTCTGCATAACAAAGAGTTGGAAGAAGAAGAATTAGCTGCTGAAGGCTATCAGCTCTATGCTCAAGAAGCGGTCGAATTTGCCGCTTGATCTGGCGTTATGGCGTGTCTGAGGTAACGGCCGTCCAAAACCCCATGCTTGGGTACGCCGATCAGATAAGCTGGCGGCGGGTCATTGGGCGACGCGGAAGTTTGAAGGCAGTTAAAGCGACTGTTGCCTGAGGAGAGATAGTTATAATGAGTGATGATGCGGTTTTTTTGCAGGAAGCCATCAAGCGGCGTTGGGCGCAGGCGGACGGGCCAAAGGTAAAGCGGTACGTGGACAAGTTCTGGGATCGCAGCCGGCGGGAGAGGCGGATAACGGCCGTTGTCCAGGGCAATCACGGCAATTACACCGTCTCCATTGAAGCGCAAGCGGGCGGTCTCTCGTCTACGTGTAGCTGTTACATCGGCAAAAGCGGCGGGTGTCACCACTGCGCGGCCTTAGGGATGACCTACCTGACCAAACCGGATAGTTTTACCGTCATTGAACCGGTGGAGAAAACGGCCGTTACTGGCCTGGACTCGCTGAAAGCCTACTTGAACAGCGTCACGCTGGACGAATTAGCCAAGGAGATGCGAGCCAAAGGGATTACGCAAAAAGGGTTTTGCGAGGCGGTGGGGATGAGTACGCAGCATTTTTCGGCCGTGAAATCCAGCGAACTACGCAACCGTCGCTTTCACGAATTGGGGGCGACAAAATTGGCCGTTATGTGGGCAATGGAGCATTTGGGTGATTGAGGCGACGGTTATTCTCGGTAGCGATCTGTCGCTCTCTGCCAGCTGCTGATTCTTTGACTGCCTGCACCCCGCCTGAATGTCAATCCCCTGGTGAAGATGGATGGTGCTGTTGATCCCATATGCTCCGCCAGGGCAAAAGCGCGATCTGTACGGGCGGGACGGCGCGGGTACTGCCGGTGCAAAATGGACGGTCTTGTCTCCGCGCCGTCTCGCCCTTCCTCCCCGTGCATTACAGCCGCAGGCTGCGTTGCACGGCCCAGGGGCGGATCGCGCCCTGACCGTCAATAGGCGCGAGCGGTGGGAGGGGAGATCAGGGTGAATAGACGGAATCTCGGCCCGCCGCTGCCGCCCCTACGACGGGCGCGCCATGTCAACGGACCGGCGCTGCGTCAGCTGCCGATCCCTCAACTGCCCGCACCCCGCCTGAATATCAATCCCCCGCCGCACCCGGACCGTGCTGCTGACCCCATACCGCGCCAGCTCCGCCTGAAACGCCTCTACCCGCTCCCGCGAGGAAGGGGCGCCGCCGTACCCCTGGGTGGGGTTGAGCGGAATCAGGTTGACGTGACACAGCATCCCCTGCACCAATTGGCCCAGCTTCTGCGCCTGTTCCAGGGTGTCATTTTCGCCGTTGATCAGCGCCCACTCAAAGGTTAGCCGGCGCCCGGTCTGGGCAATGTAGTAGCGGCAGGCATCCATCAAGGCGGCAATGGGCCATTTGCGGTTAACCGGAATGAGTTTGTCCCGCTCCTCATCGGTGGCCGCGTGCAGGCTGACCGCCAGGGGGGTCTGTCGCTGTTCGTCGGCGTAGCGGCGCATGGCCGGTACCAGCCCCACGGTAGAGATGGTAATTTTGCGCGCCCCCAGGTTGAAGCCGGTGGCATCGATCAGGCGATCGACGGCCGTCATCGTCTGTTCATAATTGTGTAACGGTTCGCCCATGCCCATCATGACGATGTTGGTCACCCGCTTATCCTCGGCCGCCAGTTCACGGGCAAAGTAGAGCACCTGGGCCACAATCTCCCCGGCCGTCAGATTGCGGAAGAAGCCCATCTGCCCCGTGGCGCAGAAGACGCAGCCCATGGCGCAGCCGGCCTGGCTGCTGATGCACAGGGTTACGCGCCGGTCATATTCCATGCGCACCGTCTCGACCCATTGACCATCCGGCGTTTGAAAGAGAACCTTCTTGGTCTGGCCATCGCGGGAATGCTGCTCGGTCACCGGGGTGAGCTGGCCGAGATAGGCGACGGCCGCCAGCTTTTCGCGTAGTGAAATTGGCAGGCTGCTCATGCTGGCAAAATCGGCGGCGTAATGGAGATAGAGCCATTCCCACACCTGCCGGGCACGGTAAGCTGGCTGGCCTAATTCAGCCATGAACGCGGTTAGCTCCTCCTGGCTTAAGTCGTAGAGATTGGGGGATTGATCATTGTTCATGTTGTTGTTTTCTTCATGTGAGCCACGAGGTGAATCAAAGATTGCGCAGATTAGCGCCGATTAAAAATGTTCCCGGTTTTGATCGGCGTGGTTTAGGCTGTCAGGGCATCTTCGTTCAGGGCGGCCGTCAAGGCCTGCAAATCGTTAAAAACCCACTCCGCCTTAATCTGGTTCACGGCCGCGTCCACCAGCGAGGTGACGCCGGAAAGGAGCAGAATCCCGCGCAGGCCCACGGCTTGCGCCCCGGCAATGTCGGTGGTCAGCCGGTCGCCGACCATGGCCGTGTTGGTCTTGGTCCCCGCCAGCCGGCGCAGCGCTTCCTCAAAAAGGCGCGGGCCGGGCTTGCCGACAATGACCGGTTTGACGCCCGTGGCTGCCTGGACGGCGGCTACCAGCGCCCCGGCGCCGGGCATGGGGCCCCGTTCGGTGGGCAGCGAGGGGTCAGGATTGGTGGCTACAAATTGGGCCTGCTGCTGGCTGATATACCAGGTGGCGGCGGCCAGGTCATCGTACTGGGCCGTCCGGTCGAGGCCGATGACCACGGCCGCCGCCCGCTCGCCGTTCTCGCCATCCTGCCGGCCCAGCAGCCGGAGTCCCTGGGCTTTGAGCGCCTCGCGCAGACCCCGTTCGCCAATGACGTAGACGGCCGTATCGGGCGGGTATTGCTGGCTCAGGTAGGCGGCCGTAGCCAGGCTGCTGGTCAAAATCTGCTCCGGCGGTATGATCACGCCGAAGCGGGCCAGCTTGGCCGTGTACTGGTCGACCGTTTTGGTGGCGTTGTTGGTGGCCAGGATGAAGCCCATTTCCCGGTGACGTAGGGTGGCAAAAAAGTCGGCTAAGCCCGGCACGGCCGTTTCGCCATGCCACAGGACGCCGTCCATGTCTAGAATCAGGTTTTTGATGTCGTTAAGGTTGTTCATATTTCCCTGTCTATTATACGAGGGTTGCTTCTTTTGCCTATGCCGTTTACGCGTCGCTTAGGCTGGGCCGCTTTGTTCATGTTGGCCCTGGCCTTGCGCCTGCCCGGCCTTTTTGGCCACAGCTTTCATGCTGACGAAGCGCTGTATGCCAGCTGGGCGCGGCTGATTCACGCCGGTCACGATCCCTGGCTGCAGACGGTTGTGATGGATAAGCCGCCGCTGCTCTTCTACCTGCAAGCCGCTTTCTTTTCCCTGTTTGGTCCGGTGGAATGGGCGGCCCGGCTGCCTAACTGGCTTGCTTCGCTGCTGCTCATTCCGCTCACGGCTCGTCTGGCGCGACAGCTGTACCGGACGGAGGCGGCCGTGTGGGGCGCGGCTGTGGTGGCTGCCTGTTCGGCCTTCCTGATACAGTTCAGCCCGACGGCCTTTACCGATCCGCTCCTGGTAACGTTGGTGGTGGCGGCGCTGGTGCTGCGGCTGGACGGCCGTCTCGGCTGGAGCGGTCTGGTGTGGGGGTTGGCGATGGCGGCCAAACACCAGGCGCTCTTTTTTCTGCCGCTGCTGGTTATGCTGCGACCAACGACCGTGCGACCAACGACCAATGACCAACGACCAACCATGTGGGTTGTGCTTGCGGCCAGCCTCCCGGGCGAGCGCCGGCTGGCGGGACGTTGGACATATCTGGCCCATGAAATAGGACCTTTTTTGCTGGGTGCGCTGCCGGTTGTTCTGCTCCTGCTGCTGTGGGAAGGAGTGCAGGGTGGCGCCAACAGCCTGGTGGCAGCCTGGTCAAGCTTTGGCGGCCTGCGCCTGGCCTGGTCGTGGGAGCTGTGGCCGCGCCTGGCAGCCTGGACCAGCATGCTCCCGCTCCTGATTAGCAGCTCCTGGCTGGGCACAACCCTGGTGGCGTTCATTCTAGGGCAATGGTTATTGGTTATTGGTAATTGGTTATTGGTACTTGGTCGTTCGTCGTTCGTCGTTGGTCGTTCATCGTTGGTCGTTAGTCGCTGGTCGGCAGCCGGCAGTCACGCAGCGTTAGTCGTTTTCGTCCTGGCCTATTTCCTCTTCCACTGGTTGGTGGCGGTGCCGGTCTGGGATCGTTTTCTGCTGCCGCTGGCGCCTTTGACGGCCGTTCTATTGGGCGGGCTCTACGCCTGGCCGGCCTTTGTTCGTCTGGGTAAACGGCCACAGGCGTTGGCCCTGATTGCGCTGCTGGCGCTCTTGCTGCCGGGGGCGCTGCTGGCGGCCAACAGCCGGTATCCCCTTGGCGGGTCCCGGCCGGCCGACCAGGGTGCGGCTCAAGTGGCCCAGTTTCTGGCCGATGCCCCCTATGGCACGGTATTATACGACCATTGGTATGGTTGGCAGTGGCGCTACCACCTTTTTGACAGCCGCATCTATGTCAGCTGGTTTGCCCATCCGGACGGTTTGGTGGAAGATTTGACTGTTTTTGCCACCGATGAGGCCAATCGCTACCTGGTGCTGCCGGCTGGCGACGGCCGTTTGCCGGTGGAACGGGCTGTTTATGCGGGCGGATTTATGTTAGAACTGGTTTTTACGGCCGTTGATGACCACGGCGACCCCACAATCTACCTCTACCGGGTGAGGGCCTCATGAGTGAGGCGTTGATGAAGGAACAGCTGCGGCGGCGCGCCGGCCGTTCTCTCTGGCTGCTCGGGTTGGGGCTGCTGACTCTTCTCTTTTTCTATCGGCTAGCCTTCAGCGGTCTCATTCTGGCCCGGGGAGATACCTTTCTCTATTTCTACCCTTACTGGCAGGCGGCGGCCGATGCCCTGCAGGATGGCCGGCTGCCGCTCTGGAATCCCCATCTCTTTATGGGTGCGCCGCTGTTGGCCAACAGCCAGATGGGCTTTTTCTACCCCCTCAACTGGCCGCTCTGGTATTGGCTGCCCGTACCCTATGCCGTCAGCGCCACCATTTTACTTCACCTCTGGATTGCCGGGATCGGCGCTTACCTGGCCGCCCGGCGAAGCCTGGACCTCTCTCCAGCGGCCGCCTTTCTGGCGGCGTCCCTCTTTGCCCTGGGCGGCTACCTGACCGCACAAGTCGAACACGTCAACCAGCTGCAAGGCCTGGCCTGGCTCCCCTGGTTCTTCGTCGTCATCGGACACAGATTTTCACGAATGGACACAGATGCGCCAGCCTTCACCGGAGGACACGATTTGTGGAAATCTCTGTTCATCGGGGTCCTTTTCACGTTGCAGCTGCTCGCCGGGCATACGCAGACGACATTTATCAGCGGCGTGGGGGTGGGCTTGTGGCTGCTGGTCGCCGGACCGCTGCGGCCGCGCGCTGTGCTGGTGCGGCTCCGGCCTCTGGCTGGGGGCGCCGCTCTGGCAGTCATCATGGCCGCGGTGCAGCTGCTGCCCACGCTGGAGCTAACCGGTTTCTCCAGCCGCCAGGGCGGGCTGTCGCTTAACGAGGCGCTCTCTTTCTCGCTCAGCCCGCTGCTGGTGGGACAGGCGCTGCTGCCGGGCTACGACCGGGCTCTGTTCAGTGAGTACGTGGCCTTTTTGCCCCTGACGGCCTTGTTGCTGGCCGGATGGCTGGCCTGGTCGTGGCGCGCGCGCCCGGCGTTACGGCCGTGGCTGCTGCTGGCGGCGGCCGGCCTCTTTTTCGCTCTGGGCCAGTTCAACCCCTTTTACTGGCTCCTGGCCCACCTGCCCGGCTTTGGCTATTTCCGGGCGCCTGCCCGCTGGCTGGTGCTGTATGCCCTGAGTGCAGCCCTTTTGGCCGGGGCGGGCTGGGATTGGTGGCGGAAAGGTAAGAGCATCAAAGATGGCGCAGATTCCGCAGATGGTCAGACAAAATCTGTGCCAACTGCGAAATCTTTGATTATTGTTTCGCCAATCATCTTACTCCTGCTCTGGGCCGTTGCCGCGGTACCCTTGGGCCGTTTTCTTCCCGTTGCTCCTGAATCACCCCTGGCCTGGCCGAACGGCCTGACGCTGTTAGGGTGGGGGATCGAACTGGCGCTCCTGTTGGTGCTGCTGTGGCTGCCGCGAAAATGGGGATCGTGGGCGGCCGTGCTCCTGATGCTGGCGGTGCTCTTTCTGAGCGGGCGCAGTTTGCCCTACCACAATGTGACCACGCCCGCGGCCTATTTCGACCAGCGGCCGCCCAGCCTGTGGCTGCAGGCGGCGGCTCACTGTGCCGATCCCGCGGCCTGCCCGCCACCCGACCGCTTCTTGAGCCTGTCGCAAACCTTCTTTGACCCCGGTGATCAGGCGGAAATCGACACAATTTACGCCGATCGCCTGCCGGCAGCGGCCCGGTATGATTACACCGTGGCCGTTAAACAGAAGGAGATTATTGCCCCTAACTTGCCCCTGGTCTACGGTCTGGCGGCCGTTGACGGCTACGATGGGGGAATTCTGCCATTACTTTCGTATAGTGAGTTTGTGGCCGCCACGCTTTTGCAAGGGGAGCAGACCAGTGACGGCCGTTTGCGGGAGTTCTTGACGGCTGTGCCCGACAATCGCTGGCTCAATTTGATGAATGCCCGCTACTTGATTACCGACAAGGTAGGCGACCGCTGGCATGAGGGTGCCTTCTTCGATCTGCAGCATGAAGTTTTGGTCACGCCCTTCGAAAGCCGGGCCGTTCACTATTTGCCATCATTTCAGGCTACCGAAATCTGGTTTGTGGCTGATGGCCGACCGGGGGGATTGCTGGTGCAGGCGGGGGATAGTGCCTGGCGGCTGGCGCCGGAGCCATTGGCCGCGGACGGCTTGTGGCGCGTTGCTCTACCGGAACCGGCCATCATGACGGCCATCACCCTGACAGCGGATAGCACGGCCTGGACGTGGCAGGGCATGAGTCTGGTTGACGGCCGTGACGACGCCTTTCAACCTTTAGCCGTAGGCCCTTACCGGCTTATTCATTCCGGCGATGTCAAAATTTATGAAAATTTGCGCGTTTGGCCGCGTGCCTTTATGGTTGATAGCTGGCGGTGGCAGCCGGATCGGGCCGCCGCGCTGGCCGACCTGTTCGACCCGGCCCATGATCTTTCCCGGACGGCCGTGCTGACCGGCAGCGGTCCGGATCCCGCCGCCGCAGCCGCCGCGACCGCTTCTGGTGGGGCCGGCCGGGCGACGATTAACCATTACGCGCCGGAGCGGGTGGAAATTGCGCTTAGTGGCGCTGCCGGTCTGCTGATTGTGGCCGACGCTTATTATCCTGGCTGGACGGCCGTGGTTGATGGTCAGGAAGCGCCTATCTACGAAGCCAACGGCTTCTTCCGCGCCGTCTTCATACCAGATGGCGCCCAGGAAGTTGTTTTTCATTACCAGCCGTTTATGTTTGAAACTGGGACCTGGGTATCGGCCGTGGGCCTGCTGCTCTGGCTGGCGCTCTTTTTCCGGGCGCTGCGTCTTTCTCTGGCCCAGTTGACACTGGCCCAGTCGACAGCGGGTGGTCAATATATGACGAGAAAATCTGATGATGTTTGAACCTTCTAACAACTCAGCGCACGAAGTGGATGAACTACTCGCTCAATTTGATCCGTTGCTGCGGGCAATTGCCGCGGTAGCCAAGGGAGAAACAGGGCACCGTGACCAGATTGAGTCGGCGTTGCCGGAGCTGCAGGCCAATGGCTGGCAGTTGATGACGGCCGTTTATCGCTTGTGGGATGGGGAGCGCGATCTGGCCAAGCTGATGGCCGGCCTCGACCTGCAGGACTCGCTGCTCATCAAGCGGATCGTGGACCTGCTAGATGAACCGACGCAGCAAGAGACATTAGCGCGACTGCCGGCGGCTCTGCGCGAGGTCGTCCTGGCCGGTGATGCTGATGGCGCTAACGCCATCCTGGCTAGCATGCCGCCCGCGGAGGCGCAAGAGGCCCTGCGCCTGCTGATGGCCAGCGGCCTGGTGGCGGAGACGAGCGAGCCGGAACTGGCTGCCGAACATGAGGCTTTGCCGCAGGCTGTGGTGGCGGCGCTGGAGCAAGAGGATGTGGCGGCGCTCGAGGCCGCCCTGGCGGAGCTGCCTCCCCAGGTTGTCCAGTCGGTGTTGGAGCGGTTGGCGGAAACGGGCATTGTCCAGCTGCAAGACCAGCCGGAACAGCTTTCGGCGGATGATGCTCTGGAACGGTTTGAGCCGCTGCTGCATCTTATTGCCAACGTGGGCCTGGGGCTGGCCGAGCCGTCAGCGGAATTGGAGACCCTGTTTCCCCAGTTAGAGGCCAGTGGCTGGGCAGTCACCATTCCGGTGATGCGTATCTGGGAAGGGGAACGCGACCGGGCGGCCCTCACCGCCGGCCTGGATGGCAACAGCGCCCGGCTGGTGCATCGCATTTTGGATTTAATGAGCTAGGGCCACTGCCTTAGCTCATTAAAACAACCTTACTTCAACCGTTTCGCCCGCCAGGACGCCGCCTGTGTTGAGGGGGATCTTGATCAAACCATCGGCATTGACCAGGGTGTAAATCAGGTTACTTTTGCCAAAGACCGGGGTGGCAGCGAAGCCGGTGGCCGTTTCTGCCAGCCGTGCCGGAATATAATCTTCCCGGCCGGTTTCGCTGGCAATATTCTCACTCAGCTGGGCATAGACGACGCCGCGCAGCGGTGGTCGGGAAACGCCCTGCAGCTGCCAGAGCGCGGGAAGGCCAAACATATCATATTGCACCATAGCCGAGACCGGGTTGCCCGGCAGGCCTAGAACTGGTTTGCCGTCAACAACGGCGACGATGGTCGGTTTACCCGGCCGGGTAGCCACGCCGTGCAGCAGAACACCCGGCTGGCCGAGGCTGTCAATCACTTCGACCGTTATGTCCCGCACGCTGACCGACGATCCGGCCGACATGACCAGCATATCGGCCTGGGCCAGCCCCGCGGCAGCCATCTGGTGCAGCGCGGCAAAATTGTCGGGCGCAATGCCCAGGACAACGGGCACGCCCCCGGCCCGTTCCGTCTGTCCGGCGATGGTATAGCTGTTGATATCCCGGATTTGCCCGGGCCCCGGCATTTGCGCCGGGTTAATCACCTCGTCGCCGGTGGCCAGGATCGCTACGCGCGGCCGCCGGCAGACAGGCAGTTCGGTGATGCCCAGGGCCAGGAGGCCGCCTAAATCCTGCGGCCGCAGCCAGTGGCCGGCCGGCAGAATCTCGGCCTTCTCGGCTACATCTTCGCCGATCTGCAGCAGGTTTTGGCCCGGCGCCACCGGGCGATAGAGCTCAATCTCGTAAGGCGGTTCATCCACAGCCGCCGCGCCCACCGTTTGGGTATGTTCAATTTGCACCACGGCATCGGCATCGGGCGGGATCATCCCGCCGGTATGCACGATGACTGCCTGGCCGGAACGGAAAGGGATATCGGCTGCCTGGCCCATAGGCACTTCGCCAACGACTTCCAGGAAAGCGGGCAGGCTGTCGCTGGCGCCGTAGGTGTCGGCGGCGCGGACGGCATAGCCATCCATGGTGCTGCGGCGGAAATTGGGTAAAGGATGGGGGGCGGTGATGGGTACGGCCGTGACCCGGTTGAGGGCCTGGGTTGTGGGAATGGTGGTTGTGGGCAGCGCGGCCGTGATCTGGCTTAGCAGCAGCGCCCGCGCCTCGTCGGGGGGAAGAACGTTGAAAAATTCCGGCATGACTCCTGTTATCCGCTTATCATCTCGTGCAGCCTGGCCTCATCAATGATGGTGATGCCAAGTTGGGCTGCTTTGTCCAGTTTACTGCCCGCTTTCTCGCCGGCCAGCAGGTAATCGGTGGCTTTGCTGACTGAGCCGGTCACTTTGCCGCCATGCTGCTCGATCAGGGCTTTGGCCTGCTCGCGGCTCAGCATCGGCAGGGTACCGGTAATTACAAAGGTTAAGTCGGCCAGCGCCTGGGAGGCGACCCCGGCCGTCACCAGCTCAAACTGCAGTCTGGCCTGTTTTAACTTGTGCAGCAGTTCTTGATTGTGACTGTCCCTAAACCAGGTGACTACGGCCGCCGCCGTCTGCGGTCCGATGCCTTCAATGGCTTGCAGTTCCTGCTGACCGGCCCGGGCGATGGCCTGGATGCTGCCTAAAGCATCCAGCAGCAGCCGGGCAACCACATTGCCGACGTAGCGTATGCCCACGGCCGTTAGCAGGCGATCCGGTGGCTGCTGTTTGCTGGCCTCAATACCGGCCAGCAGATTGTCCACCTTCTTCTCCTGGAATCCTTCTAAAGCCAGGAGGTCATCCCGATTGAGATAGTAGATGTCGCCGACGTCCTGGATTAGCCCCTTTTCCATAAGCAGAACGGCCGTCTGGCCGCCAAAGGAGCTGATATCCATGGCCGGCCGGCTGACGAAATATTCCACCCGGCGCACCAGCTGCTCCGGGCAGGCGGCGTTGTCGCAGTAGATGGCCACTTCGGCCGACAGTCGCACCACCCGCTCATCACAGAAGGGGCAGCGGCGCGGCGGAAGAATGGGAATCTCCTCACCCGTGCGCAGCTCTACCACCGGCCCGACCACGTAGGGAATGACATCGCCCGCCCGTTTGACCAGCACCATATCGCCGATGCGAATATCCTTACGGGCGATTTCATCATAGTTGTGCAAGGTGGCATTTTTGACCAGTACGCCGCCAATTTCCACCGGCTCCAAGAGGGCATTGGGGGCTAAAACGCCGGTGCGGCCCACATTGACCTGCACATTCAGGAGTTTGGTGGTCATTTCGCGGGCCGGGAATTTGAGGGCAATGGCGCCGCGCGGATCTTTGCCCACGAAGCCCAGGCTGTCGGCCAGCGGCCGGCCGTTGATCTTGACGACGATGCCGTCTACCTCGTAGTTGATCTGGTGGCGCTTTTCAATCCAGCTGTCATACAGGGTAGCCACGTCTTCCAGGCTGGTGCAGTGGGCAATCTCTGCGGCTACCGGAAAACCGAGCTGGCGCAAATAGGCCAGCCGTTCCCACTGGGTCGCCGGCGGCTCAAAGCCGTCCCAGGCGACAAAATCGTAGCAGTAGAGGGTTAATGGCCGGGCGGCGGTAATCGTGGGATCCAGCTGGCGCAGCGAGCCGGAAGCGGCATTGCGGGGGTTCATGTAAGCCACTTCACCGACTGAGAGCCGGTCGGCGTTAAACTGCTCGAATTTGTCCAGGGGAAAGAAGGCTTCGCCGCGCACCACCAGATAGGCTGGTGGCGCTAGTTTACTATGCAGGTCAACGGGAATCCGCTTGGGCAGGGCGAACAGGGTCATCAGATTGCGGGTAATGTCCTCGCCAATCTGCCCATTGCCGCGGGTGGCGCCCTGGAAAAAACGGCCGTGGCGGTAGGTCAATACCACGGTCAAGCCATCAATCTTGGGCTCCACCACATACTCCAGTTCAGCGCTAACCGGCAGCAGCCGCCCGATGCGGGTTCGCCAGGCATACAGATCATCGCTGTTCGTGCCGCTGGCCAGGCTCAGAATAGGGGCGGGATGTTCGACCTTGGCAAAGCTGTCCAGAGGTTCGGCGCCGCTGCGCTGGCTGGGTGAATCGGCGGTAATCAGCTGTGGATGCCGCCGCTCCAATTCCAGCAGCTCCTGGAAAAGGGAATCATATTCGGCGTCACTGATTACGGGTGCGTCCAGTACGTGATACCGGTAAAGGTGGAAGTTTAGCTCGTCACGTAGGCGGGATAAACGTTCTTCGGGTGTCATGATCTTCCTACAGAATTCTCAAGGCGCCGACAATCCTAGGGTGCGGCAGCTGGAGCCAGGAAATTGGCCGCTACCCAGCCTTCGGTGCCATCTTCCAGACGCACCTGCCACCAGCTCAAATTGCTGCCTTCACGGGGGCCGCCGATAATCAGGAAGCGTGTTCCGTCAGCGGCTAGCTGCAAGCGTACGTTGTCGGTACTGGGTCCACCGCGTATCCAGACGCCCACCTCGGTGTTGACCACCTGAGCGTAAAAGCCGACGGTGATCTCCGGCGGGGGAATGGAGAGATCGGGTGTTGGGAGGGGTGTCAAGGTAGGAATCGGCGTCGGCGTGGGCAGCGGCGAGGTAGGCGAAGGCACGGCCGTGGCCGGGGCCGTCAGCCGGATGATGGTGGGCGTCGGTAAAGTAGCCGCCAGCGGTTCGCGATCCAGGGCTATCGTCACCAGCGACAGCGCTAACATAACACCGGCAATGCTAACCAGTAGGCCTAAACCCAGCCACAGCCAGGGGGTGGACTCGCCGCTATCCTGCCGCTGGCGGCGGGGTCGAGGTCGGGTAAGCTCTGTATCTGCCTGACGGGGATCAGGCGGCCGTTGAAATCTTGCCATATCGTTATTGTCTGTGGGCAGACCGGTAACGGTTTGCCTATCCCATTTGTACTGCCAATAGGGTGATGTCGTCAAACGGGGCTGTACCCCGGGTCCAGTTATGTAAATCGTCCACAATGCGCCCGATCAGCTCGGTGGCCCTATCGGTCTGATTTCTGTGTAAAACGGCCGTCAGCCGTTCGTAATCATACTGCACCCCGGCGGGATTGACCGCATCGGGCACGCCGTCGCTGAAAATGAGCAGCCGATCACCCGGCTCAAGCTGGATGGTGAACTCGCTCAATTGTAGCTCTTCGAGCATGCCTAGAAAACGGCCGTTGCCGGAAAGAGTTTGCGGGGCGCGGCCGTTGCGCAGCAGCAGCGGCCGTTCCTGCCCGGCCAGCACGTAGGTCAACTGGCCTGTGGGCCGGTGCAGCACGCCATAGAAAGCGGTGACAAACATATCGCTGTTGGCGGCTACTTCAAACATACCGCGGTGAACGGCCAGCGCCACGACCGCCGGTGACAGTGAATGCTGGCTCTCTACGGTAAAGAGGGTGTAGGCCACGGCCATAAACAGGGCCGCCTGCACGCTCTTGTCGGCCACATCGGCCAGGAGCAGCCCATAATGATCGTCGTCCAGGGCGAATACATCGTAAAAGTCGCCGCCGACCTGCCGCGCCGGCTGAATGTAAGCGGCGAACTGGTAGCCGTCACAGCTAGGCAGCCGGCTGGGCAGCAGCGTCTGCTGCAGTTGGGCGGCAATCTCAATTTCGCGTACCAGCCGCTCCTTTTCCACCAGCCGCTCTTGGGCCTCCTGTAATTCCTGATAAGCCTGTTGCAGCTCTTCGTTCTTTCTTTTTAACTGGGTAATAGCCAGCTGATCCCGGTCGCGCATAATGTTCAGGGTGTGCCGGGTAAGCGAAAAGGCGATGGCTGGGCTCTGTTCTACCAGAGTGTCGAAGACAACTTCATCGATCTCCAGCACGGTGGTTTCTGTCAGGGTAGTGCAGTTGGCCAGGCGGGGTGTGTCATCCAGCAGACCTAGCTCCCCGAAATATTCATTGGGCCCGCGCAGGGCCAGCAGCTGTTCTTCACCGTTGCTGTTTCTCTGGCTGACGGCGACACGGCCGTCGACGACGATGTAAAAGGTATGTTCGATTTCACCCTGATGGCAAAGCAACGTGCCGTGCGGATAAGTGGCGCGTCGCGCTACGCGGCGCAGAACGTCCAGCACGGCCGGCTCCAATCCGGTAAAGGCCCGGCTAATTATCGTCGTTGTGCCCATAGTCAAATCCTATCGCCCACCTTCCGGCTATTTCTTCTGTTGGCTGAATTGGCGCAGCTCGGCCGGAGACCAGCAGTTGACAATTGATGCGGCTGTGGCCCAACCTCTTTGAGCCACGGCAATCCCGTAATGGAGAAAGTCAAACTGGTCGGCATGGTGGGCGTCACAATTAATAGACAGCTTAACGCCCAGTTGGATCGCCCGCCGCACATGGCTGTCTCGCAAGTCTAGCCGCCGGGGGTTGGCATTGATTTCCAAAATTGTATCGGTTTCGGCGGCCGCCTGCAGCACCGCTTCCATATCCAGATCGGCGCCATGGCGATCTGGCAGAAGCCGGCCGGTGGGGTGGGCGATCATGTCCACGTACGGATTGTGAATGGCGTTGAGCAGCCGTTCTGTTACCTGGGCCCGCGGTTGGCCCAGGCTGGTATGCAGGCTGGCAATCACCCAATCCAATTCGGTCAGGAGCTCATCGGGATAATCGAGCGAACCGTCCGCCTTGATCTCCATTTCGGTGCCGTGCCAGATGGTAAAGGCGCTGCCCATTATTTCCTGGGCTTCTCGGATTTCGGCTGCCTGAGCGCGCAGGCGGTCAATGGATAAGCCGTTGGCGATGCCCAGACTGGCCGAATGATCGGTGATAGCGATATGGCTGAAGCCGCGTGCTTGCGCCGCTCGGGCCATCTCCAGAACCGTCAGGCGGCCGTCGGACCAGGTTGTATGCATGTGTAAATCGGCCTGCAGATCCACCAGTTCGACCAGTTGGGGCAGCTGGCCCTTCTGCGCCGCTTCAATCTCCCCGCGGTCTTCGCGCAGCGGCGGCGGAATATAGGGCAGGCCCAGCGTGGTGTAGACCATTTCTTCGCTGGGGCAGCGGATTTCGTCGCCGCCGTCTACCGGAGTGAAGCCGTGCTCGTTGAGGCTCAAGCCCTGTTTCAGCGCCAGTTCGCGCAGCCGGACGTTGTGCCCTTTACTGCCGGTAAAATAGGAGAGCAGTGTGCCCCACCGTTCGGCGGGCAGAACGCGCAGATCAACCTGCAGCCCGTTGTGCAAAATCACGCTGCTTTTGGTGGTACCACTGGCTGAGACTGTTGCTACGCGCGGCATCTGGCAGAAATAGCGCATGACCGGTTCGGAATCAGCAGCGGCAACCAGCAAATCCAGGTCGCCGATGGTCTCCCGCATCCGGCGCAGTGAACCGCCCACGGCCGTCTGGGACACGCCGGGCAGCTGGGCTAACTCCGCCAAAATTTGTTGGGCGACAGGCCAGGCCTCACCAAGGGGGGTACGGCCGTCGCCATGGCGGACCAGGGCTTCAATATTGGCCAACAGTTTGGCCGCCGATTTAGCGCCCAAACCGGGCAGTTCGGCTAGCTTACCGGCCTGGGCGGCGGCCGTTAGCTCAGTCAGGCTGGTTATCTGGAGGGCGTCATAAATCTGTTTAACCCGTTTGGGGCCTAATCCCTCTACGCGCAGCAGTTCGACCAGAGTGGGGGGGATTTCTTGGGCTAATTTTTCGTAGAATGCCAGCTGGCCGGTGTCCAACAGCTCCTCAATCTTGGCCGCCAGGGTGGCGCCGATGCCAGGAATCTCGGTCAGCTCGCCGGCAGCCCGCACGGCCGCCAAATCACGGCCGAGCTCCTGAATATTCTCAGCCGCTCGCCGGTAGGCCAGGATGCGGTGGATCTGGTCACCCCGGATGGCCAGCATATCGGCTACTTTGGCAAACAGTTCGGCGATTTCACGGTTTGTCATGGGGGCGATTATAACAGGTAGTCATACAGTCGCGTAGGGGCGGGAGCGGCGGGCCACGATCTTACCCATGCACCACGATCTTGCTTCCCGCCGCTCGCGCCCTGTTTTGCGCGGCATCAAGGGGCGCGACGGTGCGGAGACGAGACCGTCTGTTTTGCACGAGGCCGTCCCGCGCCGTCGCGCCCCTATAATTTTGCGGTAATTGACAGTCTGAAATCAATAGTTATAATTTCAATTACTTCTCAATATTTTAGTTTCTATAGGAGGAAAAGAAGGATATGAGAAAAAACATTCTACTCACACTTTTGTTGTTGGTTGGTTTGATGGTGTTTAGCGCGTGTCAAGCTGACACGGCCGCCCCCGAGCCCACCCAAGCCCCCGCAGCCCCTGCGCCTGACACCGCAGCACCTGCCCCTGTAGAGCCAGCGCCGCCGGCCGTGCCGCAGACGCTGACGATTGCCTCCGGGACTGACGTGGAGAATATGAACATTCACCTGGTTACGTCATCCCCCTCGTACTCCGTTTTGGAGCATATTTATGAAACCCTGTTCGAGATGAGCATTGAAGGCGAATTGCAACCGCTGTTGGCCGAAAGCATCGAACCGGGCGACGAACCCCGGACCTTTGTCGTCAAGCTGCGTCAAGGCATCAGCTTTACCGATGGCGCGCCGTTTAACGCCGAAGCGGTGAAAGCGAATCTGGACTGGGTTTTGGACACGGAGAACGCCGCCCCCTTCCGCTTTCTGATCAGCCGGATTGAGGAAGTTGCGGTTGTTGACGAATACACTGTTCAAATTAACCTG
>Ga0114946_10001399_pt1 | contig 16667 bp, 38 predicted proteins | sample WalLakDeSediment_FD_88676 | JGI IMG/M metagenome (GOLD analysis project Ga0114946, IMG submission 88676) | Lake sediment microbial communities from Walker lake, Nevada to study Microbial Dark Matter (Phase II) - Walker Lake 11/02/13 Deep Sediment | ecosystem: Environmental > Aquatic >... | reverse complement strand
TATCGGGCAACACAGGCTTTTCGACCGGGCCGCATCTGCATTTCGGCCTCAAGTTCAACAACGGACGCAATCCGGCCTATTTGGGGTGGGTCGATCCCGTCCCCTTTCGTCTCTGAGGAGGAAACTATGGAGACAATTCAATCGCTGTACAATCTGTTTGAGGCGCGTGGATTTCCAGGACACATGGCGCCAAAGGTATCCCGCCACGCCAACACAACCGGCCTGGTCTGGCGATTCACCAGCGCGGGCGTCGTATTCGACCGAGATTGCCGCGCAAGTGTTGGCGTCTACGACCAGCACAACATCCCGCAGGCCGGCATTACCGTCCGCAACGTGACAGTCGCAGGCCATGTCGAGCGTGAGGTGACAGGCTCAGATGGACGGGCAAACTTCTTCATGGGCCACGGCTCGGGCTACTCGGTGCCGAATCAAGGACCGCACACCATCTCTGTCGAAGGCACGCCGAGCGATCAGGTAGTCGGCATCGGGCTGCCGAACGGCCATCACGCCGATTTCGGTATCAACTTCCAACTGCGTCGAGACGACCAGCAGGACGACCCAGGCAACGGTAACGGCGAACCGGCCGGCTGTCTCGCGGCGATCTTCCAGATCATCAAGAAAGCACTGACGGGAGGTTGACGGTGACTTGTCCGATCTGTGGAGCGCATGTGCGCTGTCCGAGATGTGAGTGTGGAGCGTGTCCATTTTGTGGAGCAGACCTATGCGATGAGGAGGTAGACTAGTGGACATCGGCGAATTGTTGCAAATGAATCTGACCGACATCATACGCTGGCTGACAGGTGCCGGCGCCGGCGTCGTGGCGTTCTTTCTGATCGACCGTATCGAGCTTTCAAGCGCGGCATGGCTGGCCGGCATCCGTGAGTGGTTCAAGTCACTTGAGCCGGCGGTGAAGCGTGCCATTGCCTTTGCTATGGCCGGCATCATCGCGGTGCTGGCGCACATGATATTGTTGATGTTGCAAGCTGGCGTCGAGCGTGCCGCCGAGGTAGTTGTGACGGCCATCGCTATGTCGCAGGGCGCGCACGCGATAAGGTTGTTTGTCGATAAGCGCAAGCCGGCGGCAGAAGACGTCGGCGACGGGTAAGCCATCATCTGTTCCTCTCCTTTCCGAAGCCGGGCGGGGTAGTTGCGGGGCTGCCCCGCCCGGTGGGGGTATTGACGATTCGTCCCGCGTGTGGTATAATGTTGATGTGTGCATAGATGGGTGTGGCAACCCGAATCGCAGTACGCAGAAACCACCTTTCGTAGTTGGCGCTTGGCTTTAACCGACGTGCTGCCGGTAATTGCCACAGAGCCAGGAGCCAACTACGAGAAGTGGTTTTTTGTTATCCGAGGGAGGCGTGCATGGAATATCACGAGGTAGCAAACATCTTTCCGCTGATGCAGGGTGACGAGTTCGAGGGGTTGAAGGCCGACATTGCGCGACACGGATTGCAAGAACCGATATGCGTTGACCAGGATGGCAAGATCATCGATGGCCGCAATCGTTATCGAGCTTGCATGGAGTTGGGTATTGAGCCTCATCGATTTGTGGTAAAGTTTCTCCAAACGGCGGAGGAGCTGACAGCGTATGTGATATCGAAGAACCTACATCGCCGACATCTGAACGAAACGCAGCGCGGGGTTATCGCGGCGAAGATGGCGAACATGGAACGGGGAGGGGATAGGCCGAGTCAAAAAGACAGTAATTTCGAATCGGCAAATTTGCCTAATCGAAACGGCATGAGCCAGTCCGACGCAGCCGACATGATGAACGTCTCCGATCGGACACTTCGTACTGTCAAACAGGTTGAACGCGAAGCGCCGGAGCTGATCCCCGCGATGGAAGCCGGCCAGATGACAGCTCATGAAGCGTCAAAGCAGATACGCGGGAAACGAAAAGAGCAAAGCCGCAACGAGGAGCGCAAACAGCGTGCCGAAACGTCGTTGCCAGAATCCAACATTATACATGGCGACATGCGCGAAGTATCTGCCACCATTCCCGACAATAGCATCGACATGATCCTGACCGACCCGCCGTATGCGGAAGAATATCTGCCGTTGTTCGCCGACCTGTCTGTGTTGGCCGCTCGCGTGCTGAAGCCAGGCGGAGCGTGTGTCGTCTATTCCGGACAGATATTCTTGCCGGAAGTAATGCAGCGACTGGGACAACATCTGGAATATCTGTGGACGTGCGCGATCAGACACACGGGTGGCAACCAACGGATTTTCAAGGCAAATGTCAACGCAGCATGGAAGCCCGTGTTGTGGTACATCAAACCGCCGCGATCAGTGTACTGGGACGCGTTCATCGATGTAGCAAGTGGAGGCAGGGAGAAGGGGTTACACGACTGGCAGCAGGCCGAATCGGAGGCAGCGTATTTTATCGAGTACATTTGTCCTGAAGGCGGAACCGTGCTTGACCCGTTTTGTGGCAGTGGGACCGTATGTGTCGCAGCGAAACGACTAGGCCGGCATTGGATAGGCATCGAAATCGAGGAGCAATATGTCATGGCAACAAGGGAGCGGTTAAATGACTAGAATCTATCACCAGCAGATAAAGTGTTCGCATTGTGGGAAAATGATCGTTGCAGAGAATCCATTCAGTCAATGGGTAAGAAGGCATCCCGAGCTTGATAGCGGCGACGGATTTTCTACCAGTGACCTCGACATCGTGTGGCACAAGTTCCGCACAGAACGCGGTCGTGATTTTCAGTTGCTAATGATTATCGAAGTAAAGACCATGGGAGGCAAGATATCGCTGGCACAACGGGACACGTTGATTCAGCTAGATCAGCTGGTACGAAACAGGCGTGCCACGCCAACGAAGCCAAAAGAAAAGAACCCGCTGCAATCTGGCACAGGGCCACACAAAACGTTTTCCACGATGGTCAAGCGCAACATTGCTATCAAAGCGTTCGGCGTTCATCTGCTACGGTTTTCGCACACGAACCCGCGGGATTCTGAATGGATCGACTGGGATTATCGCAAGATCACCGAAGATCAGCTAATACAGATTTTGACGTTTGACCTCGATCCCGACACACTGAGGCCGATGGATTGGAGGAGCCATCACAAGCAGAGGGAGCTGCCGCTTGAAAGCCTTATGGAGATCGGATATTAACCTGTCTGGCGGGATGCTTGTTTATGCTCAAAAAGGTCAGAACATTTTAAGGTTGACTTCCTTGACAAATGGCAATGGCGTATGATATAATGGGATGTGAGCAAGTGACATACCAAGGAGACACACATGACACTACGAGAACTGACGAGGCAGCTTATCAAGGAATACGAAGGCACGCAGGAGGCCTTCGCCAAGCACATTGGAGCAGACGCAACAGCACTGAGCCGCTGGCTGAACAAGCGCCGGCACAATCACTGGTACTTTGTCGCTCGGCTGGCGGATACGTACCCGGCGCGCACGATGGAAATCTTCGCGGCTTGCAATGCCGAGATCAAGACGGAGGGACAGCGATGATACCACTACGCAAGGGAGTCTACTACACGCCGGCGAAGCTATTTCTGGACGTGCTGACCAAAGGGTGGCACGCCGGACTGAAGCGACGGTCCAAGATCGTGCTGGTGAATCCACCGTACCAGGAGCAGGAGCCGTCACCAGCCATCGCATTCGAGGAAGCGTTCGTCAAGAAGGTGCAGCGATGATACTCGACTTCGTAATCGCCATCGCGATCATCGACGAGTACCAGATCGATCCGCACATTGTGGCCGCGCTGATCATGGCGGAATCCGGAGGCGACGTTGCGGCGATCAGCTACAAAGGCGCAGTCGGCCTGATGCAAGTCATTCCGCTGGCCGGCCGGCCGAGTCGCAGCGAGTTGTTGAACCCGTACGTCAACTTGAGAGCCGGGTGTGAGGTACTGCGCGAATACCTCGACTACCACGACGGCGACTACCGGCTGGCGCTCGCATCGTACAATCTAGGCATCCTCGGTCTGTCACGCGCCGGCGGTATCGATGGCGAGAAAGCGCAACTGTACCTCAGCAGGATCACCGAATCATGGCGGCAGCTATTCCCACATCGACTGCTGCCGTGGGAGAGTGCAGAGACAAGGATAGGAGGGCCTATGCCATGACCGACATAATCGAAAAAGTCCGAATCGACCTTGAGATAGGCTGCCGTGCGCCGGAAGAGGTGTACCTTGGGGACGGCGTATCCGCAAAGTTCCGTGGAGACTCAATCGTATTGCGGACGGCAGGCGATAATGTCATTTTCCTAGAGCCGGGTGTGTTCTCACGCCTCGTGGCCTATGTAAAGGGGTTGGAGTTGGATAGCAGGTGGAAAGAGGAACTCAGGGAGTTTGTAGACCTGAAGGAAGGAACAGAATCATGACCACCCGAGACGACTACTACGTAATCCGAGTGAGAACGTGCGGAGAGTGCAGTGGCTACGGAGAGCGACCTGGTTCTCTCGGTAAACCGTGCAGAAAGTGCGAAGGGGAGGGACGCATCCGAGAGGAAGTGCCACTGGAAGACGCCTTGGCCGCAGTACTCGACAGGCAAGTGGGAGGAATCCGATGACCGACATGGCAATCACCCAAGGACGCATAAAGGAACACCTGGGAGAAGGTGTATACGCATCTTATTACAGCAGTGGGATAATCAAGCTAGAGTCAGGTGGCGATTGGATATATCTCACACGTGATGTGTATGACGCACTCGTGGCCTATGCCAAGGCCCAGGCGAAGACGACAGAACCACGCAGCATCCGCAAAGACGATTACTATCTCGTCACCTTCGCGTGCGGCACGGCAACCCTCGTGCTCGCATACCTCGCCGCAACAGCCGGCGGCCTATGGCACGCTGGCGGTACGTTCGTCTTCGCGTGCCTCACGGCGCTGGCGCTGTGGGTATCGATGCAGCTACATTAGGCGGTTACGAGGAGTAACCGCGCTCCTCCTTGTGTTGGGGAGCTGGACTGACTCCCCGGCTCCCCGAAAATGCTGGTCGATGCAAATCTTTAAGGTTGAGTTTGCTGATTGCTATTGACAATTGGCAATGAGTATGCTATAATAGTAGTAGAGTCGAGCGAACAACTAGCACAGAGGAGCAGCGAAATGGACAAGATCAAGATCAGCAGGGAAGGCAATTACATCAACGAGGCAAGCACAGACACACTGGCTTGGAGCTGGTTCGGCAACCAAGACACATTGTACCACACGCCGACCGGCCGCAAAATCTACCAGATGCACTGGCTCAACTCAGACGGCCAGATGGACGAGGAAGTTACCGGCGAGACCGCCGATGAGGTGACCGCATTCTGGGCGGCGCTCAAGGCAGCCGAGATGGGAACCGAGGAGCCAGTCGCTGAGACCGTCGAGATGAACCGAAGCGGCATCTGCCCCCGCTGCCACAGCTACTGCTACGGCGATTGTGAGGCAGTCTAAGAGACAGCCCAGCCGGCGGGGCGCACAATGCGCCGGCATTCACATCACAGAGAGGAGCAGGGACATGGCATGGTGCGATGTTTGCGAGAGGGAATCAAAGTCAGTGAAGGTTGTTAAGGTGAGGGGTGGAGTCGAGGGCGAACGAGTGTTCGCTTGCGCGATCTGCCGGATGGACTTGCGGACGAATGAGTACCGGCAGCACCTGGCCGAGCTTGAGCGCGTCGGTTGGAAGCTTGGCCAACAGTGATTGTAAGCGATCTTACAGAGGCATGTATTCGTAGTTAACACAAGGAGAGGCAGCATGAACGACACAAGCATGTGGGACGCGATGAAGCAGCCGCCGAAGCTTGCGCAGGATGAGCGCAAGTTGAACCTCGAAGCCTATATCCAGGCGTGCCTCGAGATCGGTGACGCATGTGAACCGTCGCCAAGGTTAGTCGCAGAATGGCGCGCAAAACTGCGCCAGGAGCAGAGAGATGGTTGAGTATTTTGTGATTCGCCGGCGGACATGTACATCCTGCGACGGAGTAGACGACGCGTTTGTCTGCTCCAGGTGTCAAAACAGTGGATTCATCGAAGACACAGTGACGCTGCGAGAGGCGTTGCTGAATATCGAGGATTACAAAGGAGAGGACAAATGAGCACAAAGGACATCATCAGCAAGCTTGAGCGTATCGGGTATGACTATGAGCAGGCGACGGACGAGCTTATCAGTGCGACGGTCGAATTGCTTGAGGTCGAATCGCTGATCAGCGAGGCCAAGACTGCGGCCATTATTCGAGGCCAGGATGAAGGCGCCCTGGACGGCAAGAACGAAGGCGAGCGCAAGCTGAAGCTGGAGGCGTGGCTGGCCGGTGACAAGGACCTGCGAGCCACCGAGGAACGCAAGCGTGAGGCAGACGAAAACAAGCTTCGATCATCTGCCAGGCTCGACAACCTGCGCTTCCAGTTGCGTGTGGTGGAAGCGTTCTTGGCAGTGTTGTCAGAAGGGAGAGGACAATGAGTAACCTACCCGCAGTGAGAGAGGGTTATTCGGCTGAGGAGATCGAGCTTATCAAGAGCACGATCGCCAAGGATACCACGGATCAGGAGCTACAGCTATTCATGTACCAGTGCAAGCGCACTGGGCTTGATCCGTTCAGCCGCCAGATACACGCCGTCAAGCGGCGCAACAATGCAACGGGCCGCGACGAAATGGCGATCCAGACTGGCATCGACGGCTACCGTCTTATCGCAGATCGCACAGGCAAGTACGCCGGCAATGATGACTTCGAGTACGGCCCAGAAGTCAACGGCTATCCGTCCTGGGCGCGTGCGACCGTGTGGAAGATTGTCTCCGGCCAGCGCGTGGCATTCTCGGCCACGGCGCGCTGGAAGGAGTATGCACAGACCAAGCGCGACGGCAAGCTGACGCACTTCTGGAACTCGAAGCCGTATATCATGCTTGGCAAGTGCGCCGAATCGATGGCATTGCGCAAGGCGTTTCCGCAGGAGTTGAGCGGGCTGTATACGCACGAAGAGATGGGCCAGGCCGACAACGAGATCATCGACGTCGAGCCGGTGCGACACATCGAAGCCGAGGCAACGCCAGCCGAGCCGGAGCAGGAACCCGAGCCGCAGCAGCAGGCGCCGGCGTCGAGCGGGAAGCGCGACAAGATGCTGTCGCGTATACTTGACCTCATGACTTGGATCGGTGAGAAGACAGACGGGAAACGCTACAACGAGCACCACCTGAAGAACAAGCTGAAACAGCTCTTCGACGTGTACAATCTCGCCGACATGACAGACAACCAACTCATCGAGTTCGGCAAGTCGCTGAGCGCCGAACACGACCTACTGAAGGAGGGTAACTGATGTACCAACAAGTCACGATCGTCGGCAACCTCGGAGCTGATCCATCGATGCGCTACACACCGGACGGCGTGCCGGTGACGAGTTTCTCCGTCGCCACGAACGTCAAGTGGCGCGACGACGGCGGCACGCAGCATGAGCGCGTCACATGGTGGCGCGTGACCGCATGGCGCAAGCTTGCAGAGACGTGCAACGAGTACCTCGCCAAAGGCCGGCAGGTGCTTGTCACCGGCACCATGTCTGCCGAGCCGGACGGCAACCCGCGCGTGTGGACTGACAACGCCGGCAACACTCGTGCGAGCTACGAGCTACGCGCCGACACGGTGCGCTTCATCGGCGGCAGCAGCGCGAGAGGTGACGAGCCGGCGCCGGCTGCAGCAGGTGAGGACTTGCCGTTCTGAGCGGCCTATTGACACAACACTGAGAATATACTATGATAGAGGTGGAGCAATCCCGCTCCACCTCGCCGCACCACCACGGAGATGCACGTGGAACCGCGATGTGAATCGTACAAAGTAGCAATGGCACCGGCAATGCAATCGAAGCTCCTTCCAGGCGATCCCAAGTGGCGCCAGTTCAACGCCAGCTTTACCAACCTGGAGCTGCACAGCATCGACATTGCCGACAACCTCGCAGCCGGCCGGCCGATCACGACGTGGCACAAGGACAGATGGCGCACGTCCAGCAACTACATTCTCGGCCAGCACCTCGGCCTCGACTTCGACACATGCGACAAGGCGTCCAGTATCCCGCAGCTTCTCAAAGACCCGTTCGTCTACCGGCACGGCGGTATCCTCTACGCCACGCCGTCGCACACGCCGGACACACCGCGCTCACGCGTGATATTCCTCCTGGACACGCCGATTCACCAGCCGCGCAACTACTGTCTCGCAGCGGCGGCGCTATTGTGGGTGTTCGGCGCGGCCGATCGGCAGTGCAAGGATGCAGCACGATTCTTCTACGGCGGCAAACCGGGCGCTTGCGACATCGAATGGCTCGGCAACGAGCTGCCGCTGGAGATGGTCAAGGACTTGATACAACGCTACCAAGCCACAGGACAATCGCAGCGCCGGCGCATCCAACGACAATACGCTCCGCAGTCAGCAGACGAGCGTGAGGTAGTCGAGGCGCTGAAGCACGTCAACCCGTGGCAGGTCGCATACGATGACTGGGTGGCGATTCTTATGGCGATTCACTCCGAGCTACCAGGTCCCGACGGGTTGCGCATCGCCGAATCGTGGGCCGAAGGGTACCAGGGCGAAGTCGAACAGAAGTGGCGCTCATTCAGCAGCGCCGGCAACGTGAGCGGACGCGTCGGGATCGGGACGCTGTTCAAACTGGCAAAGGACAACGGATGGACTCCAAGCCGACAAACTGTACCAGGTGCAATGGCCAACAACTGAAGCTACGCTGCCAGATCAACAGCAACGGAACACGGCTGATTGCATGGTATTGCATGAGCTGTAGCAAGTGGGCGTTGAACCCTCCGGCATGGCTTCCTCATGACAAGGTAAGTGCGTACCTAGAGAAGTTTGGTGCCAGTATCAAGAACATTCCGCCTTTGGCGGACTACTCTGACCGTATGCCGTGCATCATCTGTGCAATGCCAGGCGAGCTTCACCACTGGGCACCACAGGCTTTAAGCGAAGCGTTTGGAGACGAGTGGAGCATGTGGCCGACCGCGCCGTTATGCGTGAAGCACCACAGGCAATGGCATGATATCGTGACTCCAGTTCTCAGGAAGTGTAAAATAGCTATTGACACCTGATTGAAAGTGTGCTATACTATAGGTGCGCGATGAAAAGAAGCGCCGGGCCGGGGAACCTGTGATCACGAAAGGACTCACAATGATCGCTGATTTTAAGACAGGCTTTTGGTCGGCAGCACCTTTCGGCTGTTCCCCAAAGCCAGAAGCCTGTCTTACAGTCAGCGATTTTGTTGTCACAGGGGATGCCTGCAGGAGTAGCACATGAAAACGTGGGTCAAGTTGTACACTGAGATCAATCGGGACCCAAAGATCGGCAGTCTGACATGGGCGCAGCGCGGGATATGGTCTGCTATACTCGCTCTTGCCGGTGAAATCGATAAGCGCGATAAAGACGACGCAGAGATAGGCGCGCTGGGGCAGTCGCAAGAGATCGCATGGCATCTGAGATGTAACGAGGATGAGTTGTCAGACGCGCTGCTGGCGTTCGAGGAGCGCGGCATGGTTCACCATAATGACGACACATGGTATGTAACGAATTACAGCGATCGCCAGCGTCGCGCTCCTTCTCAGAAGCGAAAGGCCGTCGCAAGGCGCGTCAAGGCACATAGAGAAATGAAACGAGAGTGTAACGAGGGTGTAACGAGCTTGGAACAAGGCGTAACGCCCGCAGATAAGACTAGAGAAGATAAGATAAGAGAAGAAGAGAAGAGACAAGACAAGACAAGAAAAGAAAAGAAAAGACAAGAAGAACAGTCTTTGTTGTCTGAATTCTATCAAACATCCATCAAGCAATACGAGTCCAACATCGGCGTGATAGCACCGGCACAGTATAACGACATTCACGACATGTTGGCAGAATTGGAAGAAAAGGGACTAGAGACGTGGTGGGCGGATGCCGTAGGCGTCGCCGTCGATCAGAACAAGCGATCCTGGGCCTACGTCAGAGCCGTGCTGAACAATTGTATCAAGGATGGCAAGCCACCAGATAGACGGGACAAGCGACGCAAGCAGACCAAGAAGAAAGCAAAGACTATCGATCCATTCACCGGCGAATTAACAGAAGTCGAGGTGCTAGCATGACAACGTTTTCGACGCCAGACCTGGAACCATATCTGGTACTCGCACAAGAGCTGATGCGGCACGTCTACGCCGAGGATTCACCAGACGAGATACATCAATGGCTGGAGGCACAACTGGCGCGGCTGTCTGGCAAGTCCAACGAGACGGCGCGGCTGATGTGGCAAGATTCGTTCGACTACTACGAGCAGCTCATGCAGAAGCGCATCGAAGAGGCCGCGCTGCCGGAGTCGGAGCGTAAGATACTCTCATGGCCATGGCCGTCGTGGAGCAAGTATCTTGATCCGCTGGAGCCAGGGATGCTGGCGGTTCTCGCAGCCGGCGACGGCATGGGAAAGACGCTGGTGGCAGAGTGTCTGGCTGAACACTGGGCGCGCCAAGGACGGCACGTCGTGTTCCTCCACTTCGAGCTGAACCGCATCCTCATGCTGGACAGACGCACAGTCCGGCACACTGGCATCGCACGGCGGACGCTGCGACTTGGCAAGCTATCGCCGCTGGACGAGGAGCAGCGACAGAAGGCCAACGCACGGATGAGACAGTGGGCCGGTGGCATCACCTACGTCCATACGCCAGGGTGGTCCATAGCACGTGCGTTGTCAGAAGTGCGCACGCTGATCGCGGAGGACTTGTGCGACGTGTTCGTGGTGGACTACCTGGAGAAAGCGGCCGCGTCGCCGCAGCAGCTCAAGGCGTACGCAACCAACATCTACGCACGCGAGGCCAACGACGTCGAGCAAGTCAAGTCGTTCAGCGAGCAGCAAGAGACGCCGGCGCTGATCCTAGCGCAACTGAACAAGATTGGCAAGGGCCAACAGTTCGACAAGCTGGACAGAACAGCGATCCGCGGTGCCGGCGAGAAGACCGAGAAAGCGAACATCGTCATCATGCTGCACCGTGACGATGCAGACGACAATAAGCTGCACGTCCGTATCGACAAGAACACGATAGGGCCTACCGGCAGCCTGGAGCAGTATTTCGTACCGAGTCGATTCATGATCAAGGACCTGGCGGAATGACAACACGACAACACATCACAGAGGCGAATCTTGAGCGACGCGAGCCAGCCGGCGGTGAATGCGAGCTGCTATTCTGGCGATATTGCCGCATGTTCGAGCTGCCGCTGCCGACGTCGCAATACGTCGCGATACCGGGCCGCCGCTTCAGATTCGACTTCGCATGGCCGGCGCAGCGCGTGCTTGTCGAGGTGCAAGAGGAGACGGCGCATGGCAAGTGGCGGAAGCAGAGTCAGGACGCGGAGAAGCTGAACCTCGCGCAACTGCAAGGGTACATCGTGCTACAGTTCACTGGCACGATGCTACGCGACGACCCAGCAGGGTGCATCAAGACGGTGACGACGGCGTTGGCGATGGCGTCGGAATCGAACACATGACCACAAACAGGCTGGTGCAGCATTCGAGTCGCCGTGCCGTGGGTGCCGGTATAGGCGGCGGAATCGGGACGTTTGTCGATGGGGAACAACAACAAGTGAATGGCGATAGCACCAGGCACCAGCCGAGGAGGGATAGACATGCGAATGTTGGACTTATGCTCAGGACTTGGTGGCGCGTCGGAGGCCATGCGCGACAGGGGATGGCGGACATGGACGATTGACAGCGATGATCGATTCGGGGCTGACATCGTTGCCGATGTTCGGCAATATTCCTGGCCTGGGGGCGAGCTGGACTTGATCTGGGCGTCTCCTCCATGTGTAGAGTTCTCACGAAGCATACTACCGTGGATCAGGGACGCGTCTGATCCTGATATGTCAATCATTCACGCGTGCTATAGAATCATCCAAGAGGCACAGCCGAGATTTTGGATTATCGAGAACGTGCGGGGGGCGATTCGATGGTTCAAGCCACTGCTGGGCAAGTGGAGGTCTCGACATGGGCCATTCTTTTTGTGGGGCAACTTCCCTGACCTGGGGAGTGTGGATTTATCAGGCATGCGGCCGAAGCAGGCTTACAGCAGCAGCCAGTCGGCAGAGCGGGCCAAGATACCCTATGCGATATCGACGGCAGTAGCAGATGCCATTGAGCGGTCGTTGCAATTTGAGCAGATTGTGGCGTGGCCGGAGGGATAGGCGATGATCACAACCGACATGGTAATCACGCTCGAAGGCGTGTTCATCGGCATCGTAATAATGACGATGATCTTGTTTCTTTTGGACTTCAGCCGGCGGAGAGGGAGGTGATGGTGATGATCAACATTGACAAGTTCAAGGAACTACTGGAAGACCTGGAGCAAGCAATCGTCGACCTGGTAGTGGAGGAAGGAGTTGGCTATCAGGAGGAGGAGTTGCAGAAGGCGAAGGACAAGGTCACAGAGGCAAGGCGCGAGCTGATAAACTACGTAGTGATGGCATCTCGACTATACAGGAGAGGGAGGTGACGGGTGATGACAAAGTTTGAGACAATACAACACGGCGGGATAGACTATTCTTGTCATGGCGGTGAACCTGTGCATTGTTGGAGCGGCGGTCTCGTAACATCAATAGAGTTTGGTTGTTTTGGCCGTGGCGAGTCTGTCACGATCGAGAGCGCTGGCGGAGATCGCCTGTACTACTACAACATGGAGGTTCTCGACGTGAAGCTTGGTGACACCGTAGCACCTGGCGACATCATCGGACGCATGAAGATTATGCGGCGGGAGACAACATCATGTCACGAGTAGGAGCAGCACATGCCAATCTTCTATGACCAAGACACCGCTCGCAAATGCGAATGCGGGCATGTCGATACTCCTAGTGACGGTATAGTCGAATGTCCACGATGCGGCCAGCACCTGGGATCGTGGCGGCGGTTGTGTCCACGCTGTGGCAGGACTGACTTTTCGCCGGCCGGTGGCAATTGCTCAGGATGCAATCTTGCCTGCAACAATTGGGTGCCGGATGCGGCGGACGCTATTCAGGCAGCGTTTGCGCTGTGGTGAGGAGGGATAGGTGATGCAAAGACGAGGAGCCGTACAACGGCAGGTGACGGATCGTAGCAGAGCACCGAAGAAGCGTATCAAATCGAGCCGCGACGTGGTGCGCAAGGCGATCACTATGCGGCAGAGCGGGATGACGTTCGTCGACATCGGCGACGCGCTGCACATCTCGGACAGCAGCCCGCGGTACTGGTACAATCTGCACCGGAAGATCGGCGATGCTATGTTCGACACGCTGCAATTCGAGGACCCGACGCAACAGGTGAAGGTGCCGACAGCGCCAAAAAGCGGATGGCACAAGTACGACGCCGACACATGGGAGCGGCTGCGCATATGGCTGGGGGAGGTGACGGGATGAATCCGACAGTACATGAGATTGTCGAGAAGTGGCTGGAACAGAACGGCTACGACGGCCTATACCTCGACGCTCAAGAGTGTGGCTGCTTCCTGGACGACTTGATGCCGTGCGTCGGCGCGGTCGATGTTTGCAAGGCCGGCTATCGCGGCAAGCAGATCATTGATGGCGAAGATGTTGACGTTGTTGTGGCGGAGAAGGAGATAGGCGATGGGTGAAGACACGCCAGGCTATACCGACACCCGCGTCCTCCTCGGCCGCATCTTCCGCGCCAATTGCACCGGTGATGGCGAGTTCGTCGCAGTCGCAGTCGGCGTCGAACACGACAAGCGCGGCGGCGTAGGCGACGCATGGTTGAACGTGTACGGTCCGAATGTGCTGGAGGACTTCTGGACAAGCGACACACGCACAAGCGTTGCGGTGCAGATTATGCGAGCGATGGAACGGAGTAGGGAGGCAGTCGATGGCAACGGCTAAACCGGGAACAGAGGGTTGGGTAGAGTGGCGTCCTGCTAAATGGTATGCTGCTGATCAAGTTCCAACAGATGGCAAGATACCAATCGAAATCAGGCTAACCGAGCAGGAGCTTGATGATTTGAAATTCGCAGCAGAGCACGAGTGCCGCACACTCGAAGCGCAAGCCTACGTTGTATTAAGGGATTGGCTGGAGGATAACAGATGATGGATGAAACAGCAAGGCGCTGGGAGTTTGAGATTCGTGTCCCGATCATGCTAGAGCGACGATTCAAGGATTATCAGGGGACAGAGTTCACCTGCTCGAACTTCTTTGTAGTGCCAGCCAACACACCCATTGACCAAGATAGACCGCCGAGCCGGTGGATTGCGCTTGCGCTTGGCTACAACAAATCCGGCAATAGCGGCAAGTGGCGGTCATGCGAGCACGATCATGTCGAGGACACGATAATCGAGGCGTTGGAAGTCTCGACGCCAAGTCAACGAGTGGGGGAGGCAATAGAATGAGCGGTTGGGAGGAACTCAAAATCGAGCAGTGGGACCCGCAGACGCAGAAATGGCATCCAATCGACGTTGATTGTGATCGCGAGATACACCAGCTCCGCGAGGAGCTTGACGAATTGACGGCAGCAACTTTGATCGTGCATGATCGCATCAAGCGCGCACAACGCAAGTCGTACATTGCTGTCGCGGTGACACTGATCCTCGCCGGCGTGCTGATCGCGCGAATGGCGGGGTGGGTGTGAGATGAAACCGCTAGAAATACTACAGGCAATCAGAGCACTATTGGCGCTTTACGAACTAGAGACGGCCGAAGAGATCGATGCTACTCTGCTGGCAGCAGGATACGACTCGGTGGAAGTAGCGGCGAAGCTCGTGGTCATCGCAGAGCGGATACTCGCACAGCATCCGATCAGATGGGAGTGATCACAAATGCCGGCGCACGATTCGAGCCGCCGCGCGTCGGGTGCGCGTGTAGGCGGTAGTAGCATAAAGCTGGAGAATGTGAGCAGATTTGCGCACTTGCGGGGCAATGAGAACAGCACCCTGCGCCGGCGGAAAGGAAGAATAGACGATGTCAGGACTTCTTGTTGGGCAGTATGCGTCTTGGCGAAGCATTTGATAGAGGAGATTAGGGAGGAGGCAGTGATGGTTGAGAAAAAACCGCCGCCGATTATCGTCAATCCGAAGATTCAGGGGAACACGCATGAAGAGGGATGGAAACTGCCTGGTGGCGCAAAGTGGTTCTTGTGGATGGTCGTCGCATCGGCGCTGATCGGCGCGGGCGTAGGATTCAACGCCACAATAGAGCCGCTTTTCCTGCGTGCATTCTTAACATTCACGTTCTTGGGGAGTGGCGTCAGCCTGGTGATTATCGCAACTCTCATGGGGTTGGCGTTGGATTGATCACAATTGCCGGCGTAGCATCAGAGCCGTCGTGCCTTGGGTGTGGGTATAGGCGGTGAACCGTATACAGATACGGAGGAAAGCATCTCGGGGAAGAAAACAGAAAATAGGAAGGTACTACACACACGGTTGTGGCAGTGTCTTCGACGCACAATGAACTGAGAAGTTGTACTGCTGAGCACCCTGCGCCGGCGAAGGAGGTAATATGCAACCTGTAAAATGTCCACGATGCAATAGCGGCGACATCCTCTACCCGTACAGATCCGCCGCGTTCCACTTGTGCCTGAAGTGCAAGCAGATGTTCACGCCGCCACCGAGCGGGAAGGAGAAGGACGCATGACAAAGTGTGCGAAATGCGGACATGAGCTTCGCGAGGAAGTTGATCCCGAGCTGCGAGCAGTCACGACGTACCCGTGTTCTTATTGTAAGGTGAAACGACTGCGAGAACTTAGTCCAGAGACGCGGGCAGAGATATTGTCGGACGCCTATCACAGTCTGCCGGCGGCTGAGCGAGAGCATATCGACACCGCGGCGGACGCGCTGATTTGGGGCGTCAAAACACGCCAGCGAGATGCTCGAATAGGTCTCACAATGGGCCGAGAGATCATCGCGGCTGTTGGGAGATGGCTTGAGGAGAGTGGTAATACGTCGAATGGCTAGAATAGGCATTGACAACCGCGCTCAAATGTGCTATGATTACCTATAGGGGGTAAGCGTAGTTTTATGGCTCTCGTGAAGAAACGGCGCGTGTTTGTCGAGGAATATATCCGCTGCTGGAGCGCAACAGAAGCGGCGCGTCGTGCCGGGTACGCGCATCCTGACCGACAAGGCTCACGGCTGTTGAGCTTTGTTGAGATTCAAGAGCTGGTACAGAAGCGTATCAGCGAAAAGGCAATGTCGGCCGACGAGGTGCTACATCGGCTGATGGAGCAGGGGCGCGGCGATCACACTGAATATCTGAGGCCTGACGGCAGTGTGGACCTGGAGCAATTACTGGCAGACGGCAAAGGACATCTAGTCAAAGGTACCAAGTGGGACAAAAATGGCAAACTGACAGTCGAGTTCTACGACGCACAATCGGCGCTGGTACATCTTGGCAAGCACCACAAGCTGTTTACCGAGAAACACGAGATCAGCGGGCCGGATGGTGGACCCATCGTTATCGGTATCGGCGGCATTGACCCGTCGGAGGATATCTGACGTGAAGCCGGATATCACCTTCACATTCTACGGCGGAGCACGTGAGCTCGCTCGCCACCACGGGCCAGAGGCGATCGTACATGGTCCAGCAGAGACCGGTAAAACAATTTCGGCATTGTGGAAGCTACACTTATGTGCGCTGAAATACCCGCGGGCCAGCATCGTCATTGCACGCAAGACGCTGGCAAGCACCTACTCGACGGTGCTGCAAACGTATCTGCACAAGGTGATGGTCGGCGGATCGGCGATAGAACCCTAC
>Ga0114946_10001398_pt1 | contig 16668 bp, 16 predicted proteins | sample WalLakDeSediment_FD_88676 | JGI IMG/M metagenome (GOLD analysis project Ga0114946, IMG submission 88676) | Lake sediment microbial communities from Walker lake, Nevada to study Microbial Dark Matter (Phase II) - Walker Lake 11/02/13 Deep Sediment | ecosystem: Environmental > Aquatic >... | reverse complement strand
TCGCTCGAAGCCGTCGACCGACTTCGAGAAGGGCGCGCCGGACAAGGCCGCAGGGCCAGTTCCAACAGAGTCCACGGATGTCTTCTCGCTGGCGATGCCCGTAGCGGGCTTCGACGACGAGTTCGTCGAACGTCGTCCGATGCTCCGCTGGCACCCGAGAACGGACTGCTGCGATGTCGGGCTCGGCGATGTCGAGCCCTTCACCCGCGTGGAGCAGCGCCGACAGTTGCAGAGCGGGCACCTCGGCGAGTGTTGGACGGTCGAGGTCGTCGCTTGTGACGGTGCGCCATTGGTGTAGTTGGAGCCATGTGTCGACCGCGGCGTGGGCGTCGCCATCGAGCGCACGAATGTCGTCGATTGTGGCGAGCGACGTGGCCGGGAGGCCTCGCCGCTGCCTCGCGGCAGCGACCGGGCGCAGCATGACCGCTGTCTCGACTGTGCCTGGCGAACTGCCGACCAGTAGGGCGGCAGCGTCGTTGGCGTCGATGCCCCAGTCCTCGCAGTGAGCGATGAGATCACCGCTCGGGACGAGGTCGCCGCCGTGGGTCGCGAGGTTCCGGCGTGCCGAGTTCTCGAAGTGGAGCAGTGCTCGTTCGACATGCGAGCGAAGCGCGTCGTCGTCAAGGGACTCGACGACGACGTCTTGGATCGCGAGGTTCCTCGAGACCTGTGTCGCGCGGTCGTGGTCGAACCACCGATCGACCTCGTGGCGCCAGGTCCGTTCGGCGAAGGCTCGATCGGCCGCCTTGGCGCGTCGGCGCAGCTCGGGGTGGAGTCGCGTGAGGAGCTTCATCACGAACGCCGGCGGGGGCCCCTTGGGGGGCGACCCGGGACTCTCGCCGATCGCGAGCGGGCGCATGTACAGGCAGCCGTGCACGAACTTGGCCTCGACGGTCGCGAGCGGGAGGCCGTAACGCTGCAACGGTTCGACGATGCCGCCCTCGAAGGCTCGTTGGTAGGCATGGCGGATGAAGGGCGAGAGCGGGCGGAGTCCGTGGTGCGCGGTTTCGAGCTCCCATCGGCCCGGTGCCGGTGCCTCGAAGACCAGCTCGGATGTCGATGTCGGGTTGCCGTCGCCGAGTGTGCTCACAGTGTGTCCGCGCCGTCTGGTCGTGCAACGTCGATCTGGGGCAGCTCGCCGGCACGTACGGCGCGCACGAGCGTGTCGACCGCCCAGCGCATGAGCGGGCCGGCCTCGGCACCGGGCACGCCGAACTCTTCGCGCATCCGCAACCACGCCTGCGAGGACCCGAGGCATCGCAGGAGACCGGCGAGCTGGAGGTGCTGGCGTCCATCGAGTTCCGGGAACTCGGCGGTCACGACGGAAAGCATCTCCTCGGAGTGCCGTCGGGTGTCGTCGCCGAAGCGTCGGGGGTCGGCGTTGAGCAGCGCCTCGGCGCGCATCTCGACAGGGATCGTGTCGGACGTCGCGAACAACCATTCGATTCGGGGGCCGATCTCGTCGATGCTCTCGAGGGCGTAGCCCCCTCCCTCCGACTCGGCGGCGAGCTCGTTGATCCGCTCGGTGATGCCGTCGAGCAGCGCCGTCCGGTCGGGGAAGTACCGGTAGACGGTGGGTTGGGCCACACCGGCGCGCTCAGCGATCTCCCGGGTGGTGATGTCGTCGGGTCGTCGATCGGCGAGCAGTTCGGTCAGCGCGTCGAGGATCCGGTCGCGCGTGAGGCGGACCTGTTCCTCCCGCAACGGGGAGTGGTACGAGCGACTCGAGTCAGCAGACATCAGACGGGACCGATGATAGACGAGAGAGGCCACTATTCACGATAGCAATATATTGCCAATATGAGCCTCTTGCGAATAGGGTCGCGTTCCAACGGCGATTCCACCCAAGGAGCGCACCCATGACCGTGACCCAGACACGCGACGTACTGCCTGCGACACCCGAGGACCGCGAGCGTTGCACGGCCACGATCGTCGCCGCCTTCGTGAGCGACCCGCTGATGCGGTGGATGTTCCCGGACGCCGACCAGTACTTCGCTGCCTTCCCAAAGGTGATCCGCCACTACGGCGGCACTGCTTTCGAGCTCGGCACGGCGTACCGCACCGACGACTCCTCCGGGTGCGCCTGCTGGCTCGCTCCGGGAGAGTCCGTCGACGAAGAAGCGCTCGGCGGCGTACTGGAGGCCGCCATCGAGCGCGAACGCCTCGGTGTGATCTTCGAGTTCATGGAGCAGGTCGGTGCATCGCACCCAGAGGTCGACCACTGGCACCTGCCTGGCATCGGCGTCGATCCGTCCCGGCAAGGCGCCGGACTCGGCTCCCTACTGCTCGCGCACACATTGGCAGAGGTCGATCGCAACGGCGGCGTCGCATACCTCGAGTCGTCGAGCCCGTTGAACGTCCCGCTGTACGAGCGGTTCGGGTTCGGGGTCATCGCCGAGATCCAGGCCGGCGACTCCCCGACGATCTGGCCGATGCTGCGCCCCGCCCATGGCTCGAACTCGTCGAGAACTCGTCGCCCGTCTCCGGTCTGAGCGCGATGCGGCCTTGAGCTGCGAGATCGCCCAGTCAAATCAGCAATCGCACAACGCCGCAGCCGCGCCGTGCCATCGAGACAACGCGCCGACCCGCAGCGAGGAAGTCCGAGCGCCCCGCCTGATCGGGCCCGATGGTCCCGTACGGCCGTCAGCCCGGTCGTGCACCCCAGCCTCCACCGCCGGGGGTGAGCATCCGGAGGACGTCGCCGGCCTGCAGGTGGATCGTGCACTTGTCGGGTAGGCGCTCGGCCCGGCGCTCGTCCCCGCCAGACAGGAGCCAGTTCTCCCCGACCGCGCCGGGCTCACCGCCCGCGAGGCCCCACGGCTGCGAGACCCGACGCTCGGTGATGAGTGACACCGTCGCGTCCTCGAGGACCTGGAGGTCTCGCTCGATGCCCTCGCCACCAGCCGACCACCCAGCGCCGCCGCTTCCTCGGCGCAGGCGGTAGCGCAGGACCCGCATCGGATACGCCCGTTCCAGCGCCTCGATGGGGGTATTCCGCGTGTTTGTCATCGCGGTGTGAATTCCCGACTGACCGGGACGGGGTTCGGCTGATCGGTAGTCAACTTGATCTGTGTTGGTCATCGCCGTGTGCACGCCGCTCATCCCGGCCCGACCGGGGCGGCCGCCCTGCCCGCCGCCGACCGTCTCGTAGTACACCCACCCGGCACCGCCGACGAGCACGTTGTTCATGGTCCCCTGCGACGCGGCCCCGACCCCATCGGGCACCGCCTGGGCCAGGGCGCCCAGGCACACGTCGGCCACCCGCTGGCTCACCTCCACGTTCCCCGCCCCCACCGCCACCGGCGGCTCGGCGGCCACCACCGTCCCGCGGGGCGCGAGCACCCGCACCGGCCGCAGCGCGCCGCCGTTGGCCGGGATCGTGGGGTCGACGACCGAGCGCAGCGCCCAGGCCACCGCCGAGACGGTCACCGCTTCCACCGCGTTCACGTTGCCCCGACGCTGCGGGCCCGACCCGCTGAAGTCGAAGGTGACCGCGTCGCCGTCGACGGTGACCGCGACCACGACCGGCGTGGGTTCCTGCTGGTGCGGGGCGGGGCCGAACGAGTCGAGCACGTCGGCGAAGCGCCAGGTGCCGTCGGGCAGCGCGGCCAGCGCGGCACGCATGCGTCGCTCGCCGTAGGCGACGATCTCGTCGACGGGTGCGTCGGCGAGCTCGGCCAGCCGGGCCACCCCCAGGTGGTTGGCGCCGAGCTGGGCGGCGAGGTCGCCGGCCCGCTCGTCGGGGGTGCGGGACGCGGCGAGCACCAGCGCCCGCACCTCCGGGGTCCAGCGCACCGGCGGGATGCGGAGGCCCTCGGCCTGGATCTCGGTGGCGTCGGCGGGCAGCGATCCCGGGGCCGCGCCGCCGACGTCGGCGTGGTGCGCCCGATTGGCGGCCCAACCCACGAGACGGCCGTCGACCACGCACGGCGCCACGAAGGTGATGTCGTTCAGGTGCGTGCCCCCGGCGAAGGGGTCGTTGAGCACGATCTGGAGGTCGGGGTCGAGCCCGACCGGATCCGCGCCCGCGAGCGAGTCGATCGCGGCCCGCACCGACGCGGGCATCGAGCCGAGGTGCACGGGGATGTGCTCGGCCTGCACGAGGAGCTCGCCGTCAGGGGTGAAGAGCGCGGCCGAGCAGTCGGCCCGCTCCTTGATGTTCGGGCTCGAGGCGGCGCGCTGGAGCACCGCGCCCATCTCCTCGGCGATGCCCGTGAGCCGGGAGACGAGGACCTGCAGCGATGCCGGGTCGAGGCTCACGGGCCCACCCGGGTGAGCACCAGGGCACCGGTGTCGTGGGGGTCGGCGGTCCAGCCGTCGGGCACCCAGATGGTGCAGTCCGGCTCGGCCAGGACGACGGGCCCGCGCCCGCCCCGGCGCGACGGTGCGGGCAGGTCGGTGGGCCCGAGCGGCGCCGGGCGGGTGGCGCGGGCGCGCAGGGCCACCACCTCGACGGTGGCGCCGGGTCGGGCGTGGCCGTTGCGCCGCTCGTGGGCGTCGTGGAACCCGGCCGGGTCGTCGACGGTGATCTCGTGGCTCTGCCCGGCATAGCGGCAGTCGACCGCGGTCGCGACCTCGGCACCGGGGCCGACCGCCCGGGTGGCCTCCTCGGCCAGGGCGGCGCGGGCGGCGGCGAGACCGGTGAGGTCGTCCGGGGTGGGCCAGGTGCGCACGACGTCGTGCTGCCGGGCCGCCCCGAGGATCCCCACCGCCGAGAACACGCCCGCCCGCGGGGGGACGATCACGCACGGCATGCCGAGGGCGTCGGCGAGCGCGCAGGCGTGGAGGGGCCCGGCCCCGCCGAAGGCCACGAGGGCCAGCTGCCGTGGGTCGACCCCCCGCTCCACCGACACCCGCCGCAGCGCCCGCTCCATGTTCGCGTCGACCACGGCGAGGATCCCCGCCGCGGTGAGCCCGGCCCGCGCGAGCGCGGCGGCCGCGGCGTCGAGATCGAGCCGGCCGATGCCGGGCAGCTCGGCGTCGGCCGGGATCCGGCCGGCGACGAGGTTGGCGTCGGTGACGGTCGGTGCGGTTCCGCCGAGCCCGTAGCAGACCGGTCCGGGCACGGCGCCGGCGCTCTCGGGTCCGACGACGAGGGCGCCGCCGGCATCGATGCGGGCGATCGACCCCCCTCCCGCGCCGATGGTGTGCACGTCGAGCGCAGGGAGCCGCACCGGGAACCCGCCGACCTCGCGCTGGGCGCCCGGCTCGGGCTGCCCCCCGAGCACCAGGCACACGTCGGTGGATGTGCCCCCCATGTCGAAGGTGATGGCATCGGGCCAGCCGGTGGCTGAGGCGATGGCCGCGCCGGCGGCGACCCCGCCGGCGGGGCCCGAGAGCAGCAACCGGGCCGGCACCTCCGCACCCTCGGCCACCGGCACGAGCCCGCCCGCCGAGGTCATCACCAGCACCTCCGGCGCCACGTCGGCCAGGCCGGCCAGGTACCGCCGGCACGGTGGTCGCAGGTAGGCGTTGACCACCGTCGTGATCGTCCGCTCGTACTCGCGGAACTCGGGAGCGACCTCGTGGGAGCAGGTGACGTCGTGCCCGCGGCCGGCGAGCACGTCGCGCACCTGGCGCTCGTGGCCGGGCTCGAGGTCGGCGTGCAGGAGCACGACGGCCACCGCATCGACCCCCTCGGGCACCGTCGGAACCGCCCCGGCATCCACGGCGACGAGCTCGGTGCCGTCGGCGGCGAGCCGCTCGACCACCTCGAGGCGCAGATCGCGGGCGACCAGCGGCGCGGGACGATCGGCCCAGGGGTCGTAGAGCGAGGGCCGGTCCTGGCGGGCGATCTCGAGGACGTCGGCGAACCCGGCGGTGGTGACCAGCGCGATCGTGCCGCCCCGGCGCTCGAGGAGGGCGTTGGTGGCGACCGTCGTGCCGTGGGTGAGGACCGTGGCCCCGCCCAGCGCGGCGATGCCCTCGCGGACCGCACGCCCGGGGTCGTCGGGCGTGGACGGCACCTTGGCGATGCGCCCGTCGGCGGCCACCACGTCGGTGAAGGTCCCCCCGGTGTCGGTGCCCACCCGCATGGCCACCCAACCTACCGATGCGCTCACACCGCACGGAGGAGCGCCGATGAGAAGAGAATGGTGGCGCACCGAGATGAGCCGATCGACCTACCGACCGGCGGGGGTCCCGAGGGGTACGGTGCGAACACGGTCTCGCGCTCGGGATCCGAGGGGAAAGACGGGTTGATGTCACGAATCGACCGGAAGAGGGCGAGGGGGCGGCGCTGGTGGTCACGGCGGCGCTCCGTCGACGACGACGCGGTCGAGGTGGCGACCGACCACGACCACGCCTGGTGGGCCGCGCGCGAGCGCCTGGAGCGGGTGGGGCTGCGCCGGCGGTCCAGCCCGGAGCCGGAGCCCGAGCCGGCGCGACCCGCCGAGCAGTTCGCGCCCTGGTGGTCGGAGCCGTCCCACCCCGGCGAGCCCTTCACCGACCAGTTCACCACCGCCTCGTTGTTCCACTCGTCGCCGCCTCCCGCGTCGACCGCGACCGACCTGCTCGACGACCCCGAGCCCGATCAGTGGCTCCACCGCACGACGCTCACGCCGCGACGGGCGGCCGAGGCGAGCTCCCCGTGGGAGGTGCTCGGGCTCACCGCCGATGCGCCCTGGGAGGCCGTGACCCGCCGTCACCGCGAGCTGGCCAAGCTGTTCCACCCCGATCGCCACGGTCACAGCGACAACGCCGAGCGGGCCGAGGCCGAGGTCCGCATGGCCGAGGTCAACTCCTCGTTCGACGAGCTCGGGCGGATCTACCGCGCCATCGGGTGAGCCCGGGGCGCACCCGTCAGCCGCCCGGTACGAGCTCGCCGGGATCGACCACCCACACCTCCTCGCCGAGGTGGTCCTCGAGGCTCTGGGCGAGGCGCGCCATCGAGGTGTCGCTCGCAGCGCGGACGAGCACGGCACCAGCGACGTTGCGGGCCACCCATGCGTCTCGCCGGGCCAGCGCCGCCCCGGCGGCGGCCGCGGTGTCGGGTCGGGCCCGCTCGAGGGTCACCGCCTCGGTCGCGGCATCGAGGAGGTCGCGGAACCGGTGGCGGGCCCCGGCCGGCCACGGCCGATCGGGGTCGGGGTAGGGCAGCACCGCGACGAGCGGGACGCCGACCTCGAGCGCGGCCTCGGCCCCGAGCTGCTCGGCCCCGAGGCGGAGGCCCGAGACGACGACGAGATCGGGGTCCATCTCGCGGCGCGCCGCGATGATCTGCGCGAGCCGGCCGCGCACGGCATCGGCGACGGCGTTCGGGTCGTACCCGCCGATCTCCGGCGGCCGGTGGCCGAGGATCGCCACACCGTGCTCGGCGATCGGGAGGGCGGGGAGCCGGCCGTCGCGGCGGGCTCCCGCGGTGACCGCGGCCCGCGCCGGCGATGCGTCGGCGATGTCGGCGCGCAGGTCGAGCGGATCAGGGTGAGTGGTCCCCGATCCGGCCCGCTGCGTGGCGCCCGCGGCCACCGCGAGCCGGTCGACGAGGTCGTTCATCGGATCGCCGCCGTGTCCCTTCACCCAGCGGAAGGTGACGTCGCGGCGCGCCCGGACCAGCTCGATGAACGGCTCCCAGAGGTCGCGGTTGGCGACCGGCTCCTTCCGGGCGTTGCGCCACCCGCGGCGGAGCCACCCCTCCCACCATCCGTCGCGGAAGCAGTGGACGACGTAGGTCGAGTCCGACACCACCTCGAGCTCGCCGGACAGGGAGCGCACGGCCTCGAACGCGGCGGTGATCTCCATGCGCTGGTTGGTGGTGTCGGCCGCGTGGCCGCTGGCCCACCGCCCGTCGAGCGCGGCCCACGCCCAGCCGCCGGGGCCGGGGTTCCCGCTGCACGCGCCGTCGGTGTACGCGGTCGTGACCACGGGGGCGAGCATCGCACAGCCCGAGGTCGGCCCGTCGCGGCCGCAGACGCCTCGGTACCCTGAACTCGCCCGTGCGCCGCTCCCCCACCCCCGAAGGGTCCCCCATGATCATCGACGGGTTCGTGCAACAGCTGCCCGACACCGACCCCACCGAGACCGACGAGTGGCTGCAGTCGCTCGAGGCGGTGGTCGCCACCCACGGCGTCACCCGGGCCCGGTACCTGATGGCCAAGCTGCTGGTGCACGCCCGGGAGCTGCAGGTCGGCGTCCCCGCGTCGGTCTCGTCGCCGTACGTGAACTCGATCCCGCCCGAGCGCGAGCCGTGGTTCCCCGGCGACGAGGACATCGAGCGGAGGATCCGCCGCTTCATCCGCTGGAACGCGGCGGTGATGGTGATCAAGGCGAACCACGCCGCGGAGGGCATCGGCGGGCACCTGTCCACCTTCGCCTCGTCGGCCGCGCTGTACGAGGTGGGCTTCAACCACTTCTTCCGGGGCAAGGAGGACGGCCTGGCCGGTGACCAGGTGTACTTCCAGGGCCACGCCGCACCGGGCATCTACGCCCGCGCCTTCCTCGAGCGCCGCCTCGACGAGCACGACCTCGACCGCTTCCGCCAGGAGATCGGCGGCGGCCTGTCGTCGTACCCGCACCCGCGGCTGATGCCGGGGTTCTGGGAGTACCCCACGGTGTCGATGGGCCTGGGGCCGATCAACTCGATCTACCAGGCCCGGTTCAACCGGTACCTCGAGCACCGCCGCATCGACGACACGTCGGCGAGCCGCGTGTGGTGCTTCCTCGGCGACGGCGAGGTCGACGAGCCCGAGTCGCTCGGGTCCATCTCGCTCGCGGCGCGGGAGCGCCTCGACAACCTCACCTGGGTCGTCAACTGCAACCTGCAGCGCCTCGACGGGCCCGTCCGGGGCAACGGGAAGATCATCCAGGAGCTCGAGGCGATCTTCCGCGGTGCCGGGTGGAACGTCATCAAGGTGGTGTGGGGCCGGGCCTGGGACGACCTGCTCGCCCGCGACACCGACGGCGTGCTGGTCAACAAGATGAACAGCACGGTCGACGGCGACTTCCAGCGCTACGCGGTGGAGTCGGGCGCCTACATCCGCGAGCACTTCTTCGGTCCCGACCCCCGCCTGCGCAAGCTCGTCGAGCACCTCTCCGACGACGATCTCGCTGCGCTGCCCCGCGGTGGGCACGACTACCGCAAGCTCTACACGGCCTACAAGGCAGCCACCGAGCAGCAGGGCGCCCCCACGGTCATCCTGGCCAAGACGGTGAAGGGGTGGACGCTCGGGCCCGACGTCGAGGGCCGCAACGCCACCCACCAGATCAAGAAGATGACCCAGCTGCAGCTCCGGGCGCTGCGCGAGCGGCTCCAGCTCAACGCGGAGATCCCCGACTCGGCCGTCGCCGACGACGGCGAGCCCGTCTACTTCCGCCCGGCCGAGGACTCCGAGGAGTACCGCTACCTCGTGGAGCGCCGCCGCTCGCTCGACGGGCCCCTCCCCTCCCGGGTCGTGCGCGTCACCCGCAAGCTCGCCCCGCCCTCCGACGGTCCGTTCGACGAGTTCGCGGCCGGCTCGGGGGGGCAGGCGGTGTCCACCACCACCGCGTTCACCCGCCTGCTGCGCAACCTGCTGCGCGATGGCGACTTCGGTCCGCGCGTGGTCCCGATCATCCCCGACGAGGCCCGGACGTTCGGCATGGACGCCATGTTCCGGGAGTTCAAGATCTACGCGTCGCAGGGGCAGCGCTACGAGCCGGTCGATGCCCAGCTCCTGCTCTCCTACACCGAGAGCCAGGACGGCCAGATCCTCGAGGAGGGCATCACCGAGGCCGGCTCGATGGCCAGCTTCACCGCCGCGGCCACCAGCTACGCCACCCACGGCGTGCCCATGGTGCCCTTCTTCACCTTCTACTCGATGTTCGGGTTCCAGCGGGTGGGCGACCTCATCTGGGCCGCGGCCGACGCCCGGGCCCGGGGCTTCTTGTGCGGGGCTACGGCCGGTCGCACCACGCTGCTCGGCGAGGGGCTCCAGCACCAGGACGGCCACAGCCTCGTCCTCGCCTCCACCGTTCCCAGCCTCGAGGCCTACGACCCGGCCTTCGCCTACGAGACGGCGGTCATCGTGCGCGACGGCATCCGGCGGATGTACCCCGAGGCGGGGCCCGAGGCGGGCGAGGACGTCATGTACTACCTCACCCTCTACAACGAGAACTACGAGATGCCCCCCATGCCCGCCGGCGTCGAGTCCGGCATCGTCGAGGGGCTCTACCGCTGGGCCGACGCCCCCGAGGGCCACGCGCACGGCGCGGCGATCCTCTTCTCGGGGTCGCAGCAGGGTGCCGCCCGCGAGGCCGTGGCCGAGCTGGCCGAGCACTACGGGGTGGGGGCCGAGCTGTGGTCGGCCACCAGCTACAAGCGCCTGCGCGAGGACGCCCTCTCCGCCGAGCGCCAGAACCGGCTGCACCCCGACGCCGAGGGCCGCACACCCCGGGTCACCGAGCTGCTGGCCGACGGCCGGGGTCCGGTGGTGGCGGTCACCGACCACATGACCCTCGTGCCCGACCAGGTGGGGCGCTGGATCCCCCGCACGTTCGTCCCCCTCGGCACCGATGGCTTCGGCCGCTCCGACACGCGCGAGGCGCTGCGGCGATTCTTCGAGATCGACGCCGGGCACATCGTGGTGGCCACGCTCTGGGGCCTGGTCCGCGACGGCTCGGTCGAGGCCGCGGTCGTCCGCGACGCCATCGAGCGCTACGGCATCGACACCGATGCCCCCGACCCCCGCACCAGCTGGCCGACCGGCTGAGCCCCGCCCGTAGGCTGGATCCCATGACCGCACCGGCCATCCCCATCACCGGCGTCGAGGAGGCCGACCGCCTCCTCGAATCCGACCCCTTCGCCCTGCTCATCGGGATGCTGCTCGACCAGCAGGTGTCGATGGAGCTGGCGTTCCGCGGCCCGGCCACCCTGCGGGCCCGGCTCGGCCACCGCTTTGCCCCCGCTGCGATCGCGGCCATGGACCCCGAGCCGTTCGCCGCACTGTGCCGTGAGAAGCCGGCGATCCACCGGTTCCCCCAGGCCATGGCCACCCGCATCCAGGACCTGGCCCGCCACCTGGTCGAGCACTACGACGGCGACGCCGGCCGGGTCTGGGCCGATGTCGATTCCGGGTCCGAGCTCGCTACCCGGGTGCGGGCCCTGCCCGGCTACGGCGACGAGAAGGCCAAGATCTTCGTGGCCCTGCTGGCCAAGCGCCTCGGTGTGCGGCCCGTCGGCTGGGAGGAGGTGGCCGGCCCCTTCGCCGACGACACCCCGCGCTCGGTGGCCGACGTCGACTCGCCCGAGTCGCTGGTCCGGGTCCGCGAGTGGAAGCGGGCCCAGAAGGCCGCCGGGAGGTCCAAGCAGGACTGAACCGCTCAGTCGCGCGCCAGGTCGCTGACGACGCCACCGCTCACCTCGACCAGCCGGTGCGGCTCGACACCGAACACGTGGCGGGGTGTGCCCGCCGCAGCCCACACCTGGTCGTAGCCGAGGAGGTCGGCGTCGACGAAGGTCCGCAGCCGCGTGGCGTGTCCGATGGGCGGCACACCGCCGATGGGGTATCCGGTCGCGGCGCGCACGGTGCCGGCATCGGCCTTGCCCACCCGACTCCCGCCCGCGGCCGCGGCCAGGCGGGCCTCGTCGAGCCGGTTGGGTCCGCTCACCAGGGCCACGACCACCTCGTCCTCGACGGCGAACACGAGCGACTTCACGATCTGACCGACGTCGACGCCGATGGCCCGGGCCGCGTCGGTCGCGGTGCGCGTGCCCTCGGGGAACTCGCGGATCTCGACCACCAGCCCGCAGTCGCGTGCGGCGTCGGCCACCCTCCGGGCGTTGGGGTGCAGCTCGCTCACGTCTCGGCGCTCCCGGTCGCCGCCGCAGCGTGGCGCTGGCGGTCGAGCCAGCCGAGCAGCACGGCGATGGCCCGGGGATCGTGGCGGAGGTGGTGCCCGGCGCCGTGGATGATGCGCAGGTCGGCCGACCCGTGGGCGTCGGAGGTGACCCGGGCGTCGAACACCGGCACCGACTCGTCCTCGGAGCCGTGCACGACGAGCAGCGGTCGGGGCGCGAGCTCGGCGGCGGCGGCGACGGCGCGGATCGTGCGGAGCTCCCGCGCCCAGCGGTCGATCGACGGCGGGAAGTCGGGATCGGTGATCGCCCGCATCTCCCGGGCGTGGTCGAGCAGGCGCCGGGGGTGGCTCGCCCAGTCGTCGAAGTCCGCCGGCGCGGCCAGCGCGGCCACGCCGCGGACCTCGGGGTCGGCCGCCCCCGCGCACATCGAGAGGGCGCCGCCGGTGCCGAACCCGACCACCCACACGCCGTCGATCTGCGGGTCGTCGCGCAGCTCGGCGACCGCGGCGAGCGTGTCGTCGAGCCACCCGCCGAGCGAGAAGTTGCCGGTGGACTCACCGCAGCCTCGGTAGGTGAAGGTGAGCGCGGTCCACCCCATCTCGTTGGCGATGCGGTCGGCCAGCTCGGGGAACGTGCGCGCCGAGTTGGCCCCGCCGCCGATCCCCGCCGGGAAGCCGTGGCAGATCACGACGCCCGGGGCCGACGGCGCGGTGCCGGGTGGTCGGGCCAGGTGCCCGACCAGGACCGCGTCGTCGACCTCGATGCGGTGCTCGGTCACCCGGTCAGGCGTCGGCTCGGGCGTGGCCCTTCCACAGCCGGTAGCCCCGGTTGCGGGCCTCGGCGAGGGAGTCGGGACCGAAGCAGAGGAACTGCTCCGACGCCATGAGCTCGGCGATGCGGTCGGGATCCACGTCGGCGGCGTCGAGGTCGTACACGACCTGGGAGCGCTTGTCGCCGACGAAGCGGTGCTCCTCGAACTTGGCGGGACGGTCCATGGGGCGAGCATACGGTCCGGGCGCTCGGGCACCCGCACCGGTGCGGGCCGGGGCGCGACGAGGGGGGAGGTGCGGTGCACCTCCCCCCTCGCACGATGATGCTGGGAAGCCTGGGACGACGTGATCAGCGCCGAGCGGGACCAGTTCCCGGCCGTCGGCTCCCAGGGGTGGATGGCGTGGTTTCGCCTGGTGGTCCAGCGGGCCGCCTAGCGGCCAGCCACCTCCGAGGTCCCAGAGAACAAGTGACTACTCAGCTGGACCACCTCCTTTCTTCGGTATCGGAGATGGTAGCGAGTCGCTCGGCGCGACGGCAGGGTTTTTCGTGACGGGACGGTGAACGGATCAGGCCGGCCGGCCGTCGGTGCCCTCGGTGCCCTCGTTGGCCTCGGGCCGGTCGACGAGGTCGGCCTCGCCCGGTCCGCTGACCACCGGGCCCACCACGCCGATGGCATCGAAGTAGGCCAGCTGGGCCTCGATCACCGCCTCGACGTCGTCGGGGTCGAGGGTGCGGTCGCGGTTGGCCGCCCGCCGGACCACGTCGGCCACGGCCTCCTCGGTGCTGATCACGACCGCGCCCCGCTCGGCCTCGGGATCGCCGGCCGTGGTGGCCAGCCCCTTGGCGTGGAGGTGGTCGTGGTACAGGTGCAGGATCGTGTGCACGTCGTCGTAGCTCAGGCGGGCGGTGAGCTCGTCGGGCAGCGCCTCGGCCACGAAGTCGACGGACTGCTGCACGTCGTACACCGCCCGGGTCGGCGAGGCGGCGAGCGACGCGGTGACCTTGCCGACCGCCACCGCGGCGATGGCGAACACGAGCGCGGCGCCGAGGAGCCAGAACAGGATCGTCATCGCCGTCGATCGTACCGGCGCCCCCGGACGCGCCGGAGGCCGCCATCGCAGGCGATGGCGGCCTCCGTGGTTGGTCCCCCGGACCGGTGCGTCAGATGCCGATGCGCTGGGCGAGCAGCTCGCGGTGGTAGGAGGGATCGCCGAACAGCAGCTCGGACGACTTGGCCCGCTTGAAGTACAGGTGGGCCGGGTGCTCCCAGGTGAACCCGATGCCGCCGTGGATCTGGATGTTCTCGGCCGCGGCGTGGAAGTAGGCCTCCGAGCAGTAGGCCTTGGCCAGCGAGGCCACCGACGGCAGCTCGTCGTTCATCTCCGCGGCGCACCAGCCGGCGTAGTAGGCAGCCGACTTGGCCGACTCGACCTCGAGCAGCATGTCGGCGCACTTGTGCTTGATGGCCTGGAACGACCCGATCGGCCGACCGAACTGCACGCGGTCCTTGGCGTACTGCACGGCCATGTCGAGGCACTCCTGGGCGCCGCCGACCTGCTCGGCGGCCAGGGCCACCGCGGCGAGGTCGAGGACCGTGGAGAGCACGTCCCAGCCGCCGCCGTCGGTGCCGATGAGCGTGGCCGGCGTGGTCGAGAACTCGAGCTTGGCCTGCTTGCGGGTCTGGTCCATGGTGGACAGCGCGGTGCGGGTGAGGCCGGCGGCGTCGCCGTCGACGGCGAACAGCGACACGCCGGCGCCGGTGCGGGCGGCGACGATGATGAGGCCCGCGGTGTGGCCGTCGAGCACGAACGACTTCGCGCCGGTGAGGGTCCAGCCGTCGCCGGACTGCGTGGCCGGCAGGGTGATGCCCGACTCGTCCCACTTGCCCGAGGGCTCGGTGAAGGCGACCGTGGCGATCGTCTCGCCGGCGGCGATGCCGGGGAGGTGCGCCTGCTGGGCCGCGGCGTCACCGGAGTGGATGAGGGCGTTGGCCGCCAGCACCACGGTGGAGAAGTACGGGGCGCAGAGCAGCCGCCGTCCCATCTCCTCGAGCACGACGATGAGCTCGACGTAGCCGTAGCCCTGGCCGCCGTGCTCCTCGGGGATGATGAGGCCCTGGAGGCCCATCTCGGCGCCCATCTGGTTCCAGACCGCCTCGTCGAAGCCCCGCTCGGTGTCCATCTGCTCGCGGACGGCCTCCTCGGACGACTTGGCGTCGAGGAACTGCCGGACGATGCGCCGGAGCTCTTCCTGCTCCTCGCTGAAGGCGAAGTTCACGTGGTCCCCCTGGTGGGATCGGGTGGCCCGGGACGGTCGCTCCCGGTGGGCTGACGGTCACCGTAGGCCGGTCATCGGGGCGATGCCACCCGTGATGTGTACACACGTGCTACGGTCGGCGGGTGGCGAGCGACGGACAGGAGCGCATCGGCGTGCGGGAGCTCCGCAACCAGGTGGCCGCGGTCGTGCGCCGGGCCGGCGCGGGCGAGCGCATCGTGATCACCGTCGACGGCCGGCCCATCGCCCAGCTCGGACCGCTCGAGCCCGCCGGCGCGCCCGACCTCGACGATCTGGCGAACGCCGGGCTGGTGGTCCCCGCCCGCCGGTCCGACCGCCCCGCGCCGCCCGATCCGATCGACGCGCCCGTCGACGCCCGGTCCGACCGCGTCCTCGACGACCTGCGCGGCGGCTGACCCGGTGACCACGGCCCTCGACGACCGACGGGGTGGCTGATCGGTGACCGTGGCCCTCGACACCTCGGCGTTGGTGAAGCGCTACCTCCGCGAGCCCGGGCGCGAGCTCGTGCTCGATGCCCTGGCCGCCGACCCGGTCTGGTGCGCGTCGGCGCTGGCCCGGGCCGAGACGATGCTCGCCCTCCACCAGCTCGCGGCCCACCCGGTGCAGGCCCGACGCCTCTGGGCCGCGCTGCGCGACGACTGGGAGGCCTTCGTCGTCGTGCCCGTCGACGACCGGTGCCTGGCCCGGGCGGCCGAGATCGGCGCCACCTACGGGTTGCGCACCGTCGACGCCGTCCACCTCGCGGCGGCCGATCGCCTCCCCCGCCCGGTGCGCTGGGTCACCTTCGACCGCCACCAGATCCCCGCGGCCGCCGCGCTCGGCCTCGAGGTGGTCTCCCCGCTCGCCGGGTGACGCGCCGGAGGGGTGCGAGCGCCCGCCACCCGGCACACTGGTCACATGAGCACCCTGCACTGGTCCGATGCGCGGGCCGAGATCCACAAGATCGTCGTCGGCCCGGTCGACAACAACGTGTTCGTGCTCCGCTGCCGCGAGACCGGCGACGCGGTGCTGCTCGACGCGGCCAACGAGCACGAGCGCCTGCTCGAGCTGTGCCGGACGCTCGGCGTGCGCACCGTCCTCGAGACCCACGGCCACTGGGACCACATCCAGGCAGTCCCCGCGGTGCGCGACGCGGGCTACGAGGTGGGCGTCACCGCCCAGGACGCGGCGATGCTCGACGCCTACGACTTCGTGCTCGAGCCCGACTCGGTCATCGAGGTCGGCCGCCTCCGGCTCCGCACGATCCACACGCCGGGGCACACGCCCGGCTCCATGTGCTTCCGCCTCGAGGGCGCGCCGGTGCTGTTCAGCGGCGACACGCTGTTCCCCGGCGGCCCCGGCGCCACCAAGTTCGAGGGCGGCGACTTCCCCACGATCATCCGCTCGATCGAGGACGAGCTGTTCGCCCGGCTCGAGCCCGACGTGCTCGTCCTGCCCGGCCACGGCGACGACACCACCATCGGCACCGAGCGACCCCACCTCCAGGAGTGGATCGACCGTGGCTGGTGAGGTCGACGGCCCACCGAGCGGTGGGCGCGGCGGCGCCCTGCCCGCCGACGAGCGCCCGCTCGACCCCACGCCGATCCACACCCCCGAGCTCCCGGCCACACCGATCCGCGACCGCAACATCCCGGCCGAGGCGTGGGTGGAGGCCCCCGACGAGCTCCTCCGCCTCGGCGACGACATCGGCCACCCCGCGATCACCTACAAGCGCCGGCTCGGCCGATGGCTGCTCTGGCGCGCCGGGCCGGCGAGCCGGGCCGACGCCCGGTACCTGGTGCTCGACGCCGACGACCTCTCTCGCACCTACGCGTTCCGCCTGTTCCCCG
>Ga0114946_10001397_pt1 | contig 16674 bp, 15 predicted proteins | sample WalLakDeSediment_FD_88676 | JGI IMG/M metagenome (GOLD analysis project Ga0114946, IMG submission 88676) | Lake sediment microbial communities from Walker lake, Nevada to study Microbial Dark Matter (Phase II) - Walker Lake 11/02/13 Deep Sediment | ecosystem: Environmental > Aquatic >... | reverse complement strand
GGCTGAAGGTATCGGGGCGCAGGTTGGCTCGGAACGGGAAGCTCATAGACACTGGGAACTCGCTTGTACCTTCCCAACGTCTTGTACAGGAAACTCGATCCGATGTCTAGTCTCGTTCAATAAGAACGCTTCGCGTTCGCATTGAGAATTGCTGTCCGCATGCGATTCGGCTTGCCGATCGAGCAGGATCTCGGGTATCGTTGCCCGTTCTTAGCCGGTCGGCCGCGCCGACGGCCTGAACCCAACCCTCCCGAGGCGTCGTGTCATGTCCCGAGTGTGCCAGGTTACCGGTAAGCGTCCCATCACTGGCTGCAATGTTTCCCACGCCAACAACAAGACCAAGCGGCGCTTCCTGCCCAATCTGCACGACCACCGCTTTTGGGTGGAGAGCGAGCAGCGCTGGGTGAAGCTCCGCACCTCTGCTCATGGGATGCGTATCATCGACAAGCGGGGCATCGATGCGGTGCTGGCCGACATCCGCGCCCGCGGCGAAAAGATCTAACGGAGGCGAGCCACCATGGCCAAGGCAGCACGCGAGAAGATTCGGCTGATCTCGAGCGCCGGGACCGGTCACTTCTACACGACCACCAAGAACAAGCGCAACCAACCGGGGAAGATGGAGATCAAGAAGTTCGACCCGGTGATCCGCCAGCACGTCATGTACAAGGAAGGCAAGATCAAATAGCCGTTGACCGGCGCCATCCCCACAAAAAACCCGCCACTGGCGGGTTTTTTGTTGCCGACCTACGATCCGACTCAGCCGGCGGCGGGTGGCCCCGCGAGGGAATACCCGCGCAGACTGCGGGCGAAGCGCTGCAACGCCTGAATGCCGGTCGCCTCGGCCTGTTGGCACCAGTCCTGGAGCGACTTGAGCAGGGCCTCCTGGCTGGGCGTGGTGCGCTCCCACAGCTCGCGCAGCCGCTCGCGATACTGGTAGACCGTCGCCAGGCGCTGACTCTCGGCGAGGAGCAGCTCCAGGCGACCGCGGGCGGCGGCATCCATCCGGGCGGCATCGCGCGCCAGTAAGCGCTTGGCGCGGCGGAGCAGACGCCGGCAATGGCGCTCGCTGCGGCAGAGCTCGATCCGCGACACCGGGGTAAGCACCTCACGGGTGTAGCGGGCGAAGACGTGCATGCGCCCGACGATCACCGCGCGCAGGGTCTCCATGTCGATCTGCTGCTTCTCGGCGATGATCCGCGGCTCAGGCGCCACCTTCTTCACCCGCGCCAGGCCGAGCCAAGACAGCAACCGGATGTAGCCCCAGCCGATGTCGAGCTCCCAGGGCTTGGACGAGAGGCGCGCCGAGCTGGGGAAGGCGTGGTGGTTGTTGTGCAGCTCCTCGCCGCCGATCAGGATGCCCCAGGGGACGATGTTGGTCGCCGCGTCCGGGCTCTCGAAGTTGCGGTAGCCGAAGTAATGCCCGACCCCATTGATCACCCCAGCGGCGAAGAAGGGTATCCAGAGCATCTGCACCGCCCAGACCGTGATTCCGTAGACCCCGAAGAGGATCAGATCCAGGATCAGCATCACCCCGACGCCCTGCCAGGCGAAGCGGCTGTAGACGTTGCGCTCGACCCAGTCGTCCGGCGTGCCGTGGCTATAGCGGGCGACCGCCTCGGGGTCGCCCGCCGCCTTCTTGTAGAGCTCGGCCCCCTCGGCAAGGACCTTGCGCAGCCCAAGCACCTGGGGGCTGTGCGGATCGTCCGGGGTCTCGCACTTCGCGTGGTGGCGGCGGTGAACGGCCACCCACTCACGGGTGACCATGCCGGTGGTGAGCCAGAGCCAGAAGCGGAAAAAGTGGGCGACCGCGGGGTGCAGGTCGAGCGCCCGGTGGGCCTGAGCGCGGTGCAGATAGACGGTGACTGCGACGATGGTGATGTGCGTCAGGATCAGGGTGGCGATCACCACCTGCCAGGGGGAGAGGTCAAGAATTCCGTACAAGGCGTCTGGTTACTCCGTAAGGGACGAAGGCCCCCGCCGGCCGTTGCCGATGGCATGAAACGGACAGGAGGGAAAGGCGGGCGTCGAGCGACCGGACCCGCCGAGGGACCGCCGCTGGATCGACGCCGCACTATAGCGAAACGCGATCGATCATGGTAGGGGCCGCGCCTCAGCATCCCCTGCCGGCCACCGGCGCACACCCCAGGCCATCCGCCGGAGCGGATGGCTCGCCCAGTGCTCGGTACCGAGCATTAATACCCGTCGCGCGTGGGTACTAGGGCAAGCCGGGTGCGTCAATCGGGCGCCAACGGAGCGCATCGCGGCGGAAAACCCAGGTGTGACGGGTATCAATACCTCGCTCCAGCCCCACCTCAGGTGTCGATGACCTCGAGCGCCCGCACCAAGGCCGCGAGGCCCGGCTCGGCCTCCAGTACCCCCTCCCAAACCCGGAAGCGGCGCGCGGACGGGCCGTCCCCGACGATCAACTCGGCGACAAAGCCTTCCACCCCGTCCGGTGGCGGGTGGTCGTGTGAGTCGCCGAGTGCGGCCACCAGGCCGGCCAGCCGCTCCCGCTGCGGCGGGGACAGTCGGCCGGTGCGCGGCGCGTGGCTGGTGTAGTCGCCGCTGTCGATCCGATAGCCGCCGTCGGCGGCAACCTCGATCACGAGCATATAGTCATCCTGACCGACGACCCGGAACTGAATACGGGGCAAAGGCGCGGACATGTTGGCGTCTCCGTCATGACACAGGCAGGGGCCGCGGCGCGCGCCCCGGAAGCGATCAAGGATAGCTCGAAGCCGCCTCCCCTGTCCGCCGCACCCGCCTGTTCGCCTGTTCCGCACGACGCCGTCACTGAGTCGCCCAGGTCTTTGATTGACTCTGGAGGGCACGGAGGGTAAAGAGACTCTCTCTGTTCGTTGAGACTGGAACCTCGGCTTTCCCGGTAAGGAATGGTTCACAAATAGGTTAAACCAGTCCATCAGGAGCTACCTTCCGCACCGTTGTCGTTGTCGTTGTCGTAATCGTAATCGAGCTCATCCCAGCGCCCCGGATGCCCTAGCGCCTCTCGGCTTCGCTGTCCGAGCCTGGTCAGCATCGCAACGATCCGAATCCCTATCCTCTTCCCTTGCCCGTTTTCAGCAGCAGTCCGCATCCGGAATCGATCCGCATTCCAACGCCAAACCGCGAGCGAGGTGCAAACAGCGGCGCCGATCGGTCTGGGCTCCCTTGCCGTCGCCTTCGCGCGTTTTCACGGTAACCCCAGCCCGTCGTTCGCGGTTGGCGCGGGCGCCGATCGCGCCCCCGTGCAAGGACCGTCGACGAGCGATCGCGGGTCCCCGGCGAGGCGATTTCCCGTTACGAACGACCACGAGGGGCGTGGATCGCGGCTGAGGTATCATCGCCGCCAACCCGCCCCCGCGTCGCTCCAACGCCCCCGGAGCTTGCCATGCCTCGCCGAGACCGCCGCTTCTGGGAGACGACCGCACTCGCGCACATGAGCCCCGAGGAGTGGGAGGCGCTCTGTGATGGCTGCGGGAAGTGCTGTCTGGAGAAGCTCGAGGACGAGGATACCCAGGCGATCTACTACACCAATGTCGCTTGCCGACTGCTCGACGATCAGACCTGCCGCTGCAAGGACTATCCGGGGCGTGCGCGGATCGTGCCGACCTGTATCACCCTTACCCCCGCGCGGCTCGCCGACCCCTACTGGCTTCCCTCCACCTGCGCCTACCGCCGGCTCGCCGAGGGCAGGCCGCTGCCGGACTGGCACCCGCTGCTCACCGGCCATCCGGCGTCAGTCGCCGCGGCCGGACACTCGGTCGCCGGCCGGGTCATTGCCGAGGACGAGTCGGGGCCCCTGCTCCACCACCTGGTCGACTGGGTCGACTAGCCGAGGTGAGGGCTGGATGGCGCGAGCAACGCGAAACGGGGGGTTCGGGCAACCGCGCCTTCGTGGCGCCGCTCTGATGAAAGGCCAGGATGGCCAATGATCAGCATCTCCTTGACGTGAAGAACGCGCGCAGCGCGCTCCATCTCCCCCCTCGCCCTCTGGGAGAGGGCCGGGGTGGGGGAAACGGCCATGGCGGGCAGCGCCTTTCATGGTCTGGGGCGGCGCCTATCGCCATGGCCTTTAGAGGAAGACCGATGACCCACAGCGACGCGATCGAGCTGCAATCGACCCTCGCCTGTCCGCAATGCGGGCACCGCTCCACGGAGACCATGCCCACCGATGCCTGCCAGTTCTACTACGAGTGCCGCGGATGCGGCGCCTTGCTGCGCCCGAAGCCGGGGGACTGCTGTGTGTTCTGCTCCTACGGGACCGTCCCCTGCCCTCCGATCCAGGCGGCTCGGCGAGGCGATACCGCCCCACCGGGCTGTTGCCGCTGAGACGGCGGGGACCGCGGGTCACTCCCCGGCGATGGTCATGCGCTCGATCAGCCAGGAGCCCGTGCGGGTGCTGCCGGGGAAGTCGTAGTCGTTGCCGACCGCGAGCAGGCCAGCGAACATCGCCTTGAGGTTGCCGGCGATGGTGACCTCATCGACCGGGTACTGGATCTTGCCGTTCTCCACCCAGAAGCCGGCGGCGCCGCGCGAATAGTCCCCGGTAACCGGGTTGGTCCCGTGTCCCATGAGCTCGGTGACGAAGAGCCCGGTGCCGAGGGCGGCGAGCATGCCGGCGCGGTCGAGCGGCCCCATCTCGATCTGGAGGTTGCGCACGCCGCCCGCGTTGCCGGTGGTCTCCATTCCCAGGCGGCAGGCCGAGTAGGCATCGAGCAGGTAGGTCCGGAGCACCCCGGCGGAGACCAGATCTTTCGGCGTGGTCGCCACCCCATCCCCATCGAAGGGCGCACTGCCGAGCCCCCGCGGCAGAAGCGGCTGCTCATGGATGCGCACGAAGTCGGGGAAGATCCGCTGATCCAAGTGATCGAGCAGAAAGCTCGCCCGCCGGTAGAGACTGGTCCCGCTGATCGCGCCGGTCAGGCTGCGCAGCAGCCCGGCGGCGAGCTGGGGGGCGAACAGAACCGGGACCTGACAGGTCGAGAGCCGGCGCGCACCCAGCCGCGCGACGGTACGCTCCCCGGCGCGGCGGCCGACCTCAGCGGCCGGCTCCAGCTCCGCCGCGGCGCGCGCCGAGCTCCACCAGTAGTCCCGCTGCATGCTCTCGCCCTCCTGGCCGACCACGGCACAGGAGACGCCGTGGCGCGAGCTGGGGTAGCCGCCGACGAATCCGAGGCTGTTGCCGTAGACGTGAATACCGGCATGGGTCGAGACGGTCGCGCCTTCGGAGTTGACGATACGGGGATCAGCGGCGCGAGCGGCGTCCTCGCACGCAATGGCGAGCGCGATCGCGTCCTCCACCGAGATCGGCCAGGGGTGGTAGAGGTCGAGGTCGGGGATCGACTGGGCCATGCGCTCGGGCGGCGCGAGACCGGCGCAGGGGTCCTCCTGGGTATGGGTGGCGATGGTGCAGGCCGCGGCGACCGCGTCGCGCACGGCGGCCGGGCTGAGGTCCGAGGTGCTCGCCGAGCCCTTGCGGTGCCCGAAATAGACCGTGATGCCGAGCCCGTTGTTGCGGGTGTGCTCGACGGTCTCGACCTCGCCGAGGCGCACGGTCGCCTCCAGGCCGGCGTCACTGCTCGCCGCGGCCTCGGCGGCGCTCGCGCCCCGCGCCTTGGCCTCGGCCAAGAGGTCCGCCACGATCTGCTCGAGCCGAGCCAGACGCTCGGCGGTGTCGTTGGGTGCGATCTCGGTCACTGGTGCTCGATACCTTGGAAGAGAAGAGGTCCGCAAATGAACGCAAATAAACGCAAATGACAAGAAAATTGATGTGGTGATGAGGCGGCGTCCCAGCCCCCGGTTTGACGGGCTCAATCGACCGGCCGAACTGAGGCTCGCGCCGGCGCTCGCTAAGCCAGGTTCCAGACGGAGCCTGCCTTGCCCACTCGAGCGTCAGTCAAGGGGCGGGGTCAAATGGGTAAGCGCGGCCCCCGCCGCAGGCCATCATCCCCCTATTTGCGTTTATTTGCGTTCATTGGCGGACGAATGCTCTTTATCCCGCACCCGTGCCGCCGACGGTAAGGCCGTCGATACGCAGTGTGGGCTGGCCGACGCCGACGGGGACGCTTTGGCCCTCCTTGCCGCAGGTCCCCACGCCCTGATCGAGGGCGAGGTCATTGCCGATCATGCTGACGCGGGTGAGCACGTCGGGGCCGTTGCCGATCAGCGTCGCCCCCTTCACGGGTCGGCCGATGCGGCCGTTCTCGATGAGGTAGGCCTCGCTCGCGGAGAAGACGAACTTACCGGAGGTGATGTCGACCTGGCCGCCGCCGAAGTTGACCGCGTACAGGCCCTTGTCGACCGAGGCGATGATCTCCTGCGGGTCGCGGTCCCCGGCGAGCATGTAGGTGTTGGTCATGCGCGGCATGGGCAGATGCGCGTAGGACTCGCGCCGACCGTTGCCGGTGGGGGCGACGCCCATCAGCCGGGCGTTGAGCCGGTCGTGCATATAGCCGCGCAAGATGCCGTCCTCGATCAGGACAGTGGTCTGGGTCGGCGTACCCTCGTCGTCGATGTTGAGGGAGCCGCGCCGCCCCGGCAGGGTGCCGTCGTCGACCACGGTCACGCCCTGCGCGGCCACCCGCTGGCCAAGCCGACCGGCGAAGGCCGAGGTCCCCTTGCGGTTGAAGTCGCCCTCCAGCCCATGACCGACCGCCTCGTGCAGCAGCACACCCGGCCAGCCGGGACCGAGGACGACGGTCATGGTCCCGGCCGGGGCCTCGCGCGCCTCCAGATTGGTCAGCGCGAGGCGCGCGGCCTCCCGGGCGTAGTCGAGGGCGCGCTCGCCATCCAGGAAATAGCTCAAGGCATCGCGCGCCCCGCCGCCGCTCGAGCCCTGCTCGCGGCGCTCACCGTCCTCGGCGATCACCGAGACGTTGAGCCGCACCAGGGGGCGCACGTCGGCGCTGAGCGTGCCGTCGCTCGCCGCGATCAGCACCACGTCGTGCACCGCCACTAGGCTGGTGATGACCTGCTTGATGCGCGGGTCCTGGCGGCGCGCCTCGGCGTCGACCCGGGCGAGCAGCGCAACCTTGTCGGCATCGGAAAGGCTCTCGACCGGGTTGAGCGGTTGGTAGAGCCGCCGCGCCAGCAGGGCGTCGCCGACCTTCACCTTGCCCTCGCTGCCGCCGCGGGCGATGGCGCGAGCGGCCCGAGCGGCGGCCATCAGGGCCGGGAACTGCAGCTCGTCGGAATAGGCGAAGCCGGTCTTCTCGCCGCTCACCGCCCGCACGCCCGCCCCCTGCTCGATGTTGAAGCTGCCCTCCTTGATGATCCCGTCCTCCAGGACCCAGGACTGCAAGCGGCTGGACTGAAAGTAGATGTCCGCGGCATCAATCCCCGGTGCGGAGACCTGGCCGAGCAGCTTATCGATGTCTCGCTCCTCCAGGCCGACCGGGGCAAGGATGTGGTCGCGGGCGATGATGATGGGGTCGCTCATGGTCGGGGTATGGGGCTCGCTGAGGCGGGCCGCGGCACTTTGGTGTGCCCCGCGTTGCCGGCCGAAGATACTCGTTGCTCCGGGAATCTCAGGCCGCGTCAGCGGCATTTCAAACGCCGGTGCGAGATAGTCGGGAAGCTGCGCCGCACCGAGGCCTGGAACTCCAGGTCGAGCGGGCAGCAGATGCAGCCGGTGCCGCGGGGCACCTGGGCGAGCACCGTGCCCCAGGGGTCGACGATCATGCTGTGGCCGTGGGTCTCGCGCCCGTTGATGTGGAACCCACCCTGGGCGGCGGCCACCACGTAGGCGAGGTTCTCGATCGCGCGGGCACGCACCAGGATCTCCCAGTGGGCCTTGCCGGTGATGGCGGTGAACGAGGAAGGGATGACGAGCAGGTCCATCCCGCTGTCGAGCATGTTGCGGAAGAGCTCGGGGAAGCGCAGGTCGTAACAGACCGAGACGCCGAGTCGACCGAATGGGCTATCGACCACCACCACGTCCGATCCCGGCTCGACCGTGGCCGACTCCTGGTAACGCTCGTCCGCACCCGGCAGGCTGACATCGAAGAGATGGATCTTGTCGTAGCGGGCGACCCGCTCGCCGCGGTCGTTGAAGACCAGACAGACGGCACGAACCCGTCCCGCGTCGTGCGCGGCCAGCGGGATGGTCCCCCCGACCACCCAGAGCCCGTAGCGGGTCGCCATCTGGGCGAGGAAGGTCTGCAGCGGGCCGTCGCCGTCCTGCTCGCACAGGGGCAGCAAATCCTGGTCGCGCTTGCCCATGAAGGCGAAGTTCTCAGGCAGCACCACCAGCCCGGCCCCGCCCTCGCTGCCGTCGCGAATGAGTCGCTCCGCCTCCAGCAGGTTGGCGCTGACATTGGGGCCTGAGGCCATCTGCACGGCGGCGACTCGGGGCTTGGCGTTGGGCATCGGCGGTGAGGATCGGGTCGTTGGTGATGATGGGCGGCCCGCGGCGAGTGCCGTGGCTCAGGGTCTTGAACGATACCACTCGCACGATCGAAGACCCAAACGGGGCCGTTGGAAAGCCCAACATCGCCGCAAGGGTTCCGGTACGATCCGCCTCCTGGCTGCCTTCTTGGAGGAACCTTCCCATGGCCGTCCTGATCCTCGGACTGGTGCTCTTCCTCGGGATGCACTCGATCACCATCGTCGCACCCGCCTGGCGCGAGCACGCCGTCGCCCGGCTGGGGCTCGTCGGCTGGCAGGCGGTCTATTCGGCGGTCAGCCTCCTGGGGTTCGCGCTCCTGATCTGGGGCTACGGGCTCGCCCGCGCCCAGCCGGTTCCGGTCTACGTCCCGCCGCTGTGGACCAGCCATCTGGTGCTGCTCCTCATGCTCCCGGTCTTCCCGCTTCTGCTCGCGACCTACCTGCCGGGGCGGATCAAGACCGCGGTCCAGCACCCGATGCTCGCGGCGGTCAAGCTCTGGGCCTTTGCCCACCTGCTGGCCAACGGCCAGGTGCACGACTTGGTGCTGTTTGGCGCCTTCCTCGCCTGGGCGGTCGCGAGCGGCATCTCGGTCAAGCACCGCGGTCCGCTGCCGGTCCCCGGCGCCCCGCCCGGCAAGGTCAATGACCTGGTCGCCGTCATCGGTGGGCTGCTGCTGTACGGCGCCTTCATCGGCGGCGTGCACGCCTGGCTGATCGGGGTCTCGCCGCTGGTGCGGATCTGATCGTCGCGCGAGATCCGGCGCCAATCGGCGCACATCGGCCTCGCCGGGCGGCGGCCCACCCCGTGCCGGGGCGCCTCGCCCCGAGCGCTGCGCCCCCGAGGGCGACCGCCGGACTGTCAACGGCGAGCGGACGCCCCGCGCACCGGCGGCCTCGGCAGGCTATGCTAGTCGGACGCGATTGATCGGTCGTCCCGGCAAGAAGTCCACCGCCATGCCCAGCCTGCACAACCTCGTTCTCGTGACCCGACCCTGGTCGTTTGCGATGTCGATCCTGTCGGTGGCGCTCGGCACCGTGGTCGCGGCGGCCGACGGGGCGATTGCCTGGTCCTGGCTGCTGTTGACCCTGGTCGGCGCGGTGCTCATCCACGCGGCGGGCAATGTCCTGAACGACTATTTCGACGCCAAGAACGGGGTCGACCAGCCCGACTCACCCACCGCGCAGTACCGCACGCACCCGATCCTCGGCGGTCTCCTGTCCCCGCGCGCCCTGTTGACCCAGGCCCTGGTGCTGCTGGGGCTGGCGGTGGTGATCGGCCTGATCCTCGGCTATTTCCGCTCGGCACACGTCCTCTGGCTGTCGCTGCTCGGGCTCGGTCTGGCCTTTGCCTACACGGCGCGGCCCTTGGCGCTGAAGTACCGCGCGCTGGGTGAGCTCGCCGTGTTCTTGATCTGGGGACCGATGATGGTGACGGGGGCCTACGCGGTGCAGCGCGACGCCCTCTCGCTGGACGCACTGATCGTCTCTATCCCCTTCGGTGCCCTGGTGGCGCTGGTACTGCTGGCGAACAACCTGCGCGATATCGACCACGACGCGCGCACCGGGATTCGCACCCTGGGCACCCGTCTGGGGCGCGAGCAGGGCTTGAAGCTGTTTCGTGCCCTGATGCTTTCGGCCTACGCGTACACCGGCGTGGCGGTGGTCTTCGGCGTGCTGAGCCCCTGGCTGCTCGCGGTGCTCCTCTCGCTGCCAATGGCCTTCGAGCTGCTCGACAAGTTCCGAACTGAGATGCCGGCGATGGCCGACGCCATGACGGCGAAGCTCGATACGGTCTTCGGCGTCCTCTTCGTCGGCGGGATCTTGCTCGCCCAGGTCGCACCCTGGCCCTAGCCGGGGCGATCACCGAGGCGGCCCATCGGCCGGGGCCTCCCAATCGGCCTTGACCGGGGCGGCCTCTGGGGCGAAGCGTGCCGCCGCCAGCGGCGCCGTCACCGGCGGCGACCGCGGATTCGCATCACCGCCACCTCGATCACGACCGGGGCCGCCTCGGCCTCGCCCTTCGTTGTCGCCTTTGACACCGGTCACCGCCTCGCGCCGCCGATCCTGCACGGGGCGTCGGAGGGGTAGCGCCATCCCCCCCTCTTCCTGGTGCGCGCCGTTCGTGGTCCAATCCCGCAGTCGCAGGTGTCCCGCGGGCGTCCGCCCACGGGATGAAACGGGAAGCCGGTGCGCCAAGCCCCCATCGGGCAAGGTCAGGCCGGCGCTGCCCCCGCAACGGTAGGCGGATGATCGGAGCGGCAACTCGCCACTGTGCCCTGGCACGGGAAGGCGCCGCTTCGGGGGACCCAGGTCCCCGCCCGCGAGCCCGGAGACCGGCCTGCGGCGCGAGCCGGCACCGCGGAGGGCGGAGCGCTGGCGGAACGCGCGCCGGCGCTCCGCGCCCGCGCGTCTTGCCGCCTGTCTCACCCGTCCTCTGCTCGCCAATCCCGACAAGTCGCCGTGCGGGTGTGCACGGACAGAGAGAGGACGACCATGACTGTTCACCAAGCCTCGCGGGAGGCCGCCGTCCGTGCGACCGCGGTTGGTTCCCCCCCCAGTTTGCGCCCCGCCTCCACCGGCCACCCCGCGTGTGGTGCGCAGCCAGAGCCCGAGCGACCAAGGCCCTCGCCTCACATCTGCGTCCATTGGCGTTCCTTTGCGGACCTCTCCTTCTTTCGACGGATTGCGCTGGGATCGCTGCTCCTCCTCCCGTACCCGGCACCCGGTTTCGGGACCGACGCCGCCACTGAGCTCGATGCGGTGATCGTCACCGCCACCCGCACCGCGCAGACCGCAGACGAGACCCTCGCCTCGGTCACGGTCGTCGACCGCGCCGAGATCGAGCGCCTCCAGGCCCGCTCCGTCGACGACGCCCTGCGCGGCGTCCCCGGGCTCACCATCGCCAACACCGGAGGGCGCGGCCAGCCCACGACCTTCTTCCTGCGCGGCACCGACTCGGACCACGTCCTGGTCTTGGTCGATGGGGTCAAGGTCGGGTCGGCGACGCTCGGCATCACCCCCTTTCAGGACATCCCCATCGATCAGATCGAGCGCATCGAGGTGGTGCGTGGGCCCCGCTCCAGCCTCTACGGCTCCGAGGCGATCGGCGGGGTGATCCAGATCTTCACCCGCCGCGGCGGCGGGCCGCTGCGGCCGCGCTTCTCGGTCGGCGCCGGGAGCGAGCGCAGCGCCAACGCCTCGCTCGGGCTCGCGGGAGGGGGCGAGCAGGGCTGGTTCGACCTCAGCGGCCGCTTCGAGGCGACCGAGGGGTTCGACGCCTGCCGCGGCGAGCCCTGGGTCGGGGGCTGTTTTACGATCGAGCCCGACAAGGACGGCTACCGCAACACCGCCGGCCATGCGCGCGCGGGCTACCGCTTCGGCGATCTGGGCGAGGTCGACCTGCGCTTCCTGCGCTCGGAGACCGACACCGACTACGACGGGACGCCCTTCGGCGGCAACGAGTCGCGCACGGTGCAGCAGGTCGCGGGGGCGAGCGCCTCGCTCTACCCCCTGCCCTACTGGAAGCTGGGCCTCAATGCCGGGCGGAGCTGGGACGAGCTCGACGTCTTCTACGAGGGGCTTTTCCTCGACCGGTTCGACACGCGCCGCGACAGCCTCTCCTGGCAGAACGACCTCACCGCCGACGTCGGCCAGGTCCTCACCCTCGGCATCGACTACCAGCGCGACCAGGTCGACAGCAGCCTCGACTACGAGCGCACCAGCCGCAGCAACACCGGCGTCTTCGGCCAGTACCTCGGTGAGCTCGCGGGCCATCGCGTCCAGTTGAGCGCACGCCACGACGACAACCAGCAGTTCGGCGGCGAGACCACCGGCAGCCTGGCCTGGGGCTACACGCTGGGCAACGGGCTGCGCCTGACCGCCTCCTACGGGACCGCGTTCAAGGCGCCGACCTTCAACGACCTCTACTACCCCTTCTTCGGCAACCCCGACCTGGACCCGGAGACCTCGTGGAGCGCCGAGCTCGGGGTCGCGGGAGAGACCCTCGGCACGAGCTGGTCACTCAACCTCTACCAGACCGAGATCGACGACCTGATCGCCTTCGACGCCAAGGTGCTGCGCCCCGAGAACATCGACTCCGCCCGCATCCGCGGCCTGGAGGCGGTGGCCGCCACCGAGGTCAACGGCTGGCAGCTCAACGCCAACCTGACACTGCTCGACCCAGAGAACCGCTCCTCGGGGCCCAACCAGGGCAATCGGCTGCCGCGCCGGCCCGAGCAAGGCCTGCGCCTGGACCTCGACCGAGGCTTCGGCGCGATCCGCGCCGGGGCGAGCCTCTCGGCCTACGGCCGCGCCTACGACGACCTCGCCAACCGCGAGCACCTCGGCGGTTATGCGCTGGTCGACCTGCGCGCCGAGTACGCCTTCAGCCGGTCGCTGCGCCTCCAGGGGCGGATCGAGAACCTGCTCGACGAGGACTACGACACCGCCGCCTTCTACAACCAGCCCGGCCGGCGGTTCTTCGTGACATTGCGGTACGAGCCTTGACCCATCGCGGCCTTGGGCCCACCAAGCGGGTGCGAAGGAGGATGTCGAGAATCCCCGGAGAGTCTGCGCCGCTGCTCCGGTGTAACGCGCCGCCTGGAGGCACGCATTTCCCAGCCGGTCGACGGATCACCATGCGCCACCCACCGCGAACTGGCAGGCGGGCGTTGCTGGGGGGCCCGTGCGCCGGCCGAGCCGCGACTCCCCGCCCCTCCCCCTGCGTCAGGAACTATGTTGCGTCCGCCCGGCGAGTTTGGTTGGGTACGCAGCGTCATACCCACGCCCGTCCAGGTTCGCCATCCGAGCCGATGGGCTGGGTTACTTGAGTCACCCGAGGAGGAGGTGCGGTCCGCAGGCAGAGTCAGGCGCCGGTGTTAAACCGTCCAGTCTTCGACCTGCAGGTTCGTTGTTCCCTCGGGGAGCTTTCACTAGACTGGGTAAGCGGGCACGGCGGGCACGCGGCGATGGAGACAACAGACAATGCAACCCCAAACGATGAGGACCTTCCTCTCCGTTGACGACTATCTCGCGGGGGAGCTGGAAAGCCAAGTGCGCCACGAGTACGTGGACGGCGAGATCTACGCCATGGTCGGGGCGAGCGACCGGCACGGACTGATCACGCTCAACCTCGCTGGACTCCTGTCCCAGCGGCTCCCGGAACGCTGCCAGGTCTTCTCTTCGGACATGAAGGTCCGCATCCGCACCGCCGAGCGCGACATCTTCTACTACCCGGATGTGCTGGTCTCCTGCGACCCCCGCGACCGCGAAGCTTACTACCGCCAGCACCCCTGCCTGATCGCCGAAGTCCTCTCGCCCCATACGGCCCGCCTGGACCGCTTCGAGAAGTTCCTCTTCTACCAGCAGATCGATGCGCTGGAGGAGTACCTTCTGGTTTCCCAGGACTACCGCCAGGTGGAGGTCTTCCGCCGCGCCGACCAGTGGCAGGCAACCCGCTACACCCAGGGCGAGGTGCCGCTCCAGTCCGTCGATCTCTCCGTCACCATCGAGACCCTCTACCGGCGCACCGACCGCTGACCCCGCCGCGGGCAAAGGGAGACCTGTCCGCTGGCACCTTGGGAGGTTTCCGGTGGACTGCGCTGCGCTTGTCCACCCTACTGCCGGCCGCATGTCCACCCTACAATCACGATACCAACCGCCGGACCGGTGGAGGGTGGAAGGGGCTGGGCGTCGCACCGGTCCGGGATCGTCCGATGGCATAAGAACGAGGGGGTTGTATCCAATGCGCGCGATCGGCGATGCGGAAGCACTGCGTCTGCCCCGGGCTGTACTGAGCGTGAAACAGTGGGTCGCCGCCGGCGTGTTCGCCGTCGGGGCGCTCTATCTCGCCCAGGTGGTCCCGACGATCGAGATCGCCTGGGTCATGGCCTTCCTGCTCCTGACGATCTATCTGTTCGCCTTCGAGGTGGTGGGGGTCGACGTGGCCGCGGTCACGGTGATGGTCCTGCTGGGGCTGACCTCCTTCCTCGCCCCGGTGCTCGGGCTCAGCCAGGGCCTGGTGGACAACACGCACCTCTTCGACGGCTTCGCCTCGAATGCCGTGATCTCGATCATCGCGGTGATGATCATCGGCGCGGGCCTGGACAAGACCGGCGTCATGGGGCGCATGGCCGCCTTCATCCTCAAGGTCGGCGGGACCACCGAGGCGCGGATCATCCCGATCATCTCCAGCAGCGTGGGTGTGATCTCGTCCTTCATGCAGAACGTGGGCGCGGCGGCGCTATTCCTGCCGGTCGTGAGCCGCATCTCCGCCCGCTCGGGGATCCCGATGTCGCGGCTGCTGATGCCCATGGGGTTCTGCGCCATCCTCGGCGGGACGATGACCATGGTCGGCTCCAGCCCCTTGATCCTCTTGAACGACCTCATCCTCACGTCCAACAAGGCCCTGCCGGAGGCCCAGCGGATGGCCACCTGGGGGCTGTTCTCGGTGACGCCGGTAGGGATCGCCCTGGTGGCAACCGGGATCATCTACTTCGTCCTCGCGGGGCGCTGGGTGCTGCCAGGCACGGCCAAGCCGGCGACGACCCGCGGCCAGGACACCCTCAAGTATTTCCGGGACATATACGGCCTTGACTACTGCATGAGGGAGCTGGTCGTGCCGCCCGAGTGCTCACTGGTCGGCAAGACGCTCGACGAGGTCGAGCGGGAAGACCGGGTGCGCCTCGTCGCCATGCTGCGCGGCGGGGGCGATCTGCGAATCGGCCCCAACAGCCTCGCGCGGGATGTCACCTTCGAGGCCGGCGGGATCATCGGGATCGTCGCCTCGCCGACGCATTGCCAGACCTTCGCCGATCACTACGGGCTCGAGGTCCGGCCGCATTTCGACACCTTCGCCGAGGCCCTCTCGCCGACCAAGGCGGGTATCGCTGAGCTGGTCATCCCGCCGGGCTCCGCACTCATCGGCAAGAGCGCGCGCGATGTCTGGATGCGCAAGACCTATGGGTTCGCCCTGCTCGCCCTGCACCGCGGGGGACAGACACTGCGCGAGGGCGAGGGCATCCGCGACCTGCCGTTGCAGGCCGGCGATACCCTGGTCGGGCACATCGACTGGGCCGCCCTGGCCCGCCTGGAGCAGGACCGCAACTTCGTGGTGGTGACCACCGAGTACCCGCGCGAGGAACTGCGGCCCCACAAGCTCCACTGGGCGGGACTGTTCTTCGCCATCGCCCTGTTCCTGATCCTGTTCACCGATCTGCGGCTGTCGGTCGCGCTTCTGGTCGGCGCGGTGGGGATGATCCTCGCCGGGGTGATCAAGATCGAGGAGGCGTACCAGGCGGTGTCCTGGAAGACGGTCTTCCTGCTCGCCTCACTGATCCCGCTCGGGCTCGCGGTGGAGACCTCCGGGACCGCCAAATGGATCGCGGAGCAGACCCTGACCGTCGTCGGCGGGATGCCGACATGGGTCATCCAGTCCGCCGTCGCAGTGCTCGCGACTGGCTTCACCCTGGTGATGTCGAACGTCGGGGCCACCGTGCTGCTGGTGCCGCTGGCGGTCAACATCGCCATTGGCTCCGGGGCCGACCCGGCGGTGTTTGCGCTTACCGTGGCGTTGGCCACGTCCAACTCCTTTCTCATCCCTACCCATCAGGTCAATGCCCTGATCATGGGACCGGGGGGCTATCGGGTGGCGGACTTCCTGCGTGCCGGCGGGGTGATGACCCTGCTCTTCCTCGTCGTCGTCATCCTGATGCTCAACCTGGTGTTCTGAGCCGGGGGACAGGTCCGGCCTAGGCAATGGCTGCGACAGCGACATCAGGAGACTGGCCGACCGACCATTTCAAAGTCAATCGCCTATAGTGGGGATTGACGAATTTCAATTAGGGACGAGTCAAAAACAAGTTGAACAATCCACACAATCCTTGTCCTTGTCCTTGTCCTTGTCCTTGTCCTTGTCCTTGTCCTTGTCCTTGTCCTTGTCCTTGTCGTTGTCGTTGTCGTAATCGTAACCAGAGAATCGCTGCCTCCTGGGCGTTAACAGCTCGATACCCACCGGGTCTCGATCCGGTCGGTCGCTTAGCGGTAAAGAAGACGGCCAAGCGGTGGCGAGGCATCGATCATCACGCGCGGCACCGCTTCGCGCCTCACCACCGATCCCCTCGAGCATCGCCGAGGGCGACGGCAAGCGAGCCCACGCCGATCGGCGCCGCTGTTTCTAAATCGCTCGCGGCTTGGCGTTGGAATGCGGATCGATTCCAGATGCGGACCGCTGCTGAAAACGGGCAAGGGAAGAGGATAGGGATTCGGATCGTTACGATGCTGACCAGGCTC
>Ga0114946_10001396_pt1 | contig 16676 bp, 16 predicted proteins | sample WalLakDeSediment_FD_88676 | JGI IMG/M metagenome (GOLD analysis project Ga0114946, IMG submission 88676) | Lake sediment microbial communities from Walker lake, Nevada to study Microbial Dark Matter (Phase II) - Walker Lake 11/02/13 Deep Sediment | ecosystem: Environmental > Aquatic >... | reverse complement strand
TAAACGGAGGCAAGCAGCGCATTGTCATAAAGCATTTTTTCGAAATGCGGGATATGCCACCTGTCATCCACGCTGTATCGAGCAAACCCTCCACCTACAACGTCGTACATTCCCCCTGCTGCCATAGCTTGCAAGGCATGGGAAGCAATATCAATCCCTTGCTGATCACCGCGAGTGCCAAGCCTGAGTAAAAACTCGATCGTCATTGGTTGAGGAAACTTGGGTGCTTTTCCCCACCCACCGAATTGCCAATCGTATGATTGAACCAGATTGTTGATTGCTCTGTTTATTAATTTTCCATCAATTTCTCCACTGACCAGGTCAGGGGATTCTTTCTTTATCAGATATTTAGTAAGCTCATTACTGCTTTCAAGTATTCGCGCGCGATCTTCCTTCCATAGGCGGGCAATAGTGGTTATTACCTCGCGAAATGCCGGCATCTGATATCGACGAACTGGAGGAAAGTATGTCCCGCCGTAAAAGGGTTTTCCATCCGGAGTCAAAAATACACTCATCGGCCAACCGCCTTGACCGGTCAACGCCACTACTGCATTCATATATATGCCGTCGAGGTCAGGGCGTTCTTCTCGGTCAACTTTAATATTTATAAAGTTTTCATTCATGATCGCAGCAGTATGATCATCTTCAAACGATTCGTGTGCCATCACATGACACCAGTGACAGGCTGCATAACCAATACTGAGAAAGATAGGTTTGTCTTCCAGGCGCGCTTTTTGCAGAGTTTCTTCGGTCCAGGGGAACCACTCTACGGGGTTATCAGCATGTTGTAATAAATAGGGCGAATTTTCTTTTTTTAGATGGTTAGCCATGATCCAATTACTTCATTTAGATTGTAGTTTCATAAAATATATTAATTACAGAAATCAACAAGGAATACAATCCCAAATATTTATCTATTCCCCAAACTCCAATTCAAAATTGATGTCTCTTTCCCAGGCATCGGAAGGCTGCACCTCGATTTCGCTGAACAGGCCTACCTGATCGATCTGAATCAAATGTCGTCTAAAAAGTTCAAGTAGTGCCAGAAATGTCACAATAATTTCAATCTTTGAATTCTTATCTCCTAACAATGACCGAAAAGTTGCTTTGGATTGATTGCGTAGAATATCAGCAATGTGACTAAGTTTTTGACGAAGGGAAATACGTGGACCCGGCACAACTGATCCAATAGAAGTCTGTTGTTCAACCGGCGATATCCGTTCAAATGCTGATTTTGCAGCGGAGATGAGGTCGGTTAAGGATACATCTATAAAATGAGTATGTCCATTATATACTTCTATGGGGGACATTCGTAGATAGGTATGTAATCCATCTGTATCCCGGTTCTCCAAAATTTTTGCAACTTCCTTAAACCTCTTGTACGCACGAAGCTGGTTAACTAGTGATTCACCCGGATCTTCGTCTTGTTCTTGAGATGACGGGGTTTGAGGTAATAACACCTCTGATTTAATCTGTACCAGCCTGGCAGCAATTATCAAGAATGAAGAAATTTGGTCAGCAGTCAGGTCAACCAGATTTTTGATATGATCAAGATATTGGTCCGTGACCTGAGCAAGTGAAAGTTTTGTAATATCCAATTCTGCTCGCTCGATCAATTGCAGAAGTAAATCCAACGGACCTTCATAAACAGAAGTAGCTATTCTAATCCCGCTATCATGAAAATACGAGACAACCGTACTCATAATGGTTTCATTTTACCCTTTCAATGCTGGCACCAAGAGCCTTCAATTTTTCATCTATTCGTTCATATCCTCGGTCAATTTGTCCAATATTGGCAATTACTGAGCGGCCTTCTGCAGCTAAGGCTGCTAACACCAGAGCCATCCCCGCTCGAATATCAGGGCTTTCCATTTTCTCTCCAAATAGAGTCGTCGGACCTTGCACAATACTGCGATGTGGGTCGCAAAGAACGATATGTGCGCCCATACTGACCAGTTTGTCGATAAAGAACATCCGGCTCGGATACATCCAGTCATGAAAGAGCACGCTCCCTTGCGATTGCGTAGCTACTACAATCGCTATGCTCATCAAATCTGTTGGAAACGCAGGCCAGGGCATTACTGTGATTTCAGGAATTGCGTTACCCAGATCTGGTTCGATAACCAGCTCTTGGTCTTGAGGAACAACAATATCTTCTCCCACTACATTCCAGGTAACACCTAAACGCCTAAAAACCATAGAGATCATATCGAGGTATTCAACACCAGCTTTCCGGATGCGAATGGATCCTCCGGTAACTACTGAAGCACCAATAAAACTGACTACTTCCAGGTAATCTGGGCCAATCGAAAATTCACCACCATTTAACTTAGGCACTCCTTGGATATGTAAAGTGTTTGACCCAATATTCTCAATTTTTGCTCCCAGGCTATTTAGAAAATGGCAAAGTTCTTGTACGTGTGGTTCAGATGCAGCATTGCGCAGAACTGTATTTCCTTTTGCAATGACTGCAGCCATAATTGCATTTTCTGTGGCCGTTACACTGGCTTCATCCAGTAAAATATTAGTACCAACCAAACCTTTGGCTCTAAAGTGAAAAAGTCGATCGCCACGATCGAATTCTACCTGTGCACCCAATGCTTCAAGTGCCAGTATATGAGTGTCAACTCGGCGACGACCGATGACGTCTCCACCAGGAGGTGGGAGCATCAATCCCCCAATTCTAGCCATCATCGGACCTGCAAGCAGGATAGATGCACGAATTTGCTTACAAAGTTCAGGATCGAGATTTGCTGGGTGCACTTCTTTGGCTTGGATATGCCAGGTGTGGTTACCGTGTGAAGTAACCTCTACTCCTAAGCTCTCCAATAGCAAACGCATAGATTGAGCATCTCGAATATCAGGCACGTTATTTAATATTACTGGTTCATCTGTTAACAGGCAGGCTGCCAACATTGGAAGAGCCGCATTTTTATTACCTGATGGTGTTACCTCACCATTTAACGGACATTTCCCCTCAATTATGAATTTTTCCATTATTTTCCTCCAAAAGCCTCCATTATGACAATATCACCCCTCTTTAATCCGAGAATGCTTTCAGCAGATTGACGATATGCAACGATTTCCAATAATCCACTGCTCCCTAACAAGACTACACATCCTCTAAATTGTACTTCTGAGTATGAACCTACCCAGGGAACAATCATCTCATTAGGCAGTCGAACTGGGTCCCGCACTTCGGGGACAAAATCACTGCCATTAACCCCACATGCCAGGTGAGCAGCTGCTGGTGCAAAGATATTCCTGCCGTGAAAGAATGTGTCGCTGGTACCAAAATCCGTCAGCAAGGCGATTAAAGGAATATCACACATCGTTACCATTGTAACTGAAAAATCTGTTAGGTGGAAAAATGGCTATTCTATCTCACATGCTGCTATAATGCTGCCATGACTACCATAATTCTTATTGCATTATTGGGTTGGTTAATGGGTGTTGTTGTAAATTACCTGGCTGATGTGCTTCCATATAAACGAAGGATCAGCCATCCATTTTGTCAAAAGTGCAACACCGATCAACCAATATGGCAATATCTCATTTGGCCTCGTAAATGTGTTTCTTGTGGTTTTCGACGGAATATTCGCACATGGATTGTTGAAATCCTGTCCATTATCATTACAGTCTGGCTATGGTATTTTCCACCAGAGCCGCTAGGTTTCTGGATAGGTTTGTTGTTATTGGGGTATTTTGCGGTTGTTGTGATTATTGATCTTGAATATCGTTTAATTATGCATCCAGTCAGCATCTTTGGCGCGCTGATTGGGTTGCTGATTGGGATTTGGCTTAATGGTTTTCAATTAACCTTGCTGGGAGGGGCTGCTGGATTTGGGGTTATGTTCTTTTTTTATCTGGGTGGTATTCTATTTGCCAAAGTGATGGCCAGACTCAAAGGACAAGATATCGATGAAGAGGCACTTGGGTTTGGAGACGTCAATCTGAGTGGTGTGTTGGGTTTGTTGCTGGGTTGGCCGGTAATATTTGCCGGATTATTCTTAGCAATTTTAAGTGGGGCAATCGTAAGCTTGCTTTATATGGCAGGAATGGTAATCTTCCGCCGGTACCGGACCTTTGTAGCCATCCCTTATGGACCATTCCTGATCGCGGGTGCTGTATTTCTGCTATATTTTAGGGATTTCATTCTGATACATTTTGGCCAATAATTCTATTTATCCGCCCAATATCCACCCCTTATTGACCAAACATTTCCATCAAGACCGGGTTTATCACTGACCAATTTGGGATAAGCACTTGAGCACCACTTGACGTAGTGGTAGGGTGTACCATTTCACGCGTAATTAAACGGTTATCAATGTTCTCCGTTCCGGTTCGAAGAACCGCAACCAAAATCCCAGGCAATTGCCAGCTTGGAATATTTGTATCAATTGAACGCAGAGCAACTGTTACTACTGACGGCATACGCATCCAGGATGACGGTTTAATACTCTGTTTGATAATCGCTTTTAAGAAAAGTTGACCTCGTTCCATACGGAAGAAATCGTCTGAACTCTCACGGTCGCGCACAAATGCCAGAGCCTGGTCGCCATCCAGATGGTGTTTCCCAGAACCATATCCTCCGGTTGGATTTTCTAACTCAATTTCGAGCCCTCCCATGGCATTAACTATATCTTTTAATCCATCGAAACTTACTCGAATATAATAATCAACATCCACTCCGAAATTAAAGCGCACAGTATCAATTGTTGCCAGAGGTCCCTGACCCTGCTTTTCACTCTCCGCAAAGAAATGGGCAGTATTAATTCGGTTTTCTCCGACTCCTGGAATTGTTACCCATAAATCCCGAGGTATCGAGAGCATTCCTATGTAGGGGTTAAGTGGCATGATGGTCGTCAAAATGATCGTATCACTCCGCCCTAGAGATGTTCCTTCAGGAGCGCGATCAATGCCAAGGATGAGGATATTTGTTCGATCTGGAGTCAAAACAAATAAACCAATTATCGCAACCAGGATAATGCCCAAAAAGATCAATAAACCGCAACCGGTGCAACAAGAACGACGAGAGGCGCGGTTTGCTCTCACTGGCTGAGTGGATGCCCAGGGATCAACATACATGACAGCTTAAATCCTTTTCAAGCAATTGCTTCACGACCATTATCCGGTCGAAATCCAGAGCGCCAATCTCGCTTTTCCCAGGTTACCAGTAATGGGGCAGCGATGAATATGGAAGAGTAAGTCCCACTGAAAAGCCCCACCAACAGCACAATGGCAAATTCCCGTAAGGTTACTCCACCGAATAATGCCAGAGCAAGAAGCATAAATTCAACAGTCATCAACTGAGTATTTATCGATCGTTGTAGAGTCTGGATAACTGAGTGATTTACCAATTTCTCGTAAGGCAAACGCCGGTAAATACTTGAGTTTTCTCGAATGCGATCAAAAACCACAATCTTATCATGCGCAGAGAAACCAATCGTCATGAGTAGAGCGGTGAGAAATAGCGAATTTATTTGCCATCCAAAGAAGTACCCGCCAATTGCTCCCAGGCTGAGTACTACAGCTACATCATGAATAATGGCTAATACGGTGCAAACTCCGTAGCGAAATGCATTAGGTACACCACGGAATGAATAAGTAATAAATGCCATAACCAATAACGAAGCTACGCCCACAGCAATACCAGCCCGCGTAGTAACCTCGCGTCCGATTGTTGGACCGACACTGTCAAATCGTAATACTTCCACTTCATCCTGGAATCTAGATTCCATCGCAGAAACAATTTGTAATCGAGTTTCATCTTCCAAAAAAGATGATCGTGCGATGATGATATCATCTCCCGATCTCTGCACTAAGACATTATCAACCCCAAACTCAGCATAAAGCGCGATGACTTCTCCTTCTGACGGGGATATTCCTGACTCAAATCGGACTTCAAGAAAACTTCCCCCAGTGAAATCAATTGCCAGAGGTAAACCAAAGATGATGGCTACAATCAGACCTGGTAATATCACGGCTAGAGAGATTGCAAAATAAAGGTATCGTTTTCCAATAATATTTAGCATTATTTTGCTCCTCTTAAATCCCAAACCATCTAACGTAATTAAACTCTTTGATGTATTCCAAGACCACATTCATAAAAGTTCTGGTTACAATAAGCGCACAGAATACACTGACACATACGCCTATTGACAATGTTAATGCAAAGCCTTTTACAATGGTTGCACCGAATGCGCTCCCAAACCAAAACAGGACACCACAAGTTATTAGAGTTGAGATATTTGCATCCCGAATTGACGGCCAGGCACGCTTCCATCCTTGATCAACAGCCTGAATTAGCGTTTTCCCACTGCGCAATTCTTCCTTCAAACGCTCAAAAATTAAAATATTTGCATCCAGCGCACTTCCAATGCTAAGCATTAAACCCGCTATACCTGGTAGTGTCAGGGTAACCGGAATATATCGAAACAGAGCAAATAATATCAATCCAAAAAAGGCCATTGATAAACTTGCAAGAACTCCAGGTAAGCGATAGTACAAACCCATGAAAAGTATGACCAGGCTAAACCCAATTCCACCAGCAACCAGGCTCTTCTGTAAGGAATCTTCACCAAGAGTGGGACCAACAGTCCTTGTTTCTACAACTTTAAGTGGGATCGGAAGGGAACCATAGCGCAGCTGAACAGCCAGACTGTTTGCAGAGTCAAAGGAGAAATCACCGGTGATTACTCCACTTCCCTCAGTGATGGGACTTTCAACCCTAGGAGCAGATATGACCCGTTTATCTAACACAATACCGAGGTGTTTGCCCACATTTTCGGTAGTATATGAAGCAAAGGTCTGTGCTCCTTCTGGGGTGAGGTTAAACTGGATTATATATCTACCAATTTCATCTGTTACCACACTGACAGATCTTAAGGCTGCTCCCGTCATGACCGTACGCAATACCTCATCGAATACGATCGGGCTTTCAGGATCCTCTGAATCACTATCAACGGGGACAGCACTATCGGCTCCATGCCCGAAATCTGTCTGGACAATTGTGCCCACAGGTAGAGGGAAATCACCCATGTGAACAAATTCCAATAAACCAGTTTCTCGGATGGTAGCAATAGCTTGTTCAGGATCTTCCAGTCCAGGTATTTCAACAACAATACGCCGATCACCGGCTTGTTGAACAACGGCTTCTTCTACTCCCAGCGCATTTACCCGGTTTTCAACGATTGAAGCAGCCGTCCTCATTGAGCTAACTAAGGTATCATGGGGAATTGTTGTATCATCATCTAAATCTGCTTCAAGTAATACCTGAACCCCACCCACGAGATCTAAGCCTAGGCGTGTTTCAATAGTCCTTTGGTAGTCTCCCAGGTTGATGCCTGGGTGGTTTGCTACTGGAAAATTTATCCAGGATGCAATCACTATCAGGATGAATAGAGCAATTAATTTTTTGTATTGGCTCATGTATTGCACAATACCTCCTATTCAAACAAAGACCAGCCTGGGGCTGGCAAACACAGGTATTATACTCTTGATGAAGGTGTATGTCCAATCAACAAGGTATGTTTATTTTGTTTTCTGTGTTGAGATAACTGAATTTCATGAGTTCTTTCTCAAGAATGTCAAGACAGATTCCAGAACATCAGCAATGGATAATAAATCTGTGTGCAAATAGAAATTGGCTTCTTTCCGAGCGTGAGCCAGTCTTTGGTTTTGTTCATCAAAATCATTTTGGGTAAGGTTTATGGGGCGGCGTTGTATAGAAACCTGGTAAGAGACATCGAGGTAGACCAAAACATCTGGATCAACTAAGCGCTTCCACATGTCTGGGACATAGGAGTGTTCCTGAGCAATGTGTCGAGCAAGAAATCCGTAGGTAGCCAATCCCTTGATCAAAGTGGATTTGCCTGCAGAACAAGGGCCAACAATACCAATCTTAATATCTTTTTTTCCTGCCGAATGATTATGGTTCAAGAGGTAATCGGACAAACATACGACGAACATTATCTCCTGACAGGTTCATAACCCTTAGGACTGCCACGGTAATATCGTCAGATGGGCGACCTTGATCGAGCCTTAATGCATATGCTAATAAATCATCAGCGATCAATTGAGGAGAGGGATTCTCACTCTCAAGGGATGCCTGAAAACAGGTGATAATATCCATTGTTTCGCCATAACGAGATCCAGCGTGGATCAAGCCATCTGTAAACATCACAGTAGTTAAACCTTTCTCAATTGGTACTTCAGTGATCAAAGGTCTGGTTCCACGGTAAATTCCAACTGAAAGGCAAGGATCATCTAATATCTGGATTTTTTCGTCAAGGGAAATCAGTACGGCTGCAGGGTTGTTGCGAGTAATAACCACAGTCCCTGATTGCTGGTCAACAGAAAAAATATTTAATGTGGCTGACACTTTTCCCTTTCTCTCTGTGAAGAGCGAGTCCGAAGCTGCCCGGGCGGCAGCCCCATCGCGAACCCCATCAGCCAGGAGAGCAATTACTTTACGGACAACTAAAGTGGATATCCACTTCGCACCTCGACCAGAGCTCTGACCATCAGCCATGACAACTGAGATACCTCCATTAGGTCGCTCAACCACTTCAACAGTGTCACCACTCTGTGAGGTTGCATATTTCTCGATTTTTGCAACGGCTATTTGAAGTTCCATAGGATATATTTTACAACTAAAGACAAGGAATTACATCTCAGATTTTTTTGCATGGATGACAGTAATTTTGCTCGAGAGCTTGGTCAATGTCTCAACATGAACCTCAAAACCTTGTTGGCGAAGCGGTTCGCAGTAAATCGAATCCCAATTTGAAGTGAAACCGGTTAACCTGGACAGACAGGTAGCCGCACGTTCGTAACAATTAAGATTTGAAACCCAGGCAAATGGCACTACTATAAGGTCACCTTGGGGGACAAGCAGACGCCGGATCTCTGAAAGCGTATCAGGGCAGAGAATATAATCTGACGGGAAAGTGGCAACGATCTGTTCGAAGCTGGAATGTTGAAAAGGTGCAAACTGCGCATAGCCGTTCACTACAATTCCGCCTAGTTTATTTCTGATTAACCGCTTCCTTGCCATCCTGCTCATCTGAAAACTGGCATCCAGACCTACCAAACTGTATCCATTTTGACGCAGCTTTACCAACAAATGACCAGGGCCATGTCCCAATTCAAGAATTCGGGGGCCTTTTAAGTAGGGAATAACTGAAAATACCCAATCATTCCATCTCCCAAACGAAACTGCAGACGCAACCCAATCATATGTCCATGCTAGGCGCATGTAAAAGATCTTAAAAAAGTACCTTAATGGGGCAGCAATTAGCCTGTATCGAAAAGGGTAGTGATGCATTTTCTAATTAAGTGCCAAACTCTCAAGATTCAATTAATGATTACCGATAATCTCTCTGGCAAGATTGAATATTCTAAATCTTGGATAGCTTCAGATTGAATTTCTCCATCAGCATGCATCGGTGTTGGAGATTCTGAATGGATACGCAACCAGGCTGTATTGATTTCATGAATATTGGGATGTTCTACATAATTCCCACGGTCGGGTTTCATGGTCTTTGGTAACAATTGTAGTGTTTGTCCACGTGTTGGCATAAAACCATATACGAATGTCAGTAAACCATCGCATGGATTTGCATGTGGGGTCACATAAAAAATACCACCAGTTCGAGGGCTGTTTCCAACAGTAACCAACGTAACCGGACCATGATAATTCCCACCATCCCATGATAATTGCATTGTCCAATTAGGGTTTGCATATACACCCATTAGAGTGGCCAACAGATACCGCGATGTTCCTTTAAGTCGCTTAATTTGCTGTTGTATCAAGGTAATATATGGTTCTAACCCAATCGCTGAATTATTATCGAAATAACGGGTATTCACTTTACAAAGGTCAATCAGCTTGCAATTCCCACCAGCAATTACTCGCGCTGCAGCGATGAGATCTTTTGGTAAACCCAGATTATCAACCATATCATTTGCGCTACCCAAGGGAAGTACACCCAATGGCCCAACTGGATTGTGGTTAAGCCTCTCTCCAGCAGCAATAGCCATCCCATTTACCACTTCACTGATTGTTCCATCACCACCAGCAGCAATGATCAGTTTTACGCCTTGCTGAACCGCCTTAACAGCTAGATCTATCGCATGTCCTGGACCTTCAGTCATTTCCAGATCATAATCTATACCAGCCTGGTGTAATGCTGCCTCAGCTTCCGGTTTCTTTTTTAAAGAGCTCCATCGCCCAGAATAAGGGTTATAAATGACCAGTGCTTTCATTGCCTACTCCATATTATTTATTGGAACCCAGAATAGCTAGTTGACCACAACCAGCGTGAATGTCAATACCACGCCGGACTCGAATTGTGCAGGGAATGTTCATTCGCTCAAGCTCTGCTTTAAAAGCTTGTGCACGTTCTCTGGTTGAACCTCTCCCTGAATAACCCTTAGTAGGGTTCAAGGGGATTAAGTTAACGTGGCAAAGAAGTGTTTCACCCAATTTCAGCTTTTGTAAACGGTGACCAAGCAGAATCGCTTGTTCTGGAGTGTCATTTATCTCGTGTATTAACGCCCATTCAAATGTGACCCGGCGATGCGTTTTCTCTATATAATATCGACAGGTTTGGAGAATTAGGTCGACTGGATATTTTCGGTTTATGGGAATCATACTAGACCGTAATTTATCATCCACCGCGTGCAGAGAAACGGCCAGATTAACTTGACTCTGTTTATCGGCAAATCGCTTCATCATTGGTACCAGTCCAACAGTTGAGATTGTAAAACGCCTCGCACCCAGATTCAATCCATCGGGATGGTTGAGACGAGCAATCGCCTTCATTGTCGCATTGTAGTTGTGAAAAGGCTCTCCCATTCCCATCAATACTATATTGGTTAGAGATTCCCCTCTGGATGCCAGCTCCCTGGCGAAAAATATTACCTGCTCAACAATTTCACCGCTACTCAAGTTTCTGGTAAAACCCATTTGACCGGTAGCGCAAAAGACGCATCCAATCCCGCAGCCAACCTGCGTAGAGATACACAAAGTCCGTCGGCGCTGGTAAGACATCAATACGGTTTCAATTGCCTGACCATCTGGAAGCCGGAAAAGAGTCTTGCTAGTCTCCCCACCAGTTGAAGAGAGAGTAACCTCTGGTTCTAGATGCGAGAAGGAGATTTCATCAAGTAGCCTGCGCCGCAGAGGTTTTGGAATGTTTGATATATCTTCTGGGGAATATTTCAAGTTCTGATAAATGGCTTGCCAGACCTGTCTGGCTCGAAATCCCGGTTCATTCCAAGATTCCAGAAGATCAATAATCGAACCTAAATCCAGGTCATATATAAAAGGCTTTTTATCCATAAATCATGATCTATATATTCTTCAGTACGGATTCTAAATGATCAGCAATAATATCAGGAGCTGGTTTCCATAATTTGGCCGATACAACATCAGTCACACCTGAAAGGACCAAAGCCGTTTTACAACCAACCGCCTGCCCACCGGCAATGTCTGTTTCAACTCTATCTCCAACCACAAGCGTGTTTTCTGGTGGCGTACCCATATATTTCAAGGCAAAGTTGTACATCTCTGGTTGTGGTTTTCCGATAACAAGCGCTTGTTGGCCCGTTGCAGCTTCAACCGCAGCAAGAATTGCACCCGCTCCAGGGATAAGACCTTCCGGGGTAGGAAAGGTTCGATCTGGGTTTGTGGCTAGAAAATCAGCCCCAGAACGGATTAACCTGCTTGCTTTGGATAGTTTATCAAAGGTTAGCTCTCGATCCATACCGACGATAACCACTGCAACATCGCTTTCAGACACAATAAACCCTTGTTCTTCAAGGGAACGTTGTAATCCTTGTTCTCCAAGGATATATACCTTCCCGCCTTGTGGGTATCTCTCTCGCAAATAAGCCCCAGTAACTATACCAGAGGTAATTATCTGTCCTAAACTAACTTTAACGCCAAAATGAAATAGTTTCTCAACATATTGTTCTCTTGTTGTAGTTGCGTTATTTGTTGCTAAAACAACATTTAGACCCCGCCTGACAATTTCAGAGAATATTGCCGGCAAATCTCCGATAGGCTGACTACCACGCCAGAGAACACCATCCATATCAAGTATCAGGGACTGTATTGAGTAATTATTCACTGATCTCCTTTTATTCTGAAATATTCCTGATATTTACTGCCCCATACTTTCGCAACCATAAAACCGGATGGCTCGATTTTGCCATCCGGCCTTATATCTATGGATGTGATTAATCAATCAATTCTCGGTTTCCTCAGACTCGGCTTTGACTTTCAGAACTTCGTCAATCAATCCATATTCAACCGCTGCTGGTGCGCTCATCCAGAAATCTCGCTCTGTGTCACGCTCGATAACTTCCAAGGGTTGATTCGTATGATGTGCCAGGATCTTGTTGAGATTATTGCGCAACCGAAGGAATTCTTTAGCCTGAATCTCTATATCCGTTACCTGACCTTGTGATCCTCCATGCGGCTGATGCAGATGGATAGTTGCATTGGGTAGAGCATAACGATGGCCTTTTGTTCCAGCAGCCAGCAGTACCGTTCCGAATGAGGCTGTCACACCTACCGAAAATGTGTTGATGGGATTAGGAATCATCTGGATCGTATCGTAGATTGCCAGACCTGCATATACCTGACCACCGGGTGTATTGATATACATACTGATTGGTGCTTCTCGATCTTCTTGATTCAGGTAGAGAAGTTGAGCAACAATCAAGTTTGCTACTTGATCTGTGATAGGTGTACCGATAAACACAATTCTATTCTTTAATAATAGCGAGAAAATGTCATAAGCTCGCTCACCACGACCGGTGGTTTCTATCACCATTGGAATGAGAGATTGGGGATTTGTATCCATAAAATTTTAACCTTTCCGATAAACTCAATTTTTTTACAATCTAATTCGATTTACTCTCTTGCAACAATTCTTGTTGAGGCGGGTCTTAGTTTTCACCCGATTCAGACGCTTGGACTTCGTCAATATTTTCATTTTCTGGATCAACCGGCTCTTCTACAGATGCTGGTTGTTCGTCCTCAACTTGGGGTTCTTTCGAGTCCTCAGTTTCGGATTTGGATTGCTCAGCTTCAACTTCATTTGATGGGTGTTCACCTCGGGCGATTAAATTCAGGCGGTCAACGGTTTGTCTGAGCCTCATATCCACCATTACATTACTGAGTAAATTTGTGATCAATTTCTCTTGTGGAATCTTTTTCAGATCAGCTTCAGGCACATGGCTTGTCATTTCTTCGTAGGCTCGTGCTGTTTCTTGTTGAACTTCCATCTGGTCTAATTCAATGTTTTCAGCTTTAGAAATTTCCATCAGAACCAATGATTGCTTTAACCTGGATACCGCCATGGGTTCAGCGTCATCACGCAATCCTTGCTCATCAAGCTCTCGTACCTTCATGTAGGTCTCTAGATCCAGATTCTGGTTCTGAAGACGATGTTCTAATTGATGAAGGACTTCGTCAATCTCATTTTCAAGCATCTGAGGAGGGTATTTCACCTCAGACATTTCAACAACCTGGTTGATAACCTTTTCATTGTATTCAGTATTGTATTCTGTCTCGGCATGCTGCTCATGCTGCTCCCGGATTTCTTGGAGCATTTTCTCTACGTTCTCAAAATCTCCAACTGACTGTGCAAACTCATCATCAACTTCAGGTAATGTGTGAGATTTAACTTCTTCAACTTCAAGATTGAATTCAGCTGTCGCACCCTTTAAGTTCTCAAACTCGTTATCTTCAGGGAACGTATAAGTGAGCTTTTTCTTATCACCCACGGATAGACCAATTAATTCCTTCGTAAAGCCAGGGTACGGCCAGGATTGAAGTTCATTTTCTTCATCAGTTGAGATAAGAAATGGAATCTGCCGTTCTTGGATAATGGTAGCTTCCTCACCATCTGGAACATCCAATTTTGAAGCTTGCAAACGTACAATTACACGATCGCCTTCTTGGACAGGTCTGTCTACCGGTTCCTCAATAGCCTGACTCTCTCTTAACCTGTTTATGGTCTCTTCAATCTCGGTTTCGGAAACCTGTATGGGTTCATAAGGCAATCTGACTGAACGATAATCTCCGAGGGTTACTTCTGCTGCCAGTGGCACAACAAATTCCAAGGTAAGTGGCTCAAGCTCAACAATATTTTCTAGATTACCTGGTCCATATGGCACGATTCCAGTCTGTTCAACGATCTCTGGATATATCTCTTTGATCAAGATTTCGAGACCATCTTCAAATAGAGCATTATCTCCCACAAAACGCTGAACAACATGATAAGGAGCCTTTCCGGGTCTGAAACCTGGAATCTTGGTCTTCTTTGCAATCTGTCGGGCGGCTCTTCTTTTAGCCTGTTCGAAACTTTCTGGCTCGACCTCTACGGTCAGTTTTACCTGGTGGTCTTCTAAATGATCGGTGTCTATTTTCAAAGTCAAATCCTTTTTATTGAGATAACAAAAAAAATTATAACACGTACAGGTGTTAAAAAAGAATTACCAAGGCACAATGAAATTTGCGTCTTGGTAAAATTTGATTGTTAATGAGGCGTTTGTCCGAGCTTTCCGTAATGGGGAAGGCGGGAGTCGAACCCGCACGCCTTGCGGCACGTGATCCTAAGTCACGCCTGTCTGCCAGTTCCAGCACTTCCCCATTATGAAAATTATACGCCAGACAATTGTTGCAGTCAATAAATCGGATATAATCCAATTTCAGGTTATCAAGAACTGACTAATCCATCTTGTTCATTTCCCTAGGAATGGATTGGGAGATTTGTTTGCTCAGGAGGTAATATTGGGTCGGGTTATCAAGTTAGAGGGGGCTGGAAAAGAACGCAAACAACTGGTACGCGCAGTCGTCCTGGCATTAAGAGAATTAATGCAGCAGAAAGAACCAGATGTGAATACTCGTGATCTGGCAGCCTTCATCAGCCTTGCGTTGCAGGCAATTTATGAAACTATTGATGAATCAGTTGCCGCCTGGGAAAAACGCGGGTACTGGCTAAAGGCAGATCGTTTTCGCTTGGAATGGGCCTGGTCAGGTAACTTAGGTCAAAAGTTGCACGAAGCCCTGCTCAATGATGATTGGACAACAATTGCATTAACGGCTGCTCAGGTTGGGGAGAAACTAAAGAATGAAAAACAACCTAAGCGGAACAGATTAGGAACTCCCTGGGTAGGTGCCTGGAAACGTCTCCAAGGTGAGGATTAATCAACCTCCTTACTGCCAAACCCACCTCCACCAGGGGTACGGATGCTGAGAATATCATCTCTCAGCAAATCATAACTCCCTTTCCCTGCTAATGGGATTTCTTTGTCATTGCGTACCAAGATATTCATACCACGTGAACCCGAGCTGCCTTTTTCCAAACCGTAAGGGGTAAATTTTCGCCTCTCAGTGATTAAACTCACTCGAGAATCTACCAATACTTGAATGTCTCGCCGAATACCATCACCACCGGAAAAACGTCCATAACCACCAGTTCCCCGCAGAATTTCGTAACGCATGACACGTAAAGGGTATGCATATTCAATTGCTTCCACAGGGGTATTCAATGTATTTGTCATATGTGAATGCATCGCAGAGACACCCTCACCCCGAGGTCTGGATCCCATTCCACCTGCAACAGTCTCATAATAAGAAAAGGGGCTTCCGTTCTGGGTAAATCCACCAATTGAGATATTGTTCATTGTTCCCTGACTGGCAGCAGGAATACGGTCAGGGCAGGCGTGTTGTAAAGCCCCTAATAACACATCCACAATACGCTGAGAGGTTTCAACATTGCCGGCAGCAACTGGCGCTGGGTGCTGTGCATTGACAATGCTACCTTGGGGAGCAATGATTTGTATTGGCGCTAAGCAGCCCGAATTGTTAGGTACATCAATCCCGAGCAGGCAGCGGAACACGTAATTCACTGCCGATAATGTAATTGCATACACAGCATTTACACTCCCTTTTTGTTGAGGAGCAGAACCGTGAAAATCGACAATAGCTTCTTCTCCACTTATGGTAATCGAAGCTTGAATTGGGACAGGATCTTCATCAATCCCATTATCATCCAGATAATCAATAAAAGAATATGTCCCATCTGGGATATTCTTGAGTAATTGGCGGGTTAGCCTTTCGGTATATCCCAGCAACTCCTGCATGTATCGATTTACTAGTTCCAACCCATATCGCTGGACTATAGCCAACAAGCGATTTGATCCTCGTTGGTTAGCGGCAATCTGTGCCCATAAATCACCTGAACGCTCTTGGGGAGTACGCACATTTGCCAGGATTAAATCGAATATATCCTGGTTAGCGGTACTTTGATTGATTAATTTCACCGGAGGGATGATTAACCCTTCCTCGAAAATCTCTCGAGCTATCGACATAGATCCAGGTGAGGATCCACCTACATCAGCATGGTGGGCACGGCTGGCAACAAAACCAATCAGGATTTGGTTAACCCTTACATCATCGTTTTTGGGATTGTTAGATCTTATGTTCGTGTGAGGTTCACTTAAGAATACTGGTGAGACCAAAGTCAGGTCTGGCAGGTGAGTACCTCCTCTGAACGGATCATTTAACAGGATCACATCCCCAGGTTTTAGACTTGTGGTCTCTCCGTGTTGATCACAATCTGTAAATTTTTCGATTGCAGCAACAACTGAAAGAG
>Ga0114946_10001395_pt1 | contig 16680 bp, 17 predicted proteins | sample WalLakDeSediment_FD_88676 | JGI IMG/M metagenome (GOLD analysis project Ga0114946, IMG submission 88676) | Lake sediment microbial communities from Walker lake, Nevada to study Microbial Dark Matter (Phase II) - Walker Lake 11/02/13 Deep Sediment | ecosystem: Environmental > Aquatic >... | reverse complement strand
GTGCTGTGACGCTTATCTGGTAGCTCTTGAGCAGCCTGCCGACGGAAGCGGCGACGATACCCTTTCCCACTGAGCTAACCACACCGCCGGTGACAAAGATGTATTTCGCCATAAATGATTTACTATCCTTAAATAGCATAAAATCATGTTTTTGTCAAAGCTTTATCAACGCAGCTTTTGCCGCAGCTTTGGCTGTGGTATACTGCAAAACACAAAGATTGTGCTCTAATCCAGGTTTGTGATAAAGGCGCTTTGGGGTGAGATCTGTGGATGAGAATGAAGCCAAGGAGCGGATCGAGAAGCTTCGTGAGTTGATAAACTACCACAACTATCGCTACTACGTGCTCGACAGCCCCGAGATAAGCGACCATGAATATGATGAGCTTATGGGGGAGTTGAGGCAACTTGAGGAAAAATTCCCCCAGCTTATCACTCCGGATTCTCCCACGCAGCGGGTGGGAGCAGCCCCGGTTGAGGCCTTCGGCGTTGTAGAACACCGGGAGCCGATGCTGAGTCTAGGTAACGTATTCTCTAGCGAAGAATTGTTTGCCTGGCACAAGCGGATATCTGGCCTTCTGGGAGAGGAGCAGTTTGATCTTGTCGCCGAGCTGAAAATGGATGGACTTGCTGTCGCGTTGACCTACGAGGAGGGCGGGCTTGTCACTGGAGCTACCCGCGGCGATGGGTTTAGGGGTGAGAACATCACTCAAAATCTGAGGACCATCAGGAGCATACCTTTAGCTGTTCCCAGGGATGCACCACGGAGGTTTGAGGTCAGGGGGGAGGTCTACTTCCCGAAAAAGGGATTCAAGAGGCTAAACGAAGAGAGGAGCAACGCGGGTCAGCCGTTGTTCGCCAACCCCAGGAATGCCGCTGCTGGCTCGGTGCGTCAGCTAAACCCTCGTATCACTGCCACTCGCCCGCTGGATATCTATATCTACGGTTTGGGTTGGGTAGAGGGGGAGGTACCCCCAACCCATTGGGAGACCTTAGAGTACCTGAAGTCCCTGGGTTTTAAGGTTAATCCCACCAACTCGCTATTCGGCGATATTAACCAGGTGGAGAGCTTTTATCAGCACTGGGTTGAGGAGCGGGAGCATCTGCCGCATGAGGCGGACGGGGTTGTGGTGAAGGTCAATCGGTTCGATCTTCAGGAACGGTTGGGGGTGGTGGGGCGTGAACCTCGCTGGGCAGTGGCCTACAAGTTTCCTGCTACTCAGGCGACAACCCGCCTACTGGACATTGGAATCAGTGTGGGGCGCACTGGTACGCTCAATCCCTATGCTATCCTGGAGCCGGTATCGGTAGGTGGAGTGACCTTGAAGAGAGCAGCACTGCACAATGAGGACGATATCAGGCGCAAGGACATTCGCATCGGTGACACAGTCATCGTGCAGAGGGCGGGTGAGGTCATACCGGAGATAGTAGCGCCTGTGGTCAGCCTGCGCACAGGCAAGGAGGGGTTTTTCGTCATGCCCCCGCGCTGCCCGGCATGCGGTGCCGAGGTTGTAAAACCTGAAGGCGAGGCCATGACTCGCTGCACCAGTGCATCGTGCCCTGCCCAGATTTCCGAGCTTGTCAAGCACTTTGTTTCCCGGGGAGCTATGGATATCGATGGTCTGGGAGAGAAGCTAGTGGATGCCCTGATCAAAGAGGGCTTGATAAAAAATGTTGCCGATATTTATTCGCTGAAGGAGAAAAAGGACGAGATCACAGAGATGGAGAGGATGGCGGAGAAAAGCGTCTCCAATTTATTGGATGCCATAGATGAGAGCAAGGAAAGGCCCCTCTCGAGGATTATCTTCGCACTAGGGATTCGCCACGTGGGGGCGGAGACCGCTGGAATCCTGATTAAACACTTTGACAGCATGGATAAGCTGTCCCGTGCATCTGAAGAGGAGTTGACATCTGTTCCGAGTATAGGTCCCAAGATTGCGGAGAGCATTGCCGCTTTCTTCAGGCAGGAATCTAATAGGGAGATTATAGACAAGCTGAGAAGGGCTGGTGTGAAGCTGGAGAAGGAACCGGCGGGGCCTGAGGAACTGCCTCTTTCCGGGCAGGAGTTTGTAATCAGTGGTAAGCTGGAGGCTTTCCCCAGGAGTGACGCTGAGGCCAAGATCAAGGGGCTTGGTGGCTCCGTGGGCAGCTCTGTAACCAAAAAGACCACCTTTCTGGTGGTGGGTGCCGACCCAGGTTCTAAGCTCGAACGTGCCCGGGAGTTGGGAACCAAGTTCCTGAGCGAAGAGGAATTTTTACGGGTGTTGGGAGAGGGCGAGAAGTAAACCTCTACATGTCATTATGTCATTGCGAGGAGCGTAGCGACGAAGCAATCTCACCCTGGCACCGAGATTACCTCGCGGAGCCTGTCCTGGGCGCCTGATGCCTCGCCTTCGGCTCAGAATGACAAAAAACGAAGGGCTGGCAATGACAGAAGGAAACAAAGCTTTCTATTTTCAGAACAAGAGTAGATTATGAAATTGATCGTAGGTCTTGGCAACCCGGGCAGACGTTATGTCAATAACAGGCATAATGCAGGGTTCCGGTGCCTCGACTATTTCGCTCGCAGTCAGGGCATCAGCACAGACCATCGCAGAGCACGCAGCAAGCTGGGTACAGGTGAGATTGAAGGCACTAGGGTTGTTCTGGCCAAGCCTGGAACTTTCATGAACCTGAGTGGTGAGGCAGTGGCTGCTATTATGCGCTACTACCGCCTTACCGCTGAGGATCTCCTCGTTATCTACGATGACCTTGATCTTCCACTGGGCAGGATCCGTATCCGAGAGCGTGGGGGATCAGGGGGACACAAGGGAATGAAGTCGATCATCTCCTGTCTGGGCAGCCAGGACTTTCCTCGAATTCGGGTGGGAATCGCTTCGCAGGAAGATACAGCGGATGCTCTGTCAAAGAGGTTGGATACTATAGAGTACGTTCTCAGCGATTTTGCTGCTGAAGAAAAGTCTATCATTAGAGAGGTCTATCCAGAGGTCGCTGACGCTATCGTTTATATAATCAGAGATGGCGTCGCGGCCGCGATGAACAAGTTTAACTGAAGTTTCCCCCATAGCGGGAGTTTCCGTTGAAGTTTTAACAGGGCTAGTCAGCGTTGGCTAGCCCTTGAGGTGTTGGTCTGTGAATCTTTCCGGACTTCTTTCCTTAATCGACGACATGCCCTCATACCGCAAGCTTGTTCAAGAGTTGCAGGCAGTGAGGGGTGAGAGAAGGGCGGTTGTGGTCGATGCCGCCAGGCCCTATCTTATTACCACTCTATTCCGCCAGCTCGGCCTCCCGATGCTGGTAATTACGGCACGATCGGAGAGGGCCAGGCAGCTTCACGAAGAGATCCCTCTTTGGTTTGGCAGCGACGCCCTGATTAGGCTTTTCCCTGAGCCCGATGCTCTGCCCTATGAACGACTCTCATCTGATTCGTACACGGTACAGCAAAGGTTGAGGGTTCTCTCTGACTTGAGCGAGGGGGACAAAAAACCTTTGGTTATCGCTTCTGCCTATGCTGTAGCACGAAAGACTGTGCCTGTTGCCAGGTTTGCTTCCGCCCGTCACATATTGAGAAAGGGGGCGAAAGTCGATCTTGAGCGGATGCTGGCCAGGTGGATAGAGCTTGGTTATGAGATGGAGAACACAGTGGGGCTGCCTGGAACCGTGAGCCGGCGCGGCGGCATAGTTGATATCTATCCACCAAACGGCGATCTTCCTGCGCGGATAGAGCTCTCTGGAGATGAAGTGGAAAGCATCCGCCTCTTTGATCCCACAACCCAGCGCTCGTTGGAGTTAGTGTCCCAAATAACTATCATCCCTGCCAGGGAGATGGCTGCATCGTTCAACGAACTGAGGGACATTGTGCGGCAACTCGACCACTCAACCCTGAACAGCAAGGCAAAGGAAATGGCCGAAGAGGAAATGGAGTGTTTGGCCAGGGGGCAGTGGTTTGACGGACTGGACTTATATACCTCTCTAGCTAATGATGGCGCTTTTCTTGATTACTTCCCGGAGCATGCCCTGGTTGTTCTTGACCAGCCTGACCTGATCGAAGGCACTTTGACGGAGCTGGATATTCAGGCGATTGAATTGTCTGAAGCACTGAGAAAGCAAGGTGAGCTGCCAATCGATTTTCCAGTGCCCTACTTTACCTGGTCGGAGCTGGCAACCAGGCTTGATAGGTTTGACCATCGACTGGCACTGGAGCAATGGGGAGATGAGAGCGAGTGCTGCTTCATGGGCTTTAGCCCAACCCCCAGCTACGGGGGGCGCGTATCTGCCTTCATGGAAGATACCAGGGGAATTATGGAAGACGGGTGCCGTGTCATCATTGTCTCTCAGCAGGCGGCAAGGTTGTCGGAGCTACTCGGGGAGTGCGGCGTTATTGCATCGCCGGTCACAGATGTTGTTGATGTACCGCAGGCAGGCTCGGTTACTCTGGCGCAGGGGTCGCTCGCTGGGGGTTGGAGGATGGATGTGGGGGGTGGGGATATGGTCTTCAGCGATGCGGAGATCTTTGGCTTTGTCAAGAAGCGGCGGATGGTATCGAAGCGCCCAGTGCGTCACGCCGTATTCCTCTCCGAGCTCTCGTTTGGTGACTATGTAGTGCACGTCGATCACGGCATCGGCAGATTTTCAGGTTTAACCAGGATCGGTCTTGATAATGGTGAGCGTGAGTACCTGGCTCTGGAGTACGCAGCTGGTGACAAGCTCTACGTGCCCACTGAGCAAGTCGATCGTGTTAGCCGCTACCTTGGGCCCGGGGGGTATGCTCCGTCCTTGAGCCGCCTGGGCACTCAGGAATGGAGCAGGGCCAAGCGAAGGGTGAAGGAGGCGGCAAGCGATCTGGCCCAAGAACTCCTTCTGCTGTACTCGGCGCGAGATGTATCGAGTGGCTTCGCCTTTTCTTCCGATTCTGTTTGGCAACAGGAGCTTGAAGCATCCTTCCCGTATGTCGAGACGCCGGATCAGCTCAAGGCAGTTCATGAGGTTAAAGGGGATATGGAAAGGGCACGACCTATGGATCGTCTGGTATGCGGCGACGTAGGCTATGGAAAGACCGAGGTTGCCGTACGAGCCGCTTTTAAAGCGGTTATGGATGGAATGCAAGTGGCGGTACTGGTGCCCACAACTGTCTTGGCCCAACAACATTTGACCACTTTCGGTGAACGGGTGGGGGCGTTCCCGGTCAGGGTGGAGTTGCTGAGCCGCTTTCGTTCTCCCAGCGAGCAGCAGGAGGTTATTCAGGGGTTAGCCAACGGTGGCGTCGATATCTGTATAGGCACTCATCGCCTCATTCAGAAGGACGTTTCCTTCAAGAACCTCGGGCTGGTGATTATTGATGAGGAGCAGCGATTTGGCGTCACTCACAAGGAAAGGCTCAAGCAGTTGAGGAAAGAGGTGGACGTCCTTACCTTGAGCGCTACTCCTATTCCCCGCACTCTGCACATGTCTCTGATTGGCGTTCGCGATATGAGCACCATGGAGACCCCCCCTGAGGAACGCCATCCCATAAAAACCTATGTTGCTTCTTACAATGAGGGACTGGTACGTGAAGCCATACTGCGGGAGCTAGAGCGCGGTGGACAGGTGTTCTATGTCCATAATCGGGTACAGAGGATTGGCTGGATAGCCAGGAAGCTGGGAGACCTGGTGCCTCAAGCCAGGATAGGCACCGCTCACGGGCAGATGGTTGAGGATGCCCTGGAATCAGTGATGCTCGATTTCTCTGAGGGCAGAATCGACGTTCTCGTGTGCACTACGATTATTGAGTCCGGGCTGGACCTTCCCAATGTCAATACTCTGATCATTGACGACGCTGATAAGATGGGGTTGACTCAGCTCTATCAGCTTCGTGGCAGGGTTGGGCGGGGGGCAAACCGCGCTTATGCTTATTTCTTCTACAACAAAGGGAAGCAACTAACCGATGCTGCTCAGAAGAGGCTCAGGACGATTTTCGAGGCTGCTGAGCTGGGTGCGGGCTTTCGCATCGCTATGAAAGACCTGGAAATCCGCGGTGCCGGCAATCTCCTCGGGGCGGAACAGAGTGGGCACATAGGGGCGGTTGGCTTCGAACTCTACAGCCGATTCTTATCGGAGGCAGTATCGGATCTCAAGGCTGGAGATGACCGAAGAACTGCCCCTGAACCTCTGGGTACTGCGGTTGATCTTCCCCTGGCTGCCTACATACCTGACGGATATGTATCTGATCTCGATACTCGCCTTGCCTTCTACCTTAGGTTTGCCAAGGTCAGATCCCTGGAGGAAATGAATGAGTTGAGAGCGGAACTCGAGGACAGGTTTGGCCCGCTTCCGCTTCAGGTCAAGAATCTGCTCTATATGATCAGGATAAAGCTTATGGCAAGCGGTTCAGGTATCCAGGATATAATCGCGGAGAAGGGGCAGGTTGTGGTTAAACTGGGCCCGGGCGTCAGGATAGATAAACTATCGATGCAAGGATACTTTGGGGACAGATTGAAAGTAGGGACAAGCCAGCTGAGATTGGATATTAAGCGGGCGGGAAAGCAATGGAAAAAGGTCTTGGAAGATGTGATTGAGAGAATAGCCCAAACTATAGATGATTCGCAATCCTCTCCAGAATCTGAATACTGGAATAGTTCCTAGCCTGTAGTCGCTCGTGGGAGGAGTGCGAAAGTGATGAGTGTGTTATAGAAATCGAAGAAAACCGCCCTGATCATCTCATACACAGCAGGTGAATTGTGATACAATGAGGCAGGCGAGTTTATCATAAGCTGTGTTGAGTTGCAAAAAGGTGACGGTTTTCTATAATGCTAAGTGATAAATCATGCAGATGAGCGTTAGTTAAGGATAGACCTGTTATGTTGAAGGCAATGCGCGTTTCTATTCTCTTGATTATCCTGTTATCGGCTGCCCTGTCCCTTGTTGGCGCTGGGTCAGCCACACCTACTCCACAGATCTATGTATTGCATGTAGACGGGACTATTGTTCCCGCGGTTGCCAGCTACATAGACCGCGGGATCAGCGAAGCGGAGTCACACGGAGCCACGGCTGTAATAATTGAGCTAAGCACCCCCGGTGGTTTGCTTTCTACCACCGAGAATATCGTGGATCGGATACTCGATGCGGAAGTGCCAGTGGTGGTCTATGTAAATCGCTGGGCTGGCTCAGCGGGCACGTTTATTACCCTGGCGGCTCATGTGGCGGCTATGGCTCCGGCCAGCCGCATCGGTGCTGCCAGCCCTGTTTCGATTGACCCCGAGGAGGGGATCTCCGATACCCTTGCGAAGAAGATAACCGAGGATACTGCGGCCAGTATCAGGAGCCTCGCCGATTTGCATGGCCGCAATCAAAGGGCAGCCGAGGCAACGGTATTGGAGGCGCTCTCCTTCACGGATCAGGAAGCGCTGGGGCTCGCTCCTCTGCCTGAGGATCATCAGGAGGTGCTGGGGATGGAAACCCCTTATCTTGACCCTCCTCTTGTAGACCTTGGTGCCGAGAATCTTGACTCTCTCATAGAGCAACTCAACGGCATGAAGGTCGAGGTGGCGGGCGAGGAAGTTACTATTGTTACCGAAGGTTACTTCAGGAACGATATAGGCATGAGCCTCATTGAGAGGTTTCTTCAGGTCATTAGCGATCCCAACATAGCTTATATTCTACTCACCTTGGCCACGACCGGGCTCGTCCTCGAACTAATCAATCCGGGCACTATTCTGCCTGGAGTGGTGGGAGCTATCTGCCTGATTCTTGCCTTCTACTCTTTGGCTGTACTTGAGGCTTCATGGGCGGGGATATTTTTTATCATTCTTGCCTTTGTATTGTTCATAGCTGAGGTATTTACCACTACATTTGGTATACTTACTCTAGGGGGCTTAGTCTCATTGGTTATGGGCTCTATAATCTTGTTTGGGGGAGGTCCAGAGTTGTTTCAGCTTCAAATAAACTGGTGGGTCATCGCAGTGGTAGTGATTGTGATTACTGCTATTTTCCTCTTTGTAATCGCTGCCGTTGCTCGTTCCCAGCGTCGTCGTCCTGTTACTGGAAAGGAGGGGTTGGTAGGCAAGGTGGCGGTTGTTCAGACGGAGTTGGCTCCAGAGGGTATGGTCCTAGTTGAGGGCGAGCACTGGACAGCAAGAACGGAGGGTGATAGAATCGAGCTTGGCGAAGAGGCCGTTGTGACAAAGGTCGAAGGATTGAAACTCTGGGTTACTAAAAAACAGCAAGGAGGTTGAAAATGGAAGGGGCTGTAATTGGTTTTATTGCTGCCGTATTTGTGGTTATGGTAGTGGCCTCGGCGGCGATCAAGATCGCTCAGGAGTATGAACGGGGAGTTATCTTCCGTCTGGGCAGGTTCACGGGTGTTCGAGGTCCGGGCTTGTACGTGATTATCCCGTTCGTCGAGCGCAGTGTTAAGGTGGACTTGAGGGTTGTAACACTGGATATTCCCTCGCAGGAGGCCATTACCAAGGATAACGTGACGGTCAAGGTAAATGCTGTGATTTACTTCAGGGTGATCAAGCCCGAGGATGCCGTGATCAAGGTGTTAGACCACCGCTATGCCACCTCGCAGATATCCCAGACTACCTTGCGCAGCGTTATTGGCCAGCACGAGCTTGACGAGCTGCTGGCGCAACGGGAAAAGTTGAACCAGAACCTGCAGCAGATAATCGATGAGCAGACTGACCCCTGGGGGGTGAAGGTCAGCGTTGTGGAGATTAAGGAGGTGGAGCTTCCGCCAAACATGGTGCGTGCGATTGGAGCCCAGGCGGAGGCAGAGCGTGAGAGAAGGGCCAAGGTCGTCCACGCGGAGGGTGAGATGCAGGCGGCCGAGAAGCTTGCTGAGGCTGCCAAGATCATAGCTACTCAGCCGTCGGCGCTGCAATTGCGCTATCTTCAGACCCTGAATGCAATAGCTACAGAGAACTCCAGTACAATAGTGTTCCCACTGCCTATGGAACTTTTGGCTCCATTCCTTCAGGCAGCAGGGACGCAGAAAAAAAGCTGAGATAATGATTTCAGAGTGGTGTGGTGGATTGGGAATATAGGGGGAATAGTGCTTAGTAATTCGGGCTGGCCACTAGGGCCAGCCCGAAACAGTATGTTCGAACTAAAAGAGCAGACTGTAGCAACTAATAAGCGCGCAGGGTAACCTCGCCGGCTATGATTCGAGTCAGGCTGCCGTCCGAGCGCCGGAGCAGAAGGGAACCGTCACTATCCACGGAGTCGGCATAGCCCTCTTCTACTTGCGTGCCTGAGGTTACCTGTACCATCTTTCCCAGGGTTTCCAGGCGTTCCTGCCACTCCTCGTGAAGAGGCTCATCCCTGCGCAAGGCGAGATAGAGTTGCTCCATCTCGTAAAGTAAGTGTAGCAGGACCTTCAATTGCGAAACCTCTCGCCCCAGTTCGGCGGAGAGGCTGGTGGCGATGTCGGCGATCTCGGGAAAAGACTTGGGGTCAAAATTGGCGTTTATTCCAACACCGATGATAGCCCAGTCAACCGACTGCCCTCGGAGAGCGCTCTCAGTGAGAATGCCGCTAACTTTCTTACCGTTTATCAGCACGTCGTTGGGCCACTTGATGGTTGTTTTGAGACCTGTAGCTTTCTCGATACCGCGACTGGTAGCCAGGGATGATACTATGGCGAGGCGGAGAAGCCGGCTCATTTCAGGACGAAGGATAACAGATACCGCAATGACCCCCGGCGGGCTGATCCAGGAGCGTCCTATTCGAGCCCTTCCCTCTGTCTGCTCTTCAGCGACAACGATTGTCCCTTCACTTGCTCCCTCGATCGCTGCCTTTCTGGCTATGTCCATGGTTGAGGATACGGTGGGATAATAGAGGAGATTACGGCCGACAAACTGGGTGTTCAGGCCTTGTATGATTGCATCCTGTGAGAGGTCTTTTCCCATTCTTTGACTCTCGTGTTCCTTACCCATGATAGTTGGACGGAGCGGCCATTTTCGAAGAAAACAGCCGCTCCATGATAGCCAAGCAAACTTATAAGCCGAGTTCTGTGCTTGATTTAAAGCAGTTTACGGCTGTAACCTTCATCCTGCTTCCAATCAAGCGGTGACCATCTATCTGGGATGGCAGTTGCCCACCACCTCAAGCGACCAACCCGAGGACAGGCCGGGCGTCCTTGTGGTCCTCCTATTCGGTCTTGCTCCGGATGGGGTTTGCCCAGCCGACCGGTCTCCCGGCCGCTGGTGAGCTCTTACCTCACCATTTCACCCTTGGTCCGCACTAGGCGGGCCGGTATGTTTCTGTGGCACTTTCCGTAGGGTCGCCCCTCCTGGGTGTTACCCAGCATCCTGCCCGGTGGAGCTCGGACTTTCCTCCCTCTTTTGAATCAAGCTAAAAGAGAGCGGTCACCCGGCTTGCTTGACCAATACTAGTTTACTACAAAGTCAGTTGGAAACCAATATGCTTGGGGGAAGCTGCTGGCAACAATTTACTCGGGACAATTACTGCTAATCCATGTATAAGACCCGACCACAGTTGCTACAAGTTGCTAGCTTGTGCCCCATTCTGGCTTTCTGCTGATCGGACATGGGGAGACTAATCCGGCATCCCTGGCACCTACCCTGCACCAGCTTGGCTACTGCCAAGCCTTGTTTTACGTAGCGCAATTCGTCATAGGCCTTGAGGCTGGCTGAGTCTATTAGACTGCGAAGCGATTCTTGCTTTTGCGCCAGCGTGGCCAGATTAGCCTCAAGTTCTGTTTGTTCCATAGATAGTTGCTTCTGTTCCTCCTGCCAGTCTCTCTCCATCGCCTTCAACTCGCTTTGTTTCGAGGTAACATCCTGCTGAGCTGTATCTACTTTCAGCATTACAGCAAGGAGCTGCTCCTCTCGCTCTCCATGATGTCCCTTGATGAGTTCGATCTCGTGCTGCAGGCTCATGAGCTCTCGAGGATTCTTTACTGAACCATCGTAGAGCTTCTTCTCCTCGGCGGCTATCTTTGTCCCCAGTTCGTCAACACCCCATTCCGCAGTTCGCTGTTGGTGCTCCAGATCAATTTGATGTTTTAGTGCTGTATCGAGGGCGGCTCGAGCTGCCACCAGGTCATCGTCCTTCCCCAGACGGCTCCTTATTTGTGCTAGAGTTTTGGTTTTGCGCTCGATGTCGAGGTCGATTTCTTGAAGTTCGTGGAGTTGCTTTGCCTTGCTCATTCCTCTTCAGATATAACACAAAAAGCAGGTCTCGGCAACCTTTGCCTACGGAAACTTCGCTTAAACCCTCTGGAGGGGTGAGGACGCTAGCCTATGGAGTTGCGCTTGATGATGGAGGGTGAGCACAGAAGTGTTGATAAAGTTCTCGAAATCAGCCCTAATTGTCGTCTGAGGGGAAGTATGTTGGAGACGCCTATCTGAATAATGCAGATAGAGGTATTTAGTTGCTTTGGCTTTTGAGGGATTTGATGGTAAGAACGCGGGATGCCTTAGGGGACATCACTGTACTTCTCTTAGTTGCTGTGACCCTGCTGGCGTAGAATCTAATTCGTTGTTCTGAATCGTACCTTTAGCTCTGACCGTGAGACTTTAGGGAGTGATACACGACAGGCTACGGCCGGATCTAGCTTCTTCATCCTGGTCGTGAAAACGAAGCGATTGAATGGATTGCCTATGGTCAGGTAAAGCAGGTCTTCAAGGGCGTCATTCACGATCAACCAGATATGAGTTATCCTACTTGGTGATGCTCTCATTGTGGTTATCTCCTTTCTCCGAACTGTCGCCTATTTTTTAGGATTGCTCCTTCACTATACATTGTTACCGGAGCAACAGGGCACAGCAATCCCATTTAGGTACTTTCTCAGATCGTACTTTAGTACGGTTTTGCGGGAACGAGACCAAGGGTGGTATCAGATGCCTGTCTCAGGCGATGGGGAGCATCCGGGTAGATTCTAATCTGCCGGGGAAAGTGCGGAGATTGGCAAGGGCACATGTAATTCAGGAGGTAGCGCTTAATATCAGGGTTGCTCTTCTGTGCGAACGAAGAATCGCCATAACAGGTATATCAACAGGCCTATCAGTATCATGTCAACTACGCCGAAGATGACCAGTCCGACAACCTTCCCCAAGTTTACGGATGTTGTTTCCTGGGGTGTTGGGGCAAGCGTTGGGATTGGCGCTATCGTGGGCATTGGGCTTGGTGCAACTGTTGGCGTGGGCGTAGGTTCCGGCGTTGGCGTGGGAATGGGTGTAGGCGAGGGAGTGGGTGTGGGTGGAGGTGCGGTAGAGGCGGTGAGATTCAGTTCTATGTTGCTCCCAGATTCCCAAGTTGCAGTCTCTTTCGCAACGTGGTCATCGATCTTGAAATATATTTGAGTGCCGTAATTATAGAAAGCACCTGCCGAAGGTTCTATCTTGAGGACATATGTTGAAGGGCCATATGCTGCTTCTGGTGTGGTGGTGCTATATAGGACACCTTCTATTATGGCTGTGATGACAGTGCCGTCAGGCACATCATAACCATCTAACTGCACTGTGCCATAGAAGCGGCATGGGGGCTGGGCGCCCTGAGCGAAAGTCATGGCCGGTAGAAGGATAAAGACGGCCACAACAATCGAAACTAGAATTTTCAGATTGGACATGCTGGTTGCCTCTGCCCCCCTTACGTCTCTGTCCCCTCCCCATTTGCCCCTTCCTTGTCTGCCTTCTCGCCCTCTGTTTCTTCCCCCTCAGTTTTCACCGCTGATGTCTCTTCCCCCTCTACTTTCTTTCTCTTGAACAGTGATATGATCGAAAGGAATACTTTGGTCTCCCACATCAGCACTTTTATGACAATAGGTATGCTGAATACCTTGATTACCAGTTTGTTGCTCATCATATTGAGCATCAACCTGTCTTGCCACCTCATGCTCATCTCTCCTTCTGTTTTCTCGACATCCGGCTTTTCCTCTTCTAACTTCTCTCCCTCAGGCTTTTTCTCCCCTGGTTTCTTACCCCTTGGTTCGCTGGGGCGAATGCGGTATTTCCACACTAGATATGCTGCGAACATAAAGCAGATTATCAGTATACATACACATAGCGCTATGATAACTGTGTTCCACGCATCCGTGGCTGCTTCTGTATCTGGTGAGGTCGGGGTGGGTGTTGGACCAGGTGCAACTGTTGGTATGGGCGTGGGTGTTGGTGAGGGCGTGGACGTTGGAATGGGAGTGGGCGCTGGTGTTGGTGGGGGTGGAGGTGGGATCGAGGCGGTGAGATCGAGTCGTGTGTTGTCTCCGAATTCCCAATTTCCTGTCTGGTCTGCGTTATAGTTGCCTATCTTGAAAGTTACTTGCGCTCCTTCGTTGTATGATGTGCCGGGCAGTGGATCGAGCTTTATAACATATGTCGAACTGCCGTATATTGCTGGTGTGGTGGTGGTATATGTATCCCCTGCTATGGTGGCTGTTATCACAGTGCCGTCGGGAACTGGTGCTCCTTCTAACTGCACTGTGCCGTATAACCGGCAGGGTGGAGTTGGAGGCCCCTGAGCGGAAACTGCGACAGGTAGAATAAACAGCGCTGACAGCACTAGCAGAAAAATGAACAATCTCTGACGGAGCATGATCTTCTCCAGGTATTTTAGCTTCGGGCGCCTACGTAGTATATGATTATACCACAATAGGGCTTTGGCTAGGACATGAGATAGGGGCCAATATGCGTCGCCTCGTATCGGCCAGCTTCATAGCTGGTTCTGAGGAGTCCTACTATTCTAAGACATCCAAATGTATTGCTCTGCTGGCGCTTATGGCACTTGAGGTGAGCTGGAAAATCGGGAGGAAAAGTTAAGATAGGTATGGTTATGAGGGAACGGGCTTCAGGGTGGCCATATTTCGAGGTCGATGGCGTAAAATATTACGCTGCACTGCCTACCCCAGTTTGGCTGATCTCTTTATCCAGCTGCTCCAAATAGTATTCGCATTTGTGGTGCGGGTACCTGCTGTAGGGATGACGGTCCAGTACATGTAGCTTTCCAACGTGCTGGTAGCCTTCGTGAGGCTGCTCGGGGGATCTGTCGCCGTCGTGCACAACGCGGTAGCTGTTACGAACTGACTCGTCGTAGATATGTGCAAACAGGGGGTCTCCGACACGCGGGCTGCCGAAGTTGTACATGGCAACGTTGATTCCAGGGAACTGCATCTTGATGTCCAGCGCGGCCAGTATTGCCAGCGCCCCTCCCAGACTGTGGCCCGTGACATAGACATGACCGGGTTCGATTTCAGTAAATGCTGTGATTAGTCCGGGCCGAATACTCTCGTAAGCCCTGAGGAATCCGCGGTGTACCATAGGTTGCCCTTCTTTTAGAGAGGGCAACAAGTCCACAGTCGTTAGAGCCAGGTCAAGATTGGTCAGCCAGTCGGCTGGCTTCCTGAAAAGGCCCTCGGTTCCGCGAAAAGCCAGGATCATGTGGCTGCCGTGGCGGTGTCGGTATTTGAGGATGAATGCCTGCGTATCGGCGATCTTTAGCCCGAACCGGCTGTGATATTCGCCAATCAGGAAGGAGTGGAATCTACGGCCATATTTGGCCTTTATGATCGGCTCACTCTGGTAAGCCTCGGCGGCGTATAAGGCCAGCCGATACGCTGTCTTGGCTCTATATGGGTATCTACGCTGGGCTATTGGAGTCACCTCAAGAAGTTGCTGCAATCAGGAGCTACCGCTCCACTCTGTTGAATGCGTCGGAGCGGTATGCGTTGGACAATTCTACCACAATAATGTCACAGAAGCGTATTGGGGCCAATAATAATAGTTTGAATCCTTTGTGATACAATGACGCTTGGATGAATGCCCATATTTCCCTCTGGTTTGTCGTTGGATTGCGGCGTGTAGCAATATGTAGGAGGAAGAGCTATGGCGACTCAGAAGTTCAAGTATTTGAGTCCGGAATGGGCAGAGGAGGTTAGTCGGCGTGTCAGCGAGAAGCTCACGCCGGAGAGGATGAAGTATATCACCTCATCCATGTTGACCGTTAATACCAATTGCCCTGATGGAAAGGACCGGGCAGTCTACTACGAAATTGTCGATGGCGTCGTTACCAAAGTCTCTATAAGGGAAGGTGAATTGCCCAAGGCAGAGTTCACCATCACCGCAGACTACCAGCTATTCGCCAAGATTTCCCGGGCAGAGATGAAAGCGAGAGCAGCACTCATGTCCGGCAAGATGAAATTAAAAGGCCCCCTGGTAAAGGCATTGCGATTGTCACCGCTTGTCGACCGGCTGAATGAAGTCATAGCCCCCATACCCACGGAATACTAGGGCAGTAAGACTGCGGAGGGAACAATGGCTAAGAAGACCACTGCAAAGAAGGATCCCTATTTCATCGACTTCACGGGGAGGCTCAAAGATATCCAGGCGGAAATGGGTAATCGGGGAATTGATGTCTATTTAGGATCGAGACTGAGAACCCTGTCCTGGACTTTAGATGCGTTCTGTCCCTGGCGCTCATATATCGTGATTCCACCCCAAGGCCTGCCTACAGCCATTACCTTCGTAATCGACGCTGCCAGGGTAGCCGATGATTCCTGGATGGATGATGAGCACATCCTGGGATACGGGCCTATGGGCGGACAGGACCAGATTACCGTGCTGACTGGCCTTATCGAGCCGCATCTCAAGAGCGGTAAGGGAGTGGTGGGCATCGAGACTGGCATGGGCACCTATCTACCGGAGGGGCATCTCACTCAGTATGAGTATGAATGCTTGAAGGCGGCCCTGCCAGAGGCCGAGTTCCGCAACGCTCACGAGATTGTGGACCGGCTATCGCTGATAAAAGATGAGGGCACCATCAATCGTTTCAGGGAGGCATCACGTATCGTTGATATCGGGCATCAGGAGGTCTACAAGGCTATTACCAACGGCGGATATAAGGGAATGACCGAGACCGAGATCGCTGGATTGGCGGCCTACGCTATGAGGAAGGCAGGCAGTGAATGGGAATGGTCTTTCACAGGTGGAAACGAGATTGCTTCTGGATATAGGACTGGGTTGGCCGCGGGAGCCTGTACGCCGGCTTCGAGGAGAGCTTTGAAGTCGGGCGAACCGCTGATGGTAGACCTGCACGCTATGTTCAAGCTTACATTGGGAGATCACACACATAACTACCTGCTGGAGCCTGCCACAAAGCGTCAGAAATGGCATGCCAAGAACTTTGTTGACCTGGTAAAGCTCTGTCTTAAGACATACCGGGCGGGCATTACTCCATCCGGCCTTGCTGACGAGATGCTTGATTTCTGTGAGGAGAGGGAGTTTGCTGATTACATGGTGCCCGGCTTCGAGCACGGCATCGGCATGATGGGGGATGAATGGCGAATTGGCCTCAACGATGGTCCGTTTGCATATTGGACCAACCCTGACCACGAGTATCAAGCCGGGGAAATGATAATCTGCGCCATGCAGTACGCCTGCCCTGAAGAGAACATCGGGTTCCGCTACGAGAACCCCATCCTTATAAAAGAAAACGGCTGCGAGGCGATGTCAAAGTTCCCGCTTAGGGTCGAGGAGATCTAAGGTAGAAAATGTCAATTAAAACAAATGGTGGGCCCGGCAGGATTCGAACCTACGACCAATCGGTTACTTCCTCGTAAGTCTTCCTCCAATGCCTCAATGGTCACCATGTGCTCAACCGGAGGTACCTCGGGCTGGGGCGGCGACAGCGGTGATGTAGTGTACGTCATCTGTCCACCTCCTCAAGTAAAATATACTCCGTCAACCGGAC
>Ga0114946_10001394_pt1 | contig 16680 bp, 16 predicted proteins | sample WalLakDeSediment_FD_88676 | JGI IMG/M metagenome (GOLD analysis project Ga0114946, IMG submission 88676) | Lake sediment microbial communities from Walker lake, Nevada to study Microbial Dark Matter (Phase II) - Walker Lake 11/02/13 Deep Sediment | ecosystem: Environmental > Aquatic >... | reverse complement strand
GGTCGCCCAGCTGACGCAGCTCGGCGGCCAGCGCCTCGCTGATCAGCGTTTCGTACAGGCCTGGCTGGTGCTGGTCCACGACCGTCCTCCTCGGCGGCGCCGCGGCCACACCCACCGGCCGCAGCCCGAGGGCGCGGCCGGTGGGGTGAACCCAGTATAACCTGCCTGTCGCTCGCCGTCCCGCAGTTGAGCGGCGGCGCCTGCCGTCCAGCGCCTGCGCGGCAGCTCCGGCCGCCATGCCGGCACCGCTCGCGCCCGCCGCGAGCGCGCCTGCTCCGGGCGCGCGCGCCGCGGCCTACCGGCCGCGAACGGGCTTGGTGTCGTGTACGACCGTCGCGTCGCCCACCTGGAACTCGATCTTGCTGAAGTTCAGGCTGATCTGGTCGGTCGGCACCTCCCCGCCCGAGCCGCCGGTCTGGTAGGAGCTGACCAGGACGTCATGGAGCTTCACGCGCATCAGCTCTTCCCCGGACCCGCCCGACTTGCGCACGAAGAGCACGGCCTCCTTGATGTGCTGTCCCGTGGCGCAGGCCAGCATCAGCTTGGGCGAGGCCTTGTTCACCTTCATGGTGAAGTGGAAGTCGTTCATCTGGACCTTGCCCGCGCCGCCGCCGCCGCCGCCGGCGTGCGAGCCCATCTGCGTGGCGCCCCAGCTCCACGACTCGATCTGGATGGAGCCGTCCTTGCCGGGTGCGGTCGCCTCGCCGTCGATGCCGTCGATCTTGAGGAAGTAGTCCACCGCCGCGCGCGGCTCCTCCGGGCACGCCGGATCCGGCTCCGCCGACAAGAACTGCTCGGCCGGCGCCACGGCCCCCGGGGCCACCGCCGCCGCCGCCGCCACACGCTCGCCCGCCACGCCGGTCGCCCCGCTGGAGAAGCCCAGCAAGGCTGCCGCCGGCAGAACCACCAGCAGCGCCACGGCCAGCCGCCGCGCGGTCAACCGGGCGATCTTCCTCGCCGCACCATGCTCGAGTTGCATAGCCATCACCCTCCATGCTCGAGGCGGGCTTAGCCCCACCTAAATACGGATTCTACTCATCGCCCGGCCGACGCCAAACCATGCCGTCCAACGCCTGCAGCGGCGATCTTCGGCGTCGAGGTAGCAGGGTGCCTCTCGGTTCGACCAGTTCATTCCGCTGTAGAGCGGCAACCCCGATCATCGGCGCGGCCATCCCGCCTGAAGACCGTTGCGGGATGAGCCATCACGCGCTACCTGGTTGCCACCCACCCCCCGCACGAATGGGGTCCCGGCGCCGCTGTTGCCGCGCTCCCCCAACCGCCCTCCAGCTTGCCCCAACGCGCCGCCCCCGCTATCCTTCTAGGTGCATCAGGAGTGGCCCGGCAGGCTGTCGGGCCCAGCAACCTGGGTGGCGCACCCGAGGTGCTTTCCCGCCAAGCGGGGATGCGGCCTGGACAGGCCAAGCCAAGGCCTGGACTGGGCAACGAATGTGCCGACGACCCGTTCTCCTGGTGCCGGAGAACGGGCTTTCTGCGTTCCGGGACCGCGCGCGCCGCGCATCCCGGGCGGCAAGACCGGCGCGGCACCGCGGTGCGCCCCCTCGCGCGCCTCCGCAGGAGGCAGAAGGGGATTACGACATGAACACCGCACCCGACCACGCCGCAGACACGACCTGTCTGGAGCAGCGCAGCGGCAACGGCTGGCGCCCCATGCCGCCGCCCGTCGCTCCGGAGCCCACCGCGAACGGCCAGGCACGGCCCCACGGGAGCGGCGCCTCGCCGGCCAGGATCGTCCTGGACGGCGTCGAGCTGGCCCTGGCCGCGCCGGACGGCCACGAGGCCGTCTGGATCGACTACGGCGACTACGCCCTCCAGCTGGAGGCGGCCTGGTTGCGCCTTTCGGACGCGGAGCCGCCGCTCAACCCGCGCCTCATCGGCGCTCCCGGCTTGGGCAAGACCACCCTGGCCCGCGCCGTGGGCGGCCGGGGCGGCCGCGACGTGTACACGTTCCAGTGCACCATGGACACGCGGCCGGACGACCTGCTTGTCACGCCCGTGCTGGCCGACGACCAGCGCGTGGAGTACCGCGCCTCGGCCGTGGTGACCGCCATGCTGCGCGGCGGCGCGCTCTTGCTGGACGAGGGCAACCGCATGCCCGAGCGCAGCTGGGCCTCCCTGGCGCCGCTCCTGGACGACCGGCGCTGCGTGGAGAGCGCCGTCACGGGCTTGCGCATCTCCGCCCACCCGGACTTCCGGCTGTGCGTCACCATGAACGACGACGACAGCGTCTACGACCTGCCCGGCTACATCCAGAGCCGGCTCAAGCCCAAGATCGAGATCCTCGACCCGCCGCCGGAGGTGTGGGCGGAGATCGTCCGCCGCAAGTGCCCGGCCGTGGACGAGGACCTGCTGGAGGCAACGCTGGCGGAGCTCAAGCGCCGGGCGCGCCGGGGGGAGCACGACAGCATCCGCGACATGCTGACCGTGGCCCGCTATGCGCAGAGCTTGCGCCGGGCCGGCGGGCCGGAGCCGCTGCCGCGCGCCGCGCGGCAGGTGCTGGGTCGGAAGAAGGGGCTGTGAGCCATGACCACCGCCACCCGGACCGAGAACCTGCTGGCCGTGCCGTCTTGCCACTTCTCCCCGCCATTCGCCCAACAGGTGCGGCGGGCCGTCGAGGCGTTCGCGCCCACCGCCATCGCCCTGGAGGTGCCGGCCGGGGCTCTGGCCGACTTGGAGTGGGCGGTCGGCTGCTGGCCCTCCCCGGTCTGTGCCGTGGTGGAGGGCGCCGTCTTCCCGTTCGTGCCCGGTGACTCCATTCTGGAGGCGGCGCGGCTGGGGCTGCGCGCCGGGGTTGGCCTGCACGCCGTGGACGCCTTCGTCCGCCGCCGGCCCGGCGCGCCGCGCCAGCTGCCGGACCCCGCCCTGGCCTCCCGCCTGGCCGTGCCGTTCCAGGCCGCCGTGGAGGCCGTCTCCGCGCGGCCGCCGCACCTGCGCGCGGACGTGGCCCGCGAGGCGCACATGGCGCGGGCCCTGCGAGCGCTCCTGGACGCCGGCGAGCGTGTGCTGTGGGTGGGCGGCGCCAGCCATTGGCTCCCGCTCCGGTCCCGCCTGCAGCGCGGCGACTTCACGTCACCGCGCGTGAAGCGGCATCAGTGGCACGCCGCCGAGCGACTGGCGCTGGCCCCCGACGCATTGCACCGCCTGAGCGGCATGTACCCGCGCCTGGTGCGCGCCTACGCCGCCCAGCCGGACGCCTACGACCAGCACGCCGTCGTGCGCGCGCTGGTGCTGGAGGCGCTCGAGGTGACGGAGGCCAACGAGGGCCTGTTCCTGATCGAGGCGGGGCGGGCGGACGACGCCGTGTGGGCCGAGGAGCCGGCCTCGCCGGCCGACGTGACCCGCACCTTGGCCTATGCCCGCAACCTGGCTGCAACGGCACGGGTCGGCGACGTGCCCAGCCTGGGGGAGCTCGTCCGCGCTGCCGCCGCCACCGTCGGGCGGCGCTACGCCGGCCGGCTGCTGGCGCTCGCGCTCCGCGAGGACGAGCCGAGCGCGGCGGACGGCCTGCCGCGCCTGCGGATCGCCGACAAGGACACCGCCGGCACCTTCCGCGTCGGTGAGGCCGTGCGGCGGCTGGTGCCGGGCTGGAGCGCATCGGACCGCCGGGGCGGACTGGCCGCCCTGGCCGACCGGCGCCGCGCCCTCGCCGCGCCGTACACCCTCCTGCCCGCGGCGGAGGCCGACCCGTCGTGGTACTGGTACGGCCATCCGGACGAGGAGCGGTCGTACGAGGCCTTCGTGGCCGACCTCCTGCGGCGCTCCGCCGGCGGCCGCGAGCGCTTGCCCGGTACCCCGTTCCTGTCCGGCCTGGGCGACGGCATCGACGTGCGCGAGACATTGCGCCGCCGCCACGAGGGCCGCGTCTATATCCGCAGCGAGCGCCCGGAGCCCGGTGGGGTCACCAACGCCGTCATCGACTGGGAGCACCGCAGCGAGGGCGACGTGCGCCTGCAGCGCCACAACGACTCCGGCTGGATCGACCCCTCGCTGCGCCATGTGGGGAGCGTATCGCGCGAAGGGGACGGCAGCATGGTCAGCGAGGAGCCCCACGTGCGGCTGGTCTGCCGGCACTTCTCCATGGTCTCCCTGGACGTGCCCACCTGGACTCCCGGCGCCGACCACAGCACCTTCTACGGGCGGGTCATCCAGCGCCTGCTGATGATCCCACACGACCGAGACAACATCTACGGTTGGCTGGACGTGTTCTTCGAGTTCTGCGCCGGCAAGCCGTTGGCCTACTACAGCCGGTACACGCCGAGCGCCCGGATCCACGCCGTCGCTCGCCGGCACAGGGTCCGTCTGCTGCACGTTCCCTTGTGCCGTATCCCGGCGCACGTACGCGAGCGGCAGCGGCGCTTCCGGTTTGCCTGGCTCACGCGCGAGCAGTGGGCGGAACTGGAGCGGCAGCTGCGGGCCGACGGAACCCGCCGGGCGGGTGGCGCGGGCGGCCGGAAGAAGGACCGGCACACGACGGACGTCGGCCCCTACCGGAAGCCCATGTCCCGCCGCCGATAGGGTCGCCCGCCCCGTCGCCGCCGCCCCCCACTTGCCTCTGCATGCATGATCCCGCATACTTCTTGTGGGCGGCACGCCGCCCGACCGCGAGGTGGTCCATGACCGGCTCCCCCCATCCCCCACGACGTGTTGCCGTGACCCTGGCCCTCGTAGCCCTGGCCCTGGCCGGGGCCGCGGCCGCGCTGCCCGCCTCCGGCGCGCCGCGGCAGGAAGCGCCGCGATTGGTGGTGTTCGAGGCCTTCATGACCGGTGGCTGAGGCCCCTGCCTGACCGCCGGGGCGGCGGTCGAGCGGTTGGCCGACCAGTACGCCGCCGAGCAGGCGCCGGTGGTGGTGTTGGAGCACAACGCCGCCTATCCCACCGGCGTGCGCCTGGAACGCTGGCGCGACGCCTTCGGCGGCCAGACCCCGTTCGGCGTGCCGTGGGTCATGGTGGACAGCGGCTTCCAGGCCCGCGGCGGCTACGAGAACTTCGAGCCGCTCTACCGGGCCATGATCGACGCTGCCCTGGCACGGCCGCCGGCCGCCGAGCTGGATGCCTGGTACGAACGCATGGGCTCGAGCGGCCTGCGCGTCTTCGTGGACCTCACCAACCGCAGCGGCATGACGTGGACCGAGGAGCACCGGGCCGCGGTCAACGTCATCGTCTACGAGCTGCGGCGCGTGCAGCACACGTCGCGCTTCGTGCGCGCCTCGGACGCGCGGCCGGTGGGGGTTCTGCCCGACGGCGGCACCGCCGCCGCGCAGTTCGCGCTGTCCAACGTGCCCGTGACCGACTGGAGCCGGGCCTTGGTGCTGGTGCTCCTGGAGCTGCGCCCCAACCCACCGCTCACCACGTACGAGGCGCTGCAGGCGGCCCACGCCGTCGAGCGTTCGCCGGCGGCGGATACGGCCACCGCCGCGCCCACCGAGACGCCCTGGCCTACGTCCACCGTGACGCCCACCGTGACCGCGACGGTCACGCCCACCGTCACGTCTACATTCACGCCCACCGTCACGTCCACCATCACGCCCACCGTGACCGCGTCGGCGGTGCCCACCGAGACGGCCGCCCCGTCCGAGGCGCCGCCCACCCCATCCGCTCAGGCGCCGTCGCCGGACACCGCGCTGCCGCCCCCGACCGCGGCGCCTGCCCAGCGCCGGGTCTGGCTGCCGGTCGCCTTCCGTTGAGCAGGGGAGGCGGCCGGGACTGGCCACGGCGCGCCGGCATCGCTACCATGTATGCCCCCGCGCGCATATTCTGCTCCGCGTATGGTCGCTCGCCGCGGCCATCGGCCACAGGAGTCTCCCGTGGGACGTAAGACCAGGCGGGCCGCGCCCCGCGAACCCAGCAAGAATGCGAGCCCTGGCGGGCTGCGCCGTGACCAGGCACTGGTGGTGCTGGCCGTGGTCGCCGTGACGTTGCTCGGCACGGCCTGGGGCGTGTCTCTGGCCCGCCAGCAGCCGGAGTCCCTGGCGTCCGCCTCTGTGGCCGCGGTCGACCCGGAGTGGGAGTCGGTGGAGGACTACCTGGACGGCCTGCGCGAGCAGACCCCGCTGCCGCCGGGCGTGCAGATGGTGCGGGACCTGTCGCAGGTGGCGCCCGGTCCGCTGGAGCGGCTCGAGGTGGCGTACTTCCACCGCACCAGGCGCTGCACCGGCTGCGTAGTGGCCGAGGAGCTCATTCGCGCCACCCTGTACACGCACTACGCGGACCGGCTGGAGAGCGGTGAGATGGTGCTGCGCGTGGAGGACGTGCAGAAGCCGGCGGACCCGCAACTCGTCCGCACCTACGACGCCTACGGCTCGTCCCTGTACCTTGGCATCGTCAAGGCCGGCCGGACCCACGTCCTGCCGGTCGAGGACATCTGGTACGTTCTGGGTGACGAGGCCCGGTTCGAGGACGTGCTGCGGGCCAAGATAGACGCCGCCCTGGCGCTGCCGTAGCGCGCGCCCCCCTCAGGTGCGCCGCGCCGGCGACCCGTTGACCCGCGCCGGCGGCCCGTTGACCCGCGCCTGCGACCCGTTGACCCGCGGCGCCGGCCGTGGCATGCTCAACCGGTCTGCCGTCGGTCGCGCCGGGCGCCCGGCGGCCCGGGAGGTGCTACCATGATCCGCTGCCTGCTTCGCTTTGCCTTCGCTGTTGTGGCGCTGATGGCGGCCGTGGCCGCCGGCATGGCGCTCCTCAAGCGCGCCCTGCCCTCCATTGGTGACGAGGACAGCGACGAAGTCCGTCTCACCGCCATCGGCGAGGGCCGCACCCACGTCAGCCGCGCCGCCGCCTTCCGCGGCGGCTCCAGCCTGTCGGTCATGGGCGCCACGCGCATCGACCTGCGCCGGGCCACGCCCGCTCCGGGCGGCGCGACGCTGCGGCTGCAGGCGTTGATGAGCGCCGTCAAGGTCATCGTGCCGGAGGGCTGGCTGGTGCGCACCGACCTCGAGTGCGCCAACGCCACCGTGGTCGACCGCAGCGCGCGGGCCAAGGAAGAGACGGACGCCGCGCCGGACCTGGTGCTCTGCGGCAAGGCCGTGGCCAGCGCCGTGGCCGTGTCCAACAAGGCCCGCCGGACCGCCGCGGAGGCAGTGCCGGAGGCGTCCGCGGAGGGCGCCGTGCCGGCGTAGGTCAGGGCGCGGGCGGCGCTTCCGCGGCCAGCCACGCCTCCAGCACCGCCCGGTGACGTGGCTCCAGCTTGGTCAACCGGCGCCTGCTGCAGAGCAGTTCCCTGGCCGCGTCGTAGTCGTGGCCGCGCTCGCGCATCAGGTAGCCCGCCAGCAGCGTGGCCGACCGGCCGCGGCCCTTGGCGCAGTGCACCAGCACCACCCGCCCCTCGTCCACCCGGTCGCGGATCCAGTCCACCGCCGCGCCGATGGTGGCCGCGTCCGGCACCGTCACGTCCGGCACCGGGTAACGGGCGTAGGCAATGTCGTGCCGCTCGTAGAAGGCGCTGTCGTCGCGCCGTTCGGCCCGGATGTCCACCACGGCCGTGATGCCTTCCGCCACCAGGCGCGCGTAGTCGGCCGCCGTGGTCGGCGCCCCGCCCAGCCACAGCTGCGGTGTGACAGGTGAGAACCACTCGTTGCCCTTGACCCGCTCGTGCCAGAACCGAATGAGCGGGAACAGCCGGTCGAAGAGGCGGTGGAACACGCCCAGCCGCGGTTCGCTGGCGTTGTCCGGCATGTCGGGTGCGGTCACGTACGGCTCTCCCGGGTTGGCCGGCGGCCTGCGCCGCCCGGCGGTCAGACGTAGCGCCGGGCCAGCGCCAGCGCCTGGGCGCCGTAGCCGCCGCCGAAGAGGTTCAGGTGGTTGAGCACGTGGTACAGCTGGTACAGCCCGTTGCGCTCGCGCCAGCCGGGCGCGAGCGGCCGGGCGGCATGGTACGCCGCGTACACGCGGTCCGAGAAGCCGCCGAAGAGGGTCATCATCCCCAGTTCGGCCTCGCGATGGGCATAGTGCGCCGCCGGGTCCACCAGCGCCGGCAACCCGTCCTCGCCGGCGTACAGGTTGCCGGACCACAGATCGCCGTGGATCAGCGCCGGCGGCTCGCCGTCGTCGGCCAGCAGCTCGTCCAGCCGTCCCAGCAGCCGCTCCAGCAGGGCGGCCTGCGCGCCGTCCAGCCGCCCGCCGTCGCGCGCCAGGCGCGTCTGGTGGCCCAGGCGCCGGGTGCGGTAGAAGTCCACCCAGCGGGGCAGCCAGCTGTTGGGCTGCGGCGTGGTGCCGCAGTAGCCGTCGCGAGAGAACCCGAAGCGCGGTGCGGACGCGGTGTGCAGCGCGGCCAGCCCTTCACCCAACCGGGTGTCGAAATCGGCGCCGGGCCGGCCGCGCTCCAACCACGACGTGACCAGGAAGCCCGGCCCGCCTTCCTCGCCGTCCCGCCATGCGAGCGGCTCCGGCACGTGCAGGTCCGCGCCGGCGGCGCGCATGGCGGCCAACCCCTCGGCCTCCGCCGCGAACATGCCCGGCGGCGGGGCGTCGTGCCACTTGCAGAACAGCGGCCCGCGGTCGGTCTCCAGGCGCGCCGCCTCGTTGATGCAGCCGCCGCCCACCGGTCGCGCGGCCAGGACACGCAGACCCGGGCCCAGGGCCGTGCCGACGGCGTGGGCCACGGCCCCGGGCAAGCTGCCTACCGGACCGGCGGCGGCGTCCAAGCCGCGCCTACTCGGCCCCGGTCCGCGCGTACGGCAGGTAGACCGTCGGTTGCACCCAGGGCGGCGACTGGCCGGGTTGCCAGTCCACCATCACCCGGAACAGCCGCGGCGGCGAGCCGTAGCTGAACTGCACCATGCCCAGCCGCGGCTCGGCCATGTCCGCCACGTTGTCGGCGCAGACCTCCATCCGCCAGGTGGTGCCGTCGCTCAAGCCCCGCGGCCGGTTCTCCAGGCGCAGGTTGTTGCCCCGCATGACGGTGATGTCCAGGTCCGCCGCGCCCTCCGCGCCCCGCACCACCTGGCCCACCACCCACAGCTGGTAGTCGCCGCCAGGCAGCGGCCCCGGCGCGTAGAGCAGGCTGGTGCCGTAGTCGTCCGCGCTCCGGGCCACCACCTCGCCGTCGTCCGGCTCGAAGGCCCCGTCGCCGTTCAGGTCCGCCAGCAGGTACAGCGCCAGGGCGTCCGTGGGCGCGGTGCGGGCCAGTACGTAGACCATGTCGGCGCCGTCCGCGTCGCCCGGCAGCTCCAACTTGATAGAGGCGGTGGACGGGTTGCCCGGGTTGCCGGCTGCGATGGGCACGTCCGTGAGGTGGGTCGTGGTTACCAGGCCGCTCAGGAGGATGCTGAGCAGCGGCATGTCCAGCTCCGCCGTCACCTGCAGCGCGGCGCACGCCTCGCCCTCGATACCGATGCGCTCCGGGAAGCGGCCCACGCGCTGCCCCACCAGGTTGCGGTTGCGCATGTAGCGGACGCGGGACGGGTCCGCCGGGTCGCGCACGAACGACAGGTCCACCCCGGACGGCACCAGCATGGACGGGGCCCGCGGCACGAACAGGTCCGCGAAGGCGTACTGGAACGGCATCTCCGGCCCGGTGAGCATGGGGCTGCCCGCGATGTCCGGGAAGGCCATGCGCAGCGTGTCCGTGACCCGGCTCACCTGGCCGGTCCAGGGCCACAAGAAGACGTCCAGCAGGCTGTAGGTGCCGGTGAACGCGTCCCACTGCTCCGGCTCGGTCATGGTGCTGTCGGGCGGGATGGGCCTGACGTCCGCCAGGGCACGCACCGCGCAGGCGGCGGCGTAGTCCAGCGAGCGAATGGTGTTGGCCAGCACCGACACCACCACGCCCCGCTCCGGCACCCAGAGAAGCTGCGACGAGCCGCCGTAGATGTTGCCGCCGTGGTCGTACACCGTGACCAGCGTCTCCGGGTCCTCGGCGTCCATGAAGTCCGTGACCATGACCCCGTAGCCGTAGTCCATCCACGGCAGGTAGCCCATGCTCACGTGCCGCTCCTGCATCATCATCTTGGCCTCGTCCGTCAGAACGTCGTCGTCGCCGTTCTGCAGGGCCAGCGCCCAGCGCACCAGCTCCGTGGGCGTGGAGAAGGCGCCGCCGGCCGGCTCCAGGATGGGCCACTGCACGTCGGCCGGACCCAGTGCCTGGTTGCCGTGGTAGCCGGTGGCGTAGTTGTCGGTGGCCGCCACGGCCGCCGGGTCCAGGGTGGTGAGCGGCATGCCGGCCGGCCGCCACAGCCGCTCGGCCATGTACTGCCCGTACGGCATGTCCGCCAGGCGCTCCACCACCGCCCCGGCCAGGGAGAAGTTGGGGTTGCCGTAGTTCCAGAACGAGCCCGGGGCGGCGTAGAGCGGCAGCGAGTAGGCGCCCACCGCCTGCACCCACTCCATGAGCGGCGTGTTCACGTCCGGCACGAAGTACTGGTCGGGCAGGCCGCTCTGGTGGCTCATGAGCAGGTGCAGCGTCAAGTCGTCGGCGCTCCACGGCCGGCCCAGCTGGAACTCCGGCAGGTAGGCGGTGAGCGGCTCGTCCAACTCCAGCAGCCCCTCCTCCCGCAGCTGCATGATCGCCGCCGCCGTCATCATCTTGGTGGTGGAGCCGATCCGGAACAGCGTGTCGGCGTCCACCTCGCCGCCGGCCTCCTTGTCGCGGACGCCGTAGCCCTTGGTGTAGGCGATGACGCCGTCGACGGCCACGGCAATGGAGGCCGCCGGCGTGTTGTCGTCCGGGTCGTCCGGGTCGCCCAGCATGTCGACCCGCACGCACTCGTCTATGGCCGCCCACGGCTCGTCCTGCGCCGGCGCGGCCTGCAGCCGCGCGTCCACCCACGCCGCGGCCTCCGCCGCCCGCAACGCGGCCGGCGCGGGCGGAGGCAGCACGTCCTGCAGCGGCCCGGGCGCGTCGGGCCACCAGCCGGCCGGCGCTTGGGGCGCGGGCGGCGCCGAGCCGGCCACGGGCGCCTCGGGCCCGGTGGGCATGGCCACCGCCAATCCGGCGGCCGCGAGGGCCACCACGGCGGCGCCGGCAGTGAGAGTCCACATGGCGAGTCGAAGACGGGTCGCGCGCATCGGTCCTTCCCCGGCGCCCGCGCGCCGACAACGGCCGCGGACGCCCGCCGGCGGCCCCGGGGCGGGCCGCCGCGCGCATTGTGGCCCCACTTGGCGGGGCGGGCAAGGCGCGGCCGGCGGCACCGGCGCGCTCCGCGGCTCAGGTGCCGGCGATGCGCTCGCGGATGCCCTGCATGTTGGCGTCCACCACCGTGGCCAGGTCGCGGTAGAGCGAGCGGCCGTGGCTGTCCATGGCCACCACCAGCGGGCCAAAGCGCTCCACCTCCAGCACCCAGACCGCCTCGGGCATGCCCAGCTCCGCCAGCCAGTGCACGTCCGCCACCCGCCGCACGGCCCGCGCGGCCAGGGCGCCGGCGCCGCCGGTGAAGTGGACGTAGACCGCGCCCACCTCGGACAGCGCCTGAAGAGTCTTGTCGCCCATGCCGCCCTTGCCCACGATCAGCCGCGGCGCGAAGCGACGCAGGAAGTCGGCCTCGAACAGCTCCATCCGGGCCGACGTGGTGGGGCCGGCCGCCACCACCTGCCACGCGCCGTCGCGCTCCTGGGCCACCGGGCCGCAGTGGAACAGGGCCAGGCCGCTCACGTCCAGCGGCGCGCCCCGTTCCAGCATCTCCTTGTGGGCCTCGTCGCGCGCGGTGAACATGGTCCCGCTCAGGTACACCACGTCGCCGGCCTGGAGCCGGCGCGCGTCGTCCTCGCTGATGGGCGTCGTCAGGACGCGTTCCATGGCCCCACCCTCCCTGGCGTGGCGGCGCCTCGCGGCGCCGCAGACCGTCAGCCTGTCGCGGCCGTCCCGTCGGCGCGGATTCGCACCACGACCCGCCGGTGCGCCCAGCACTGGATGACGATGCCCACCGGCAGCGAAGCCGGGTGGCGGTGCGCGTACTCGGCGTGCACGGCCAGCACCGTGGTGCGGCCGCCCAGTCCCATGGGCCCCACGCCGGAGGCGTTGACCAGCTCCTCCAGCTCGGCCTCCAGCGCCGCCACCTCCGGCTCGGGGTGGCGTTGCCCCAACGGCCGCAGCAGCGCCATCTTGCCCAGCTTCATGGCCAGGTCGGCGCCGCCGCCGATGCCTACCCCCACCACCGTCGGCGGGCACGGCAGGCCACCGCATGAGACCACGTGGTCCACCACGGCCCGTTTCACGCCGGCCAGGCCCACTCCGGGCGGCAGCATGGCCAGCTTGCAGCAGTTCTCGGAGCCGCCGCCCTTGGGCAGGACGTGGATCTCCGCCTCGTCGCCGTCCACCATCTCCCACGTGACTGCCGGGATGAAGCGGCCGGTGTTGTCGCCCGGGTTGCGCCCGCTCAACGGGTGCACCGAGTTGGGCCGCAGCGGCACGCCGCTCGTGGCGGCGCGGGCCGCCTGCGGCAGGGCCTCGTGCAGCGCCGCCAGGTGCGGGAAGCGCACGCCCAGCTTGACGAAGAAGCTGATGGTGCCGGTGTCCTGGCACATGGGCACGCTGTCGGACGCGGCCAGGCCCACGTTCTCCAGGATGGCCTCCACCTGCGTCCTGGCCGGGCCGGACTCGCGCTCGCGCGCCTTCTCCAGCGCGCCCGTCACGTCCGGCGGCAGCACCGTCACCGCCTGGCCGATCGCCTCCGCCAACGCCTGCGCCGTGGTCGTCATCTCGCCCCCAGGCTGGCCGTCTTGGCCTCGTACATGTCCAGGTAGGACGGCTTGTCCACGTTCACGAACGTGCCCACGGCAAACGGCCGGCCGGGGACCACCGCCGTGTCCTTGGGGTCGGCCCCGTGGCGGATGTTGGCCAGCTGCGCGTACGTGCGCAGCTCGTCGATGCCTTCGCCGATCTTGTTGCGCCGGCCGAAGTTGGTGGGGCACGGGGCCAGGACTTCCACGAAGGTGAAACCCTTGTGCCCCATGGCGTCCATCATGCCGTGCTGCAGGCGTCGCCCGTCCAGCGTGGTCCAGCGGGCCACGTAGGTGGCGCCGGCGGAGGCCGCCAGGTGCACCAGGTTGAACGGGTGCTCGAAGTTGCCGAGCGGGGTGGTGGTGGTGCGCCCGTCCAGGGGCGTGGTGGGCCCGGCCTGGCCGCCCGTCATGCCGTAGTTGAAGTTGTTGACGCAGATGACGGTCAGGTCCAGGTTGCGGCGGGCGGCGTGGATGAAGTGGTTGCCGCCGATGGCAAACAGGTCGCCGTCGCCGGAGATCACCACCACGTGCAGGTCCTTCTTGGCCAGCTTGAGGCCGGTGGCAAACGGGATGGCCCGGCCGTGGGTGGTGTGGTAGGTGTCCAGGCGCAGGTAGCCCGGGATGCGGGCGGTGCAGCCGATGCCGGCCACCACCGCCACCGAGTCCGGGTCCCAGGCCAGCTCGTCCAGCGCGAACAGGAAGCTGGAAAGCGCCGAGCCCAGGCCGCAACCCGAGCACCAGATGTGCGGGATGCGGTCCTTGCGCAGGAACTTCTCCATGGGATGCCGCGCGTCCGGGATGATCTCCGGCGCGGGCAGCGTGGACACGATCATCGCAGCACCTCCTCGATCCCGGCCAGGACCTCCACCGGCGTGTGAATGCGGCCGCCGGCGTGATACACGCCGGCCACCGGGACCCGGCCCTGCACCGCCCGTTCCACCTCCCGGCTCATCTGACCCAGGTTGAGCTCCACCACCACTATGCCGCGCACCCGCGCCGCCAGCTGCCGCATCCGCTCGTCCGGGAACGGCCAGGCCGTGATCAGGCGGAACATGCCGGCCCGGACGCCCCGCTGGCGGGCCAGCGCCAGCGCGCCGTGGGCCACGCGGGCCGACACGCCGTAGGAGACCACGGCCACCTCGGCGTCGTCCAGCTCCACTTCCTCGTAGAGCTCCGTCTCGTGCACGTAGCGCAGGATCTTGTCGGACAGGCGGCTGACCAGCCGGCCGTGGGCCGTGGCCGTCATGTCCGGGTAGCCGCGCTCGTCGTGCGTGAGGCCGGTGACGTGGATGCGGTAGCCCTCGCCGGCGCAGGCCATGGGCGGGACCAGGTCCTCGTCCGGCTGGAACGGCAGAAAGCCCGCGGGCGGCACGGTGGGCCGGCGGCGCGGCGCGGCCAGCGACTCGGCCGGGATCTCCACCCGCTCGTACATGTGGCCCACCACCTCGTCGGTCATGACGAGGACCGGCACGCGGAAGCGCTCCGACATGGCGAAGGCGCGCACGGTCAGGTCGAAGGCCTCTTGCGGCGAAGAGGGCACCAGGGCGATGATCTCGTAGTGACCGTGGGAGCCCCAGCGCGCCTGCATCATGTCGCCCTGGCCCACGGCGGTGGGCAGGCCGGTGGACGGCGCGCCGCGCTGCACGTCCACCACCACGCACGGCGACTCGGTCATGATGGCCAGGCCCAGGTTCTCCATCATCAGCGAGAAGCCGGGGCCGGAGGTGGCGGTCATGGCCTTGGCGCCGCCCCAGGCGGCGCCGACCACCGCCGCCATGGCCGCGATCTCGTCCTCCATCTGGATGTACATGCCGCCGACGGCCGGGATGCGCCACGACAGCCGCTCGGCGATCTCCGACTGCGGGGTGATGGGGTAGCCGGCGAAGAAGCGGCAGCCGGCGGCGATGGCGCCTTCGGCGATGGCCTCGTCGCCGTTCATGAAGTGGACCCCGGCAAGGTTGCCGTTGCTGGGCATGACCGGTCTCCCTATGTGCCGCCGGGGCCGTCGGCCGCGGCTCCGTCTTGCGCCGCGGCTTGCCCCGGCGCGGCGTCCTCCTCCGTCCAGATGGCGAAGTCCGGGCACACCAGCTGGCAGAAGCCGCACAGCACGCACTCGTTCGGCAGCGCCACGCGCGGCGCGTGGTAGCCCTTGCTGTTGAAGCGCTGCGACTGGACGAGCACGGCGCGCGGGCAGTACTCGATGCAGAAGCCGCAGCCCTTGCACACGTCGTCCAGCACGTACAGGTGACCGCCCGGCACCGCCCAGCGCTTGCCGCTCTCGTTCATAGCAGGTCTACCATCCGCGCCAGCGCCTTCTCGCCGCGGTACTCCGGCAGCAGCAGCGGCGCCTTGCGCTCCGTGTCCACGCCGGCCGCGCGGAGCTCTTGGACGTAGCGCTCCACGTGCGTAGTGCCCGGCCGGCCGGGTGAGGCCTGCAGCGCCCACTCGGCCGCGGCAATGCCCGCGCGGCGGCCGAAGACGTTGTAGTCCAGCAGCGAGTTGCCCATGAGCCGGTTCTTGCCGTGCACGCCGCCCTCCACCTCGCCGGCGGCGTACAGGCCCGGCAACTCGGTGCGCCCGTGCTCGTCGATGACCACGCCGCCGTTCTGGTAGTGCAGACTGGGGTAGACCAGGATGGGCTCGCGCGTGGGGTCGATGTGGAAGCGGGTGTACATGCGCCAGATGGAGGACAGCGCCCGCTGGAAGGTGCCGGCGCCGTGCACCATGTCCACCATCGGCGTGTCCAGCCACACCCCTACCATGCCCGTGGGCGTGACCACGCCCAGGCCGCGGCCGCCGCGCTCCACGGAGGTGCACTCGCGGATGAAGGCCGCCGACTCCACGTCGCGCGGCTCCAACGGGTGGACGAACACCTCCCCCAGGCGGTTCAGGGGCTGCGCGTCCAGCCCGCGCACCTTCTCCGTGATCAGCAGCCCCACCACCTGCTCGGGGTACGCGGCGCCGGTGGGGTGGTACTGCACGGCGTCCAGGTCGCGCAGGCCGGCGCCGGCGCGGTAGGCCAGCACCAGGCCGTCGGCCGTGGCCCCGTAGTGGTTGGTGGTGGGGAAGCCGCGGATGTGCAGCCGGCCCCAGCCGCCCGTGGCCAGCACCACGGCCCGGGCGTGGACCACCTGCACCTGGCCCGTCTCCATGTTCCACAGCACCGCCCCGCACACGTGACCCGCGTCGTCCGTCAAGAGCTCCACCGCCGGCGCGAACTCCGCCACCGGCAGGCCGCGCCCCAGCGCCTCGTCGCGCAGGACGCGCAGGATCTCCATGCCGGTGTAGTCCTTGGCCGAGTGCATGCGCTTGCGCGACGTGCCGCCGCCGTGCACGGCCAGCATGGTCCCGTCCTCGTCCTTGTCGTACATCACGCCCAGGGCCTCGTGCCAGCGGATGACCGCCGGCGCGTCCTCCACCAGCGCCCGCACCAGCGCCGGGTCGTTGGTGAAGTGCCCGCCGCCCATGGCGTCCAGGTAGTGGCGGGCGGGCGAGTCGGCGGGGCGGTCGGCCGACTGGATGCCGCCCTGGGCCATGATCGAGTTGGAGTCGCCCAGCCGCAGCTTGGTCGCGATGAGGATGCGCTCCGCCGGCACGCCGCTCTCCTGGGCCAGGAGCGCGGCCACCAAGCCCGCCCCGCCGCCGCCGATCACCAGCACGTCCACGTCCTGGTCCGGGCGGGCCGGGTCCGGCTGGTCGGCGCCCAGAAGCGGGTAGGCCTCCAGCAGGTCGGCCATCTCGTGGGGCACCGGCTGGCCGCGTGACGGACCTACCGCGAGCGGCCGCTTGCCCTCCGCGACGTAGTCCGGGTGGAACGCTTCCAACAGCTCCCTCTGCGCGCCCAGACCGAGCCGCTCGGGCTTGTGCGCCAAGCGCGCCGGCCGTGTGGCCTCCACGCGCGCGATGGACTCCTGGATGTCCGATGGGTACGTCCCCACGCTTGCCTCCCTGTAGCCTCCGCGCCCACGCCCGCGGGCAGCCGCGCGACTCTAGGACTCGATGTCTCGG
>Ga0114946_10001393_pt1 | contig 16693 bp, 16 predicted proteins | sample WalLakDeSediment_FD_88676 | JGI IMG/M metagenome (GOLD analysis project Ga0114946, IMG submission 88676) | Lake sediment microbial communities from Walker lake, Nevada to study Microbial Dark Matter (Phase II) - Walker Lake 11/02/13 Deep Sediment | ecosystem: Environmental > Aquatic >... | reverse complement strand
GCATAGTTATGCTCGTGATCCGCCTGGTCATGCTCACGATCCCGGTGTTCGCCGTGCTCCTCGTGCCCCGCAAGGCCCGAGGCTTCAGGGCGATCACGCTCCCCTCCCGTCTCCGGAGCTGCAGCCACATCAATACGGGCCTCCCGCCGGTGCCCCATTCCGTCGTCCACCACCACCCGCCACTCCCCGGGTGTGCCCGGAAGGAATGTGAAGAGTCCCGCCGGGTCGGTGGTGCCGGTCAGATAGGGGGTGTCCACCCCGGGGGCCAGGACCGTCGTCAGTGCTCCGGCCACTGGAATCCCCCCATCGTAACGGCATGTGGCCACCACCACCCGGCCCTCCCGGGCCAATCGGACCGTAATGCCGTGGACGGAAGACGCCGGAAGGGGGGTTGTCAGAGGACCCGACGCCGCTGAAGCGGCCAGTGGAGCGGAGGGAAACGGGAAGGCCGTGGGGGCGGGGTCGGACGGTGGAAGGGATTCGGAGGCGACGGAAGCATGCAAGGCGACGGGCAGGAGGGGGATGATTGCTCCCAAGAGCGCCAGGGTGCGAAAGAAGGTCAACGTCTTCATGTCGTCACGGGCTGAAGGATTTCAGGTTGGACCTGCCGGAAGAACCGGACGGCCGTCGCCGTGACGAGTCCCTCCACCGAGGCTACGACGGCATACACCGAGAGGAGGTAGAGCATTCCCCGGCCGTAGCCCGTGAGGTAGAACTCGATTCCCATGAGAAAGGCCGGGATGAGGATGGCCACGAACCCCGCCAGGAACGCTCGGAGCGTTTCAGCTGAAAGGCTCCGTCTCCAGATCCACCCCGCTACGACGGCCCCGGCCCCCATGTTGAGGGTGTTGAGCCCCACCGAGATGAACCCTCCGTGCTGGAAAAGGAGGACCTGGAAGAGAAGGGCCACGAAGAGCACAGGGAGGACCCTCGTTCCCAGGAGGATTCCTCCCAGCCCCAGGAGGGCCAAATGAATGGAAGTGCCGGCCAGGGGGAAGTGGAGCAGGGAGACGGCGAAGAGGGAAGCGCCCACGAACCCCATGCGGGGGATCTCCTCGGGCTTGACACGGCGTCCCGACAGGTAGAGGGCACCCAGGGCGAAGACATTGGCGCCCATGCAGATCTCGGTGGCGATGATTCCATCGGCGATGTGCACGCTGGCGCTCCCGGGTCTCTGGCTCTCAGGCTAAGCGTTGCGCCCTTCGCAGATCGGACGCTATGCAGGAGGGGCTTCGATCTCAGGCTGTGGAGGATCTACCGTCGCACCGGCCCCTCTTCCGACCAGAAACAATAGCCGGGTGGCGTGGCACGAACAAGCCGTTCGTGCCACGCCACCCGGCTCCCGGGGCGTCAGCTTCCCTTCCACGCCATCAGGATCTCCGCCTCCCGTTCCGGCGTCAGGGGGTAGCGAGCGTTCCGCCGGCGCTCCTCGGGGACGGCATCGGAACGCCACCATTCCCGGAAATCGAAGTGGGTCCGGGCCAGGGGGCGATGCTTGAGGCCGTGGGCCAGAGCCTTGAGGATATCGATGCTGGAATAACCCAGCTCGGTTGCCACGGGCATGGTCCAGGGGACCAGGTAGGTCAGGCCGTGGTTCCGGAGGAAGTCGTAGTCGTCCACCCAGGTCCAGGTGACAGGCGCCCCGGTGCAGAAGCGAAGTCCGTGGAGGAACTCCTCCATGGTGAGGGGGGAGGCGGGCCCGGCCACGTTGAACACTCCGGAGGCCCGGGACTCCGCCAGGTCCAGCATGAACTCCGCCAGATCTCTCACATCCAGGAGCATGACCCGGTCCGTGGGCTTGCCCATGGCCAGGATGTCGCCTCCTCGTTCCATGCGCTCCACCCAATACCCGTGCCGGTCCGCCCTTTCGCCGGGGCCCGTGAAGTGCTGGGGCCGGACGATGAGGGCCCGGTCACCGAAGGCCTCCTGGACCGCCATCTCCCCCAAGGTCTTCATGACCCCGTAGGCGGCGCTCCCGCTCTCGTCGTCGGGGTCCACCGTCGTACGGGGCCGGATCGACTCGTCGATGCCGGTAGTGAGGTAGGGCCAGTACACCCCTGTGGAAGAGACGAAGACATAGAGGCCCGCCGCATTCCTCAACATTCGGGCCGCGTCCCGAGCCCATTCCCACCGGGAGGTGGAGTTGTCCAGGACCACATCCCACTCCCGGCCTTCCAGAGATGTGTAGTCCGGCACCGCCCGGTCTCCCGTGAGGTGCTCCACCCTCTCGAAATCCGCCGGATGCACCGTGGGGTCGGTGCGCCCCCGGGTGAAGATGGCGACCTGGTGGCCCCGGGCCAGGGCTTCGTGGACCTGGTGCGGCCCCAGGAGGCTGGTGCCCCCCAGGATGAGGATGCGCAGGGGGGCCGAGGCCCGGTATGTCCGAGCCGTCCCTGACTGAAGCTGGGCTCCTGCCACGGTCCGGGCATGCCCCCCGAGCCCCAGAGCCAAGGTCCCTCCCGCAGCGACCGTGGTCCTGACGAAGTCTCGCCGCGATTGCGTCATTGGTTGTCTCCTCAGAAAGAAGCAACAGGCTCGCACAGACCCGGCACCTGCTTCAGGACGGGCCCATCAGGGGTAGAGCCGCTGCCGCTCCCACGGGCCACTCCCTGCCCTGGTGTACTTGATGCGGTCATGCAGACGGTCGGCCCGCCCCTGCCAGAACTCCACGCTCCGGGGCTTCAGGCGGTAGCCCCCCCAGAAGGGGGGGAGGGGGACCTCTCGCCCCTTGAACTCACTCTTGTAACGCGATTCCCGCTCCTCCAACTCCTTCCGGCTGGCCAGGGGACGACTCTGTTCCGATGCCCATGCCCCGATCTGGCTTCCCCGGGGACGGGTGCGGAAGTAGGCCTCCGACTCCTGGGAGGGGATCCGTTCGACCGCTCCCTCCAGGCGCACCTGCCGCTGGAGGATCCCCCAGTGGAAGACCAACGTGGCCTCGGGGTTCGCCTCCAGCTCCAGCGCCTTCCGGCTCCCATAGTTCGTGAAGAACGTCAGTCCTCGCTCGTCATAACCCTTCAGGAGTACCAGACGCACCGACGGCTTCCCCTCGGGGTCGGCGGTGCCCAGGGCCATGGATTCGGGAAGGTAGACGCCGGACTTGACGGCTTCTTGGAACCATCGGTGGAAAAGGGCCAGTGGGTCGCTCCCGGCGGATTCCTCCGACAGTCCGGCGAAGACCCCCTTCCCAGCGGTGAAGAAAGCTCGAAGCGTGGACCAGAGGGACATCCCCGGGCAACCTCCGTGCAGGATGAGTGGCAGCCTGTATTCCGGCCACAGAAGATCAAAGGAAGCAGGGAGGGGAGCAATCCCTGCCCTCAGCCCCCTGGCCGCCGCGCGGGCCTGGGGAAGGGCGGCACCGTCACTGTGGGTGTCCCTTCCGCCTCCAGAAGCCTGAGGGCCTCCGCCACTCCCCGCTCCAGCTGGGGGTCCCTCCCCTGGGCCACGGATCTAGCGTCCATCCGCACTTCCACGTCCGGCGGTACCCCCTCGTTTTCAGCGATCCAGCCCACCCCCGGCTCGAAGACGGCGTTGCAGGGTGAGGTGATAAAGCCCCCGTCCACCATGGGATAGTGGCTGCAAGAGCGGACCAATCCTCCCCAGGTCCGCGTCCCGATGAGGGGCCCCACCCCTTGCTTGCGGAAGACCCATGGGAAGTAGTCGCCGCCGGAGCCCGCCATCTCATTGATGAGGAGGACTTTGGGCCCCAGGATTCCTGCCGGTAGCCGGAAGGGCTCCCCTCCGGGGGCCTCGTTCGTGATGGCGGCTCGGAGGCGGCGGTCCATGAGGTCCACCATGTAGTCGTCCAGGAGTCCGCCCCCGTTGAAGCGCTCGTCGATGACGGCCCCCAGCCGGTCCTGCTGCGAGAAGTAGTAGCGGTCAAAGGAGGTCATGCCGGGGCCACCGGTATTGGGCACCCACACGTAGGCCAGGCGGCCCTCCGAGAGCTCGTCCACACGGCGCCGGTTGTCCTCCACCCAGGCCCGTTGCCGGAGCATGGCTTCGCTCCGGACGGGGACCACGGTCTCGGTCCAGGCATCCTCCATGGAAGGGGTGCTTCCGAAGTGGATGGTCGTTTGGCGTCCGGCCGTCCCCTCCATGAAGCGGTGGGGGTCGTCCTCGTCCCTGACTTCCATCCCGGCCACCGCCAGGAGGTAGTCCCCCTCCCTTACGCGCATCCCCGGCCGGTCCAATGGGGCGTCCAGGCCGGGATTCCAACTCTCGTGGGTGTAGATCCGGGTGATCCGCCAGCGTCCTTGAGCTGCCTCCAGGTCGGCTCCCAGCAGCCCAATGTTGTCGCTCTCCACCGATGGCATGTCTCCGCCGCCCACGAAGCTGTGCCCCACGGCCAGCTCGCCGTTCACCATGTCCAGGATGTAGTTGAGGTCCGCTCGGTGCCGTACGTGTTCCACCAGGGGCTCATAGCGCCTCCGCACGGCATCCCAATCGGCGCCATGGGTACCGGGATCGTAGAAGAAGTCACGTTGGTAGCGCCAGGATTCCTGGAAGATCTGCGCCCACTCCACCGCCGGATCGATGTGGGCCCGTAGGTCCACGGTGAGGCGGCCGGAGGTGGCGTCCGGGGGGCGGGCTGTGTCCACGACTCGCCACTGATTCCCGGCCCGGAAAAGGATCTTCTTCCCGTCCCCCGAGACCGCCACCCGGGAGGCTCCCTGGGTGAAGGCCTCGGCCTTCCTCTCCGAGAGGGTGAACTTGTGGAGGGTGAGCCCGGGCTGGTTCTCCTCCTGCTCCCCGATGAAGACCGAGCCCGCCGGCCCGGCCAGCATGGTGGCGTAGCGTCGCACCGGCATGGGGAGGGCCACGATTCGTCGCTCGAGACCATCGAAGTCGATGCGCACGGCCTCGCCGGCGGTGTCGGGAGATTCCCCTGGGGATCCGACCGGGGCGGCAGGTTCGGCGCCGGCTCCCCGCTGGGCGCCGGAGGCCCCGGCTTCCCCAGCCTCCCCGCCCGGCGTCTTACCCTCTTCATCGCTCCGATGGGTGAATGGGGTTGGGTCGTCAGCCCGGAGTACCGCCAGGTAGGCCCCGTAGGTGGGTTGGGCGGTCATGCTGCTGGTATTGGCCCAACCAGCTGCCAGGGCCAGGTCGGTGCTTGCCAGGAACCACAGATGGCGGCCGTCCCGGTCCCATGCCGGGGAGACGGCGTCCGCCAGTGGGTCCGTGGCCGGCCGCACCTCCCCCGTCTCCACCGACCAGATGACGATGCGGCGGAACATGTTTGGAAAAGTCTTGGAGTAGGCCAGCCACTTCGAGTCTGGGGACCAGACCGGGGAGGGTCCGCTCCGATTGACGGTGGTGCCGTCCACGTCGGCGGTGATGATGCGGCCGGACTCAACCTCCATGACCCGGATGCGGGAGAGGTGGTCCACGAAGGCGATGCGGTCGCCGTCCGGGGACCAGGCCGGCGTCCAGGCCATCTTCGAGTCGCCAATGGAGAGGGAACGGGGCTCGGAAAGGCCGTCCTGATCCCCGATGAGGAGGCGGTATCCTCTCCCGTCGTCGGAGAACCAGGCCACCCGGGCGCCATCGGGAGACCAGACCGGGGCCCGGTCCGCCGCACCGTCGCTTCGTGTGAGGTTCCGGGAGCTCCCGTGCTCGACTGGGACGGTGAAGATCTCGCCCCGTGCCTCCATGAGGGCTCGCACCCCCGTGGCGGAGAGGGAGGCGGAGGCCACGGAGTTGCTGGCGTCCACCCACCTGGGCCGGGCCCAGGGGAAGTCAGCCCTTACGGTAATCTCCAGGCGCCGCGCCTCCCCGCCGGCCGGGTCCAGGGTATGGATCCAGCCGCCCTGTTCGAAGACCAGGATCTCCCCCCCGCCGGAGAGATGCTTCACCTCGGCGTCAGCAAAATGGGTGACCTGCTCCAGGGTCCCCGTGGCCACATGGTAGGACCAGACGTTGGTGGCCCAGTCCCGGTCAGAGAGGAAGAAGACCTTGTCGTCCATCCACACAGGGTGAGTGTCGGTGGTGCGGTCGTTGGGGATGGAGATCTCGTCCAGGTCGTCCAGATCCAGGATGACGATGGGGGTGTTCTGGCCGCCCCGGTACCCTCGCCATTCGACGTCCCACCGGCTGATTCGGTCCACGACCATGCGGCGGCCGTCAGGGGCATACGATCCTCTGTGCCCCATGGGGGCCGGGAGGAGGGTGGAGGGCCCTCCCGAGGGCGACACAGTCCAGAGACGGTCGTAGCCGGTGGGGGCCGTCTCCCGGCTGGTGGCATAGAGGATCCGGCTGCCGTCGGGGGTCCACCCCCGGGCGTATGAAGCGGCAGGGTACCACGTGAGGCGAGTGGCGTCTCCACCCCGGGCCGGCATGACGTACACCGCCCACACACCGGAGCGGTTCGAACTGAAGGCCAGCGATTGCCCGTCGGGGGAGAGGTGGGGGTCGCTTTCCACCGCCGGGGTGCTTGTGAGGCGCCGGGCATCTCCCCCCTCCCGGCTTGAGATCCAAAGGTCCCCCCCATAGGCGAAAGCCACGTGCTCGGCGCTGGCCGTGGGCTGCCGGAGGAGGCGGGTCTCCTGGGTGCCGGCCCAGGCCGGGAATAGGCCCAGGAGGAGGGCGCCCAGGAGGAGGCCCTGGAGTGGGCGTCCAGGGACGCTCCGGAAATGAACGCTTCGAACGCTGAGGAAGAAGACGGTGCTCATGGTTCTATCCGAGTGAGGAGGACCGTGCTGGACCACTCCATGAACTACGCATTTCCGGCCGCAGTGTTTCCGGGGGGATTGGTTTCCGGACCTATCCCTCCGCATTCGCCTCCACCGTCCTGGCCCGGAACGCGTAGTTTCCGGGCGGATCCTCCGACCGGAAGCGCGTCTCCGCTGGAGGACGGGGGGTTTTCCTGCCCCCAAGTAGTACCCAGACGGTGAAAGGGTCCGAAGGGGGAGCGTGCGTCCACCGAACCCGGCCGGACTCAGGGATACGGTTCGAAACCTCTCACTCAATGGAGTTTAGACAAGGGCGGCAGGAAGGTTGTCGCATCCCATTCCAAGGGTTCGAGTCTGGCTGGGACTCGAAGACAACCGGGAAGTTTTCCAGAAACAGTACGAACAGGAGAGAAGCCATGAACATCGACAAGATGGAAAGCATTCCTTTGGATCTTGAGGACGAAGTCGAGTTGAACACGGCTCAGGACAAAGCCAGGGAGTCAGCGCAGGAAGGCGATGAGGCTCTCAGGCTTATTGCGTGGTATGACCGGGATCGCGGGACGGGAGGACCCGGGGAAGCTTGCGCAGGGGAGGTGCCCAAATGCGTCCGTGATTACGCCAGCAGCCATGGTGCCGAGAAGCGCGTGTGGGTAAACGACGGGAAGTACGAGTTCTATTTCTCTCCCACCGGGAAGGATGTGGTGGAGTTGGACAAAGAATGGGCTATTCGGGTCCACAAGGATGCCGGAACCAGTGAGTTCGACAACGTGCAGGGTGGTTGACGCGCGAAGAACCTGCCCATAGTCCTCGGTCACTCGACTTGGGTTCCGCACAGCGGCCACAGCCATGTGCCATCGGACCCGGCCGGTCACGAATAGCTTGACCGGCCGGGTCCGGTTCTCTGCCGGGTCCATGGCACATCAACGTGCTCCCCCTTGTTCCAGGAACCTCCTCCCGGCGCTCCCGGTTGCGCGCCAGCTTCCCACCCCCGACCTTCCTCCCTCTGTTCGGCTTCGGGTGAGCTCTTCCGACTCCCTCCCGGGGCGCTAATGAACCTCCATGGGAGGGTGACATGATCGGTCGTTCCTCGGTCCGCCCCTCGACGCAGCTTCTGCGTCGGCTCTCGTCTCTTTTCCTCCTCTCATTCATGGCCGCCTGCGACACGGGCGCCCAGCCTTCTGAGGCGGAGATCCTGGCTCGGGCAGTGGCCGTCCATGACGCGGCCATAACCATCGACACCCACGTCGACATCCTGGGGGACTGGGGGACTCCGGAGCTTGACCCCTGCTCGGCCACCCACCTGAAGGTGGACATTCCCAAGATGGAGGCCGGGGGGGTGGACATGATCTTCCCGGCGGTGTATGTGGGGCAGGGCCCCCTGACGCCGGAGGGGCGCGCTGCGGCTAAGGAGACGGCCCTGAACCGGTTCGCCGCCATTCACCGGGTGGCGGAGGAGATGTGTCCCGACAAGGTGGAGATTGCCTACCGGGCCGACGACGTGGAGAGGATCGTGGCCTCCGGGAAGAGGGTGTTCGGTGTGGGGGTCGAGAACGGGTATTCCATCGGCCGCGACCTTTCCCTGGTCGAGAGGTTCTACGACCTGGGGGCCCGTTACATCGGCCTCACCCACTCGGGTCATAATGACATCGCCGACTCTTCCACGCCCCGGGCGGGCCCTGCGGAGGAGTGGGGCGGCCTGTCGCCCTTTGGCCAGGAGGTGGTGCGGGAAATGAACCGCCTGGGGATCATGGTGGACATTTCCCACGTGTCGGACGACGCGGTCCGGGACATCCTTTCCCTGACGAGGGCACCCATCATCGCCTCCCACTCAGGGGCCCGGGCCGTGGCGGACGTTGCCCGGAACCTCAGCGACGAGCTCCTCCTGGCTCTGAAGGAGAACGGTGGCGTCATTCAGGTTGTCGCCCTGGGGAGCTACGTCAAGGTACCTTCCTCGGAGAGGGGGAATGCCATCCAGGCCCTCCGCGACGAGTTCGGGCTCGCGGACCGGACCGCCCTCAGGGACATGACGGAGGGGGAGCGGGAGGCTTATGCCGAACGCATGGAGGAGCTGCGGCCGGCCTACGAAGCTCGCATGGCGGAGATCGATGCCCAGTGGCCTCCCGCCGACGTTTCCGACTTTGTGGACCACATGGACCACGTGAAGAATCTCATCGGCGTGGACCACGTGGGGGTAGGAAGCGACTTCGACGGGGGCGGTGGGATTCCAGGGATCAACGATGCCAGCGAGGCCCTGAACGTGACAGTGGAGATGGTGCGCCGGGGGTACTCCGACGAGGAGATCAGGAAGATCTGGGGGGGGAACCTGCTCCGGGTATGGCGGGAGGTGGAGCGGGTAGCGGCGGAGATTCAGGCGGAAGGGCTGTAGGGAAGGGCTTCGGGAGGGGGGGGCCGGGGGGTACGGGCCCTACCGCCGGTCCAACCGGGTGAGCCCAGCCTCCTGAGCCAGGACCAGGGCTGCGCCGTGTTCCAGAGGTTCCAATGGCCGGTTGATCTCAGGGTAGCGGTCTCTTGCCACCTTCCCCCCTGGTCGATACTGGGCCATGACGTTGACGTAGGTCTCGGGGCCCAGTTCCTCGGCGATCCATTGGAAGATCGCCCGGGTCTCCTCCAGGAGCCGGGGCATGACCAGGTGCCGGATGAGGACGCCCCGGGTGGCCAGGCCGCTGCCGTCTGTCTGGAGGAATCCCACCTGTCGGTGCATCTCCTTCACCGCCGCCTTCGCTACCTCCGGATAGTCACCAGCCTTCAGGTAACGCCGGCTGAGTTCCGGGGAGAAAAGCTTCAGGTCCGGCATGTAGATGTCCACCACCCCGTCCAGGAGGGCCAAGCTCTCCATGGAGTCGTAGGCGCTGGTGTTGTAGACCAGGGGGAGGCGGAGGCCCTTCTCCACCGCCAGGACGAGGGCCTCCAGCACCTGGGGGACCACATGCTCGGGTGTCACGAAGTTGATGTTGTGGCAGCCCATTTGCTGGAGGCGAAGCATGAGGCCGGCCAGGGCATCGGCGGGGAGGCCGGGGGTCCCCACGGTGCCGGCAGATCCTGGGAGGCGAGGCCCCTCTGGGGGTCCGGGAGAACGGAGCCGGACCGGGAGGTCGCCGGGTCCCGGGCCGGGGGAGGTGCTGGACGCCTTGCGGTCCGGGCGGGGTCTCGGGGGGCCCGCCTCCAGTCCCTGGCTGATGTCATAGTTCTGGCAGAAGACGCAGCGAAGGTTGCAGTGACCGAAGAAGATGGTCCCGGAGCCGTTCCACCCCCTCAGGCAGTCCTCCTCCCCAAGGTGGGGGAAAGCGCTGGTGACCACGGCGTGGCGCCCGGTCTTGCAGGCCGCCCACCTGTCCGAAAGGCGGTCCACGTCGCAATCCCGAGGGCAGACCCGGCAGGAGACAAGGCCTGCCAGGGCCTCCTCCGTCCGGCGCCGCAGCTCCTCAAGACCGAGGCGCAGGTAGGCCGGTGTGAAGCCTGACGGGCCGCCGAAGGGGGTCAACGGAGCTCCGGGAGAGCAGGGGCCGGGCGGCGAGGCCCCTTCCAGGGGAGACGGTGCCGGTTCCTCATCGCCCGAACTCCGCCAAGCGCACGGGTTGGCGCCGGGCCCCCCAGCTTCCGGGCTTCTCCTCAAAGTGTCCGGGGAGCAGCGTGCCGCAGGCCTTGCAGGCCCCCTCCGGGGTCAGGTTCCACTCCGACAGGATGTACCAGTTCCGCCCGATGACGAGTTGCCCGCAGGAGGGACACCAGGTGCTACCGCCTTCCTTGTCGTAGACGTTTCCGACGTAGGCAAACCGGACCCCATTGGCCAGGGCGATCTCCCTGGCTCGGGCCAGTGTGGCCCTGGGGGTGGCCGGCAGGTCTCGTAGCTTCCAATCCGGATGGAAGGCCGTGAAGTGCATGGGTACGTGGGGACCCAGGTTCTCCACCACCCAGCCCGTCATCTCCTGGATCTCAGCTTCCGAGTCGTTCCACCCGGGGATCACGAGGGTGGTGAGCTCCAGCCAGCAGTCCGTCTCGTGGACAACGTAGCGGAGGGTGTCCAGGACCGGCTCCAGGTGGCCGGCCGCCAGCTTCCGGTAGAACTCTTCGGTGAACCCCTTGAGGTCGATGTTGGCCGCGTCCATGTGCCGGTAGAACTCGGCCCGTGGCTCCGGCATGACGTAGCCCGCCGTCACCGCCACCGAGAGGATCCCCTGCTCCCGGCAGGCCTGGGCCACGTCCACGGCGTACTCGTGGAAGATGACGGGATCGTTGTAGGTGAAGGCCACGCTGTGGCACCCCAAGCGGGCCGCCGCCCGGGCGATGGTGGCGGGGGATGCCTCGTCCATCAAGCGGTCCATCTCCCGACTCTTGGAAATGTCCCAGTTCTGGCAGAACTTGCAGGCCAGGTTACAGCCGGCGGTGCCGAAGGAGAGGACCGGGGTTCCGGGGAGGAAATGGTTCAGGGGCTTCTTCTCGATGGGGTCCACGCAGAAGCCTGAGGAACGACCGTAGGTGGTGAGGACCATCCGATCTCCTTGGTTGGCCCTCACGAAGCACATCCCCCGCTGCCCGTCCCGGAGACGGCACAGGCGCGGGCAGAGGTCGCACTGGACGCGGCCATCCTCCAGCGTGTGCCAGAAGCGGCCGGGGACGATGCCGTCGGTGGGTGCTTTCATGCCAGTCAAGACCTCCCAAGGGGGATCCGGCCTACCCCTGCAGCTGCTGCCGGCGGACCTCGACTGCCACAGTGCGGTTCTCCTCAAGGTGCCGCGGTCGTGCCGCGGTCGTGCCGCGGTCGTGCCGCGGTCGTGCCGCCGTCGTGCCGCCGTCGTGCCGCATTCGTGCCGCCGTCGGCCGCCGTCCCTATCCGTCATCTCGTACACCCTTCTTCCCTCGGTGTCCCGGGAGGGGGTGGTAAACCTTACACGGGCCGCGCTGAATACTGCGCGAAATGAGTTTGCCACCGTATCGGTGGCAAACCCTACATTCGCTCGAGTGGCCGTGGGCTGGCTGCGCGGTTTGCCACCTATGTGGTGGCAAATCCCACAATCGCTCCTTCCGGCGTCGCCGTTGTTTGGTTTCCCCCCCCCGACTACGCTACTTCAGCTGTCACCTTGCGGTGGCGCGTGTACAGGAACACGCATACGCCGATGGCGATGAAGAGAGCCACGAGAATCAGGAGAGCCTTGAGGGCGAAGGTAAGCAATCCTATGATCCAGATTGTCAGCGCCGGCATGAGCATCTTCAGGGCTTCCAGAAGGAGAAGGCCCAGAATCCCGGACACTGTCAGGCCAGCTGCTAATCTCATTGGACCTCCCACAACTCGTTGTCTTTCCGGCGGACAGGAACAACCTCGGCCTCAACCTGCTCTACGGAACTGCGGCTGTCTCGGTTTCGGCGGGCCGCCCGAAAGCAATCCCGTTGCCTCATGACCCATAGAGGTCCTCCACGTCCACTGCCGCCAGCTCCACGAGGAAGCCCGCGATGCGCTGGGTGACGGCCCGGAAGAAGGCCTTGCCCAGCTCCTGGGTGGCCCCGGCCGGGTCACCCACTCCCGTGTCGGCGGTGACCTGGATCCAGTTGCGGGGTGCCCAGGCCCAGCCCTCCTTCAGGGCCGCCACCCTGAAGGGCCGGGCCGTTCCGGGTCCCGCCTCCCCGAGGGGGAGGACCAACTCGGGGTGCAGGTGGAGCATAAGGCTCGTCTCCATCTCCCCTCCGTGGTCCCCTGGTTCCCGGAAGAACTCCCTGGGGTCCAGCACCGTGTACCAGCTCAAGAGGCAGAGGAAGACGTCGGTTCGGGCCTGGAGCTCCCGGATCATCCCCCGGAACTCGTTGCCGCCGTGCCCGTTCAGGAGGACGAGCTTGGGGATCTCCTGGGCCTCGAGGCTCTCCACAAGGTCCGCCAGGACGTAGGCCTGGGTGCTGGGATTCAGGTTCAGGGTGTGGGGGATGTCCACCTGCTGCGCATTAGCTCCGAAGGGGATCGCGGGGAGCACCAGGGGGCGAGACCCGGCCTCCCAGGCCAGGCGGGCTGCCTCGGCCGCCACCGCCGCCACCTCGAACGTGTCGGTTCCGTAGGGGAGGTGATAGTTATGGGGCTCCGTGGCTCCCCAGGGGAGCACGGCGAGCTGGTACTCCGTTTCCCGCACCGTCTTCCATGTGGTCTCGGAGAGGAGGTAGGGGCGTCCTGACATCAGCGTCTTCCGCAGAGGTGGGAGAGGAGGGGATCATGGATCCAACCTAACGTCCCGGAGGGCGCCGTGCCCATCCCCTCCCCCTCCCGGCCCGTCCCTTCCATGGCCAGGACGGCGTGGAGATTCCGCCTTGCTCATGGCCAGGGCGGCTTGGAGATTCCGCTTTGCTCATGGTTAGGGCGGCTTGGAGATTCCGCCTTGCTCATGGCTTCGGGCGTTTCGGAGACTCCGCCGGGCGCCTTTCGGTGTTCGATACGAGGCCGTAAGGTTCCAGAGCCTCCATCCCCGTCCGTTGACGAGGGGTGCTCAACTTCTGGTTCGACAGTCTGGAGGATCTCTTGGTTCCTTCCATAGATGTCTCCCGCTCACCCATGGCCATGGTCTCAGGCGAACACCCTGCTTCAGGGGGCCATCATCCGGTCCCTCTCAGGAGAGCCAGGGGCCCGGTCTCATGCTCTTTCTTCGCCACGGTCATCCTCCTTCTCCTGCAGCCCTTCAGCGTCAGCGATCCATGGGACGGGCCGGCCCTCAACGCCCAGCTCGTCCGACCCAACGCCCAGGAGCTGGCAGAGCTGGATCGGCGCATCCGGGCCGACATGGAGGAGCTCAACATCCCGGGTGTGCTGGTAGGAGTGGCTTCCCGGGGACGGCTGGTGCACTGGAAGGCTTACGGGATGGCCAACGTGGAGCTCTCGGTGCCCGTGAACGATTCCACCGTCTTCGAGATCGGCTCCATCAGCAAGGAGTTCGTGGGAGCCGTGGTAATGCAGCTGGTGGAGGAGGGGCGCATGGGGCTGGACGATGGGATCCATCAATTTCTCCCCTACCTCCCCAGCGAGTGGCTCGGGGTGACGGTGCGGCAGCTCCTCACCCACACCTCCGGGATTCCGGACTACGAGGAGATCCAGACCTACGAGGCATACCGCTTCCGCTTCACGCCGGAGGAGATCATCCGGGTGGCTCACTCCAGGCCCATGGATTTCGCTCCGGGGACCGGATACTACTACAGCAACACAGGCTACTTCCTCCTCAGCATGATGGTGGAGCGCGTCGAGGGCCGGCCCCTGGGGCAGATCCTCCAGGAGCGGATCTTCGGCCCCCTGGGGATGGGCCAGTCCCGCATGTCCGACCCGGAGGACATCATTCCCCACCGGGCCGCCGGGTACTACGTGAATGGCACCATGGATCTGGTGAACCGGGATCCCACCCAGACTTCCTCCACCCTGGGGGCCGGTGGCATCGTCTCGTCCCTCCTTGACATGGTGAAATGGGATGAGGCCCTGTACGGCACCGATCTCCTCGGCGCCGACTCCAAAGAAGCCATGTGGACCCCGGCCATCCTCCCCGACGGCCGGAACACCAACTACGGCTTCGGGTGGAGGACCGGGGAGTATCGCGGTCGGTGGACGGTGGGCCACAACGGAATGGTGGCGGGCTTCGTGGCTGCTTTCCTCCGGATTCCCGAGGAAGAGATGGCCGTCATCGTCTTCGCCAACCGTTACCGGGCCAACTCCAGCCGAATCAGGGACGCGGTGTTGGAGACGTTCCTTCCTGACCGGTGAGAGGGAGCTGAAGTTGCTCCACACGTTGCCCCTCAGCCATGGGAGTACTCATGACCACCGCCCTTGTGACCGGAGCGAACCGGGGGATCGGGTTGGAGCTGGTGCGGCAATATACAGCCGCCGGCTGGAGCGTCCTGGCCACCTGCCGGGCACCGGACTCTGCCCGGGATCTGCAGTCTCTGGCCCGGAAGAAGCCCGGGAGGGTTGAGATCCTCTCCCTTTCCGTCACGGAGCCGGGCGAGATCGAGGACCTTGGCCGGACGCTGGATGACCGCCCTCTGGACCTCCTCGTGAACAATGCCGGGGTGCGGGGCAAGGGAGCGTCCACCCCCTCGGCTCCGTCGATCCCGGGTCTTTCCTGCACGCGATGGAGGTGAACGCCCTGGGGGCCCTGAAGGTCACGGAAGCTCTCCTTCCCAACCTCCGACGGGCGGAGGAGCCGCTCGTGGTGATGATGAGCTCCTCCCTGGGCTCCCTCGCCCGGAACGAGGAAGGAGGGGATTATGCCTACCGTGCCGGCAAGGCGGCCTTGTACGCCGTCATGCGTTCACTGGCGGCCGACCTGAAGAAGGACAGGATCGCCGTCATTTCCCTCCATCCCGGCTGGGTTCGGACGGACATGGGTGGGGATCACGCCCGCCTCTCGGTGGAGGAAAGCGTATCGGCCATGCGGCGGGTGCTGGACGGGGTGAGCTTCGCCGACACCGGGCGGTTCTTGCGGTGGGATGGGCGAGAGGAGCCGTGGTAGGCTGCGAAGGAGGCGGATGAGGGTTGCTTGTCGGAATCCTCCGCCATCTCTTCCATGCCATTCGGAGCAGAGTCCAGGAATCGCCTCCCGATCGGAGACCCACCATGTCTGAACCGACCCTTCGCTACCTCTCCCGTCAGGACGTGGAGTCCCTGGCCCTTTCCATGCCGGAGATCATCGCCGCCGTGGAGGCGGCCTTCCGGGAGAAAGGGGAGGGAACGGTGGAGATGCCCCCCAAGCCCGGGGTACATCCCCGTCCCGACGCCTTCATCCACGCCATGCCGGCGTTCCTTGAAGGGATGGGTGCGGCGGGTCTCAAGTGGGTCTCGGGGTTTCCCCGGAACCCTGAGAAGGGGCTTCCCTACATAAGCGGCCTCTTCATTCTGAACGACGTGGACACCGGACTGCCCCTGGCGGTCATGGACTGCACCTGGATCACCGGGGTCCGAACGGGAGCCGCCACGGCGGTGGCGGCTAAATACCTGGCCCGGCCCGAGTCCTCATCCGTAGGGATCGTAGCCTGCGGGCTCCAAGGGCGCACGAACCTGGAGGCCCTGGCTTGCCTCTTTCCCCTGGAACGGGTCCACGCCTACGACATCCGTGAGGACGCGGCCCGCCGCTACGCCCGGGAGATGGGAGAGCGGCTGGGGCTGGAGGTGAGGCCCGTGGACTCGGCGGAGGAGGCGGTGCGGGGGATGGACCTGGTGGTGACCAGCGGGCCCATCCTGAAGCAGCCGAGCCCCACCATTCTCGCCGGATGGCTGGAGGCCGGGAGCTTCGCCTGCCCCCTGGATTTCGACTCCTACTGGACGGGGGAAGCCCTCCGGCAAGCGGATAAGCTGGCCACCGACGATCTGGCGCAGCTGACCTACTACCGGACGGTGGGATACTTCGGCGACACGCCGGAGCCCTATGGCGACCTGGGGGAGATCGTCACCGGGCGAAGGCCCGGCCGGGAATCCGACGGCGAGCGGACCGTGAGCCTCAACCTGGGACTGGCCATCGAGGACGTGGCCACGGCCCGCCTCATCTATCGGAAGGCCGTGGAGATTGGGGCGGGGGTGGAGTTGGCGCTGTAGGGGTGGGGTCGGGGATCGGGGCTCATCCCACTCTTCGGGGTTCGCCCGGCCGTTCGAAGGCCTGAGCCCGAGGACACGCTCCAGTTATTGGCCGAAGCCGGCGAGGTGACGCGGGCCCGCCAGTCCAAGGGGCAATGGCGCTGGAGGGCGAAAGGCCTGGGTCTACCACCGGGCACCACCGAAGGGCTCCTGGAAGAGCTCCGGGCAGATCGGGGCTCGGACTGACTCATGGCGTCGGCTCTCTACCTGGACACATCCGCGGTCTTGAGGGCGGTCCTGGAAGGTGGGACCACCCCCGAGGGTTCCCTCCCGACACAACCCGCTGGAAGGTGCGGCTCGTTCGCTACTGCGCCCGGGGGCCTCTCGCCCTGGAGCGGCTTCACGCCCCTGCCGGCATCGGGGCGCTCTCCTCGCCGGAGGCTCCCCTGGTCTACCGGCTCCCCGAGCCCGATGT
>Ga0114946_10001392_pt1 | contig 16696 bp, 12 predicted proteins | sample WalLakDeSediment_FD_88676 | JGI IMG/M metagenome (GOLD analysis project Ga0114946, IMG submission 88676) | Lake sediment microbial communities from Walker lake, Nevada to study Microbial Dark Matter (Phase II) - Walker Lake 11/02/13 Deep Sediment | ecosystem: Environmental > Aquatic >... | reverse complement strand
GTTAGCAGACATGATAGCACAGGGATACCGATCCCCGCTATTGTGTCTGGACGATTTGGTCTCGTATTTGTGATGGCAAAAGATCTCTCAAAGCAACCATTCACCCAGATGCGCCGCGCGGACCGCGCGGTGACGGACGAGGCGTGGATTCGGGCGCTGCTTGAGCGCGCCCCGGTGGGCTATCTGGCCACGGTCCACGACGGCCAGCCCTTCATCAACAGCAATCTATTTGTGTACGACGCCGCGCGTCACGCCATTTACCTGCACACCGCGCGCAGCGGGCGCACGCCGGCTAACGTGGCCGCGCACGGGCGCGTCTGCTTCAGCGTGAGCGAAATGGGGCGCCTGCTGCCGGCCGCCGAAGCGCTGCAATTCAGCGTGGAGTACGCCGGGGTGACGGTCTTCGGCACGGCCGCAATCGTCGCCGATCCGGCGGAAGCGGCGTACGGGCTGCAACTGCTGCTGGACAAGTATGCGCCCCACCTGCGGCCCGGCCGCGACTACCGCCCCATCACCGCGGACGAGCTCAAGCGCACGGCCGTTTACCGCATCGCCATCGACGCCTGGAGCGGCAAGCGCAAAGTCGCCCCGCCCGACTTTCCCGGCGCGTTCGCGTACGCCCCAACCCCAGCCGCGGAGCCGCCCACGTGACCGGCCAGGGCGTCACCGTGGCCATCCAGGCCGGCGGCAAAAGCAGCCGCATGGGCCAGGACAAGGCGCTCATTGAGGTACACGGCCGTACCCTGCTAGAGTGGGTTCTGGCGCGCGTCCACGACCTGGGGGACGAGCTCATCCTGATCGCCAACCAGCCGGAAGCCTACGCGCCGTTCAAGCTGTCCTGCTTCCCCGATCTGTACCCCGACCGCGGCCCGCTGGCGGGCATTTACACCGCCCTGACGCACGCCCGCCGGCCGCACGTGCTGGTTGTTGCCTGCGACATGCCGTGGCTGAATCCCGCCCTGCTGCGCTACCTCATATCGTTACGCGAAGAGGGCGACGTGGTTACGCCGTGCTGGGGCCCCTACCCCGAACCGCTGCACGCCGTCTACAGCCAGGCCTGCCGCGCGCCGATTCGGGTTTGTTTGGAAAACGGCCGTCTCAAAGCCACCGCCTTCTACGACCAGGTGCGCGTCCACCTGGTTGAACGCAAAAGGATCGCCGCCTACGACCCGCAGGGGCGATCCTTTACCAACGTGAATACGCCGGAAGAGCTGGCGCGCCTCAGGCGGCAACCGGACGCTTACTGAGCGCAATCTCCGCCGCGCGCAGCGTGTTCTGCATCAGCATCGCAATCGTCATCGGCCCCACGCCGCCCGGCACCGGCGTGATTGCTCCGGCCACCTCTTTGGCTGACTCAAACTCCACGTCGCCCACCAGGCGATAGCCGCTTTTACGGCTGGGATCATCCTTGCGGTTGATGCCCACGTCGATCACCACCGCGCCGGGCTTCAGCATGTCGCCCGTGATCATCTCGGTCTGGCCCACGGCCGCGATGACGATGTCCGCGCGGCGCGTGTGCGCCGCCAGATCGCGCGTGCGGCTGTGGCAGATCGTCACGGTGGCGTTGCGCTCCTGGAGCAGCATGGCCACCGGCAGCCCGACGATGTTGGAACGGCCGACAACCACCGCCTCGGCGCCGCTAAATTTCACCCCCATCTCCTCCAGCAGCACGATGCAGCCGTAAGGCGTGCAGGGAATAAAGAGCGGCGTGCGGCCCTTCATGGTTAAACGGCCGATGTTGATGGGGTGAAAGCCGTCTACGTCTTTCTCCAGGTCGATGGCGTTCAGCACGGCCTCTTCGTCAATGTGCCTGGGCAGCGGAAGCTGCACCAAAATGCCGTTTACGGCCGGGTCGGCGTTTAGCTCCGCCACCAGGCTGACCACCTCTGCCTGGGTGGCGTCGGCCGGCAGGTAACGGCCGATTGAGCGAATACCCAGCGACTCACAGGTGCGCTGTTTGCTGCGCACGTAGGTGGCTGAGGCCGTGTCGTCGCCCACCAGCACGGTAGCCAGGCAGGGCGTGTAGTTGTGCTCGGCCTGCATTTGCGCAACCGCCTGGCGCACGTTCTCGCGCACCTTTTCGGCAATTGCTTTTCCGTCAATAATCTTGGCTGACATAGTTACTCGGTCCTTTTCTGGAAATTGGGAAAACAAAAAAGGCCTGACGACAACGCCGTTAGGCCTTCACAAAAGTTAAATCATAGCGCTTTACAAATGGTGGTCAACCGAACCTACCCCGGTTTTATTTGGGCAAGATCTCGGTCCCCATGAATTTGTCCAGCCAGATAGCCAGCGCAATGGCCAATGATAATGCCGTAAAAGTGAAATAGAGAAATCCATATTGAGCGGGCGTCGTTCCAACCAGCAGCGTGATCGCCACGGTCAACCCCACGCCAACGGCCAATGAAATCAGAGCGAGAAGCAAACGTTTTACGAGCATGCAGCAGAGCCTCCAATTATCCGGCAATTAGATTGCCATAGGAATGAATTTTGTGTTTTTTGTCACAAAGAATATTGTATCAAATCCCTGCTTACACAGGCAAACTAACACGACGGCCGATTTGCCAGCGCGGCGTGAATCGCGTCGAGCAATTCGTCGGGCGGCAGTGGTTTGGTCAAATAGCTGGTCGCGCCAACCTGCAGCCCCTTGTTAATGCTGGCCGGGTCAGTCTTCGCGCTGAGCATGAGGATGGGCAGTACGGCCGTTTTTTCAGCGCCGCGCAGCGCCGCGCAGACCTCAAAACCGTCCAGCCCCGGCATCATGACGTCGAGCAAAACGAGGTCCGGCAGTTCAGCCTCAACTTTGCGCAGCGCATCATAACCGTCTTCCGCCTCACGCACCTGAAAACCACCCCGCGCCAGCACCAGGCGCAGCAGGGTACGCGCCATTGCTTCATCATCGACAACCAAAATCGTCTGCGTCACACCGCTGCGATCATTCAAAGTAGCACCTGCTGCCACAAGAACTTGCCATCTTGCACCCTGGCACCACAAACCAGAACGCCCGCCGGGCATCAAAAAGCGAGGATTGCGTGCCTGTTTGATACTTCATGCCAGATAGTATGTAATTGTAAACTATTATCCTCATCCGGCAATTTAACCCCGCGTGCGCGGTTCGCCAGGCGCGCGTAGTTCGCGCCACCATTGCAACCCTTTGTCACTCAGGCAAATCACCCTGCAATGGCAGTTCAACCGTCATCCCTTCTCGCGCCAGAAACGTGCGTGGAAAGGTGCGGCGCGCCGCCTCTTTTATCAGCTCCAGGTCGTCATCGGTCAGGTCCGGGGCATAATGGAACAGCCCCAGCGCGCCGACTTGCGCCTGCAGCGCCACCTGCACAGCCTCCTGCCAGCAGCTATGGCCCCAACTCGCGTAGCGGCGTGACTCGCTTAGCGAGGAAAAGTGAGCGTCATGCAGCAGCAAATCGGCGCTATCCGCCAGTTCCAGTACGCTTTGCACCAACGTCCCATCCGGATGTCCGGTGTCGGTACAATAGGCAAACACCGCGCCACGATCCGCAATGCGGAAGCCCAGACAGCCCCCCGGATGGTTCAGCCGTTTTGCCGTGACGGTTGTGCCCTCGCCCACCACGATGGTTTCACCGTCCTCAATCTCCTTTACCAGCAAATCGGCCGGCAAGGTTTTGTAGGCAAATGGCAGATAAGGTTCAACAATCTGTCCGGCAAGCACCTCTTCCAGATGTTTGTCGACGCGCTGCTGGCCGATCAAGACAAAGCGGTTGTTGCGCCCAAAAACAGGCGCAAAAAAGGGAAAGCCCTGAATATGGTCCCAATGGGTATGGCTGATGAGGATGCTGCCCACAACACGCCGGGGATGTTCACGCACCAGCGCCTGCCCCAGAAGCCGGATACCTGAACCGGCATCAATGATGATCACGTGCTGGTCAGAAGTCAAGATGTCAATGCACGCCGTGTTGCCGCCATACTTGATAGTTTCCTTACCCGGTGTGGGGATTGTGCCACGCACGCCCCAAAAACGAATACGCATTCTTTCTACCTTTGTCTATTCACGTTTAGAAAATCAATCATACCGCTAAACAACGTATCGCCGCACAGGATCGGGCAATATTCTATCTAAATTGATAGCCAGTTGGAACAGAATTGTACAAAGACGCCCGGCGCTGTCCAGAGCGGCTAAAAACACCAAACCCCAACCGCGGTCGGCTCCAGGCGCCGCGCAGCCTTCGTGATTGTTTACCGGACGTGAATTTTGTTGACAGGCCCCGGACGATTTGGCATAATTCAGCAACCTTGATTTACAAAGGCTATGATGGAGACGAGTAGGCGCGGCGCACGTTTGTTTAAGCGAGTCTGTGCGGGTGGAAGACAGACACAAACAGCCGGCTGAAAATCCCTCCGGAGCCGCTAACCGAAAGAATTAGATTCGAGTAGACTTAGCCGGATTCATCCCCCGTTAGCAGGATTGCGACAATCAAAGCGTTGTCGATTGAGCGCCTGGCCGCACGCCGGGAAATTGGGTGGTACCGCGAAGAGCAGCATGCCTTCGTCCCAACGGGGACGAAGGCATTTTTTTTGGAAACGTGATGGAGCAGATGAGCGTGACTGATAATTTGTACTTGACGGATGCTTACTTACGCGCCTTTGACGCCACGGTGGTCAGCGTGGTTGAGGGCGGCGTGGCGCTGGACCGCAGCGCGTTTTATCCCGGTGGGGGCGGCCAACCCGGCGACGTGGGCGAGTTGACGGACGGAAGCCAAACCTGGCCGGTTGTCGGGATGCAGCGCGTAGGCGGACAGGTGGTGCACCGTATTGCGGGAGCGCCGCCGGCGGTAGGCACGGCCGTTACCGGGACCCTCGACTGGGAGCGGCGCTACCAACTGATGCGCACCCACACCGCCATGCACATCCTGTGCGGCGTCATCTGGCGCGACTATGGCGCTCCCGTGACGGGCGGCGCCATGGACCCGCTGAAGGGGCGCATGGATTTCGAGTTTGAGACCATGCGCCAGGAATTGGCGGCGGCGATTGAAGCGGCCGTCAATGCCGAGGTCGCCGCCGCGCGCGACGTGCGCGTGGCCATCCTGCCGCGCGCGGAGGCTTTTCAGATTCCCGATCTGATTCGCACCAAGATCAACCTGCTGCCCGAAGGCATCCAGGAGGTGCGCGTCGTCGAGCTAATCGGCCTCGACCTGCAGGCCGACGGCGGCACGCACGTCCGCAACACGCGCGAAGTCGGCCGTATGCGCATCGTCGATTACAAAAGCAAAGGCAAAATCAACAAGCGTATCTACGTCGAACTAGACGCCTAAAATCGTCAATCGTCAATCGTCAATCGCCAATCGTCAATCGTCAATCGTCAATCGCCAATCGTCAATCGCCATGCGTTTTATCATCCACGAGCAACCCTACGAGCAGCCGCTGCGGGCCGGCGCGTACCGTTTTGAACACGCCGGCCGCGCCACGGGCGCGGTTGAGCGCTGGCGGCTGAGCGCCGCGGCGGACGGCTACCAATTTTTGCGCGTGGATTTAGACGGACGGCCGTCTTCAGGCCATACCTACCTCTACCACGCCCTGCTCAATCCGCAAGGGCAGGTGGAGCGGCTGAAGTATCGCTTCTGGAATCAGGCGCCGGAGGGCAAGGGACGCTTGCAGCTTACCGGCGACGTGGTGGTGGTGGCGCCAACGCGCCCTGGCGCAGCGGACATCGCGCCAATGACCGTGATCGCCACGCGCACGCTGAACGGAGAACGCTTTGAACAGGCGTTCGAACTGCCGCCGGGCTTCCGGTTTTGGTTCCCGTCCGTGAGCGGGCTGCACTTTGCAGGCCAGGCGGACAGTTCAGCGGCAACGGCCGTGACGCTCAACGGCCAGATTGGCGGAGCGGAGACGCTGGCGGCGCAGGTGGTTGAATCAACATATGAACCGCTGGACGAACCGCCCGCGACCATCACGCTTGGCGCGGAAGAGCGATGCTACAGGCGCTGGCGCCTGACCTGGGGCGCCGGCCATTGGCGCATCATCTGGCGCGACGCGTCGTCAGCGAACGGCGACGCGGCCGGCTGGCCGCTGGGCATGGAGCGTCCGGCGGCGGACGGCAGCGGGAAGTTAAAGGCCGTGGCCACGCGCTGCATGCACTACCGGCTTCCGGCTTAAGCAACAAGGTGCGCCGCGGCGCAACAACAGTTATATTGAACGCAATGAGGAAAAAACCAATGCCCTTCAAAGACGTATCCAACAAAGCCGACTTTGTCGCCCTGGAAAATGAAATTCTACGCTTCTGGCAGGCGACCGACGCCTTCAACGAGCTGCGCCGCCTGCGCGCGCAAAGCGAAGCGCAGTTCGGCATCTTCAGCTTTATCGACGGGCCCATCACCGCCAACAACCCCATGGGCGTCCACCACGCCTGGGGCCGCACCTACAAAGACCTCTACCAGCGCTACCAGGCCATGCTCGGCAAAAACCAGCGCTGGCAAAACGGCTTCGACTGCCAGGGGCTCTGGGTTGAGGTCAACGTCGAAAAGCGGCTGGGCTTCAACAGCAAGCGCGAAATCGAAATCTTTGGGCTGGATCGCTTCACGCTGGAATGCAAGAGCCAGGTCCTCAACTACGCCGCCGTGCAAACCGAGCAGTCGCAGCGCCTGGGCTACTGGATGGACTGGAACGACCCCGCCGAGCTGCGCCGCCTGCGCGACCTGCTCATGGAAGACCCCTACCAAATCATCACCGTGCAGGGACCCAAAGGGCCTGTTACCGGCACGGTCGAGCAGGTCGTCGGCCAGTTGGGCATGCCCCAGATGGGCGGTTCCTACTTCACCTTCAGCGATGAAAACAACTACCAGATCTGGACCTTCCTCAAAAAATGTTTTGAGAAGGGCTGGATCTACAAAGGGCGCGACGTGATGCCCTGGTGCGCGCGCTGCGGCACCGGCATCAGCCAGCACGAAATCGTCACCGAAGGCTACCAGGAAGTGACGCACGACTCCGTTTTCGTGCGCTTCCCAATCACGGCGAAAGGCGGCGGGGCGGATCCGGTAGCAGAGCAGGAGGCGCTGCTGGTCTGGACGACGACGCCCTGGACGCTCACCAGCAACGTCGCCGCGGCCGTCGGGCCCGACCTGACCTACGTCAAGGTCCAGGCCGCCGACGGCTGGACCTACTACCTGGCCGAAGCGGCCGTGCCGCAGTCGCTCAGCGGCAAGGAAAACGTCGTCGTGGAAAGGCTTAAAGGCGCCGACCTGCTCGGCTGGGCGTACCGCGGGCCGTTTGATGAGCTGCCGGCCACGCGGCAAGCCTTTGCCGAGGCCGGCTACACCCATCGCGTCATCGCCTGGGACGAGGTCGGCGCGGACGAGGGCACAGGCATCGTCCACATCGCACCCGGCTGCGGCGCCGAAGACTTCGAGCTGAGCCAAACCCACGACCTGCCGGTGATTGCCCCGCTGGACGAAAACGGCATCTACGTGGGTGAATTTGACTGGCTGACGGGCCAATCGGCCCACGACGTGGCGCCAGCGATCTTCGAAAATCTGCAAGCCAAGGGCCTCTACTACCGCAAGCAGCGCTACGAACACCGCTACCCCCACTGCTGGCGCTGCGGTTCGGAGCTGGTCTACCGGCTGGTGGACGAATGGTTCATCAATATGGGCGAGCTGTATGACAAGCCGCGCGCCGAGGTCACGCCGGAGGAAAAGGCGCGCAGCTTCCGCTACCAGATCATGGACGCCGTCGACCAGGCCAACTGGTATCCCAGCTTCGGCTATGACCGCGAAATGGACTGGCTGCGCAACATGCACGACTGGATGATCAGCAAGAAGCGCTACTACGGCCTGGCGCTGCCCATCTACGAATGCGACGCCTGCGGCAATTTCCACGTCGTCGGCAGCCGGGAAGAGCTGCAGGAACGGGCCGTGGAAGGCTGGGAGACGTTTGACGGGCATACGCCGCATCGGCCGTTTATCGACGCGGTCAAGATCGCCTGCCCCACCTGCGGCCAACCCGTACAGCGCATTGCGGACGTGGGCAATCCCTGGCTGGACGCCGGCATTGTCGGCATCAGCACGCTGCACTACAGCGTCGACCGCGCCTACTGGGAGAAATGGTACCCGGCCGACTGGATCAGCGAGAGCTTCCCCGGCCAGTTCCGCAACTGGTTCTACAGCCTGCTGGCGCAGAGCACGCTGATGGCGGACGGCGTCGGGCCCTTCAAAAATCTATTCGGCTATGCCACGCTCTACGCTGAAGACGGCCGTGAAATGCATAAATCGTGGGGCAACATGATCGAATTCAACGCCGCGGCCGAAGAGATGGGCGCCGACACCATGCGCTGGCTGTACCTGAGCTGTAAACCGGAGGTCACGCTGCGCTTCGGCTTCCACGTAGGCGACGACACGCGCCGCCGTTTCCTGATTCCGCTCTGGAACGTCTACGCCTTCTTCGTCACCTACGCCAACCTCGACAACTGGACGCCCACGGCGGAGGCCCTGCTGGCCGACGAGAGCTCGCCCGTCCTGGCCCACGCCGAGCTGGACCGCTGGATTCGCGCGCGCGCCGACGAGACGACGCTGGCCGTGCGCGCCGCGCTGGAGGTATACGACGCGGAAAAGGCGACCCAAATCCTCGAAGCGCTGCTCGACGACCTGTCGAACTGGTACGTGCGCCGCTCGCGCCGCCGTTTCTGGCGCAGCGAAACCGACGCCGACAAACGGGCGGCCTACCTGGCGCTGTACCGCGTCCTGGTGCAGTTTGTGCGCCTGCTGGCGCCGTTCATGCCCTTCATCACCGAAGCCATGTACCAGAACCTGGTGCGCAGCCTGGACGACGGCGCGCCGCATAGCGTGCACCACACCCTGTATCCGGACCCGGACGCCGCGGCGCTGGACCAGCGCCTGCTGCGCAAGATGCGGCTGGCGATCACCACCGCCAGCCTGGGGCGCGCGGCGCGCGGGGCGGCGGACGTGAAGCTGCGCCAGCCGCTGGCTACGGCGCGCGTGAATGTGGGCAGCCAGCAGGAACAGGACGATTTGCTGGACCTGGCAGAGGTGCTGAAGGAGGAGATCAACGTCAAGGCGCTCGAAATTGTCTCGGAAGTGGGCAAGCTGGTGGATTACAAGCTGATGCCCAACAACCGGCTGCTGGGGCCCAAGTTCGGCAAGGAGTTTCCCCAGGTGCGCCAGGCGCTGCTGGCGCTGGATCCGGCCGCAGCGGCGCGCGCGCTGCAAGAGACGGGTGAACTGGCGGTCACGGTCAACGGCCGTAACCTCATCCTCACCGCGGAAGAAGTCCTGGTCCAGACCGAATCGCGCGGCGGTACGGCCGTGGCCAGCGACAAAGGCGTCACCGTGGCCGTCGACATCAACCTGACCCCCGCGCTGGTGCAGGAAGGCTACGCGCGCGACCTGGTGCGCCACATCAACAACGCCCGCAAAGAGGCCGGCCTGGAAATTGCCGACCGTATCAATCTGGCCTACAGCGCCGCCGGCGACGTGGCCGCGGCCTTTGCCAACTTTGCTGACACCATCCAGCAGGAAACGCTAACCGTTGACCTGACCACCGGCGCGCTGCCCGAAGCCGACTATACCACCACCGTCGCCGTGGGCGATGGGGAAGTGACGCTGGCATTGCGCAAACGCTAATTTCAGATGCCAGCCATTTCCTCTGGGCTGCATGGACAAAATTCTGGGCAGAAATGGCTGGCATCTTGGCTGATGGATTGGTTCGGCCAATTGCGTACGGTAGCCAACATAGCGGACTCTTTGTACAATCGGGTTTGCTATGGCTGCGTTTAAAGGCCCGCGCCGGACGCCGGGCCGCTAACGCCGTCGGGAGAATTTTATGCGTCGTTTTACACTTTTGGCACTCATAAGCGGACTGGGATTGGCGCTGCTCATGCTGCTGGCGCGCCCCGCCGCGCGCGCCCAAACGGACGTCGGCGGCGAACCCACCGGCGCGCCCCTCGTCGAACTCGACGCCGTCGAACTCGACACCGTCGAACTCGACACCGTCGAACTCGACACCGTCGAACTCGACACCACGGCAGCCGCCCCCCTCTTGCAGATAATCGACGGGGACGCGTGGACGCCCACCGCGCTAACCATGACCCTGGCCGCCGCCGCCGCGCCCCTGGCGCTCACGGCGCTGCCCCCCACCGATAGCTGCGCCGCCGCGCCCGCGCTCAGCCTCTCGCCCCTCCGCCCCGGCGACGGCGGCCAGGCCGACGTGCGCAACGCCACCGAAAGCGCCGACGACCCGATCCTAAGCTGCATGTGGGGCAATCCGTCCCGCCCCAGCGGCTACCGCACCGTCTGGTACCGCTTCACGGCGCCGGTCAACGGCCGTGTCACTTTCGACACCTTCGGCAGCGACTACGACACCGTGCTGGGCGTCTTCAGCGGCGACTGCGGGGCTCTGGTCCCGGTCGCCTGCAACGACGACGCCCAGGGCTTCACTTCCCACATCAGCATGGCGGTCAACCAGGGCCAGACCTACACCCTCGTCGTAGCCGACTGGCAGGCGGGGCTGGTAGAGACGCCCGAACTGCGCTTTACGGCGCTGCTGGAGCCGCTGGAGACGCTGTGGGAGCAGGTGGCCACCAACCCGCCGCCGCCGGCCATCACGCGCCACGCCACGGCCGTGCAGGGGGAAGCCCTCTACGTCATCGGCGGGCAGACGGGCCAGGCCGGCATTCCGCAGATCTCCAACAAGCTCTACCGGCTGGACACGCGCACGCGCGCCTGGACAGAGCTGGCCGACATGCCGGGCGCGGGCTATGCGAATACGACGGCGGCGCTGGTTGGCGGCCGTATCTACCTTCCCTCCGGCTACAACGGCGGCGGCTACGACGGCGCCCACTGGGTCTACGACATCGCCGGCGACGCCTGGCGGCAGGCCGCGCCGATCCCCCCAAGCCAACTGCCGTTTGGCCAGCCGTTCGCCTGGGCCGCCGCGGCCGCGCAGCCCGGCGCGCAGCGCTACTTCCTGACCGGCGGCCTCAGCAGCGCAGAGCCGTTGGCGCCGGACGCCCAGGTAAACAGCAGCACCCTGCTCTTTTCCACAGACAGCAACCTATGGGACACGCTGCGCCCGATGAACAGCCCGCGCTACGCCCATACCGCCGCCTGGATCAGCCGCAACAACCGCGGCCTGTGCGTGGCGGGCGGCCTGAGCAGCAACGGCGTTGAGACTATCCTGCTCACCAACGGCGAATGTTACGTGCCCGGCGGCGCCTGGGTTCCCACCGGCGACATGGTCGTACCGCGCTACGGGGCCGGCAGCGCCGTCACGCCCGACGGCCGCTGGATCGTCTTCGGCGGCTATGACGCCGGCCAGCGTCCCGTCGCGACCACCGAATTTTACGACCCCGTCGCCAACAGGTGGCGCGTGCTCGACATGCGCCACGACCTGGGCGGCAGCTTCAGCAACCCGGCGCGCGGCTGGCCGCGCGGCGGCTTTGTGGGCGATAATTTATGGGTCATCGGCGGCAGCATACCCAACAGTGGTGAACAGCCGCTGCCCCTGGTCGAAACATTGCGCATGGCCTCCGAAAATCGCTACATGCCCTTTGTCAGCACAGGCATTTCCGACTTTGACCGCCCGGACGACCATTTCGGCGCGGCGCGCCGCCTGGCCTTCAGCATTCCCCAAACGCGCAACTTCAACAGCCGGCTGGATTTCTACGACGTCTATTACTTTGACCTGCCCGCGCCCCAGGCGCTGACGCTGCGGCTGGAAGTGCCGGCGCACAGCCAGTTCGACGTGAGCATTTACAGCGTCAACAAGCTACTCTGGGGGCGCGGCGACAATCCGCTGCAGGGTGCGGACGAAGTGGTGACGGTCAACCTGCCGCCGGGCCGCTATTACGCCGTGGTCGAGCGCATTTTCCCCACCAGCGACCCCGACCCGACGCAGACCTACCGCATCACCGTCACCCGCCGCTAAAGGGGGGACACAGATCACACTGCGTCATCAGCGTTCTGTTTAAGCAGGAGACGCCACGCGCACGGCGCAATACGATGAATGAAAATCTGTAGTCCGAACATCCTTGTTCGGACATCGAACAGGGATGTTCGATTTACATAGGAGAATTAGGTTTGGCAGCGTTACGGATTTTGCATTTTGCCGACGCGCACATTGATATGGCCAACTACGGCCGTTACGACCCCGTCACCGCGCTGCCCGTGCGCGTGATGGATTTTCTGGCCGCCCTGGACCAGATTGTGGACACGGCCGTGGCCGAAAAAGTCGACCTGGTTCTCTTTGCCGGCGACGCCTACAAAGACCGCAACCCGCAGCCCACCTTCCAGCGCGAATGGGGCCGGCGCATGATGCGCCTCTCGCAGGCCGGCATCCCCACCCTGCTGCTCGTCGGCAACCACGACGTCGCCCCCACCGCCGGCCGCGCCCACACGCTGCACGAATTCAGCACCCTGGCGGTGCCCCACGTCCACGTCGCCGACCGCATCCGGCTGTGGCGACCGGAGGAATTGGGGGCGCCCGTACAAATCATCAGCGTTCCCTGGGTCTCGCGCAGCAGGCTGCTGACGCGGGAGGAAACAGCCGGTAAACCGGTGGAAGCGGTCCTCACGGCGATTGAAGCGCGCGTCACGGCCGCCGTGCAGGACGCCATCGCGCGCGCCGAACCGGCGCTGCCGCTCATTTTGACCGCGCACGCCAGCGTGCAGGGCGCCGTCTTTGGCAGCGAGCGCGCCGTCATGCTGGGCCAGGAGCTCGTGCTGGGCGGCCAGTTGCTCAACCACAGGCGGCTGGACTACGTGGCGCTGGGCCACATCCACAAGCACCAGGCCCTCAGCGCGCCCGGCGCGCAGCCGCCCATCGTCTATCCCGGCTCCATCGAGCGCATTGACTTCGGCGAAGCGCGCGAAACCAAAGGCTTTGTGATGGCCAACGTGACGCGCGGCCACACCACGTGGGAATTTCGCAAGCTGAAAACGCGCCGCTTCATCGACCTCAAGGTCGAAACGCGCGAAGCGGATAGTTTCATGGAGGACGTGCTGCGGCAGCTTCCCGAAGCGGACGCGGTCGCCGGCGCCATCTGTCGCGTGCAGCTTAGCTACCCGCGCGACTGGGAGCCGCTGCTGGACGAAAAGCAGATTCTGGCGCGCTTTGAACAGGCGCTGAGCGTGCACCTCCAAAAGCACCGCCTGCTGGAGAAGCGCGCGCGGCTGGGGGATACGGCCGCCGTCGAAAAGCTGACGCCGGAGGAGCTGCTGGAACGGTATTGGCAATCGATTGGGCTGAGCGCGGCGGAAACGGCCGTGATGCAAAGTCTGGCGCGAGAGGTACTGCGGCAGAGTGAATTGGAATAAATTGAAAAGAATATGATAAAGACTCATCCTCAGACTGGCTCAGGAATTTCTAGCTGAACGGCCGCACGCATCAAGGCTGCTTCCAGCTTTCGTCTGGTCTTTACAAAAAGATCATACGTGATTGCCCATTCGACACAATGCTGCAATTCATCATCTAGCGCGCCAGCTTGATATTTTTCGTAGAAATCTTCGGACGGCATTTGATATTGGCGCTCAAATTCCCACAAATCAATACCCAATATAAACTGTGCCAGCAAGAAGCGTCAAGTATACCCAGTAATCCAGCAATCTTAATCCAGCAATCTTTTTTACAAATAGCCACTTTGGGGTTACGGCCGAATGGGGATAGAATACGGTCCGTAAACGAACATTTATTCTGAAAACCCATACGCAATGATTCCAATTAAGCTAGAAATCACGAACTTTTTGAGTTACCGCGCTACGGCCGTTCTCGACTTCAACGGCATCCACCTGGCCTGCATCGCCGGGCCCAACGGCGCCGGCAAATCCGGCATCCTCGACGCCATCACCTGGGCGCTGTTCGGCCAGAGCCGCGCCCGCAGCGACGACGACCTGATCAACCGCAGCGCCGCCGCGCGCGGCGACGCCGCCGAGGTGCGCTTTACTTTTGAGCTGGAAGGTAACTGCTACCGCGTCATCCGCCGCAAGCAGGCCGGCAAATCCACCCTGCTGGAGCTGCAGATGGCCGCCGGCGCCGGGAGCTGGAAACCGCTGAGCGAAAGCCGCCTGCGCGAAACGGAAGCCGCCATTGAGCAGCTTTTGCGCATGAACTACGACGCCTTCACCAACGCCAGCTTCCTGCTGCAGGGCAAAGCGGACGAATTCACAACCAAAACCCCCAACCGGCGCAAAGAGATCCTGGCCGACCTGCTGGGCGTGACGCAGTGGGAACGCTACAAGGAAAGCGCCGCCGCGCAGCGGAAAACGGCCGAAAACGAACAGGCGCTGCACGGCGCGCGGCTGGCGGACATCGAGCAGGAGCTGGCCGAGGCGGACGCGCGCGCCGCCGCCCTGACCGCGGCCCAGGAGCAGGCGGCGCGGCTGGCCGCCGAGCGCGCCGTGCAGGAAAAGCTGCTGGCCCAGATGCGGCAGACGGAAGCGACGCTCAAGCAGCAAAAGCAAATCGTGCAGGGCATGGCCGACAATATCGGCCGCGTGCAGCGCACGCTGGAAAGCTGGCGCCGGACGCAGGCGGAGCGGCGGCAGGAGCGGGAAGGCTACACGGCCGTTCTGTCCCAGGCCGCACAAATCACGGCCGATTTTGACGCCTGGCAGGCGGCCGAGCAGGCGCTGCAAGGCTGGCAAGACAAGGCCGAAATGCACAACCGCCTGCAGCAGGCCAGACAGCCGCACGATTTGGCCATCGCCCAGGCGCACAGCCGGCTGGAGCAAGAGCAGCAGCAGCTAGCCGAGCAGGTCGCGCGCATCGCCGACGCCGACGTCGAGCGGGCGCAGGTGGCTGCCGCGCAGGCGCAGGCCGAGACTGACCTGACCGAACATAAAGGCCGAATGGCCCAGGTAGCCGCACAGGAAGGCGACTGGCAGGCCGCGCGGACGCAGCTTCAGCAGCTTAGCGGCGCGCGCCAGCTTCAGCAGCAAGAGCTGGCGCAGTTGCAAAAACAGGCGCGCCAAATCCAGGCCATGGCCGCTGAGAAAACGGCCGTGCGTAAAAACCTGGCGGAAGCGCGCGAGCTGGCGGCGGCCCTGGCGGCGCAAATCGGCGCCGTGGCGGCCCAGCACCAGCGCCATGCGGTTGTCCTGGCTGAGCTGGATACGCTGGAAAGCAGCCAGCCGCCGCTGCGCGACCAGATGCTCAAAATCAAGGACCGCCTGGACCGGCTGGAAGCGACGGACAAGGAGAGCGCCTGCCCCCTGTGCGGCCAGCCGCTGAGCGCCAAACACCGCACGGCGGTGCTTGGCGAGCTCAAGGCGGAAGGGCAAACGCTGGGCGACCGCTTTCGCGAGAACCAGGCGCGGGTGAAGGCGCTGCAGGTGGAAGTTAAGCAGTTACAAAGCACGCTGCAGCACAGCAGCCGCCTGGAACGCGACCTGCAAGCGCAGCAGCAGCGCCAGGCGCAGGCCGAAGCGCGGCTGGCCGAAATCGAGAAGGGGCGGCAGGCGTGGGAGGCCGACGGGGGCGCGCGGCTGGTGGAGCTGGCCGGCGCCCTGGCCGACGAAGCGCCGCTGCAAGCGCTGCAAGCCAAAACAGCAGCGCTGCAAACGGCCGTGCAGGCCAAAGCCGGTCTGGACGCCGCGCGCCAGGAAGCTGAACGCCGTATCGCCAACGCCGCCGCCCGGCTGGCCGAAATCGACCGGCTGGCCGAAACGTGGCAAACGCGCGGCCAGGTCAGGCTGGCCGCGGTCGAGCGGGCGCTGGCCGACCAATCGTACGCGCCGGAAGCGCAAACGGCCGTCGCCGCAATCGCAGCGCAAGCAGCGGAACTTGGCTACGACGCGGCCGTCCACCAGGCCGCGCGCGCGGAACGGGACGCGCTGGCGGAGGCGCCCGCCCGGCGGCAGCAGTTGCAGCAGGCGCAAGCGGCCGTGCAGCCGCTAGACAACGCGCTGGCGGAGCTGGCGGCGCGCATCGCCGAACAAGAGAGCCACCTGGAGGATCTGCGCGCGCAGCACACCGCCGCGCAGCAGCAGCTTGCGGCGCTGGCCCTCGACGCGCGCGCGCTGCAGGCGGTCGAAGAGGCCGTTTTCCGCCTGCGCGAGGCGGAGATTGCCGCCACGCAGCGCGTGGGCGCGGCGCGGCAGCGGCTGGACGTGCTGCAAGATTTGCGCGCGCAGAAGAAGCAGCTTACCCAGGCGCAAACGGCCGTCGCCCAACAAATTCAGCGCCTCAAGCTGCTGGAGAAAGCGTGCGGGCGCAACGGCGTACAGGCGCTGATCATCGAGCAGGCGCTGCCGGAGATTGAGGCGCACGCCAACGAGCTGCTGGAGCGGCTCACGGACGGCGACATGCGCGTTAGTTTTGAGACACAGCGCCAGCTTAAGAGCCGCGACGCCCTGGCCGAGACGCTGGATATTCACATTGCGGATCGAGATGGGGAACGGCCGTATGACAACTACAGCGGCGGTGAGCAGTTTCGCGTCAACTTCGCCATCCGGCTGGCGCTCTCCCAGCTATTAGCGCGGCGCGCGGGCGCGCGCCTGCAAACGTTGGTAATCGACGAGGGCTTTGGCAGCCAGGACCCCAACGGCCGGCAGCGGCTGATAGAGGCCATCAACACCATCCAAAACGACTTCGCGCGCATTCTGGTCATCACCCACATCGAGGAACTGCGCGACGCCTTCCCCACGCGCGTCGAGGTCACCAAAGGCGCCGCCGGATCAACCATCACAGTCGTTTGAGTGCGGAGTGCGGAGTG
>Ga0114946_10001391_pt1 | contig 16701 bp, 17 predicted proteins | sample WalLakDeSediment_FD_88676 | JGI IMG/M metagenome (GOLD analysis project Ga0114946, IMG submission 88676) | Lake sediment microbial communities from Walker lake, Nevada to study Microbial Dark Matter (Phase II) - Walker Lake 11/02/13 Deep Sediment | ecosystem: Environmental > Aquatic >... | reverse complement strand
GATCGGGTTCACTGAATATTTACTCGAATTTCCGTTGGAACCCTTTAGGGTTATGGGTGCTTGACCATATACCCTTGAGTCCTATAGGCTGCTTAGATCATGGAGTCTTTTTCCTCCATTATAAAATTATAAAATTCTTTCCATGTTGTTTTCTTGGCGATTGATTTTTTATAAAGTTAGAGGAAGCACGTTGAGAGTTTCACTGCAAGCTTCTTGTATTCTTCTGATGGTTATACCTATCTTAATCACATGCGTTAGCACGGCTATTGTCCATAGACAATTCTTGTTTGACGATTCTTTTATTACTTACCGTTACGCCAAGAATCTTGCGGATGGAAATGGGATTGTATTCAATCCTGGTGACCCGCCGACGGAAGGGTATACTCCATTACTTCTCGTGCTTCTTTTGGCACCGTTTCTAAAGATTGGGTTGGATCCCTTGGTTATCACTCGAGTTCTAAGTTTTCTAAGCGCCATAGGTTTGTCCGCATGTATCTTCTTCTCTGCAAAGCGTCGATTCCGTTGCACAACAATTTCTGCGAGCATCGTCGCATCTATACCATTTCTCTTTTCAGACACCGTTGTACACTGCATGACTGGTATGGAAACGATGCTCTATACCCTTTGTCTTTTTCTTTGCTTTCTGGCGGGGGTCCAATTTATTAGGAATCAATCGCTGAAATGGTCTTTGATCTTCAGTTCAATCCTGTTTCTATGCACACTTTTTAGACCCGAAGGATTTCTGCTCTATATAGCCTTTTTGATCCTGTGTGGCATTCAAGCCCTACGTAAGGATTCCATACTGTTACGTCCTCTAATAGCAGGAGCAGGACTTTTGTTTGCAATGGGGATGGTGTATGGAATTTGGAAGGTTTTTCACTTCGGATACATCCTTCCCAATGCGTTTTTCATCAAGGCAAATACTCCGTTCTTTTTCAGTGAAATGGGAGTTGCGAGTGTGGTTGATTTTTTGGTTCATTATTCCATTCTATTGGCACTGGTTCTTTCATCGGCTATTCTGGCTGGGACGCAAGAGGACTTCTTGCCGAGGGAGAGCAATAAAGTCCTTATATGGGGCAGTATATTCGTAACACTCTATGTGATCTTTTTTGCGACTGTCGATACTCTTCAAGACATTGGTGGTCGTTTCCTATATCCATGCATGGCTATCTTGGTTCTATTATCAATGCCTTCTTTGGTTCGGGTTATAGATTGGATGACATCAGACAGCATATTGAAAGGCTCTGCGACCATTGGGGCCTGCATCATGGTTTATCTAGTATTTCAGCCCATATATTTATTTCAATTAATTACTAATACAAAGCAAATGATATATTATGGTATGCGTGGAGGAGGAATAGATGATCCTTATTCGCTTGTGCAAAGAGAAATGCAAATTGGGAAGGATCTGGCGGAATATCCAGACATATCTAGAATTCGGCTGATGGTAGGGGATGCCGGCGTTATACCTTATTTTAGTGAGGCCATCTGCCTAGATCCTGTTGGCCTAAACGACACGTTCATAGCGCGCAACAGGGACCCCCAAGCCCTCTCGGATTACGTGTACGGCTGGGAAGCCGACGTGATCATTGGAGCGATCAACAAGGACTTCACTTGGCTACAAATCGGTCATGGTCCTATGGGCAACCTGGATTATTATGCACGAGATATCCGAGCAGATGAGTATTTTTACGTGGGTACGTGCAGGACAAGAGATTCTTATGATCTATTTTTCTTCGTCCGGAAATCAAGTAAATATCTCCATTCTTTAACCTATTTTCTTCGGGAACGCGTTGTAGATGGGTGGTATAACATATTGCCTGTGCCTTTGGGTAGTTATGTGCCGAAAAAGGACATACAACTGGAGTGGACCATGGGCAAACGCGTTGGTCTGCAGGAAAGGTCTACTTTGCACAGGATGCCATAAACCTTTCTTCTCTGCAGATCCTTTATGTTCAAAACTTCGCTCCCTGAAAGGGCCCTCTCAAGGTCGATACAGGGGCTATTATAGAGTTCCAGCGACTTTCGTGATGAAAAAGACGTGTAAAATGAGGAATTGAATGGAGTATCGGAGATATTAAGAGGAGAAGAGACTCAAACGTTACAAGGGCATGAATAGACGCACCCTTCGTCCTCATTTCCCTCCTTATCTTCGAACACGATGGTCCAGGGAGATCCTCAAAGGCTTCTTAGCGGCTCCGTCTTTTAGAGGTCGCGGTAGGGACGCCGGTTGCCCGACGCCCCCCGCACAGATCCGGACGTGCACTGCTAATGCATCCGGCTCCTTCCTCGGGTGTTTGGTGTAGAAGCGGACGTTGGGCCATGGGTGCAGGATCTTTGGTTTTGGTATCCAGCGGTTGAGGATCTTGTTGAAGCGATCCCATGGCATTCGGCGCCGCTGGCTTCTTCGCCTCAGGGCATGGAGCCAAACCCTTGCGACCTCACGCCTGAACGGATTCAGCGCTGCCATGTTCACGGGAACCTGTAAGATCTCCCGGCTCCCGTGAAAGGAGTTTCCACGCATGCTCAGGGTCTCCGAATGCGCCGGGCCCAAACGTGCCTCGCCAGTTGTCGGCACGCCTGGTGTTGCCTTGCGACTTATTTAACGGCCTGGGCAAACAAAATGACCTGATTTCGAAGCTCAATACCTGGCCTACGTGTGCCCATCAACGCTTCACCGTCGGGGTTGCCCCCTCGGGTGCATGACTCGGGGAGGGTGGCTGGCTAGGCCTTCCCCGTGTAACTCTTTCCTTCACGGCTCCTTTCCATTTTATCCGGTCCCTCTAAATATTCAGTGAACCCGATATGAACCTTGTATGCCGAACGCAACGCTGACCCGATTTCGACTGGGCATTGTATACAATACTGGCAAGCCATACCTATGGCTCGGGGATGGTATTCCCGGCGATCACACGATCAGACGTTGGACGGGCAGAATGCATGAAAGGATGGTTGAGAAAGATTGCATGTCCTACACCGTACACTGGAAATCTACATTGGCTAAGCCATTCCATTGCCTTCCACAAGGGAACGGATCCGAGGATTGTCTTGGATATAACGGGTCCAAAAGGCAGCGAGGAATTCCTTTGCCGGGATGTCCGGATAACAGCCAATTTGTCTCAGGTACTCCACATGAGCCCGGCCTTGCTTGTCGAAAGAGGGCAGGATGGCGTCATGGATTCCGTCGAACTCCACAGCGAAGGTATCTGTTCTGTCGCACAAGGCCTGATCAAAGGTAGGGGTTGCCTTTACCCATTTGTCTTCCAGCCAGAGGACGTCATATCCGTGATAGATGAACTCGTTTGTGCCCAAGAGCTTCACCACCTCAGAAGAGGCGCGGTGGTTGCGGATATCTGCGAAGCAAACCTGAGCAGGGATTCCTGAGGCACGACACAAAGCGGCGAGAAGGGCTGCCTTCTGGATGCACATCCCGAAACCTCGGTCCAGCGTGGCACTCGCTATATAATCTTCTTCCTTAAGCATGGGGACCGAGGATCGATAGGGTATTTTGTCCCGAACAAAGGCGAAAAGAATCACCGCCCGCTCCCTGGGTGATATCTCGGACACACCAAGGCGATCCACGACAGCCAGGATGGCAGGATGGTTAGAGTCGATGAACGGTGTGGGCGCCAAGAAACGTGCGGCGTCCACTGCTCCGCAGTCTGGAGAGACATTGTTGCTTGACATAACCTCGTTACTATAGCATTGACTTGGGGTTTTTAAACTTTCATTTTCCTGGTTGAATGAAAAAGAAAGAGGAAGTGACACAATGTTATCCAGCAGTTCAATCATCATGATGTTTTCTCGGAAAGGACAGTAAGATGGATCGACGTGATTTTATGCGATGCATTGAATCCGCGGCATGTGGATGCTCCGCGCTTTCATGTCTGGGATTGGCCCACAGAAGACAAGAAACGTCTCCCTTGAATTTCCTTTTTATCCTTGTAGACGATCTTGGCAGAGCTGATCTTGGCGTATCCGGTAGCGCTTTTCACGAGACTCCAAACATCGATTCCATTGCTCATTCAGGCATGCGTTTCACCCATGGATATGCGACATGTCAGGTATGCAGTCCCTCCAGAGCCAGCATCATGACAGGCAAATACACCCCTCGCCATGGAATCACGGATTGGATCGGGGCGGCCACGGGCATGGATTGGGACAGGAAGGACAGGTTGCTTCCGCCTGAATACAAACATGCGCTGTCTCATAACGAAGTTCTTCTTTCTGAAGCCTTCAAGGAGGGGGGCTACACCACTTTTTTTGCAGGGAAATGGCACCTTGGAGAAGAACCTAAGGACTGGCCGGAAAACCGAGGATTTGACTATAACGTGGGCGGCTGGAAAAGTGGCAGTCCAAGAGGCGGCTATTTTTCTCCCTATGACAATCCACGACTTGAGAATAAAGCTCCAGGTGAATATCTGCCCTATAGACTCGCCACAGAAACGGCTCGATTCATCGAAAAACACAGGCACGATCCTTTCTTGGCCTATCTATCCTTTTATGCCGTACATGGTCCAATTCAAACCACACAGGAGCTGTGGTCCAAATACAGAAAAAAGGCGGCCCAACAGTCCCCTGCGGAGGAACGCTTTATCATCGACAGGACCCTTCCTGTGAGACAGGTTCAGGACAACCCAATATATGCAGGGCTCATCGAGGCCCTGGACAACGCTGTTGGAATCGTGCTTAGCAAGCTCAAAGAGCTTGGATTGGACAAGAACACGGTCGTGATCTTTACCTCGGACAACGGAGGTGTTTCCTCCGGGGACAGTTACAGTACGAGCAACTTGCCCTTCAGGGGCGGCAAGGGACGACAATGGGAAGGGGGTATACGAGAGCCCTTCTTTATCCACGTGCCTTTCATGACCCAAGCGGGGTCTATCTGCGATATGCCTGTCATTGGAACAGACTTCTATCCAACCATGCTCGAACTGGCGGGATTACCATTCAGACCTGAACAGCACCTGGATGGCGTCAGTCTCGTGCCCCTTCTCCAGGGCGGCTCCATCGAGAAACGAGACCTCTTCTGGCACTATCCTCACTACGGAAATCAAGGAGGTGAACCCTCTTCGATCATTCGATCGGGCGACTGGAAGCTCATTCACTACTACGAGGACGACAGGGATGAGCTCTACGATTTGGCCCAGGACCCTGTGGAGCAAACGGACCTGGCCATGTCAAACCCCGATGTGACGTCCAGTCTTCGAAAGAAGCTTGATACATGGCTCCTTGAGACCGGCGCGAAATTGCCACGACCTGATCCACGATGGAAACCCGAATTCGTGCAGCAGAAAAAGGAGATGAGCCTCAAGACCCAAGAGAACCTGGAAAAACAACACGGGCAGTTTCTGGATCCTGATTGGCAACCAGATCCCACCTGGTACGGCAGCATTCCTGAAGACTGAAGGGATGAACCATCGAGGCCATTCCTCAGCGAATACAACTCGAAGACATTCCTTTTAATCACCAAGTTCAGGAAAAAGGGTCAGACAAGCCATTCTCGAGGCATTCAAAGCAAAAATACGGAAAGGCCAGGAAATCGCTCGCGCGCGGGAACGGTTTCTGTTGCCCTTCGGATAATCAGGGCATCAGACATTTTGCTCCGGAATAGCATTCCTTCACAAGTAATGCCGCTGCCGCATTTCCTGGATGGGTGGGTGGGTTCCATCGCTTCATGTCTTCAAAAATAGGCCCGCTCTCGTGATATTCAAGCAACCCTTTGAGCTGATATGCCTTCTTGTCCTTTGTCATAAACAAGACCGCACAATGTCGTCCTGAGTCCTGATGGCCCGCTGGATTTAGCCATCCAGCAAACACTCGAATTACAGGGCCCACGGCTCGCGCATGGAACGGGTCATCATGCGTCGAGCCATCTCGTCTCCAAGGATCGTCTCCCGCTTTTCATCCCACAGAATCTTGCGTCCAGTGCGAATGGCAATGTCACCAAGATGACTCATGATGTCGGATTGCACAGCGGAATCAATGTCGCTGGCCGGTGCTCTGCGCGTTTTGGCTGCGCTGATAAAATTCCGATAATGGTTGCTGTCTTGCAATAACCGCATGTCTTCAGGCTTGAGTTTGATCTGAAGCAACGATGGCGACGACGCGTTGCGCCCTTCGCGTGACGCTTCAACCCATCCTTCATTACCAATGAATCTCGTATTGTTATTTCCGCCGGCTTTCAGTGTAAACTTCACGCCGCTGGAATACACTCCTTGTACGTCCCAATTCACTACTGTGTCATACAACCCTTCGGTAGGAATCACGCCTGTGCCCTCGTATTCGACAGGCGTGTGAGGATACGCCCAGTGCGCGATGTCCAACGGATGCGCTCCCCACCCGGCAATGAATCCAATCGCGTAATCATAGATATGCCAGCGACCCATGCCGATCACGCGGTCTTTCGTATACGGAGCGATCGGCGCTGGACCAAGCCACATGTCATAATCAAAATCCGCCGGCTCGCATTGCGGTTCGAAATGTCCGCCGCTCGCGCCATTGGGAGCGACAACGCGAATTTCCTTCAACTCGCCAATGTAGCCGTTTCGCACCAGTTCGCAGATGAACGCACAATGCGTGTTAAACGAACGCTGCTGCGTGCCGTACTGAAAAATCGCGCCATACCGATGCACGACTTCTCGTATCGCCTTGTTTTGCTCGATGCTGATGCCAAGCGGCTTCTCCACATACACGTCCTTCCCGGCCTTGATTGCGGCAATGGCAATCGGTACGTGCCAATGATCGGGCGTGCCGATCACCACCGCGTCAATGTCCGGCCGCGCCAGTACCTCGCGAAAATCCTGGTAGGCCTTCGCGCCAACCTCCATTTGATCTGCGGCAGCTTGCGCGCGGCACTGGAACGGGTCTGCCGCAGCCACGGGCTGACACTCCCTAATTCCGAGAAAACCTCGAAGCAGTCCGCTGCCCTGTCCACCCACGCCGATGTGGCCGGTCGTGATACGTTTGCTGGGCGTCTCGTTACCAAACAATATGCGCGACGGCAACACCAACGGCCCCAACGCCACCGATGCCGCCTTGAAAAAGTGCCGACGAGACATGGTCGATCTATTCATCGTTGTGTATTTCCTAAGGCGAGCCATCACCCCTCGCCCTCACCGTGTACGCCTTTTACAACAGAAAGGCCGAACTCAAACGGGACAACCTCTCGTCCGAATAGAGCAGTTGCCGACAAGACGCCCTGAAGTCCTGCAGATCTGGAAGGACATGAAGCTCTTCCCTTGTTGGCCCGTTTCCCTGGCCAGTTCCAGTTGCTCACGAATAAGCCTGCCCTTGGGAATCCCCATCTCCTTTGCAGCATCCTGCAACCCTTGAGCGAGATCATCTCTGGAATACGGATTGTAATTGTATGACTCCTACGGCAATAGTAGCTTGCAGCCTGGATTGATTCAAAGATCTCGTCGTCGAGAATCCGGCGAATCACTATCAAAACACCGGCAACAGACAGAATCATCCTGTTCACAACCAATCCAGAAGATCGGCCAATTTCTCCAACACGATATCCGCCAGATGAATGTCCGAATCCTGAGGTCCACGTCGAAGGTAGGCGGTCCACGCCCCGGCAGCCCGACCCGACTGAATATCATAGCGAAAATCCCCCACCATGAGCGTTTCGTCAGGAGCCACTTTGAAGTGCCGACACGCCTCGAGAACCGGCCAAGGCGAAGGCTTGGGCGGTCCATCCTCCCGGGTTAACGTCAAATCGAAGCGAAGATCGAGCTTGTCCAGGACATGCTCCAGACTTTGCCGACTGTTCCGAGTAATGACCGCCACGAAGAGTCCCCTCTCCCTGGCCCGCCGCAGAACGTGATCCACTCCCTCCATCAACGAAGAATTCTCCGCCGCATCCCGTTCGTGCCGCTCCAGAATGGCCCAAGCTTCGGTTCTCGATTCCTGGTCCAATCCTTCCAGATGCTCCAGAATAGACCCTTCCACAATACCGATCTCCCGGCGAATCTTTTCGAAGTCCAGATCGCTTTTCACCAAAGTACCGTCCAGATCGAACAGCACAGCTTGAATACGCTTTGGCACGAAAGTCCTGTTTTCCATGGCGTTCCATGATACAAAAAAAGTCCCCTTGCCGGGCACAGATCCAACGCGACTCAGACAGGCTCTTGAATCCCTTTCCTATTGGTGTTGTAATCTGACATATCGAATCCCCTGATTGTCTCCCCTGAAAGTGATTGTCGTGCGAATCCTTGGTATTGATCCAGGACTCAATGTAACAGGCTATGGGGTAATTCAGTGGCTGGCGGGACGCGCCGAGCTGGTGGAAGCGGGCACGATCCAGACCGAGAAGAAGCAGTTTCTGGGCCAACGGATTTCGACTATATATCGTTCCATCAGCGAGATCCTGGAGGAATTCATGCCGGAAGTCCTGGCCATGGAAGCCTTGTATTCTCATTACGACCACCCCCGAACAGCCATTGTCATGGGGCACGCTCGCGGAGCGATCCTCCTGGCGGCCGCACAACAGGAAATTCCGTGTCAAGGCTACATGCCCACGCGGATCAAGAAATCCGTTACCGGAAATGGCGGGGCCAGCAAGGAACAGGTGCAAAGGGCGGTGCAACACGCCTTGGCCTTGAAAACGGCCCCAACGCCGTATGATGTATCGGACGCCCTGGCCGCAGCGCTTTGTCACGGCAACGCGTTATGCAAGGGATTGAAGAAAGGGACACGTTACCTATGATCGCAGGCATTCGTGGAATTGTTGCCGGTGTATACGAGGACAGGATTCGCGTGGAGGTGGCATCCTGGACCCTGGAAGTGTTTCTGCCCAGGATCCATTGCCAACAGATCAGGATAAAAGAGGACATCGATTTGAAGACCCATCTCTATCTGGAAGGGGGCGGAGCGTCCAGCAGATTGACCCCGGTGCTCATCGGATTTCGTTCGGAGGAAGAAAAGAAGTTCTTCGATCAGATCACCACGGTCAAGGGCATGGGCCCCCGCAAGGCTCTGCGCGCCTGGATCCTTCCCTCGTCAGAATGGGCCACAGCCATCGAGCGAGGTGACGAACGAACCTTGAAATCGTTGCCTGAAATCGGAGTCACCATGGCCAAGCGCATGGTGGTGGAACTCAAAGGCAAGGTGGATCTCTTCGCTTTATCGGAACCCGCCGAATCGCTGAAAGACAAGGACAACGATCTGGTGGCAGATGCCTTGTCCGTTTTGATCCAATTGGGATACAGACGCGTGGAAGCCGAAAGGATCGTGGACAAGGTGCTCAGACAGTGGGAAGGCGAGCCCGCGGATTCGGAGGAGCTCGTTCGTCAGGTTCTGCGTTCCATAGGTTGATCGGGTACATGGAAGAAGCGGAGAGGATATCGTTTTGGAAGAACACAGGAAGCGTCTGATCTCCGGCGAGGCTTTGTCCCAGGAAGAGGATCATTTCTCCTGGAGTCTTCGTCCCGGCCGGCTGGACGAGTTCGTGGGACAGCTCGACACGGTGGAGAAACTCCGAATCTCAGTGGAAGCGGCGCAACGTCGGGGAGAGCCCTTGGAGCATATCCTGCTTCACGGACCGCCTGGACTGGGCAAGACCACGATCGCCCACATCATCGCCAACGAGATGAAGGCGCGTTTGGTGACCTCGGCAGGACCCTCGATCGAGAAGGCGGCGGATCTCATGGGAATCCTCACCAGCCTGGAGCAGGGAGAAGTCCTGTTCATCGATGAGATTCACAGGCTCAGGACTCCGGTGGAGGAATTCCTGTACCCTGCCATGGAGGACTACAAGGTGGATTTTGTCGTGGACCGTGGGGCTTTCGCCAAGACCATCAACGTGCCCTTGAAGCCCTTTACCCTGGTCGGCGCCACAACACGCGCGGGCTTGCTGTCCAGTCCCATGCGCAACCGCTTCGGACTGTTCTATCACATGGATTTCTATCCCCCGGAAGACCTGACACAGATCGTGCTGAGATCCGCCAAGCTCTTGGACTTTTCCGTGGACGAAGAGGTGGCCCGGGTTGTGGCTGATCGCTCCCGCGGCACCCCCAGAATCGCCAACAGGCTTCTCAAACGATTCCGGGACTTTTCCGAGATCAAGGCCCAGGGAAAGACAGACTCGGAGACTGCCAGACAAGCCTTGGAGCTGGAAGGAATCGATGAATTGGGACTGGATTCCCTGGACCGCAGGTTCATGGGAATCATCATCGATCATTACACTGGCGGTCCTGTGGGAATCGAGACCCTCGCCGCGACATTGAACGAGGAGACGGATACCCTGGAAGACGTCGTGGAACCGTTCCTGCTGAAGATCGGATTTTTGAACAGAACGCGCGCGGGACGCGTGGCCACGGAGAAGGCCTATCGACATTTGGGCCTGATCCCGACCCGCAAGAACGGATCCCAGGAAGAGCTCTTCTGATGGATGATCTTCTCTTCAAGAACGCTCGTATCGTGGATGGTTCGGGAGCGCCCTGGTTTCGGGGTGACGTAGCAGTTCGAAAGGACAGAATCGTCAGGGCAGGAGGATTTCATAACCGAAGAGCCAAGCGCGTTGTGGAACTGGAGGACAATTTCATCGCTCCAGGGTTCATTGACATCCATAGCCATTCTGATCTCTTGCTCCTCATCGATCCGCGTGCCGAATCCAAGATCCGACAAGGAGTCACCACGGAGGTAGTGGGACATTGCGGGTGGTCCGCTTCCCCCCTTCTGGGCGACACACTCCAAGAGGTTCAAAGGGAATGGGAATCCTACAGTTCAGAGGGGAAAATAGGCTGGAAAACCACTGGAGAGTATCTGGCCAGGTTGGATCAGGCGAGGCCCGCATTGAACGTGGCCGCGCTGGTGGGACACGGCATCCTAAGGCAAGGGATCTGTGGCCACCGGTCCTCTGCCCCAACCCAAAGACAACGCATCGCCATGAAAAGATGGCTCCATCGATCCTTGAGAGAAGGGGCTGCCGGGCTTTCCACCGGCCTGTCCTATACCCCATCCTTGTACGCGAGCACCGAGGAACTCATCTCTCTGGCGCGCGTGGTAGCCCATCATGGGGGAATGTACTATACGCACATGAGAAGGCATAGCGAGAACAGACTGACCAGTGTGGATGAAGTCCTGGCGATCTCACGAGGTTCGGGATGTCGTTGTCACATCGCCCACATCCACGGACGCGTGGACGATGTCGAAAAGATCGAGATGGGGCGCAGCGAGGGACTGGACATAGGATTTGACCAGTACCCCTACATTGCCAGCAGCAGCGGACTGAGCTTGCTGTTGCCTGTATGGATGAAAGAAGGGGATCGAGAGGCATTCATGGCGCGATTGAAGGATCCATCCCAACGCCAGCGATTGGAACAGACCGAAAGCTTTCCCTCTCCCCAGGCAATCTGGGTAACCAGGGTCCGATCGCAGAACAAAAAATGGATGGAAGGCAAAGCTCTCTCCGAGATCATCATGAAAACGGGTCAGACTCTGGTCAACGTTGTCTGCGACTTGCTCCTGGAGGAAGAGGGTCGCGTGGGTATGGTCCATTTCGACCAAAGCGAAGAGGGCGTGCGAACCGTCATGAAAAGTCCCTTGGCCATCGTGGGATCCGACGGCTCCAGCTATGCCGTTGACGGTCCTTTGCGAACAGGACTGCCCCACCCGCGCAGTTTCGGAACCTTCGTGCGCATGTTGGGACATTACAGTCGGGACGAAGGTGTGGTCTCCCTGGAAACCGCGGTTCGACAGATGACCTCCTCCCCCGCAGCCCGCATCGGACTTCAAGGGCGTGGCATCCTGGCTCCTGGCTTTCAAGCTGACCTGGTGGCTTTTAATAAAGACCAGATCAAGGATACAGCCACCTTTTTGGATCCCTTTCAATACCCTGACGGCATCCTCTATGTCGTGGTAAACGGCCAGATGGTCCTACAAGGCAAGGAAAGGACAGAACCAAGGCCGGGTCGGGTATTGAAACTGAGGAGGGATGGCAAGGTACGATAAGGGATCCTCGGATCTTCTTTCCCACAAGAGGAAATCGGGTTCACTGAATATTTACAGTTCACCAAAGGGGAAAGGACAGGAACAGGGCTATGACATGGTGGGAGGCTATTTTGATGGGGGTGCTGCAGGGATTGACTGAATTCTTGCCGGTGAGCAGTTCCGGTCATCTGGTACTGGCCCAACATTTTCTTGGAACAGCCAATCCAGCGTCAGCCCCGATCGCGTTGGAAGTCTTTCTTCACACCGGCACCATGGCCAGCGTACTCGTGGCTTTCCGAAAGGAACTCTTGTCGATCGCGTTGTCCATGTTCCAGGGACTGAAGCGCTTTCGACATATTCAGGAGACCTTCGCCGAGGATCCTTTCTTCCGCACCGGAACCTTTCTTTTTTGCGCGTCCTTGCCGGCCGGGATCCTGGGCGTCTTGTTCAAGGACAACATCGAGAAGGTCTTCAACACCCCTTCAGTGGCTTGTTTGGGATTGTTCGTCACAGGCCTTCTTCTTCTCGCCACCCGTTTCATTCCCACCCAGGGCCGTCCCATCACCGTTCGCACGGCATGTTGGATCGGCCTAGCGCAAGCCGCGGCCATGATGCCCGGGATCTCCAGATCCGGGGCAACCATTAGCACGGGATTGCTTCGCAAGGTGCCCAGGGACGTGGCCGCACGTTTCTCCTTCTACTTGAGCGTTCCTGCCGTACTAGGTGCCACATTGCTACAACTCCTGGATGCGAAAGGATCGAATCAGGATCTGCCCTGGATGGCGTATGCCTTGGGCGCCCTGGTCTCTTTTGGCGTGGGCTGGGTCGCCATCCACACGGTCATGATCGCGTTAAAGAAGGAGAGATTTTACCTCTTCGGAATCTACTGCCTGCTTGTCGCCACGATCTGCCTGATCCTGCTTTGGTACAGACCCGGCCTTCCCTCCTACCACCTGCCTGGTTCACAGAACCCTGACACATTCACTGAATGCTTGCCTACGTGACCAATTGGACGCGCAAGGCCCGAAGGATGGGGGCAAGGGGATTGGCAAAGGTGAGCACAGGAGAGCCCGCGAATAGAAGGGCGCAAGCCTTGTGGCATGTCTCTGCCACGATCAAGGCTCCTGAATCCCCCGCTTCGCTGAACCTGGGCGTCATCCCACTGCCTCGAATGACGACCGTGTCCCGAAAACGGCCATATCCATGGTTTGCATAGTCCACCCAGATGTCCGCGTTCACATCCTCGACAAGTCCCTGGGTCTTGCCCGTGGTTCTTCCGTGCTTGATGACCACCATATCCCGTTTCGGACGGAGCTGTCCCCGAAGGGCCTCCAGGAGAAGAATCTCGGGAGTTGCCTCTTCCTGACGAACCTCGACCAGGGCCGCATCCCAGTCGTTGATCCCTTCGCCAAGGTTCAGGGGAAGAAAGCGGGACAATCCGCCAATTCGGTCTTGGCTGGTGCCTCCATCCATGGGACCGGGCTGAAGAATGGAGTCTCCAGGGCTCGCTTCGTTGCACTGGGCCAGAACATGGTTGTTACTCAAAATGAAAAGTCCTTGACCTTTGCGATCCCGCACCAGGCATCCGGCCGTACCGGCCGTGCCTCGATCGTGGCCACAGGAGACCCCGCCAGGCACCGGACGAATTCGCCTTCTCCTCGAATCGCTTCTTTGCTTCCTTGCCTCGATATGCCCGGCCTGAACCACATCCACCGGTACCCCGGCCACGGTACTGGGCAATCGCTCCCTTCTGGAAAGCTTCCGTTGCCCTGCCTTTTCCCTGACATAGATTCTGACCGAGAGAATCCCTGTCAGTTCGTTGTCCGTCACCTTCTCTGCCACGCCCACGCCCACGATATTGCTTGCCGGGGCGTAAGCGGCGACCCGAGACGGGGCGACCCACCCGGCCATAAAAGCCCGCGCCACAGGGAAATAACGATCTACCAGCGCGCGTTTCCCGTCCAGGACATCGGATTCATTCAAGGATCTTCCTTTCTTCTGAGTGTGCCTTCATCACGACGCGGGCGATCCACGCGCACCCTGTCGACCTTGACCGCGACATTCTGGATCGAGACGCGACATTGGACGGATTGCGCGGCCCAAAACGTCATGATAGAGTCTGAAGCAGAGGAGGTCAAACCCATGCCTTCCAAGGGCCTGCGACAAGAGTCCGCGCTTCTATCCATGAAGAAGAAATGCATCGTATTGCTCTCAGGAGGATTGGATTCCGCGGTCTGTCTGGCCATGACCCTGGAAAGGATGAACGTCGCCTGCTCGTTGACCTTTACCTATGGTCAAAGATCCCGGGACAAGGAAGTGGATGCCGCCTCCAGGTTGTCCCGCCATTACGGGATCTTTCACGAAATCATCGATTTGCCCTGGCTCGCCAGGGTCTCCCAAAGCGCTCTCCAAGCACACGCGAATCCGTTGCCTCAACCGGATCCCTCGCTTCTCGATGACCTGGAATCCTCGAAACGAAGCGCGGAAAGCGTATGGGTTCCCAACAGAAACGGCGTTTTCGTCCATGTTGCAGCGGCCTTGGCCGAAGCCAGGTCGTATCCCTTTATCGTGGCGGGATTCAACGCGGAAGAGGCTGCCTCCTTCCCTGACAATTCCGTGGACTTCGTCCACGCGATGAATCGCTGCTTGTCTTTTTCCACCCTGTCCAAGGTGTGCCTGCTGAGCTTCACGCTCAAGATGAAGAAGGAGGCAATCGTCAGAATGGCCGAGACTTTGGGGGTTCCTCTTGAGTTATCCTGGAGTTGTTACGAGGGCAAAGACAAACCCTGTAGAAGCTGCGAATCCTGTCTTCGGCGGGCCAGGGCCTTTCAACTAGCAGGCGTGTTAGAAGAATGAAAGCTCTCAGCGAATCTAATCTGGCCTGGAATTTCAAAGATCCCCCAGGATCTTGTGAATCTGGGGAATAATCCTGGCTGCCCATCCTTTTTCCAGAAACAAATCCAACATCTCCAGCAGCTTGCCTGGAGGAAACAACACCCCCCACGCGGGCTGAATCACGATCTGCGGATCTTTCAGGGAGGAACCCAGGATCAGGTCGGCGGCCTGCGCGAGCTCCTTCTGGGGCGTTTCAGGGACGACCACCAACTTGACGATGGTTTCCTGGATCCTCCTCATCCCTTCGAGAAAAAGACGATGAAGCTCCCACGGGGTAGTTAAGCCAGTGGCACTTTCCAGCTTGATGTCCATGGAAACCACGTCCCACAGCTCGCCGGTCTCCTCCATACCTTCCGGAAGGGTCCCATTCGTTTCGAGCAGAAGGGAAAGATGGGATCGTTCGGTGTTTGGCCAGACCTCGAAAAGCTCCTTGAGAAAGACGTCATAAAGCAAGGGCTCCCCCCCTGTCACGGCCAAGTCCGAGTGGCCAGGACCCACACTGTTCAAGGCACGCAATACCTTCGCGACCTCTTTGGACGACCATGGATTGGGAGACGACTCGAAACACCTTTGTCCTGGGCTTCGCTCGATGAAGGCTGGACCGTTCCGTGACCTGTCCGTGTCACAGTAACGGCAATTCCAGTTGCACCCTCTGAACCGCAGGAACAGGGACTTACGTCCCACCCTGGGCCCTTCCCCCTGAATCCCGGAAAAGATCTGACTGATCGAAGCCGTTGGATCCATATGTTTGCCCTTTTCGACCCCCATCCCTCCAAAAGAACACCCCCATCTCAACCATGCACTTTGACCCTCGACCTATTCGGAAATCGCGGGCTGAAAACATCCTTGGGATAGGGGTATATTGAACTGTCTTTGAGAATATCGATCCCCAAATCGAATCTATTACCAGCGATCTTTTCGGTCGCCAGACCACCCGTCGTTTCCCTCTTCACGGCTGGGACGATCGGGACGATCCTCCCTGGGACGAGCCTCATCCACACGCAGAGGACGTCCATCCACCTGGGTTCCGTTCAAGGCGGAAATGGCCTGACGCCCCTCATCATCATCGGTCATCTCGACGAAGCCGAACCCCTTGGATCGACCCGTTGCGCGATCGGTAATCACCTTGGCAGAAGAGACCTCGCCATGTTCAGCGAACAAGGCCCTCAGGGCATCCTCTGTCGTCGAATAACTCAGGTTTCCTACGAAGATGTTCATACTCGCTCTCCATTCGCTTCATGGTCCGACATCCGTTTTCCCTTGCGCGGCCAAACCTTTCGGCGAGGAGAAAAATAAAAGAGGAATTCCCCCCACCTTGCTCTGACTTTGAAAAGAAAAGGCACTAGACCCTCCAACAGAACCTTTCGTGGCATGAAGGCCACGGTTTCCAGCCTAAAAACCTAGCACAAACCCTGGAAATTGTGCAAGAGGGATTTTGTCAAGGCTTTTTTCATCTTTTGAGAAGCTGGTTAAGACTTTCCAGATCGTTGGAATGGATCACAGCTTGATCGTAGCCAATCAGGCCGGATCGATACAATTGCACCAGGCTATCTTCCATGGTCCTCATACCTTGGGAACGGCAAGTCTCGAGCACATTGTGAAGCTGATGGACCTTTCCCTCCCGGATGAGATTGCGGGCAGCTTCATTAGCCAAAAGAATTTCCACCGCAAGCACGCGTCGATTCTTGTCCACCGTGGGCACCAGCCGCTGTGCGATCACTCCCTGTAGGGTAGACGCCAGTTGCATGATGAAAACCTGAAAGGGGTTCGAGGGCTTACGTGTCTTATTATGCTTACGTAACCAGTCAATGAACCCGATCTGGGATTGGATCATAGCTGGCAGGGCGAGGAGTGCGTGAATTGTCTGGG
>Ga0114946_10001389_pt1 | contig 16708 bp, 17 predicted proteins | sample WalLakDeSediment_FD_88676 | JGI IMG/M metagenome (GOLD analysis project Ga0114946, IMG submission 88676) | Lake sediment microbial communities from Walker lake, Nevada to study Microbial Dark Matter (Phase II) - Walker Lake 11/02/13 Deep Sediment | ecosystem: Environmental > Aquatic >... | reverse complement strand
GCTATGCTCCGGCCTCGGGACGGTGGTGCCGTCCGGCTGCCCGTCCGTGGAGGAGGCCACATGTTCCGTCCGGCAGCGCCTGCCGCCCCCAGGGGCGCGCCTACCCTCGGTTCCGTCAGACGTTGCACTGGGTCTCCGCCGCCCTGATCGCGGCGATGATCCCGACCGGGCTCGTCATGGCCCGAACGCTCGACGACGCCCTGCGCCTCAACCTGTACCAGGCCCACCTGTTGGCGGGATGGACCGTCGTCGCGCTCATGCTCGTGCGAGTGTGGCTCCGACTCCGGCAGCCGGTACCTGTGCCGGCCGGGTTGGCGCCGTGGAACCGGCGGCTCTTCGCCGGCGTCCACTGGGGGGTCACGCTCTTCCCGTTCCTGCTCGCCGTCAGTGGGATGGGCGCGATCCTTCAGAACGGCCTCGGGCCGCTGCTGCAGGCGGGCACCCCGCCGCCGGCCACGCTGGACGTCACCCAGGCGCGCGACGCGCACCAACTCGGTGCGTACCTGTTCGTCGCGCTGTTGATCGTGCACGTCGCCGGGGTGGCGCGCTACCAACTCACCCAAGGTGACGCGCTCGGTCGGATGGGGGTGCGGGGCGTGCCGAGCGGGGACCGCGCGTCGCGCTGAGGGCGCCGCCCCCGTTCGGTCAGCGGTTGCTGGGTCGCGGCGTCGTCATCGACGAGGCCGGCAGCACCGGCAGTTGCAGCGCGTACGCCGGGATCTCGCCTTCGAGCGCGCCGTAGAACGCCATCAGCGCATCGAGGTCCTCCTCGGTGATCTCGCGTCCCAGTTGCACCCGCGCCATGATCTGGGTGGCGGCGCGCAGGTCCCACACCGAGCCGTCGTGGAAGTACGGGTAGGTGCGGGTGATGTTGCGGAGCGCCGGGGTCTTGAACACGTAGAGGTCGGCGGGGTCTTGCGTGACGGCGAACCTGCCGACGTCCATGGTCATGGTGGGCGAGTCGATGGTGACGAACTCGCGGGTGGCCTCCCAGTACGCCTCCACCACGCCGAAGCGCGCGAACACCGTCCCGCCGATGGCGGCGCCGCCGTGGCAGCCGGCGCAGCCGTAGTTGACGAAGGCCTGCAGGCCCCCGCGCTCGAGGTCGCTCAGCGCGTCGCCGTCGCCCTCGAGAAACGCGTCGAAGCGGTCGGGCGTGACGAGGGTGCGCTCGAAGGCGCCGATCGCGTCGGCCATGTTCACGTAGGTGAGGGGCTCGGCGTGGCCGGGGTAGGCGGCGGCGAAGGCGTCGACGTAGCCCGGCATCGAGGCGAGACGTTCGATCGTGTAGTCGGCGTGCGGCATCGCCATCTCGATCGGGTTGAGCACGGGGCCCTGCGCCTGCTCCTCCACGTCGGCGGCGCGGCCGTCCCAGAACTGAGCGCTGTGCAGTGCTGCGTTCAGGACGGTGGGCGCGTTGCGCGGGCCGACGGCCCAGCGGTGCCCGAGCGAGGTGGGCAGGTTGTCGACCCCGTAGGTGGCGAGGTTGTGGCAGCTGTTGCACGACACGAAGCCGGAGAGCGACAGGCGCGGGTCGTAGTAGAGCATCCTGCCCAGGTCGACCAACTCGTCCGAGAACGGCCGGTCCGGGTCGAGCATCACCTCGGGCAGCGGCGCGAACAGCGCCTGCGCCATCTGCTGCAGCGGGTCGGCGGCTTGCTCCTGCGCCCACGCGAACACGACGACGACGACGCCGCCGGCGAACACGCTGGCGAGCCTCGCGAGCGGCCTCTTCATCGGACGACCCGCCGGGCCCGTGCCGTGGCGCCCGGGGCGTTGGCGTCGGGCGGCCCGCCGGGTCAGCGCCGGGCGGCCCGCCGCGCCAGCCAGGCCAGCAGCGTCACGCTGACCACCCCGAGCGGCAGGGCGACGAAGCCGACGTCGATCGCGAGGGTGAACAGGAGGTTGAGCGGGGTGTTGACGAAGGCGCTGCGCACCATCGCCGGGACGCCCCACAACCCGTCGGCGGTGAGCTCGGCCGCGGCCGCCAGCACGCCGGCCAGCGGGACGAAGAGCAGGATGAAGGCCAACGCCAGGAAGGGCAGCGACCAGGCCCGAGCGCGGCGGAAGGCGCGGCCGAACGCGAGGGCCAGCAGCAGCGTGCTGACGGCGTAGACGGCGGCGTCGAGCGGCAGGTAGGGCGTCACCGCGGTGAGGACGCCACCGGCGCGGCCCGCGGCCTCGACCGCGGCGAAGCCCACGAGGCCCAGCAGGATCGCCGAGAACGCGTAGCCGGGCCTCATGCCGCCGACCCCATCAGCGCCCGCAGGTGGGCGACGCTGGCGCGCACGCCCGCCTCGCCGGTGCTGCCGATCTCGAGGCAGACGGTGCCCCGGAAGCCGGCCAGGTAGGGCGCGTAGGGGGCGTAGTCGAGCGTCCCCTGGTCGGTGGGGAGGTGCTCGTCCGAGCCGCCGTGGTTGCCGTGCAGGTGGAGGTGGGTGATGCGCTCGCCGAGCGTCTCGAGGTAGGCGTCGATCGCCGCGAAGCCGTCGCGGGTGCCCTGGACGTGGGCGTGGCCGAAGTCGAGGCAGTTGCGCATGCCGTGCCGATCGGTGAGGTCGCGCAGCTCCTCGGGCGTCCGCACGAGGTCGTCCTCGCCGAGCGCCAGGTTCTCGAGGACGATCGGCACCCCGGCGCCGGCGCCGGCGACCTCGGTGAGCGCGGCCTCGAGCGCCCGGGCCGCCAGGGCGTCGGCCTGCGGGTGCCGGAGGTAGTTCATGCCGGTGTGCAGGACCCCGCAGGTGGCGCCGACCTCGTCGGCGTACGCCAGACCCGCCAGGGTGCGCTCCACCGCGGCGCGGCGGGCCAGCGGCATGAGGGAGGCCAGGTTCAGGTCGACGAAGGCCAGGTGCAGCGTGGTGCCGACGCCGGTGGCGCGGGTCAACTCGCGGACGCGGCGCGGGTCCTGCAGGTGCGGCAGCACCTCGTGCAGGTCGAAGGCCAACTCGACGAAGTCGAGCGCCAGCTCGGCGGCCAGCCGAAATGCCTGCTCGCTGTCCAGCATGCGGGCGGTCATGGGGGAGTAGCCGAGTCGCATCAGCGTACCTCCAGGGCGCGGCGCTGGGCCTCGGCCAGGGCGGCCTCGGGGCTCTGGTTGCCGCGCAACGTGCGCTCGAGGGCCTCGTCGATCAGAGCGCGCCAGGCGTTGAACGCGGGTACGCGCGGGCGGGGCACCGCCAGCTCCAGCTGGGCGAGGGCCGCCGCGCGGTTGGGGTCTTCTGCGTAGAAGCCGTCGAGCAACGGCACCGCCGACCTGCGCAGCGGGATGTAGTAGGAGGCCTCGATCCAGGTGGCGAGGTTCTCGGGTTCGACCAGGAAGCGCCAGAACGCGAACGCGGCGCGGCGCTGCGCGTCGTTGGCGCCGCGCATCACCACCAGTTGGGCACCGCCCAGCGGCACGCGGCCGCCCTCCGCGATCGGCACCGGCGCCGCCGCCAGTTCGAAGCCGATGGAGAACCGACGCACGTCGGGCCAGTTGGCGATGCTGGCGAAGGTCATCAGGCTGCGGGTGCGGACGAAGGCGAGGATCGCCGGCGTGCTCTCGTTGGCGCCGTAGAAGGCCATCTGTCGCGCCTGCGCCAGGTCGCGCAGCATCGTGAGCGCCGCGATCGCCTCGGGGCCGTCGAGGTTGGGGCTGCCGTCCTCGAACGCCAGCGCCCCGCCGCGGCTCAGGACCATCATCTCGAACAGCCACGAGTCGCCCACGAACATGGCGCCCTGGGCCGCCCGGCTGGTGAGGGTCGCGGCCGCCTCGGCGAACGCCTCCCAGGTGGTGGGCGGCGCGAGGCCGGCCTGCCGCAGCGCGTCGGCGTTGTAGTACATGACGGGGGTGGAGGCGTTCCACGGCAGACCGTAGCGGCCGCCCGCGAGCGCGCCGTAGCCCCACAGGCCCGGGTAGAAGTCGGCGACGAGGTCGGCGGGTAGGGCCGCGACCAGGTCGGCGAGGTCGTGCAGGGCGCCGTCGCCCACCAGGCGCGGGAAGAAGCCGATCTCGGCCTGGAACAGCACCGGCTCGTTGCCGGTCCCGAAGGCCGCCACCAGGCGGGTCTGGGCCTCGGCGTACGAGCCGACGTAGCGGGCGTCGACGCGCACCTCGTCCTGCGCGGCATGGAAGGCGGCCACCAGGTCCGTGACGGTCTCCTCCACGCCCTCCATCGAGTGCCAGAAGGTGATCGTGGTCTGGGCCGCCGCCGCGCCGAGCAGTACCGCGGCGGCGAGCAAGGGGATGAGCCTGTTCATGGGTTGGCGGACCTTCCTTCCCGCGGGCGCGTGCGGGCGCCCGGCGACCACGGTGGGACTCACGACCGGAACCCCGACTCGAACACCTCGATGATGCGCTTCTCGAACGCAACGTACAGCACCAGGAGCGGCAGGCTGGCGACCAGCGCGGCGGCCCCGAGCAGACCCCACTCGAACGGCCGCGCGCGCAGCAGCTCGGTGAGGAACGCCTGCACGGTCCACAGCGCCTCGGTGGTCATGATGCGAGGGTAGAGCACCAGGTTCCAGTGGGCGGCGAACGCCAGCACGGCGGTGGCCGTCATCTCGGGCCGCAGGATGGGCGCGACGACGCGGTGCACGATCGTGACCTCGCCGGCGCCGTCGAGGCGGGCCGCCTCGACGACCTCCCACGGAACGCGGCGCAGCGCCTGCAGCAGCAGGAACACCACCAGCGGGCTGGCCAGGAACGGCACCACCAGGGCGCCGATCGTGTCGAGCAGGGCCATCCCCTGCAGCAGCCGGTAGAGGGGCACCAGCAGCAGCTCGCTGGGCAGGGCCAGCAGCAGCATGACCAACCCCAGCATCCGCAGGCCGTTGCGGATGGCGTAGGCGGCGCCGAGACCGAAGGCGAGCTGGGCCGCCACCACCAGGCCCGTCGCGGCGAACGACACGCCCATGGCGCGCCACAGGCCGGTCGCGTGCAGCGCCGCGAAGTTCTCGAGGCTGAACCCGAAGGTCGCCAGGTTCGCGCGCACCAGCGCCTCGGCCGGGATGAACGCCGCGTACGCCAGCCACACCAGCGGCAGCGCCACGAACGCGCAGAAGGCTGCGGTGACCAGGCGCATGAGGATCACGTGCTCGCCTCGGCGGCGCCGCGGCGGGCGAGGATCCGCGCCTGCAGATAGGCCACCAGCAGCGTGATCGCGAGCACGAAGAGCGTGATGGCCGCGCCGTAGCCCAGCTCGTAGCGCTCGAACGCCGTCTCGTAGAGGTAGTACCCGAGCACCCGGGTGCTGCCGAAGGGCCCGCCGCGGGTGAGCAGGTAGACGGCCGTGTACGACTGCAGGCTGATCACGGTCCCGATGATGGTGAGGAACAGCAGCGTGGGCGCCAGCATCGGGATGACGACGAGGCGCCGGACCTGGTCGTCGCGGGCGCCGTCGACGCGCGCCGCCTCCTTGACCTCGCGGGGGATGCCGCGCAGCGCGGCCGACGTCACCAGCACGCCGTAGCCCGTCTGCTGCCAGAGGGTGAACAGGACCACGTAGAGGAGCGCGGCCCAGGGCCTCGAGGTCCACGGCAGAATCAGCCCCGTCAGCTCCGGCACGACGCCGAAGTCGGGGTTGTACAGCAGGTACCAGGCGATCGCCGAGCCGCCCACCGTGATCAGGCCGGGCGCGAACAGCAGCGCCTTGATCGCCCGCTCGAGGCGCAGGCCCTCGATCGCCAGCGCGATCGCCAGCGACAGCGTCAGGAAGGCCGGCAGGGCGATCAGCGCGAACGCCACCGTGGTGCCGAGCGACGACCACAGCGCGTCGTCGCGCAGCAGCCGCAGGAGGTTGGCCGCCCCCACCGCGACCGGCTCGGTGGTGCCGCTCCAGCGCCAGGTGGCGTAGCGCAGCACCGCCAGGAGCGGCACGATGCTGAACGTCACGAACGCCAGGGCCGCCGGCAGCGCCAGCGCGAAGGCGCGCGGGCGGACGCCCGCGAGGCGGCGGGCGCGCCCGCCGGCGCGGGCGGTCACGGGCCGCCCCCGCTGGGGGCACGCCGGTCTCGGTGGCGATGGTGGCGAACCACGGTGCGTCAATCTAACCCCGCTGCGTCAGCGGCGCTTCAGGGGCGTTCGCCGGCCGGGCTGCGGCAGGCGGCGGCGCGACGTCGCCAGGCACGCGGCGTCGGTTACCGTGAAGGCGATGAGGCGTGCGACGTCGACCTCCTCCTACCAGGATGGCCGATGAGCTTCGGCAGCCTGCGCCGGGAGTTCGTCGAGACCGCGCTGTCGCTGGCGCCGGCGGTGGCGTTCATGCTGCTGGCCCAGGTCGCCTTCCTGCGCCTGCCGTGGTCGGAGTTCGCCCTGGTGCTGCTGGGCCTGGCGTGCACCGTCGCGGGGTTCGTGCTGTTCATCCAGGGCGCCAAGCTGGGCCTGCTGCCGCTCGGTCAGGGCATCGGCACGGCCTTCATCGAGCGGCGCGCGCTGCGCCCGCTGCTGCTGTTCGGGCTGCTGCTCGGGGTGGTGCTGACGGTGGCCGAGCCCGACGTGCGGCTGCTCGCCTTCCAGATCGAGGCCGTGTTCGGCGACGCCGTGGATCGCACGGCGCTGATCGTGGCGGCGGCGCTCGGGTTGGGGCTGTTCGCGGTGGTGGCGTTGCTGCGCATCGCGTTCGCCTGGCCGATCCACTACGCCCTCATCCCCGGCTATCTGGCCGCCATCGCGCTCGCGCTGTTCGCGGACGAGGCCTCGGTCACCCAGGCGTTCGACCTCGGCGCCGTCACCACCGGGCCCATGACGGTGCCGTTCCTCATCGCCCTGGGGGTGGGCATCGCCTCGGTGCTGGGCGACGGTAGCCGCATGCGAGCGGGCTTCGGCCTGATGGCGGTCGGCTCGATCGGCCCCGTGCTGCTCGTGCTGACATGGGGCATCTTGCGGGGTGGGCCGTGAGCGTCGACCTGCCCGCGCTGGTGTGGGGCGCCGCGGTGGAGGTCATTGAGGCCACCGTGCCCGTCCTGGCGCTCATCGCGCTGTTCCAGTTCGCGGTGCTGCGCAAGTCCGTGCAGCAGCCGCGGGCCATCCTCGTCGGCATCGGCATGGCCATGGTGGGCTTCCTGCTGTTCGTGGTCGGCGCCAAGCTGAGCCTCATCCCGATGGGCCTGGCGATCGGCGAGGCCCTGGCGGCCGCCCCCGTCGCGGCGATGGTGGGGGTGGCGTTCGCGCTCGGGGCGGCCGTCGCCCTGGCCGAACCCGCCGTGCGCATCCTCGCGTTCGAGATCGACGAGGTCTCGTCGGGCTCGGTGCGCAAGCGGCTGGTCGCGGCCGTGGTGGCGTTGGGCGTCGGCGTGGCGGTGGTGGTGGCGGTCCTGCGGATCGTCCATGGGCTGCCGCTCGTGGCCGTGCTGGTGCCGGGGTACCTGCTGGCGATCGTCTTGACGCTGTTCGCGCCGCGTGACATGGTGCCAGCCGCGTACGACGCCGGTGCGGTGGCGACCGGACCGGTAGCGGTGAACTTCGTCCTTCCCCTCACGACGGGCATGGCGCTGGCCCTGGGGGGCGACCGCGCCGAGACGCTCGGCTTCGGGGTGGTCGGCATCATCGCGCTGGGGCCGATCGTGACCATGCTGGCGCTCAGCCTCGCGATGCGCCGGAGGGAGAGCGATGACTGAAGCGAAGCGTTTCCGACTGCTCGTGGCGATCGTCTCGCAGGGTAAGTGCGGCCCGATCGTGGAGGCCGCCAAGGCCGCTGGCGCCGAGGGGGCGACCATCGTCCGCGGCCGAGGGACCGGCCTGCACGAGAGCGCCAAGTTCCTCGGCGTCCCCATCGAGCCCGAGAAGGACCTGGTGCTCGTGCTCATCGGCGAGGACGTGGCCGAGGGCGTGCTCGAGTCGATGGTCGATGCCGGCCAGCTCGACCAGCCGGGCAGGGGCATCGTGTTCATGCTGGACGTGCCCCGGGTCGCCGGCATCGTCCACCGTGGCGAGGTGCTGCACAAGGACCATTGAGACCGCGCCGGGGGCAACACCGGCGGGTCGAGGCGGCGCCGCGGCGGTACGATTCGCGGATGCGTCGCTACGACGAGCGCCTGTGGGGGCTCGAGCACGGGGTCGCGCACCTCAACCACGGCTCCTACGGTGCAGTGCCCGTCCCGGTGCTGGAGGCGCAGGCCGTGGCGGCGCGGGAGATGGAGCGCAGCCCAGAGCGGTTCTACCGCGAACGCCTGCGACCGGCCCTGGCGGCGGCGCGGTCGGCGGTGGCCGGCTTCCTCGGGGTGGATCCCGAGGCCATCGCGCTCGTCGAGAACGCCACCGTCGGCGTGCAGATCGCCCTGGACGCGATCGGGCTCCGGCGCGGCCATGAGATCGTCGTCACCGACCACGCGTACCCGTGGGTACGGGCCGCGGCCGAACGCGCCTGCGCCCGCGTGGGCGCGCGGGTCCGCGTCGTGCCGCTGCCGACCGATTGGCTGGGCGGGCTAGACGGGTCCACCCTGGTCGACGCGATCGTCGGGGTCGTGACGCCGCGCACCGCGCTCGTGCTGGTGGACCAGATCACGTCCGGATCGGCGCTCGTCCTTCCGGTGCGGGAGGTCGTACGCGCGCTGGGCGATGCGGCGCCGGTGTTGGTCGACGGCGCGCACGCCCCTGGGCTGATCGACGCGCCGGTCGTCGACGGCGCGGCGTTCTGGGTCGGCAACCTGCACAAGTGGGCGTTCGCGCCGCGGACGGCCGCCGCGCTGGTTGTCGGACCGCGCTACCGGGCACGGGTGCGGCCGCCGGTGGCGAGTGCCGACGCTGCATCGGGGTTCCCGCGCACCTTCGACTACCTCGGGACGCAGGATCCGAGCGCGCTCCTGGCGCTTCCAGACGCGCTGGGGTTCCCGAGCGCGCATCTGGGCCTCGATTTCGCGGCGCTGCGCGCGCGCAACGTGTCGGTTCTGGCCGCCGGCCTGGACGTGCTCGCGGCGCGCCTCGGCCTCCGGGCGAGCGGCGACCATGGCGTGCCGATGCGCGTGGTAGCGCTCGGAGCCGAGGGCGACGGTGCGGTGGCGCAGGCGTGGATGCAGCGGTTGTGGGCGCAGGGCGTCGAGGTCGCAGTCGTGCCGATCGACGGCGAGCTTCACCTGCGGCTCTCGTGCCAGGCGTACGTCGAGGCCGAGGACTTCGAGCTGCTGGCGGAGGTGCTCGAGGGTGGGAGCGCCTGAGGCGCTCGTTGGCCGTGGCGTTCGAACAGCGCCAGGTACGGCTGCGCCTCCTCGGTGTGGTCCTCGACCGGGTCCAGTTGCGGGTACCAGGCGGCCACGGCTGCGGCCAACGTCGAGTGAACCGCTCACCGGCAGGCGCACCGATGAGCGGCACTCGCGTCCCTGGCGGAGAGGATGGGATTCGAACCCATGAAACGGAGTGACCCGTTTACCCGCTTTCCAGGCGAGCTCCTTCAACCACTCGGACACCTCTCCGTGCGGTGGCGGCAGGCAGTCTAGCACGCCTTGGTCGGCCACGGCACGGTCGTTCGGTGCGGGATACCTATCATGGAGCTCAGGTTTCGAACACCCCCTAGGAGGCCCCATGCTGCGCGACCGCATCGTGAACCTGACCACCCCCGCCGACGTCGAGGCGTTCCTCGCGGACCACCCCACCAGCGTCATCTTCAAGGCCGGCACCTGCCACAAGACGATGCAGGGCTTCGGCCTCCTCCAGGAGCAGCTCGAGGCGCGCGAGGACCTGATGGTCGGGCTCATCCGGGTGGTCGAGGCGCGGGCCGCCTCGAACCTGGTGGCGGCGCACACCGGCATCGTCCACCACTCGCCGCAGGTGATCCTCTTCCGCGACGGCGACGCGGTGTTCGACGCCGACAACTGGGCGATCACGCCCGACGCGCTGGGCGCCGGCTTCCAGCAGCTCCCTGGCGGCGAGGCGGTCGTGGCCGCGACCGCCGGTGCCGGCAGCAACCTGCAGCCCTACCTCGACGTCCTCGACCAGTTCCTGGCCGGCGTGACCTCCGAGCGGCAGTTCGAGTACGTCTACACGACGATGTTCCGCGACGACGCCTCGCTGCGCTCGCGCGAGGAGGTCGAGGTGCTGGGCTCGATCTTCGGCGACGTCGACCGCCACCTGACGATGCACCTGATGATGGCCGGCCAGGGCCCCGACGAGGCCCTGCGCGCCAGGGCCGAGGCCGCGTACACGCGCCTGCGGCAGCTGGCCGCCGCAGGCGTCCCCGCCTGAGGCGGCCCCCCGCCGCGGTCAGCGGTCGTCCCGGTCGACCCGCAGGAACTGCTCGAAGGGGTCGTCCGCCTTGGGCCGCTCGGGGTGCACCGCGCGGGCGCCGCGCACCTCGTCGTTGCTCATGCGCGGCGCCCGCGCCGTCTCCTCCCGGCCGGGCCGGGGCGGCCGACGAGGCGGTGCCAACAGCGTCCACACCAGCAGGGCCAGCAGCAGCAGCAGGCCGAAGCCGATCAGCGTGAGGGCCACCAGCGGCGACATCGCCGCATCGTACCCGGCGGCTTCAGTCCAGCGGACGTCGCGCGGCGTCGACGATCGCGTCCGGGTCCGCGTTGCCGCCGCTGACCAGCAGCACGGTGGGCCCCGGGCGCAGGCGGAGGGGCCCTTCGCCGCGTCCCAGCGCACGGTAGGCGGCCAGCGCCAGGGCCCCGGTCGGCTCCACGGTGAGGTGCGCCTCGCGCAGGTACCAGGCGGTGGCATCGAGGATCGCCTCGTCGTCGACGGCGATGAACGCGTCGACCGTGCGACGGATGACCTCGAAGGTGTGCTCGCCCAGGGACTGCGTGCGCACGCCGTCCGCGATGGTCCGGACGACGGCCTCGGCCGGCCAGGTCACGATCTCGCCACGGGCGAACGACTCGCCGGCGTCGGCGGCCCAGGCCGGCTCCACGCCGACGATCTGCGCCGTGCAGCCGTGGCCGCGCAGGGCGGCCGCGATGCCGGCGATCAGCCCGCCGCCGCCCACGCACACCAGGACGTTGGCCACGTCGGGGAGGTCGCGAAGGATCTCCAGACCCACGGTCGCCTGCCCCTCGATGATCCACGGGTGGTCGTAGGGCGGCACGATGGTGGCGCCCAACTCGGCGGCGAGGCGCGCGGCGGCCCCCTCGCGCGAGGCCTTGTCGTTGTCGCAGCGCTCCACCCGCGCGCCCCAGGCCAGCGTCCGCGCCACCTTGACACCGGGGGCGCCGTGGGGGATGACGATGGCGGCGGGGACGCCGAAGTCGGCCGCCGCGCAGGCCACCCCCTGGGCGTGGTTGCCGCTCGAGTGCGTGACGACGCCGCGCTGCCGCACCTCGAGATCGAGGCGGCCGAGGAAGTTGCTGGCGCCGCGCAGCTTGAACGAGCCGGTGCGCTGCAGGTTCTCGGCCTTCGCGAACACCGGCGCGCCGACGGCGAGCGGCAACCGCACCAGGGGCGTCCGGAACACGTGGCCGGCGACGCGGGCGGCGGCGGCGTCGAGCTCGGCGGGGGTCGGGAGCGGCATGGCCCGGTCTACCATGTCCCGCTGCCGTCTTACGGCCCGGCGAAGGTGTGCCGTGGCCCGAACGCCGCTTGCGTGCGTGGTACAACAGCCGCGAGCCGTGGCCCGGCGCCCCGCCGGGCCTCGCCACCCCATGCGCGATCCCCGTGGACCCCCGCCGCCCGCGTCGGGACCCCGGCGCGAGGAATCCATGGACGACGCCCGCAGCCTGCCGAACAGCGCCAGCCTCGCCTACGTCGAGGAGCTCTACCTCGCCTTCGTGCGTGACCCCGAGTCCGTTCCGGAGGCGTGGCGCGGCTACTTCGCCGGCCTCGACCGGCAGCCCGAGGCGGATCGCATCGCGTTGGCGCCCTCCTTCGCACGCGGAACGCTGTTCGACCCGCCGGGGCGGCGGCCGCTGGCCGATCCGGCCGCCGCCGCGCCCACCGCGCGGCCGGCCGACGGCGTGGCGCCCGGCGGCACCTCCGACGCCGAGCTGCACCAGCGGCTGGGCCGGCTGATCCGCAACTTCCGCGTGCGCGGCCACCGCGTCGCCGACCTCAACCCGCTCGGCGGCGAGCGACCGCACGTGCCCGAGATCGCGTCGGCGTTCTACGGACTCACCGAGGCCGACATGAACCGTCCCGTGTTGCCGTCCACCTTCCCGGGGGCGGCGACGGTCGGCGAGGTCATCGACGGGTTGCGCGCCACCTACACGCGCTCGATCGGCGTGCAGTACATGCACATCGACGACCTGAGCGTGCGCCGGTGGCTCCAGGCGCGCATGGAGACGACCCGCAACCGGCTGGAGTTGAGCCGCGCGACGCAGCTGCGCATCCTTGTCAAGCTCACGGACGCGGTGATCTTCGAGGAGTTCGTGCAGAAGAAGTTCGTCGGGGCCAAGAGCTTCTCGTTGGAGGGCAGCGAGAGCCTGGTGCCGCTGCTGGACCTGGCGCTGGAGAAGGCGGCCTCGCAGGGCGTGCGGGAGGTGGTCCTGGGCATGGCCCACCGCGGCCGCCTGAACGTGCTCGCCAACATCATGGGCAAGGACCCGCGCACGATCTTCCGCGAGTTCGAGGACAAGGACCCGGAGCTCCACCGCGGGCGTGGCGACGTGAAGTACCACCTCGGGTACTCGAGCGACTGGGAGACGCAGGCGGGGCAGAGGGTCCACCTGTCGTTGGCGTTCAACCCGTCGCACCTGGAGTTCGTCGACGCCGTCGTCATGGGTCGCGTGCGCGCCAAGCAGGACCGTTTCGGCGACGAGGAACGCAGCCGGGGAATGGGCATCCTGATCCACGGCGACGCCGCCTTCATCGGCGAGGGCATCGTGCAGGAGACGCTCAACATGTCGCGGCTCGAGGGCTACCGCATCGGCGGCGTCCTCCACCTGATCATCAACAACCAGGTGGGCTTCACCACCGGCCCCGAGCAGGGGCGCTCGACGACCTATGCCAGCGACATCGCCAAGATGCTGCAGAGCCCCATCTTCCACGTCAACGGCGAGGATCCCGAGGCGGTCGCGCAGGTGATGGAGGTGGCGATGGACTTCCGCCGCACCTTCCAGCGCGACGTCGTCATCGACATGTACGCCTACCGCCGCTTCGGGCACAACGAGGGCGACGAGCCGGCGTTCACCCAGCCGCTGATGTACACCGAGATCCGCCGCCGGCCCAACGTCCGCGAGGCGTACCTGGAGCGGCTGCTGGCGCTCGGCGGGGTCACGCGCGAGGAGGCCGACCGCATCGCCGCCGCGCGTCGCGAGCAGCTCGAGCAGGAGCTCTCGGTCGCCCGCACCGACGACTTCAGGCCCGTCTACAGCGCCTTCGAGGGGCTGTGGCGCAGCTACGTCGGCGGCGCCGACGACGCCGCCCCCGACGTCGTCACCGGCCTCGAGCGCGGCGAGGCCGTGCGCCTGCTGCAGGCGCTGTCCGCCGTCCCCACGGGCTTCACCCCGAACCCCAAGCTCACGCGCTTCCTCCGGGGGCGCGTGGAGATGGGGGCCGGCGAGCGGCCGCTCGACTGGGGAGCCGGCGAGGCGCTGGCGTTCGGCTCCCTGATCGCCGCCGGCGTGCGCGTGCGGCTCACGGGCCAGGACAGCGAACGCGGCACCTTCAGCCATCGGCACGCCGTGCTGCACGACGTCCTGACCGGCGCCCGACACAAGGTGTTCGACGGACTGGCCGTTCGTGGCGGCGTCTTCGACATCCACAACAGCCCGCTCTCGGAGAACGGCGTGCTCGGCTTCGAGTACGGCTACTCGCTGGACTGGCCCGACGGCCTCGTCCTGTGGGAGGCGCAGTTCGGCGACTTCGTCAACACCGCGCAGGTGGTCGTCGACCAGTTCATCGCCTCGGGCGAGGACAAGTGGCAGCGGCTGAGCGGCCTGGTGCTGCTGCTGCCACACGGCTTCGAGGGCGCCGGCCCCGAGCACTCCAGCGCCCGACTCGAGCGCTTCCTGACGCTCTGCGCCGAGGACAACATGCAGGTCGCCTACCCCAGCACCCCGGCCCAGGTGTTCCACCTGTTGCGCCGCCAGGTGCTGCGGCCCTGGCGCAAGCCGCTGGTCGTCATGACGCCCAAGAGCCTCCTGCGCCACCCGCAGGCGGTGTCGCCCCTCGACGACTTCGCCGAGGGCTCCGCGTTCCGGCACGTCATCCCGGACGACGCCGTCGACCCGGCCGGCGTCCGCCGCGTGCTCATGTGCACGGGCAAGGTGGTCTACGACCTGTTGGCCGCCCGCGCCGACGAGGGGCGCGACGACGTCGCCATCGTGCGGCTCGAGCAGCTCTACCCGTTGCGGCAGGGCGAGGTCGCCGCCGCCCTGGCGCCCTACGCGGCCGACGTGCCGGTGACCTGGGTCCAGGAGGAGCCCGAGAACATGGGCGCCTGGCGCTACCTGCGCGTCACGTGGGGCGAGCGCGTCGCGGGCCGGCCGCTCGACGGCGTGACGCGTCCAGCGTCGGCCAGCCCCGCCACCGGCTCGGCCAGCAGCCACCGCGTCGAGCAGGCCGAGCTGCTGCGGATGGCGCTCGGCGAGCCGCCGGTCGCCAGCCCGGATCGACCCCTGGCGGAGCGTGGCGCGTGAGCCGCGCCGACCATCGGACCGAGACCCCTGCCGGCGCGCGGCGCCGACCTCGAGGAGCGTGACCATGCCCGTGGACGTGAACGTGCCCAGCGTCGGTGAGTCGATCACCGAGGTGTTCGTCGGCGCCTGGCTCAAGCAGCCGGGCGACGCCGTGAAGCGCGACGACCCGCTCGTCGAGCTCGAGACCGACAAGGCGACCGTCGAGGTGCCTTCGCCGGTGGACGGCGTGCTGGCCGAGCAGGTGTTCGCGGTCGGCGCCACGGCGCTGGTGGGCGACGTGATCGCGCGGGTCGAGGCAGCAGGTGGCGCGGCGGTCGCGCCTGCCGCGTCGGCGCCGGTCGCGGTCGCCCCGGCGGCGGCGAAGGCTTCGCCCGCACCCGCGTCCGACGCCAAGGTCATGCCGGCCGCCCGGCGGGCCCTCGACGAGGCCGGCCTCGAGGCCGGCGACGCGACGCCGACCGGGCCCGGGGGCCGCGTGCTCAAGGAGGACGTGGCTCGCGCCGCCGCCGCGAAGGCCGCAGCGGCCGTGACCCCCGTGCCGGCCGCCGCCCCTGCGCGGGCCGCCGCCGCGCCCGCGGCGGGCGACCGTGAGGAAGAGGTCGTGCCGATGTCGCCGCTGCGCCGCAGGGTGGCCGAGCGCCTGGTGGAGGCCCAGCGCGCGGCGGCGCTGCTGACGACCTTCAACGAGGTCGACATGAGCGCCGTGATGGCGCTGCGTTCGGAGCACAAGGACGCCTTCGAGAAGCGCCACAGCGTGCGCCTCGGGTTCATGAGCTTCTTCGTCAGGGCGACGATCGAGGCGCTGCGCGAGTTCCCGCAGCTGAACGCCGAGATTCGCGAGCAGTCGATCGTCTACAAGAACTACTACGACATCGGCGTCGCCGTCTCGACCCCCAAGGGCCTGATGGTGCCGGTGCTGCGCGACGCGCAGCGGCTCTCGTTCGCGCAGATCGAGGCCGCCATCGGCGACTTCGGCAAGCGTGCGCTCTCCAACAAGATCGCGCCCGAGGAGCTGCAGGGTGGCACCTTCACCATCACCAACGGCGGCGTGTTCGGCTCGCTGATGTCGACCCCGATCGTCAACCCACCGCAGAGCGGCGTGCTCGGCATGCACGCGATCCAGCCGCGGCCGATCGCCGTCAAGGGCGAGGTCGTCATCCGCCCGATGATGTACCTCGCGCTGACCTACGACCACCGCATCGTCGACGGCCGCGAGGCCGTGACCTTCCTGCGGCGGATCAAGGAGGGCGTCGAGCAGCCGGCGCGGATGCTGCTGGAGGTCTGACGAGGGGACGCGTCAGCGGCCTCGGCGGCCGGGCGCCCGGTCTGCGGTAGGTGGCGCCGGGACGATCTCCCGTTCGAGCACTAAGGTTCCGGTCGCGTCGAGGACCCTGACGGCGACCCGCAAGCCCAGTCGGTCGAGCAGCCCCACGAGGCCGTCGACGGTCCACCGTTCTGCCTCGCCGCCCGCGATGGCCTGCGCCTCGTCCTTGTGCAGCTCGACGCGGTTCGCCAGGATCGCGGCTGCATCGGGTCCGTCGATGGCGCCCTGGAGCGCTCCGAGAAGCGTGGACTTGATGGCGAGTACCGCCGGATCCGGCAGGTCGAGATCGGCGAAGACGTTGCCCGTACTCCGGGTGAGGGTCTCCTCCGCAATGTCGGTCATCATCGTCCTCCGATGCGCTTGAGCCGCGAACGGATCACGGCGATGTCCTCGGCGGGGGTGGAGATGCCGTGGTGCGAGCGCTTCTGGAACACGTGTGACACGAACAGCGCGTCCGCGATGTGGGAGGCCACAACGAGTCGGTACGTGTTCCGGTCGATGTCGGTCGACACCTCAAGAACGCCACGAATCCCCCTCAGCGTCTTGCTGGACGGGGGAGAGCGACCCTGCTGGAGAACGAAGAGCGCGTGGCCGAAGCGGCGGCGAACGGCGACGGGCAACGCTCGCAGGTCGTCCAGTGTGGACCCGACCCGGACGACCGGCTTCGGCGGTCGCATGCATGCCGTTCTGCGGCTCCGCCGAAGACGAGGCCGCGGGATTTCGACGGTGGCGCTGATGCCCCGACGCATTCGCTCCTGCTGCTACTGCTCCGCCCCCTCGAACAGGTGCAGCCAGTCGCCGTAGCCCTCGGCCTCCATGTCGGCCAGCGGCACGAAGCGCAGCGCCACGCCGTTGATGCACCAGCGTTGGCCGGTGGGGTCGGGGCCGTCGTCGAACACG
>Ga0114946_10001386_pt1 | contig 16722 bp, 12 predicted proteins | sample WalLakDeSediment_FD_88676 | JGI IMG/M metagenome (GOLD analysis project Ga0114946, IMG submission 88676) | Lake sediment microbial communities from Walker lake, Nevada to study Microbial Dark Matter (Phase II) - Walker Lake 11/02/13 Deep Sediment | ecosystem: Environmental > Aquatic >... | reverse complement strand
CGAACACAACGGACGACCGGTGTTGATACTCGTCGGCGTCGACGAATTCGGCAAGGACCTGCACGAGGGCTTCATCGCCGAGCGTTCCATGCCCTGCCCGCCGTATTGCGGTGGTTTCAGTCCCCTCAATGCGTAACTCTGACGTAGTGTGATAATTGTTTGTAAGTCAGAAACTATTGGAGTAAAAAATGTTCGAGAAATTTTTTCGTGAAGAGAAGAAACAGATAAAACCTGAAGACCAGAAGCTTGAGCAAGAAATGCTTGTGGACAAACCCGTAGCTCCCGTCATGCCTCGAAGCATCGAGCGCAATCGTCCGGTGTTCACAGGCATGGAAGACCACACGATCAGCTTGAAGGAAGCGGGTGAATTAACCAGGAACTTCCGCAAGCATGCCGGTACTGGTGCTGTGAAAGGCAAATATTTCAGTCGAGCGGCGGTCGAGCAAATTCTCGCTCAGGAAGATGCTGCGGGTATCCGATACTACTACGGTGAAGGAAATGACGGTAAAGCACAGATGGTGATAGTCGGCGTCGATACATTCGGTAGGGATATTCACGACGGTTTCATCTATGGAAATCCGCTGCCCGCACCGCGATTCACACAGGAGGCCAATCCACTGAACTCCTGAAACCATGCTCATCGCGCAGAGTGGAAACGCTGTTTGCAGCCGCAGACAGCGTTTCCCGTACTCGTCTGTTAGCATACTCGTCCGCACACGCCGTTGTATGGACAGGTGAATTATTGTAGTTTGAACATGACGTTGTACTTGAATACACACCATCCGCGATTTCGGTGTGCATAAGAGACAGTAGTCACAGCGATCCACAAGCAAGAGATGTTTTTCCGTGGAATTGATCCGGCAAATCTTTCAATATTCCACAGCATTTTCCACCATTTTGCCATTTATTGCGGGCATCTGGCTGTGGAAACGATTGGACATCGGATTGAGAATTTTGACATGGTCATTGTTCGTCATACTCTTGTTCGATCTGGCGGCGATGTTCTTGGCGCTCATGTCCAAGTCCAACGCATTCGTTCTCAATATATACGCTCCAATAGAGCTGTTTCTATTTTTTCTTGTATTCTATCTGTGGTCGGAAAGCGTCAATGTCAAACGATCACTTCTGGCGACTGTCATACTGTTCTTCATTTTCTGGTTGTTGTTCTGGAGAGTTCTTGACATCAAGGAGGGCATGTACGATCTGGTGTTGACCGTCGAAAGTGTTCTGTTTGTATTTTTCTCCGTCATCGCCCTTTTTTCCGCATTGAACAATGATAAACTCCCTGTAGTGAAAAATCCGATTTTTTGGGTATCTTCAGCATTACTGATTTACTTTGCCGGCAACTTGTTCGTGTTCGCTTTGATCAAAGAACTTTCCAAGGAAATACCCGAACAAGGCAAATACATCTGGATCATTCACTCGCTATTGAACTTGACAAAGAACCTGTTCTTTCTAGGAGGGTTCCTCACATGCCGGAAACACTCACCGTTCTCATCAGCGGTACGGTCGTCCTCCTGACCCTTGCACTGGGCATCATCGCTGTCGTCATATTTCAGCAAAGGAAAGTATTCCTTATCCAGCAAGAAAATCTGGACAAGCTCGCCGAAAGCGAGAAGCGGTACAGACGGCTGGTCAAGCTTTCACCATTCCCTCTTGTTGTCTCTGTCAACGGTCGTATGCAGTTCGTCAACGACGCCGCAGTGAAATTGTTCGGTGCCGTGAGCGAAGAGGAGTTGATGCAGCGCTCCCTGCACGATTATGTGCAAAGCGACCATGAGCGACCGGAACTGAATCGCCTACCGCATCTGCTCGATCAGGATATGGAGCTATCCAATTACAAAGCCCAACTCGAGCGAGTGGACGGGCAGATCATCGACATAGAACTCACGTCAGCTCCGATCAGTTTCGACGAAAGGGATGCGCGTCATATAGTCATTCGCGACGTCACACAACAGGAGAGGCAGAAAGCGGAATTGATAGCCGCGAAGGAAAAAGCTGAGCAATCCGACAAGCTCAAGGATGCATTCATCGCGAACATCTCTCACGAGATACGAACCCCCTTGCATATCATTATCGGCTACAGCAATCTTATCACGAACGAACTGGTAGGGAAACTGTATCCCGAGATGGATACGTACTTCCAAGCGATTCGACGCGGAAGCCAGAGACTCATGCGCACAGTCGAACACATTTTGAACATATCGAGCATACAGGTCGGGACATTCCAAGTGCGACCGGAGGAAGTTCGAATATCCGATCGCGTCGAAGAACTCGTCCAGGAGTTGCGCTCGCTTGCGCAGCGCAAGAGTATTGCCCTGAACTTCGCATCGGAATGTCCGAGCGCATTGTTGTACGCCGATCGTTACTGCATCGATCAAGCAGTGTCGAATGTCATCGATAACGCAATCAAATTCACGAAACGCGGCGAAGTGAACGTGCGCCTGTTCCAAATCGACAGACGAGTGTGCATCGAAATAGCGGACACCGGCATCGGCATTTCACCGGAGTATTTACCGAAAGTGTTCAGTGTTTTTTCTCAGGAAGCGACCGGGTACACACGTCCGTTCGACGGTCTCGGATTGGGACTTTCGCTGACGAAGCGTTACGTGGAATTGAACAGAGGATCGATAACGGTGAAAAGTCGAAAAGGAAAGGGATCAACCTTCACACTGCAATTTCTCGCCGACTCGATAGAGGAACAGGAACAGCGTGGCTCACATGTCGAATACATGCCTGTGGAGGTACTACACCGACCCGAGAGCGATGTTGCAGGTAGGAAAACCATCCTGTTCGTCGAAGATGACGAGGAGACGCAGGAATTCATGGCTACGCAACTATCACGCGAATACAATCTTCGCATCGCCGCTACGGCACACAGTGCGTGGACGATTCTCGAATCAGATACGATTCATCTTGTCTTGATGGATCTCTCTCTTCAAGGCGACGAAGATGGCATCTCCCTCACCAAACGCATTCGCCAAGATCAACGATTCGCTGGTATTCCCATTATCGCTGTCACAGCGCATGCCTTCCCCAAAGATAGGATTCAAAGCCTTGAAGCCGGGTGCAACGCGTACTTTCCCAAACCATTCCGTATTGAGGAATTGAAAGCAGCGATGCAATCCATTCTTACCTCCGGTTCACGATCGGAGTCATAATCGCGTTGCGACAACCACGGCCGCTTTGGCGAGCGCAACTGTAGTAGATCGTGCATCGAGCGCTTCCGCCAGAATAACATATACACCGATACGAGCGCGTCGTCCTGCATCGTCGCAACCATCCCAAATCGTGCTCCCTTCTTGACCAGCGATGACAACGTTTTCGATGCTACGTATGCAGCGACCTTCGATGTCGTATATTCTCAGCCGTAACAGAGAAACCGACGATGGCAGCGACCACGAAATTACGCAATGGTCCTCGTGCCCATCGCCATCAGGAGAAAAAGGGTTGGGTGAGACGCGCAATGCAGCACCACCGCCCGCTCTGGACGCGTACGCAGCGTTTCGTTGCCCAGGAGTGCCACCGGATACCGACGGACAGGTGGTCCAAGCATCGGCGCCGAGATGGCGCAGATCGGGATTGATCAGCTCAAGCGTTCGCCCTGCGGTTTCGGTAAGCAACGGATGATGCCAACTCGCTTCATAGCGAACACTATCCACTGTATTGCCGAAGACATCGATCAGCAGCACTTCATCACCACTGTTGACCAAGCCCAGCGAATTTCGCCCGATCACGGCAATCACCACTTCATGCAGCGAGGCGAGTTCAGGAAAATCGTGAAACACCGATGAATCCGAAGCAACGAGCAGATATCCTCCACTTGCTACCGAAGGCAGATCATCACTGATACGGTGTAGCGTGCGGTTGCCGCTCGACGTAGCTGCCCGTGCGAACGCGCAACCAGCAACACTGACATCCTCGCTGCTGATATTGAGAAATTCCACCCATTCCGCACTGCCGCTTCTCGGTGCGAACATAATCTCGTTGACGATCAGACTAGCAGAAGGAAGAGCCTGCCGTACTGCAAGAAACAACGAATCATTGTCATGCTTCTCGTCGCCAATCGCACGGACAATGGCGAGAAGCAACAGCCTTCCACGCACTGGCCATTCGACGTCGAAGAGTACTTGAAGCGAATCTCCCGGCCCGGGTGCTTGTATCGATTGCCGGAGCATCATGTCAGTTCCGTCGATTACACCATCGTCATTGCTGTCCCAATGCAGGTACACCACAGCCTCATCGGGCGTTTTCAATCCCACATTAGCGATGACGACGGCCACCGATGAATCGAGATACGTTATCGAACTCAGTCGCAGGTCCATATCCGGTGGCGTCCTGCTGTTCCTGAATCCCGGTGTCGCCCCAAGCGGATCGAGCGAACTTGCAGAATTTTCACGAATGAACGGATAATTCGGATGCGCCCGCTCAAGACTGTACCCTTTCGCGACTCCCCAATTCCCACCGTAGCGGACGGAATCTACGACGCACTGCATATCGTCCATTATCACAACGTCATCGCCGCCGTTGTTGAGTATCGGAAAATTGGGAACGTGAACGATTCGGATATTGCTTGTTTCCCATCGGGCTGCCAATTCGGCGCTCGAAGCGAGTACAAGAAAGCTGTCCGCTTCAAGAATGATCTGTTCGGTGGAAATGAGCACTGGTTTACCGATTGCGTCATGTATAGTCCACCCGCGGAGCTGCACTGGCTCCACACCTCTATTCCAAAGTTCCACCCATTCGGCTTCGCCGCTTTCCGGAACAAACATGATCTCGTTGATGATGACACGCTGTCCCACAAGGTGTAGAGGTGAACACAGCAGCAGATAAATGGTAAGCAGAGGAATAATTCGAGTATTCATTACGTCTCCCTAAAATATTGTTCAAACGAATGTACTATCTGCTTCGATATCATGCAGTGCAAAAAATCATGCAGTGGTATAACATGACGCACACGAATCAGTCGCATCGACAGGATGGATGTTGTGCAGAAGCGTTCCGAATCACCGGCTGTTCATCCCGGATGTGCATTCCATGTACTGGAATAACGTTTTCGATGCTGGGTTCGTGGAAGGTCGCCGTTGTAACGCAGCAAGGCATTCTCAGCGCATATACTCGATGATGAGAGTTCGGGCGGCATCAGCCGCGAGAACGAATCGGCTGCTCTGAACAGCCGTAAAAGCAATAGGCGCTGCCGCGGCCCGGGATATTCAGTAACAACAAGTGGACTACTTCGCCGGTATGTCCGCCGAGCAATAGATCGATACACAGCACGCATGCCACGGCATTGCGCGACACATGTATTCGTCGGCCATCACTCTATAAACTTCATCGCGTCTTCGCGTCGATTCCTTCGTCACGCACCGAAAGCAAGCGCATATTGGAAGAATGGAATGATTTCCTGTAACTGCATGCCACTGCCTGGATCGACCAATTTTTCTGACGCACCGCGGTCTGTTGGTGTCCTTGCTTCTCTCGAAAAAACCCTGTACTTTAAGATGACCATTTGGATGAATATGATGATGAAATATCTGACGACCACACTTTTCATTGCCTGCTTACTTCTGGCTACGGCAATCGGTGGGGCCTTTCTCGAGTACTTCAACGGTAGAAGCGACGGCGACAACGTGGTTCTGGAATGGAAAACTCGAAGCGAAAGCAACTTGCTCCGCTACGAAGTACAGCGGAAAGCCGGTCACAGCGGTGAGTTCATCACCTTGGCCACTGTACAACCCAAGGGGTCCAACTCGATGTACAGTTATATTGACCGCGCTGCATACAAGAACGCAGCGAGTTTGTACATCTATCGATTGAAAATCGTCGACCAAGGCTCGAGCCCGGTTTCATACAGCAACGAGATATCCATAACACACAGTGTCAACAGCGTCAAGCGCACATGGGGCAGCATCAAAGCCATGTTCAGATGATGCGCTCATCCTCATGAGCACAATCGTCAAGGGCAGGCCAGGTATGAGCAGGCCCTTTTTCCGTTATGCCGCGCATCGGTCTCCAACAGGAGAATCGATCAGTCGTACTACTGCATTCGCCTGTATCATAATCGTCGCGATGACGTTCTGTTCCGGGCCTGAAACCTACGCGCCCATCGGGTCGGACAAGGCTGCTGTGCGCGTGTGTTTGTCCGACCGCACAGACGAACTCGTACTCGGACTCGCCGAGGGAGCCGTACTACGAACAGTTGACCACCGGTACAGCTTGACGGGTCACGAAGAACTTCGATGCTCACTTCAGGTAGATGGAACGGTGCTGATTTCCGTCGACGGAACGCCCGCGAGGGTGATGCATGGGACGTTTCAGTGTTTCTATCCCCGAGGGATAGGTGCATTCACTTTCGGAGAGCGGAGCTACGGCGACACTCTGCACATATCGACGGATGGAGAGCAACTGTTCCTCATCAACACACTTCCGCTGGAAACATACCTCCGCGGTGTAATCCCGAACGAAATCGGACGCAACAGAGGCATCGATGATTTGGAAGCCGTAAAGGCCCAAGCCGTTCTATCACGTACGTATGCAATACGTAAACTGGTGCTGCCGCTTAGCAGGTTGTTCGATGTTCATGCCGACACACGGGATCAGGTGTTCAGTGGCATTGGTGAACAAGACGAGATTGCGAATCGCGCAGTTCACGAGAGCCGCGGAATCGTCCTGAGCTTTAGAGGTCGTGAAGCGGAATGCTACTATCACTCTACCTGTGGCGGACACACCGAGGCCTCCTCCCTCGTCTGGAGGCGATCGCAATCAACACCGTGGCTCGCAGGTGCCGACGATGTGCTGCATACGCACGATGCTTGTCGGATATCCCCTTCGTATCGTTGGACGGAAACGTACACGCGTACACAGCTCGAATCTTTGCTGCGCGACTTTCTCCCTTCGCTGAGCGACACATTGGACAACATGAACATCCCGGAGCACGAGCGCCACTTGTTGGACATGAACATCCTCAAGCGATCACCCTCCGGTCGGGTGTCAACGCTACGGATCGTCATGGGTACCGCAACTCGACATCATTCATTCCATGTGTATGGCGACAACATCCGCAGGGTACTGCGACGTCCGGACTCGACTCCGCTTCGCAGCACGTTGTTCGATATCGATATCGCGCGAGACGCGTTGAAATGGATAACAGCGGTGCAAATCAACGGAGGCGGCAGTGGTCATGGGGTGGGGATGTGTCAGTGGGGGGCTCTTGCGCGATCGCGTGCCGGTCAATCGATGCAGGAGATTCTAACGAAGTATTTTCCAGGCACAAGCCTTCGAACACTTTATTGAAGCAAGAGGCAAGGAGCACTCGATGATAGACAAGTCTGAGCATGTGCAAGCGACGAGTTCAGAGTACCTGACTCGCACCCGACTGAAAAAAGCGTAAATTGCAGGTTTTTTATAATTTTCTTATCTTATTTGATTGGAAAGATACTCTTCTACCATCCTTCCGGAGTTTGTATGGCGAAACCACTGAGCATTCTCTTCGTGTCAAGCGAAGTAGTACCTTTCGCGAAAACCGGTGGCCTTGCCGACGTTTCCGCCGCCTTGCCACAGGTGATCAGAGAGCTCGGTCATGATATTCGCATCATGATGCCTAAATTCGCCGCCGTCAGTGATAGAAAATTCAAGATTCACGATATCAAACGGCTCACCGACATCCCGGTGGTATTGGGTGACAAAACCCTTCACGGAAGCGTGAAGTCATCCTTTCTCACCTCCATCAAAACCAAAGTACAGGTGTACTTTTTCAGCAACGACACATTGTACTGCCGACCGGATCTCTACGTCGACCCCAAGACCAAGGAGGCGTGGCCCGACAACGACGACCGTTTCATGTTTTTTTGCAAGGGAGTGCTGCAAACCTTGATTCTGCTGGGATGGAAGCCGGACATCATCCATCTCAACGATTGGCAAACAGGTCTCATAGCGGCACTTCTTAAAACGGAATACGCCGATGAACCACTGTTCAAGTCGACAAAAGTGGTGTTCACCGTTCACAACGCCGCGTATCAAGGCATATTCCCCAAAGAATCCTTCGAGAAAACAGGTCTGCAAGCGAAATATTTCAAACCTGAAGGCATCGAATTCCACGGTCAGATCAACCTGCTCAAAGCTGGTCTGATGTTCGCCGATGTCATCACGACGGTGAGCCCGACATACGCGAAGGAAATACGAAGTTCGGAGGAGTTCGGGCACGGACTCGAGAACGTCTTCAAGAAAAAAGCTCGTCGGACAGTGGGCATTCTTAACGGGATGGATCCATGCATTTGGAATCCTAAAACCGACATACACATCTCTTATCCCTACTCGGTTGACAATCTGGACGGGAAAAAGGCAAACAAAGGAGCATTGTGCAAACGCTTCGCTTTGCCGTATGATCCACGTGTACCGCTTGTCGGCATAGTTTCCCGCTTGGCTGATCAAAAGGGATTCGATCTCATCAACGAGATACTACCCGAGTTGATGAAGCACTCGATGCAACTTGTCGTTTTGGGATCGGGTGAGAAGCGGTACGAGGATCTGTTCACCAAAGCAGCAAAGAAATACAAGAAGAAAATCGGGGTTCACATCGGTTTCGATGAGGAACTAGCGCACCTCGTCGAGGCAGGCAGTGATATGTTCCTCATGCCTTCGAAATACGAACCCTGCGGCCTTAATCAATTGTACAGTCTTCGCTACGGAACCTTGCCCATAGTACGTGCTACCGGCGGGCTTGCCGATACCGTCGAGGATCTCGATGCGAAACCCAAAGCAGGAACGGGATTCGTGTTTTCAGCATACGATGCCAAGGAATTGCTCGAGACACTGTTGAGAGCGTTCGAGGCCTTCGGCAACGAGACACTCTGGCGAGCCGCGATGAAACGAGCCATGGAAAAGGATTTCTCCTGGGATGCATCGGCGCGAAAGTACATTGAATTGTATAAGAGCATGATGAAGAGCAAATAACACCGGTATTGTCCCCACTCTTGGATATCGCCGGATGCATACCGCATATGTACGGAATTCTCCCTTGCTGCGAACGAGCAAGAAGACGTATCTTACTTTCTTATGACCGTCACGGGATAACCCCGTTACGGAGAATGCTTCACTTCGAGACATTACCAGGTTTGCGATTATACATCCTTCCCCTTCTCCTCCCGCTGCTGATACTTTCAGCATGCCAGGACGACCCCGATCCGGCGGGAATTGACATCATCCCGCAAGGCGACTTGATACATGCGTTACGCTTCGATTCGCTACACGATTCCTCCGATGTTCGCAGTGACGTCTATTCGCATTCGGTGATTCCACATGCCTCGCCCACTCTTGGTATCGGGAGCGCCGAAGGATTCGAGGCATCCACGCTCATTCGCTGGGTGTATGTTCCCAACAATCTGGCAGGCGGCGGCCGCATACTCTCCGCCTTCATCCGGCTACACACGCAATCGTACGGCATCGGGGATCGTGCGCAAGCGCTGACGATTGACGCCAGAGAGATCAACGGTTTCTGGAGTTCGTTCACCTTCACGGCCGACAGTTTGCGTACACTCGACGTGTCTGCCATTCCGAGCGGGAGCGGGAGCGCAACACTTGGTGACGTCGATTCGATGGATATCGCGCTCGATACTGCACTTGTTCGAAAATGGCTTGATCTCGTGGGGCAGGGGCGAAACTCGGAAATTCGCGGGGTGCTTCTGCAAGCGCGTTCGGAAGGCTTGTTGCGCGCGTTCAACTCGGCCGAGAGCGCCGAGCCACCGACTCTGTTTGTCGTAGTCGAAGAGCAAGGCAGTGTAGATACGCTACGCGGTGAAAATCTCGAGGATACCTGGGTCGTGACCGGTTCTACGTTGACGGTAGCGGAACGCTTATCGATACATCCAGCACTCGCGCAGCGGGCGCGGTTGTTTTTCGATGTAAGCAGCATTCCTCCCGCGTGCATCATCAATTACGCGTCATTGCAGTTGCACATTGACAGAACGCTCAGCACCAAGAATTTCAGAGGAGTCGATTCGCTGATCGTTTTCGAAAATCTCGACAGCCTCGAAAACTCCTTATATCCAACCGGTATCATCACACGAGTCGACTCCAACGATCCGAGCGTGCTGATCGCGGAAGGTCTTGTGCTAACTCGGGCGGTACAGCAGTGGGTAAACATGCAAGGCAACAGCGGGCTGGTGCTGACGGCGATGCTGGAGAATAGCGATCTCGATCGTCTCGTCATCTACGGAGCCGACGCCCCTGTCGCACTTCGTCCAAGGCTTGTCGTTACGTACACGTCGAAACCCTGAGGTTCTATGCGACGAGTTCTCTTTGTTTTTCTCATCAGCACATTGGCAGCAAGCGCTCAAAACGGTGGTACGATAGAGTCGCGGTACGGCATCGGCGAGTTGAATCTGCTCGCCACCTCACGCGAGCGCGGTATGGGAACTGTATCAGTACCGTTACTTTCTGATTACGACATCAGTCAATCCAATCCTGCTGCATGGACGGCGGTCGACGGTCTGCGCTTGGAAACCGGACTTTCCTTCGAGCAGGTGTACATGTCCAAATCTTCGTCCGCCGTTTCAAGTGGCGCGATAAAGGGATTTCAATTTCTCGTGCCTTTGCAGGAAGCGTCTCGTTTCCGTCTCGTCACGGGCATCCTTCCCGTCAGTCGATCCACGTATACCGCCGAGGGTCGCGCAAATCTCGACGACGAGGAATATACCGTGAGGTACGATGGAAACGGAGGGCTGACGATGCTCCGTGCCGGGCTGGCTGCGCGAGTACTGCCGAATCTGGGTGTCGGCGCTTCGTATCAGTACTACTTCGGTGCGATTGAACAAGCGACGGAATTGCGTTTCGACGACAACAAGTATTTCGTCAGTCGGCAACGGCGGGCCACGAGTCATAGTGGGTCGGGTTTCGTGTTCGGCGCTGTTTGGGATGGCATCAGAGGGTTGAGCATCGGGGCCAGCGTCGCACCTGCCGCGAAGCTGTCCGCATCACGAAACCTGCTGATGGAATTTTCCACGCATGATTCTACCCTGCTCGGTGCAAGCGGATCGCAAGACATCCCATTGCTCTATACCGTCGGGGCGTCATGGCAATTATCTAACACCGTATTGCTCGCTGCGCAATACGGCCTTCAGGACTGGACGAACGCCGTGATGTTCGACAGGAAACAAAACGAGGCCGTGAGAGCGTACAACCTGAGCGTCGGCGTCGAGTGGCAACCCTCCAAAGATGTCCCGGGCTTACGCCGACACAGCGGCATTTCATACAGGTTCGGCCTCATGCTTCAACAACCATATATCGACATCGAAGGAGACCAGCGCCAGGAGTTCTATCTGACTACCGGAATAGGATTTCCGATATTCGCGGGCAATCGCGGTGATATAGCACTTGAATACGGCAACCGCGGAACCAATGCGGGCATACTCGGAACGCGCAACGTGCTGCGACTTTCCTTGGCCGTCAGTGTTGGAGAATCCTGGTTCATTCGCAGAAGAGATTAGTCGATTTCGACATTGGAGGATACTATGTTACGTTCAACGACACGACTCGCCGCATTGCTGGCCTTCGCAGTATTCTTGCTGCAACCGATGACAGTATCGGGGCAGCAGAATGGTGATGGTGAGGATGTCGAGCGCCTGTTGCGGCGCAATTGGAGTCTTTTCCTGGAGTATTTCAAGACGGCGGATTACAATATGGCGAGGCGAGCGGGGTGGGAAGTCTTTCGTCTCGATCCATCGCGTTTTGGTACGCTGCACAGCCGACTCGCCGATATGTACGATACTCTCGCGACGTATGCCGAAGAGGACGAACTTCGACGTGCATATGCAGACACCATTCTTTGGGTTCTCGACCATGCCGTGGAGACTTTCCCTGACAGGAAGGCGGAATTCAACTCCTTGAAGGGCTATCACCTCGAACGATGGTACACTGATCGCGAAGACGAAGCGATCAAAGCCTATGAACTTGCTATTCGCGGTGAAAGTGGTGACGACGACCTCGAACGGGGGGAAACGGCTCATGATGCAGATTTGGCGTCGTACTTCAATGCGGATATGTACTATCTCGAGCGTCTTGGTATGTTGTATTCCGACAAACCCGAGTTCTCGCGAAAAGCGATCGACATATGGCAAGTGGTGATCGAGAGGGATCCCAACAACCTGACCGCTCAGGCGATGCTTAAAAGACTGATAAGCGATCCAGAGGAGTATATCGGGTTTTTGCGCGACGCACATTACGCCGATCCGAGTAACAGGCAGAAATTGTATGAATTGGCTAATGGTTTTTACGAACTCGTTCAGGATTTCGACAGCGCCGCAGTATATTTTTCGAAATTGACAACATTAGACGGCTCGGTGAGAAATTACTGGGAACGTCTCGGTGCCAGTTATCTCTACCTGAGCAAGTACAAGGAAGCAACAGAGGCCTATAAAAAGCTTACCGAGATCGATCCAACCTCCAAGGAAGCCTGGATCAATCTGGCTCGATCCATACTCCAGGAGGGTCGCTTTGCTGAAGCACGCACATTCGCAGAACGAGCGGCGGAACTCGACCCCGAATGGGGCGCCCCGCGAATGGTTGTCGCTCAAGCGTATGAAGCCGCCGTGCAACGTTGCGTGGAACGCACGCGCGGCGGATGGGACAAGATGAGAGTACTTGACAAGCTCGTATATCTTCTCGCGCGGGAAGAATACTCACGCGCAGCACGTGATCCGCAATTCGCCGATCAAGCCCGGGCTCGCTCCATCGCACTCGACTCGGTCCTGCCGACATCCGAGGATCTCTTCCTCAACAAAATCCCCCGTGGTCAATCATACTTGATCAACAGGGACTGCTACACGTGGATCAACAGAAGCGTCACACCATAACGGATATCTATATCGATGATTGCTCTGGCCGCAGACCATGGTGGATACGAATTCAAAGAGCGCATCAAGCATTTGCTCGATGCGCTCGGTTACTCGTGGCAAGACTTTGGTACACATTCAATGGACAGTATGGATTATCCTGATGTCGCACATCCAGCGGCTGAGGCCATACTTCGAGGAGAATGTGATCGTGGAATTTTCGTCTGCGGTACCGGCATCGGCATGAGTCTCGCCGCAAATCGTCATCCGGGGATTCGTGCAGCGGCATGCCAAATAGTCGAAGCGGCCCGAATGTCGCGTCTTCATAATAACGCGAATGTTCTCGCATTGGGACAACGCCTGATTACGTGGGCGACAGCCGAGGAAGCCATACGAGTCTGGCTCGCCACACCCTTTGAGGGAGGTCGGCATATACGACGTATCGAGAAAATCGATCCTTCGGATACGGAGTAGAGTGTTTGCACACCGCCTGTTCCATGAACTGGCGGTTGAAATGCTACATACCGAAACCGCCAAACACCGACAGCGAACTGAAAAGCATCCAGACGAGAAATGCCGAGGCCAGACCTTTGAGGCGGCTAATGCCGGCTGTTTTCTCGAAACCTATCCCCATCACATAGGTGGCCCACAGGGTGATTGGGGCAAAGACTAACATAAGCCTGAATGTCATGCTCGTGATATCACCCGTCATGAACAGCGCCGGGCTCAGATTCGCCCAAACTTTTCCCGTTAAAAGCATAAGCAGCATGGAAATCAATTGATCTATCACGCTGATGTATGCCGCAAGACCTATCACGGAGAGAACCGTCGTATAGGTAATATCGCCCCGCATGATGAATCGTACCAGCAGCCAGTACAGAAGTGCCGTGAAAAAGAATACGAACACATAACCGATCATAGCTCCGATCGGCATGAGCAGCTTCGTCAAACCGCCTAATTGTTGAGCTTGCTCCTTCGCCCTGGCTGCCTGCTCGCTCGTGAGATTTCCGGCTTCCACTTGTTTTTGCAGGGCGATTTCCTGCTGCGCCATCATTTCCGCAGCCAGATCGGGGTTGGAAAAACGCACGTACAGAGCTAAGCCGAGCACAAGTGACATGATGATAACAGGCAGCACCCAATCTGACACTCGGGCGCCGACGGCGCTGATATGTTCGTATGTCGCGGATGGCTCACTGATAATGCCGACAAATTTATCTGTTGCACTGAGCGGCTCTATAGCCATCGGGGGCATCACCTCACGCGAAGCTTCGGGAATGGTTGGGGGTTCTTCCATGATCCTCTCCTAGATCTCCTTTCAGATGGACATCGACGAAACGTAAATCTAGTATGTACGGTACTAAAAATGAAATTGCGCACTACTTTGCCGCATGCCGCTGCAACAACACACCTGGATGCGCTTCGTATCTCTGCTGCATGCCGATTATCCGACTGATATCGTGGGAATTCCGCATTTTCAATTGTAAGTGACACGCACAAGACGGCTCCGATACTTGTCGAAATGCGAGTTCCCTATGCTTGTCCTGTCGTTCCGCTTCGAACATTCATCGCAATCCGGACGACTAGCTGCGAAGGGATACTCGGTGCGATTTGTTTTTAAGGCATCAGGAGGTTTACGTGGGAGAAAAAAAGGTTTCGCCTTGCTACGGTATTCTCATTATATTCCACATCATGTCAGTAATGGAAGAGTAATCATGAAGCGTTTTGTGTTGTTGTTTGCTGTTCCACTGTTGATGTACGCGACACCAGCGGCTGCACAGTGGAAATGGTTGAATCCGATGCCGGAGGGGAATGAATTTTTCGCAGCGCATTTCAAGGATGCACAGACCGGCTGGGCGACCGGAGGGAATGGCGCGATTCTCAAAACGACAGACGGCGGCGAGACTTGGGCTTCGCAAACGAACCCGTTGCGCGGCACACCCTTTCTCGGATTGAGCATTGTGTTCAGCGATGCCATGACCGGTGTCATAGCCATGAACAACGGTTCATTGCTCCGTTCCGATGACGGTGGCTATACTTGGACGCTGTTGCCTCGCAGGGCTTTTTCGTTTCAGAAAATTCGACGTGCCCCCGATGGAGTTCTCTGGGCTGTCGGCAGTCTCGGTATTATTGCGACAAGCATGGATGGAGGGCTGACGTGGACTGACATGAACAGTGGTACGAACACCGTTGTGTATGATATCTCGTTTCCGGAAACAGGAACTGTAGTCGCCGTCTGCGGGGGCGGATTGATACTGCGCAGCACTGATGGCGGACAACAATGGACGCAAATCGGCGCTCCGTTGGGGACCGATATAGTTTCCGTCGATTTCCCGGACCCCTTGCTTGGTTATGCCGTACAACTACCGAAATACTTACTCAGGAGCACTGATGGTGGTCTGAGCTGGGCAGACACTTCCTTTGCCGTCAATGAGCTTGCGCAAATCGAGTTCGTGACCGGACTGCGTGGGTGGCTCGTGAGCAACAGTCCGGGATCGGTTTACACGACCACGAACGGCGGAACGAGCTGGGACTTTGTGGAAGTACAGCGACCGAGGCGAGTCACAATTCATGGCGTTCATGCAAGGGATGAAAACAACGTCCTGTTGTTCGGAACCGGAGGTGCGCTGTTCACAAGCTCGGATGCAGGAATGAACTGGGTACAGCGAGGCGATGCAGTGACTCGGGCGCATCTGTACGGAATAACGGCGTTGAGCGATACATCAGCTTGGGTATTCGGCGAGCGGTGTGCTTTGTTCACGAATGACGCAGGGATGACGTGGAGCGGGAGCGACAGCATTCCTCTACAGGGTTTCAGAACAGGGTTCGCGCTTACCGAATCGCGACTGATCGGTGCAGGTGCGCAGGGCCAGATCATGCTCTCGCTCAACGCGGGAATGAATTGGAGCGTTCAGACCTTGTCCACTGCTGCTCAGATCGAGGAAATAGTGTTCGTCGATGCACTGAACGGTTGGCTTGCAGGAGCGCACGGAACCTTGGCGCGTACGACGAACGGCGGCGAGCAGTGGATAGAATTAGACGCAGGCGTCACACATGATTTCAACGGTATTGCAGCAATATCGGCCACAACAGCTTGGGTGGTCGGAAATGGCGGCGTCATTTTCCACACGACGGACGGTGGCGTCAATTGGACAGAGCAAAGTTCTCCCGCGAGCATGAATCTTCACGCAGTAGCGTTCACATCGCCGACGGACGGTTGGGTAGGCGGTCAGATGACATTACTGAGAACAACGGACGCAGGTGCAACATGGACTGAGGCCAGCGGGCTTATCGGTCTTGATGTAGTGTATCGCATACGGTTCAGCGATGCTCAACACGGGTTTTTCATGCTGAGCCGTTCCGTCGCGCGAACGAAGGACGGTGGGCAGACGTTTTATCGAACGGATTATCCGGCTGTTGGACTCGAAGCCATGGACGTAACCGCGAACGGTTTTGTCTGGGTTGCGGGTCGCTTCGGGACAATTCAACACTATACACCTACTGCCGCCATACTTATTCGGCCACCAATACTCAATTTCGGCGATGTCGCGATCAACAAACAGCGCGTGCTTGAATTCACCGTGAGTAATAGTGGTGAAGTGGACATGCTATTCAACAACATCAGCACTGTCGGCGAGGGCTTTCTCCTCGCGCAAGGCGACATGTCTCCGTTGCCTCCCGGTGAAAGCCGTCCGATTTCCGTCGCCTTCGCTCCGATCGATACCGGACAAGTGTACGGTCTTGCTACCATTCATTCGAATGCGGCATTGGGAAAACCGTTTATTGATTTGACCGGGCGTGGCGTTCCCGCAGGTACTTCGGCATTGACGCATACCCCGGACACACTTGATTTCGGTCGCTTATTGCTCGGTACCTTCGCCACAAGAACGGTCTTCAT
>Ga0114946_10001385_pt1 | contig 16725 bp, 17 predicted proteins | sample WalLakDeSediment_FD_88676 | JGI IMG/M metagenome (GOLD analysis project Ga0114946, IMG submission 88676) | Lake sediment microbial communities from Walker lake, Nevada to study Microbial Dark Matter (Phase II) - Walker Lake 11/02/13 Deep Sediment | ecosystem: Environmental > Aquatic >... | reverse complement strand
CGGTACTCAGGGCAGACAATCGCGATTTGGAAAGCCGCATGAGAAATTCTCAGAAAGAGCTCGATGACTGCAATCAGATCAATAAAGTTCTTCGCGATGAGAATACAAGGTTAAGAAGACGTTAAATTTGTCAGGCTTTGGGATGAGCTATCCCTTTTTATTTCCGTTTTATGAATTTATAGCCCTTTCTATTCTTAAAAGATGAGTTCTGCTCCAGATGCATACGGTTCTGAAAAAAGCCCCAGGACACTATTGGTAATGATCGGCTTGCTGGTCATTATAATTTCCATTTTTTTGTTAGTAATTTTGGTTTTTAAACCCAACCAGAACTTTTCTGATCATTCTTCGGGTCAATCCAGAAATATTAACCGAGAGCACATTGAAAAACTGGATCCAAATATTACCGCAGTTTTTAACCTTTCAGAAGAAAGCCGATTGTTTGATGAATTGTTTGATGTGTTGGTTTATTCAGAAAATCCAGATGTAAACCGAATTGGCGATTTTGTCAGGAATTACAAGGATTTTGCTTCATCTTACCCTTTTAAAAACCCCGGCAGAAGCCGCTCCAAACAACTGGACATATTAAGCTATGATTCAACCGAGATAAACCTTGACCGCCAAAAAGACTTTCTTGAATTTAGTATTGAGGCCCTCATTGGCTCCATCGACAAAAAGAAAAAAGTCTTTATTACCATTCCTGTCACCTATCCCATTGATAAGAGCATTGCACGCATAGTATCTGGTTTTGGCATGCGCGATCATCCCATCCTGTCGCAAAGGCGCATGCATAATGGTATTGATATCGCTGCACCAGTTGGCACAGAGGTCAGGGCCACTGCCAGCGGAAAAGTAATACGCACCGAAGAAGTCCCGGGCTATGGCAGATCCTGCCTGATTGAGCATAAATTTGGCTACCAAACCTTATATGGCCATATGGTCAGAGTAACTGTAGCAGAAAATAAATGGGTTGAAAAAGGTGAGGTTATCGGGTATTTGGGAAATACTGGTCTAAGTGTTGCTCCGCACTTACATTACGAGGTAAGAAAAAACGGCAGACCCCTTAACCCTTCTTATTTTATTTTTGAGAATTTAAACGCTGAAGAATATCGAGAAGTTATATCACTCGGATCAAAAACCAATGAAGTTCTTTCGTTTTAATGCGAAAATAATTTGCTTTTTATAGGTTTTTTTTAATCGAAAATGAATGTAATAGGCTTGTCTGAATAACCAACTTTTTGTTTTTCTTTCCCCTTATCATAATAGGTTCCTGCTGATTTTTATATAAAACCAAAAAGAAACCGCAACCAGTTATTTATCAACGAATTGCGTCTCTGAAAGTCGGGGTGAGAAGACTATTCGCCCGCTGAAAAGCGTTCTCATGAGCTCACCGCTTACCAGCGGTTCGGTTCAAACTTCACAACCCCTTGGTGATAAATAAAAAAAAGACGCAACGAATTGCGTCTCTGAAAGTCGGGGTGAGAAGACTCGAACTTCCGACCCCTTGCACCCCATGCAAGTGCGCTAGCCAACTGCGCCACACCCCGATTTTGATTTGCAAAAGTAATACAATCTGCCAATTGAGCAAAATTTCTTTTTGAAAATAGGTGGTGCATTTTTTTAAAAGCAAAAGCCACTACAAAACAATTTTGTTTAATTTTACGTTTTTGTCAACAAAAGCAACAAAAGCACGGGTAAAGGGCGAAATATCCGCGGCATGCCAGCGTTTTCATTTAAGTGTATCACGTATATGCGGGCTGTAACATTAAGATAAATTTGTAGTTAGGATAAAAAATCGGAAAAGCAGCCATCAAATTAATTATGGTAAAACGAATTCTCCCCCACTTTCTTTTATTAATTTTCTGCATGTTGCCCTGGTTGGGGGAGGCTCAGCCGAAGCCCAGGGTGTTGACGCCAGGCAACCGGCAATTTACATACCGAAACTACCAGCTTCCTGGTCCGCGCATAGAGATAGGCCTTACCGGCGGTGCGGTTTATCCTTTATCCGATGTGGCTCCCGGTATTCACGACACACAGCCCAAGATTACCGACTTCAGGTTTAACTCGGTCGACTTTAATGGCGGATTGTTTTTTCGCTACCGGCACAACGACCTGTGGGCTGTTAAAGGCGCTGCCAATTATCTTAAGCTGAAAGGCGACGACTGGTTTTCGAATAATGACACCGTTAGGGCAAGAAACCGGAGTTTCTCAAACGAGTTGATTGAACTGGCTGCCATTGGCGAGTTCCACATCCCAAAAAAGAAAGGCAATGAAGTAAAAAATGCTTGGGTCGATTTTATTTTGTTTGCCGGTGTGGCAGGCGTTTACCACGACCCGCAAATTTTCGGACCAATTATCGATAATTACGACCGCGAACAGCAACGAGACCCTTACGCATACAAGAACATTGTCATGACCTTTCCTACGGGCCTGATCATTCAATACAATTATCTGAACAAATATACCTTAGGGCTCGATATGAATTTCCGCTGGACTTTCACTGATTTCCTTGACGGTTTCGATCGCCCCACCCGCCAGCGCCCCGACTATTATTTTACAACCAACCTTTCGTTCAGCTACGTGCTCACGTACAGCCCCCGCAAGTCAAACACCAATCTCTTCAGAAGGGTATTTAAGCCAAAACGCTCAAATGCCGGAAACCAGGGGTTCATGTAATAAGTCGGAAGTCCGAAGTCGGAAGTCCGAAGTCGGAAGTCCGAAGTCGGAAGTCCGAAGTCGGAAGTCGGAAGTCCGAAGTCGGAAGTATTAAGGAGAAAGTACCAAGTATAAAGGTTAAAGAAAAAACTACCGCTAAATCCTGCCGCTAACTACTGCCGCTGACTACTTCCATCAACCCCTACTTCCTCGCTACCCACACTTGGTCAGAGATGCCATGGTCAAAGGCAATTTTTCGCGCAAGCACAAAAAAGTAATCTGAAAGGCGGTTAAAATACCTTACAATGACTTCATCAACGGGTTGGTCTTCAGCCAGGCGAACAATCAGTCGTTCGGCCCTTCGAGTAATAGTTCGGCAAACATGTGCAAGAGAAACGGCTTGGTGACCGCCTGGAAGGATAAAATTGGTGAGTGCAGGAAGCACCTCGTTCATTTTATCGATTTCCTGCTCAAGAAGTGTTATATCGCTTTCTGATAAAGTGGGCAGATTGTAGCCTTCGCTGCCTTGGTCGGCGGCAATGAGTGATTCGGCTGTGAATAGGCGATCTTGCGTTTCGAAAAGTATGTCTTTATAATGTGGTGCTATTTCCTGATCACGCAGTAGCCCAACGAATGAATTCAACTCATCGATGGTACCGTAAGCTTCAATACGAAGATGATATTTAGGAACGCGCTTGCCACCTAAAAGGGACGTCTGCCCTTTATCGCCTGATTTGGTATATATTTTCCACTCTTTCATTTATTGTCTTTCTGATTCACATCCGGCAGCTTGGGTAGCCGGTTCAACCCTGACGATATTCGGGTTTGGGGCATCACTTTCAATATGGCCGTCGCGCAAGCGGATGATGCGATGGGCGTGCAGGGCAATGCCTTCTTCGTGGGTAACTAGAATGATGGTATTTCCATCTTCATGAATATCTTGCAGAAGGGCCATGATCTCGAGCGATGTTTTTGAGTCGAGATTGCCTGTGGGCTCATCGGCCAGTATAATACTGGGGTTATTAACCAATGCCCTGGCCACGGCAACGCGTTGCCTTTGCCCGCCCGAAAGCTCATTGGGCTTATGGTGGGTGCGGTCAGACAGCCCTACCTGCTCTAAAACCTGAACAGCTTTTTCGCGCCTGAACGACTTCTTTTGCCCTGCATAAATTAGCGGAAGGGCCACATTGTCGAGTGCGGTACTGCGCGGCAACAGGTTAAAAGTTTGGAAAACAAAGCCTATCTCCCGGTTGCGTATCTCAGCCAGCTCGTTGTCAACCAGCTTGCTTACATCCTTACCGTTAAGAAAATAATTTCCGCTGGTGGGTGTGTCAAGGCAACCCAATATATTCATCAGGGTCGATTTCCCGGAGCCGGATGGGCCCATTAGCGCCACATATTCATTGCGGAAAATAATGGAATTGATGCCACGCAGGGCACGTACTATCTCCGAGCCAACCTTGTAGTTCTTTCTTAACTCTTCAAGCCTGATCAGTTCTTCCTTCACAGAATGCAAATATTTGGTGAAAAGCCAAAGTTAGGCAAAAATCAAAAGGCTACCGGCACAATTTGCTTGCTGAGCCCGGGGTTGAAAAATATTAACCCGATCCTGAACATATCAACTGCAAGGCTTGCCTGCGGGTGATTTGCAATCTCGAGCCAGGCCTTTTTCATCCCCTTCGACCAGCGAATATCGTCAAGAATGAGAACACTTCCGGCATGAATATGTTTGCTAATGACTGAAAAATTGCGCAAAACCCCTTCATAAGAATGGTCGCCATCAATATAGACCATATCAACCAAACCAATATCCTGCAGGCTAGCTTCAAGGGTTTGGCTAAAAGGGCCTGTAACCAGTTCAATGTTTTTTATGTCGCTTTCGCGGAAAAGCCTTTCTGCCCGGGCGGATGTCTGTTGGCAACCTTCAAGGGTGAAAACCCTTGCGTTGGGAGCTGCCCTGGCAAGAAATGAAGTGGTGATGCCAAGTGATGTGCCCAACTCCATAATATTTTTTGGTGCAAGATATTTTGCAGTACGGTAAAGAAAACGGCACATGGAAGGATTTTGTAACGAGCCCCTTGCAATGCTGGCCACCGTTCGCCTGTATTGCAAAAGCTCATTCCCTTGCCTTTTCTTGCCAAACCTGACTCCCCTGCCAAAATCAGTAATCATAAGTTCAGTGTGGTCATTCCATAATTGCCTTCTGAAATGTTCAAGGCGCTCAAAATCAGAATATGTTTCCCTGTTGAAGATGCAGTTTTCCGCGAAAGCAAAAAGAAACGGAGAGTGAATACCAAAAGGCCTTCGGGTAATAAACTGCATAAAAACGTGACGGGTAAGGTACATTGGGATAATAGTTGATGCCTGCATGCAAAAATATGGTTTTTGAAGACCAAAATCCTGTTTTTATTGATACAGACTTGCAATATTTTCATTAACTTGCCGCATGATAAAAACCCGAAAATCATGAGAAGAATTCTTTTCATTTTGATTTGCGGGCTCCTTTTGGCAAGTTATTCTGCCACTGGCGCCCCCAACGACACCATTAGAATTGGCGATCATAGCGCCCTTCAGGCCGAGCGCTTTTACAACGAAGGCATCAGGCTGCTAAAATTAAATCAGGCGGAAGAAGCAATAAAGCAGTTTGAACAGGCCATTGCAGCCTACCCAAGTTATGCTCCTGCCTTTTACAACCGGGGGGTTGCAAAGCTCAGCCAGTTCGATTTCAGGGCGGCCATCGACGATTTTAACAAGGCCCTTGAGCTGAACCCCGAATTGACCATGGGGTACATTGCACGCGGCAATGCACTCAGTGAGCTTGGCGATCAGGCCGGGGCCATGAAGAATTTCGACCAAGCCTTAAAGCTCAATCCCGATCATTACATTGGCTGGCACCTTCGCGGCGTTTCTTGGTATTGGCAAGGCGAATATGGCAAGGCGGTACAGGATCTGTCGAAGTCAATAGAACTGAAGCCCGATTTTGCGCCCGCCTGGAATGACAGGGGCAGCGCCCGCCAGAGGGCCGGAAACCTGAATGGTGCAATGGCCGACTTCCAGCAGGCCTTAATGCTTGACCCCACCATGCACTTTGCCTTCAACAATATGGGCCATTTGCGAAATCAAATGCAGCAATACAACGAAGCTTTAGAGTTTTTTACCACCGCGATCAGGTTAAACCCCAACTATGCAATTGCTTTCAACAACAGGGGCATTGCACGCTTCAACCTGGAGCTTTATAATGAAGCTGTGGTAGATTACACAAGGGCCATCGAACTGAATCCCGTTTTCACTGAAGCCTTTAACAACAGAGGAAACGCCCGTTACAAACTTAACGATTTAGAAGGTGCGATTACCGACTTCAACCAGGCCATAACCCTGAATCCCTCTTATGCTGAGGCTTACCTTAACAGGGGCATTGTTCGTGAAATGATACGCGATTTAGAAGGGGCTGAAAAAGATTGGCAAAAAGCCCTGGAGCTGGGCCTGACCATTGCTGAAAGCTATTTGAAATAACCCGGAAAACCTGACAGTTATGAGAAACGACATGAAAATGCACAAGAATTATATCGGCCTGTTCCTGTTTCTTGCGTTGCCGCTCTGGGTTATGGCGCAAAACGTGGAGTTTACCCGCAGCGCCTACCCCAACGATCCGGCCGGACTGCGCGAAGCAAACCGCAACCTGAAAACCGGCGAGAACCTTTTCTTCCAAGGTGGCGGCCGTACCATCGAATCGCTAAGTTACCTGGTGAAAGCCCATGAGTTCAACCCCAATAATGCGCGGCTCAATTACCTGATTGGCCAGGCATTACTTCAGACGGTCGATTATCCGCAGGCAATAGAATTTCTGGAGAAATCCCTTGCCCTTGGCCATCCTGATCCGGAGGTTTATTTTTACCTGGCCGAGGCTTACCAGCTTAATAAGCATTTTCAGCGGGCCATCGAATTTTACGCGCGCTTTCGCCAGCAGCTTACCCCGCAGGAGCTTGCCCTGCGCCGCGAGCTGATTGATCGCCGCGTGGCGCAGTGCCAAAACGCCATTTCACTTGTAGCAAGACCCGAAAGGGTGTTTATTGACAATATAGGGAGCGGTTTAAACTCTGCTTACGATGACTACAGCCCCAAGCTGATGCCCGGCGGAGAACAAATGTTTTTCACTTCGCGGCGGCCGCTTGAGGTTAAGTCCAAAATGGACCGAACCGACTTTAAATATTTTGAAAACATCTTGGTTGCCGATAAAATTGATGGCACCTGGCAGCTCACCGGACATGCCGGCAACACCCTGAATCGTGGCAATCACAGCGCTGTGGCAGCAACTTCGCACGATGGCTACACCATGATCGTTTACAACGGTTCAAAAGGCGGTGACCTTTTCATTTCCGAATTCAAAAAAGACCGCTGGAGTAAGCCATCGCGCCTGCGCAACGGCATTAACTCGCGCCACCAGGAAACCAGCGCCACGCTCTCGCCCGACGGAAACACACTTTATTTTATCAGCGACCGTCCGGGAGGTTACGGAGGCAAGGATATTTGGTACACCAGCAAAGATGCACGCGGGCGCTGGCGCGAACCCATAAACCTGGGTCCGGTGGTAAATACCGAATACGATGAAGAAGGTTTATATCTTGATCCTGATGGAAAAACATTGTTTTTCAGCTCGAAGGGGCATAATTCGATGGGTGGCTTTGATATTTTCAAAACCACATTTGAGAACGGACGCTGGGCCGAGCCTGTAAACCTTGGCTATCCGATCAACAGCCCTGGAGATGACCTGTTCTTTCGGCCAACAGCCGATGGAAACATCGCTTATTTTTCATCACGCCGCGCGGGTGGCCTTGGCGGAAGCGACATTTATAAAGTTACTTTCATGGGTGCGGAAAAGCCGGTTATTAACCAAATGCAGGTTGAGCCCATTGCCAGCCGTGCCAGGCCAAACCCGCTGCTGTTTCTCGATCAGACCACTCCGCCCATTCCACCTATGACTTTGCTGCGCGGCAGGGTGCTCGACAACGACACCGGAGAGCCCTTGCTGGCAAACATTGAACTTTACGACAATGAGAAGGAAGAACTGCTGGCCACCTTTGCCACCAACCCCGAAACAGGTGCATACTTCATTTCCCTTCCCGGTGGAAAGAATTTTGGCATTTCGGTGCAAGCCGAAGACTTCCTGTTCCATTCAGAAAATATCAACATACTTGAAACCAATGTTTTCACCGAGATCATTAACGACATTCGGCTGAAGCGTGTGGAGGTGGGAACCACCATTGTGTTGCGCAATATTTTCTTCGACACTGGCAGCGCCAACCTGAGGCCCGAATCTTATGCCGAACTTGGCGTGCTTTATAAACTGCTGGCCGACAACCCGCGCCTGAAGATCGAGATATCGGGACATACCGATAATGTTGGCTCAGCGGCTTTGAACCAGCGCCTTTCGCAGGACAGGGCACGCTCTGTGGTAAACTTCCTAAGCGAAAGGGGTATTGCTGCCGACCGGCTGACCTTCAAGGGTTACGGCTTTTCGCGGCCCGTAGCCACCAACGACACGCCCGAAGGAAGGCAGCTTAACCGCCGAACCGAGTTCGAGATCATCGAAAAATAGAAAAAAAAACCGGGATTCGCTCCCGGTTTTTTTTACGATATTGAAATTTGCTTGGGCGGCTTCTGTTTTGCCTCTTCCTTCTTCGGAATGGTTATGTTCAAAATGCCGTCCTTGTGGTTCGCAGCGATCTTTTCGCCATCAACGCTGTTTGGCAGGCTGAAAGAGCGCCTGAAGCTCGAATAGCTGAACTCCCTGCGCATATACTTCCCTACTTCCTTGCTTTCGTTGCGTTCTTCCTTCTCAGAAGAAATGGTCAGCACATTGTTTTCAAGGTCGATCTTGAAATCTTTTTTCTCAAGCCCGGGAGCAGCCACCTCGATGCGGAAATTATCGTTGTTTTCCACCACGTTTACGGCTGGCATGCTGATACCGGTCTGATCCTCGAAGAAGTTTTGCATCAAGTCCCTTCCGAAAAACTCGTCGATCAGGCTGGGAACACTTACTCTGCTTCGTCTTAACATCGGTAACATAGCTAAATCCTCCAATTTTTAATGGTGAAACATGATTTATTTTGTTTTGCAGTACAGAAAGTTTCAAATGCTGTGCCAGTTGTAAAAAACTGCTAATAAGGTAGTTAAATAAGACAATTTGACATTTCCAGGATGTTTGAAAACGACAAAATGACTGATTGTTTCCCGTGTTCTGACTGCTAAAAATCATATTATTCACATTGAATTTTTTTGATAACTTAGTAAACAAAACAAAATAAATTGGTGTTAGCAGTGCGTGATTCGTTTACGCCTTTGTTTTTGGCCGGTGGGTTGCCGGTTTTTGGGAATTATTATCTTATTGAAAGCCGATGAACATTGGATTATTACTCATTGCTCTTCTTGTATTAGCCACCTTTGCCCCTTTTACCAGGAAATATCTCGGTAATGCAGCCGGTTGGGTATTTGCATTAATACCCTTTGCAGGCTTTGCCTGGTTTCTGAGCCTTTTGCCCGAAATTAACGACGGGCAGGTTTTTACCCAAAGGTTTGCATGGCTCCCTGCTTACGGCATCGATTTCTCATTTTACATCGATGGCCTGAGTGTGCTGTTCAGCCTGCTTGTGCTTGGTATTGGCACCTTTATCCTGATTTACGCAGGCTATTACATGAAGACCTATCCTATGAAAGGCCGCTTCATGGGCTACATGATCCTTTTCATGGCCTCAATGCTTGGCGTGGTAGTAGCTGGCAACCTGATCACCATTTTCGTTTTCTGGGAGCTTACCAGCATCAGTTCTTACCTTTTGATCGGTTACAACCACGAGAAACCCGAGGCCCGTGGCGCTGCCCTGCAGGCCCTGCTAATTACCGGCTTTGGAGGCCTTGCACTGCTGGGTGGCTTTGTGCTTATGGGTATTCCTTACGGGAATTATGAGCTGAGCACTTTGTTTTCCGACCCTGACCTGATCCGCAGCAGCGATCTTTACCTGCCGGCCTTGATCTTGGTGCTGATCGGCGCCTTCACCAAGTCGGCGCAGTTCCCGTTTCACTTCTGGCTTCCCGGTGCCATGGCGGCACCTTCGCCGGTTAGCGCTTACCTGCACTCGGCCACCATGGTCAAGGCTGGCGTATTTTTGCTGGCCCGCTTGAACCCTGTGCTTGGTGAAACCGAATTATGGCATTACCTGCTGAGTATTTTCGGCGTTACAACCATGTTTGTCGGAGCCTGGCTCAGCATTACCCAAACCGATCTGAAAAGGATACTGGCCTATACTACTGTGAGTGCACTTGGAACCCTGGTGCTCCTCATCGGTACTGGCACCGAATACGCCATGAACGCTGCCATAATCTTCCTTTTGGTGCATGCGCTTTACAAAGGAACGCTCTTTATGATGGCCGGCAATATTGAGAAAAAAACCGGCACACGCGACATAACAAAACTTGGAGGGCTTTTCAAATATATGCCCTTTGCGGCTGTGGTTATGGCCATGGCCCTGGTTTCAATGGCAGGAATCCCGCCCATGCTTGGGTTCATCGGAAAGGAACTCATTTACGAAGCCAAGGTGAATGCACCTGATGCCCACTGGTTTATCCTTATCGCCGGCTTTCTCACCAACGTAATCCTGGTATTCCTATCCCTCAGACTGGCAATCGATGTGTTCTGGGGCAAGGAGCCTGCCTATGAGAAAAAACCTGTTGAACCGGCGCTGCCACTCATTATCGGGCCCTTTTTTCTGGTGCTGATCAGCTTCGTGCTGGGGCTTTTCCCGAAAACCATGGCCAACCCGCTCACCAGCCAGGCCATTATGGCCATTAGCCCCGGCATGGCCGCAATAAAACTTAAATTGTGGCATGGCTTTAACCTCGTGCTTTGGCTTAGCGCCCTGACAGTTGCCATGGGTTTACTGATTTTCAAACACCGTTTAAAGTTTATCGCTTTCGCGGAAAAAATTAACCTGCGTTTTTTCGGGAGCGAGTTTTCCAAGATATTCTTCAAGCTAATTGACAAATTCCTTTATCTGACCAAGGAGCAAACCAAGGCCATTCAGCACGGCTACCATCGCTATTATCTCATGACTGTTTTTGTGGTGGCATCGGTATTGGTATGGATACAGATATGGAATGCTGATCCGGTAATACTTGAGCTGAACTTCAGGGACATGCCCCTTAACCTGGTGGCTGTTGTTGCGCTGATCATTACTGCCACCATTTCGGCCGTGGTGTCGCATTCGCGGGTAGTGGCCCTGATCGCCATGGGCGTGATAGGGTTTGGCATCACCATTATATTTATAGCATACAGCGGGGTTGATCTTGCCATAACCATGATCCTGGTGGAAACACTCATGATCATCCTGGCCATGGCGGTGCTTTACCACTTGCCCAAATACGTTAAATACAGCGACACGGGCGCCCGAATGCGCGATGCGCTGGTGGCGGTACTGGTGGGCACCTTCATGATGGTGCTTGTGTTGCAGGCCGGAACCACCGTGGTCGAAGCCCCCATATCGGAATACTTTAAGGAAGTGAGCTACACGGAAGCTTTTGGGCGCAACATTGTGAATGTGATTTTGGTTGACTTCCGCGCGCTTGACACGCTTGGGGAAATCACCGTGATTGCCATTGCCGCCCTGGGCATTTTTTCAATGATTAAGTTAACGCAAAGAAACAAAATTTAATATGGAATCGGTGATATTGCAAATAGCCGCCCGCCACATGAGGCCATTACTGGTGATCCTTTCGCTGGTGGTGCTTTACAGGGGTCATAATGAGCCCGGCGGCGGGTTTATAGGCGGGCTTATGCTCGGTGCGGGCTACATACTCTACGCCATGGCTTTCGGTGTGCAGAAAACCCAGAAAACCATCCCAATCAGCCCCCTGGTGCTTACAGGTATCGGACTTTTGCTGGCCCTGGCATCAGGCCTTCCGGCCTTGCTGGCAGGTCATATTTTCATGACCGGCGAATGGATCACACTGTTTGCCGGTACCGGCTTTGATCTCAAGCTTGGCACACCCCTGCTTTTCGACCTTGGTGTATATTTTACTGTGGCTGGCATGCTTATGCTGGTTATGTTTTCAATAATGGAGGAATAAACATGGTGTTTCTTTTGGCTATTCTGGTCGGGGTTTTATACGGTGCTGCAGTGTATCTTTTGCTTCGCCGCAACATTTTCAAACTGGTGCTTGGGCTCATTTTTCTGGGCCATGCCACCAACCTGCTGCTCTTTGTGGCAAGCGGGCTTACCAGCGGCTTTCCGGCCTTCCTTCGCAACGTTCCGGGCGAAGCCGCACGCATGGCAGACCCGCTTCCCCAGGCATTGATTCTTACGGCAATTGTGATCGGACTGGGTGTCACCGCCTTTGCGCTGGTGCTGGTGTACCGGTTTTACAGCGTGACCAAGACAGTTGATTTTGACGAACTTTCAGAAAACGAATAAGCTATGATGCTGGTTTTACCCATATTGCTCCCTTTGTTTTTTATGGTGGTGCTCATCTTTACCCGCCGCTGGCTTGCATTTCAGCAACATTTCAGCCTGCTGGCAACGGTTATTCTCACTCTTTTCTCGGTAGTTCTTCTTATTGATGTGCAGCAAAACGGTATTGCCACCATGCAGGTCGGTTCGTGGATCGCACCATATGGCATTACCCTGGTGGCAGATCTGCTCTCGGCCATTATGCTGGTAACCGTGGCTTTTGTGGCGGTGGTAATCATGATCTACTCACCGGGCTTTATCGACAAGGGACGTCAAAGCGCCGGTTACTACCCGCTGGTATTCGGGCTCTTGATGGGCGTAAACGGAGCTTTCATCACCGGAGATATCTTTAACCTTTATGTATGGTACGAAGTTATGCTCACATCCAGCTTCGTGCTGATAGCTCTCGGAGGCTCGGCCGAACAACTTCGCGGAAGCATCAAGTATGTGACCATCAGCTTTGTAGCATCCATTTTTTTTGTGGCCGCCATAGGTATCCTCTACGGCCTTACCGGCACGCTCAATATGGCCGATCTGGCCCATAAGCTCCGCACCACTGAATCCATTCCATACATTAACGGGGCGCTGATGCTGTTCTTTATTGCCTTCAGCGTGAAGTCGGCCCTGTTTCCATTCTTTTTCTGGCTGCCTGCATCCTATCATACCCCGCCGGTGGCAATTACCGCACTTTTTGCCGGAACCCTTACCAAGGTGGGTGTCTATACAATGTTCAGGTTTTACAGCCTTTTCATTGTGGAGAACCTGATATTCTGGAAGACTTTTATCATTGTGATTGCCGGTTTGACCATGACCATCGGTGTGCTCATGGCTGCTTCGCAACACGACATCCGCAAGATCCTCTCTTTCCATATCATTAGCCAGGTTGGCTACATGGTGATGGGTCTGGGAATTTTCACGGTCAGCGGAATAGCCGGGGCCATTTACTTTACCGTGCACAACATGCTTTCAAAGACCAACGCTTTCCTGGCAGGCGGTCTTGTTTACCAGCGTTCGGGCAGCTACGACCTGAAACATCTGGGTGGCCTGTACAAGGCAAGCCCGCTGCTTGCGCTGCTGTTCTTCATTCCGGCCATGTCGCTGGCAGGAATCCCGCCACTGCCCGGGTTTTTCGGTAAGTTTTTCCTGATAAAGGGAGGCTTTGAAGCCAGCGATTATTTCATTACCGGCGTGGCCATACTGGTGGGACTGTTTACCCTTTTCTCGATGGTCAAAATCTGGAATGAGGCGTACTGGAAGAAAGAACCTGAAGAAATAAAAAATGGCAAGGTGAGCCGCAGAGCCATTGCCGCCACCACACTGCTGGCCGTGGCAGTGATCCTGCTCGGGGTATTTGCGGGTCCGCTCTCTGTGATCGCCATCGAAGCCGCCAACCAAGTGGTATTTCCCGAGTTTTACATCAATGCAGTATTAGGACAATAAAAAGCTTAAAAATGCGAAAGATTCTGAGTTTCATAATCCGATTGGGCAGGCTGCTGGTTTTCTCGGTATATTACCTGAAAGAACTGGTGCTGTCGAGCCTTTTTGTGGCCTGGGACATTATTACTCCAAAAAATTACATGCGCCCGGGTATCGTGGAAGTGCCGGTTGACCTTAAATCGGAAACCGCCATCATTGCTTTTGCCAACCTTATTTCAATGACACCGGGAAGCCTTACCGTTGACATGACGCCCGACAAGAAAAAGATCTTCATCCACGTAATGTACCTTTACGACCGCGAGGACTTTATCAGAAAAACCAAATCACAGATTGAAAGGCGCATTCAATTGATTTTTGAATAAAATTTTAAAGCCATGACCCTTGAAGGATATCCCATACTAACTTTTGCCGTCTATTTCAGCTTTGCCAGCCTGACGGTATCGCTGTTTGCAGGGCTTTACCGCCTGCTTACCGGCCCTTCACTGCCCGACCGCATGGTGGTCATGGACCTGATCGCTTCGCTGGTGATCGGGCTTATCCTGACCTACATTATGCAAACAGGGCAAACGGTTTACCTGAATGTGGCCGTGGTGATCGCCCTGCTGGTGTTTATGGGCAACATTGCCTTTGCTAAATACTTGAAAAGGAGGATTGAGAAATGATGGAGTGGATCGTTTCCATATTATTGATCGCCGGCGCACTTTTCATGCTTGTGGCGGCCATTGGGGTAATAAAGCTGTCAGATGTGTATATGCGCATGCATGCCATTACCAAAGCCGCTTCGCTGGGGGCTATTCTTATGCTGGCGGCGGTGCTGCTCTGGCACCCACAGTGGATCGTAGGCATTGAAGCCCTAATGGTGGTGATCTTTGTCATTTTCACCGCCCCCATTGGCACACACATGATTGCACGTGTAGCCCACCGAATGAAGGTTCCGAAAGGTGATGGCTATATAATGGATGAATTGCAGGACGAACTTGACCGCCAGCAAAAGGAGGGAGAAGAAACCCTTTAAGGCATTAAAGCAACTTGAGCCACGACACTTGTCTGTCGAAGGAAAAGCCCAGCTTTTTGATCAGGTTGATCGACTGGATATTGTGTGGTTCAATATTTACAAAAACCGGCAAACCCATTTCTCTTTTCTTTAAAATCAGGGCCTTCAGAATGCTCTCACCAAGGCCCTTCCCCTGCCACTCGGGCAGAACATTGAGAAAGCCAAGCGAAGCATCATCATGGGTGAGTCCCCAGCCAACCAGTTGTCCGTCAAGCCAAATACCGATGGAGATGTCCTTTTCAAGCCTGTCGCGGATATATCCTTCTGAAGTATAGTCTTTGTAGGCCGAAAGTTCAAAAATTTGCCCTGCCATTGAAGGTTCCAGTTTTTTGAAATCTTGTACAGGAGGGATAATGGGTTTGTCGTCGAGCAGGTAGTAACGGTGAGTGGTCAGTTTCCAGTCGATGCGGTGCAGCTGCATAAGGGCCGGCAGCATCCAGTCTTCCACATTGGCGAAATACGGGGTGGCAAAGTTGAATTCTTCCAGCACCGCCAACAACTCTTCCGGGTTATCGCCGCAGAGATAAGCCCACTGGTAATCGCTGGTGCCGCATAACATCAGAAAATCACCCACGCGGAAAACCTTTTCCAAAGGATAGTTCTGAAAAAAGCCAACCACCGGCAAACTTTGCAGCGGCATGGTTTCAAGCAGGGCAAGCAACTTTGGATCCATGATAAACCGTTTGATTAACAAACCATCGCTCAGGCCTTAAAGTTATGCAGAAATCAATGTAAATCAAAAAAATTTATTCAATAGCATCAAGAATCACTTGGCAAGCATCGACGATTTGCTCATTGGTGATGATGAGTGGGGGCGCAACGCGAAGGCAGTTGTCGGCAAAAAGAAACCAGTCAGTCAGAACGCCCGATTCAAGGCAACGATCAATGATGCGTTTGTTCTGCTCAAAGTTTTCAAACTCAACTGCCAGCATCAATCCTTTGCCACGAATGCTTTTTATGGCCGGGTGGCGGAGTGTTTCCCGGAATAGTTTTTCCTTTTCGAGAACACCTTCCCAAAGTATGTTTTCGGTGATCACTTCAAGGTTTGCCAAGGCGGCGGCTGCACAAACTGCATTACCCCCGAAGGTGGTGATATGCCCGAGCACCGGTGAGTGGGAAAGGCTTTGCATGATTTCCGCTGAAGCGACAAAGGCCCCAATGGGCATTCCGCCGCCCATACCCTTAGCCAGCAGCAGAATGTCAGGTACTATGTTAAAATGCTCGAAAGCCCATAACTTTCCGGTGCGGCCAAATCCCGCCTGTATCTCATCAAAGATCAGAAGTGCGCCGGTTTCGTTGCAGCGCTGGCGCAAAGCCTGCAAGAAGCCGTTCTCGGGCACAATGGCCCCGGCTTCGCCCTGAATGGTCTCGGCAATGACGCAGGCTGTTCTGGCAGAGATTTGATCAAGCTGCTCTATAGCGTTGTAGTCAAGAGTCCTGACATCGGGCAAGAGCGGCCTGAATGCATTCTTCATCCGTTCGTCGCCCATTACGCTCAGCGACCCCTGGGTGCTGCCATGATAGGCCTTTCGGAAACAGACGATTTCGGTGCGGCCGGTGTGGCGCTTGGCCAGCTTCAGGGCGCCTTCAGTGGCTTCGCTGCCCGAATTGACAAGATAAACGTTGTTGAGCGAGTGCGGAAGGTGCTGCGCAAGCAGTTCGGCCAGCTTAACCTGCGGCGACTGCACAAATTCACCATACACCATCAGGTGCATATACTTTTCGGCCTGGTCCTTAACCGCCTGCACCACCCTGGGGTGGCGGTGGCCAATACTGCTCACTCCAATGCCGCTAATCAGGTCAACATAGCGCTTCCCATCCTGACCGTACATATATACTCCTTCAGCCCGCTCAATCTCAACAGCCAGCGGAAAAGCGGAGGTTTGACCAAGATATCGGAAAAATAGTTCGCGGTTAGAAGGCATGGGGGCAGGTTTAAGGTTTAAGGTTTAAGGTTTAAGGTTCAAAGTTTGACCATGCCTAAATAGTGTTGACCTTTTTTTGAGTTGAATGAAACATAAAATTAATTTTTTCTTTTTGATTTTGTAACATCCCATTGAAGGTTGAGTCAGGTTCAGTCAAGGG
>Ga0114946_10001384_pt1 | contig 16728 bp, 7 predicted proteins | sample WalLakDeSediment_FD_88676 | JGI IMG/M metagenome (GOLD analysis project Ga0114946, IMG submission 88676) | Lake sediment microbial communities from Walker lake, Nevada to study Microbial Dark Matter (Phase II) - Walker Lake 11/02/13 Deep Sediment | ecosystem: Environmental > Aquatic > Freshwater... | reverse complement strand
GAGATAAGCATTGTATAGCAGCCAGGCAATGCTCCCGGCCGATTCGGGTTCCGGGACGCCGGTAGTGAGCGGCAGGCCGGTGGCCAGGTTAAAAGCGCGGTAATTCATGTAGGGGACGGCCCACGGGGTGGTGCTGCCGCCCAGTTGATGCACACAATAAAGCCAGCGGTCGGCGACCAGGATGAACTGGCCGTCGAATTCGGGAGCGCCATCGGGATACATAGCCCTGAGCTGATAGAAATAAACATTCGGCATCAGGTCGTACCACCAGTCGCTGCCGGAGGTAGTAAAATAATTGTTCAGGTAAACATCCTGGCCGTTCTTCAGGTTAAAGAAGTCCTTGGCCATGGCCACCCAGTTCATCCCGCCCTGACTGCTCTTGTCGACACCGGCCAGTGAGGCTCCGATGATGGCCGGCAGAATATTGATCGCTTCGGCCTGGTTGTGATGGCCGGCGGCGCCCACATACGAGTCCATGAACAGGGGCGTGTTGTCAGGATAGTTGAATTGGCCCTGGATACCCAGCCGCGAAAGCGGTAGGTACTGCCCGGACTTTTCCAGATCGAAGACATACTCGTCGTAAGCAAGGGTTACAGCGTACCAGTCACTGATCTGCAGCGGAGCCGGAAGATCGGGCATCATGCTGATCCGGGCGATGTCAACCTGGCCGGTTTGCGCCGCTATGCGCAGGAATAGAAAAAACATCACCCATGGCAGGAATGAACGCTTCATGTTACACCATTTAAAATGGGAAAGGCTCAACGACCGCTTTTAACAAAGACAGTGCAAATTGAGCCTGTTCCCCAGGATAAAATTAACCAAAATTACGTGCCTGTTAGGGCTTCTCGTCATTGTAGAGTTTCGTCACCTGGCCTTCTGAAAGCGCGATGTTGTAGATCTTTAGTTCATCGATGGCGCCTTTGAAGTAACCGAGGTTATCTGCGGTCGTCCATTGCATGAAATTAGCTTCCAGTTCCGCATCGGTTGCCACGCATCCGATGATGAAAGGCTGCGGATCCGGATCAGAAAGTGTTTGCGTAAGCGGTCCTATGCCTTTGTCGGCTTCGGTCCAGGTTTTTGTCAGCACCCCGCCGACATAGAACTTCAGCTCTTTTGCTGCACCGTCAATGGTGATCACCACATGGTTCCACTCCCCGGCCTTGATGGAGTTATCGAGTTCGTTGTCGGCGTCGATAATGCCACCGTCCACCTTCTTGTAAGTAAAGAAGGGCTTGCCGCCTCCCTGGGTCTGCAGTTTGTATCCCTGCCAGTAGTTTTGCGAGATGATGTAGTTGTGTTCATACAACTCATCGGGTTTGATCCATACGGCAATGGTTATGTTGGCCGGCAGAAATGCGGTTGTATAGGGCACTTCAAGGTGTGCGCCTTTGTCCAGATAGATGGCGTGTCCGCCTTTGACACCCGTTGTCCAGGAGGGCCACATGGCATCTTCTCCAAGAATAGCGACACTTCCGCGGAAGAAGGTGGCTACATGCTCCACCGTTGAATAAGCGGTGGCCGTATTGCCTGTTCCTTCGTCGAAATTCCAGCCTGCATTAAGATACAGGTCTTCGTCGATGTATCCGTATGCCTGAGACTCAAAGAGGTTCATGGCTTCGGTGAGCTGTGTGACCAGGTTATTGATTTCCACCTGGGTCAGTTTTTCGGCTGCCGCGGTCTTGATGGTCTGAAGGGTGGCTGCGAAGTTGTCGATGGCTGTCTGCGGATAGTCTGCAGGAGTAGCAGCAGCGAGCATAGCTTCTGCACCTGCGATCAGAGCGTTGAGCTCTGTTTTGTCGCCTTCTACAATGTCGTCATCATCATCCTTGCAGGATCCGATGAGCAGCATGGAGCCCGCGATCAGCAAGATCAGCAGCGTGTGAATGTTCATTAAATTTTTCATTTTCATCTTTTTAAAATTTAGGTTAATAAATATTGAATTTTGCGTGGTTACATGTATTTATTCAAATGATATATTTCAAAAGTTCCAAATATACAAAATTTTCTTATAATTATCAAGGATTAATCCCCTGGTTAGCATCGATTTCCATTTGTGGTATTGGCTGATATCTTTTGGTTTCATAGTTGAAAGCAGGTCCCAGCGCCGATTCTGCAGCTGTTTTCCCCCAGCGCATCAGGTCGAAGTAGCGGTGGAACTCCTGTCCGAGTTCGACCCTGCGTTCTTTGCGGATGGCTTCCCTGAGCTGGTTTTGGTCGGTAGTTATGATGTCAGCCAGCAGGTCGGCGGGAGGTGTTCCACTGAAGCTGGCACGTGCGCGCTGTCTGACCCGGTTGAGGTTTGCCCTGGCCGAATCGGCCTGTCCTGTTTCCAGGAAAGCTTCTGCTTTCATCAGCAACACATCGGCATACCGCAAGTATATATAATTCAGGTCCCCGTCACCTTTGAGGGAGGAGGGGATTTCAGAAAGGGGTTGCTGGTGTTTTTTGGTGAGGAACCCGGTGGGAGACCAGGAGGCGCTGAAGGGTTCTTCATTGAGCCAGGGTTGGCCTTCACGGCCCAGGGTAATATCCAGCCGTATATCCACTTCACCGGAGGCAGATTTTTCGAAGGCGTCGACCATGTCCTGGGTCGGGGCGTTGAAATAGTAGCCTCCTTCGATGGCAGGGGCAAACCACTGATTGAGGCAGCTTCCGGTCAGCGGGACCTGGCCGGCCAGGTGCTGGATCTCAAAAATGGATTCTTCGCTGTTCTCGAATGCCAGCTTGAAGTTGTCGGCGTAATGGGGCATGAGTTTATATATCCCGAGTGCATCCACCTGCTGGAAATAGTTGAGGGCAGCGGCCCACCGTTGTTGGTACAGATTGGTTTTGCCCATCATGGCCAGGGCGGCGCCCCTTGTGACACGCCCTGCATCGGAAGGGCTATAAGAAACCGGGAGCACAGCGGCTGCCTCTGAAAGATCCTTTTCTATTTGCTGATAGATCTCGGGAACATCGCTCAGCCCGATATGGATGGCCACAGGGTTGACCTGGGGCAGCAGCTTGAGCGGAACCCTCCCGAAGACATTCACCAGGTTGAAATAACCATAGGCCCTGATGAATTTCGCCTCGCCAATTATCCGGTTTTTGAGGCCTTCATCCATCGGAACGCCCGGTACATATGCGATCACGTTGTTGGCCCTGGCGATGGCCTCATACATAAAACTCCAGTAATTGTTGATGATGCCATTATTCGCGTCGGCGGTAAAATCATCAATATAACTGATCTCCGCCTGGTCGCCCGGGTTGCCGCCTTTTACCGCATCATCCGAAGCGACATCGCCAAATACCCAGATGGCATTGTTGAAATTCCGGAAGGTGATGGCATGATAAACGCCATTGATGGCCTGTATTGCCTGTTTGTCATTTTGATAAAAGGTATCGGTCGAGAATGTGCCTTTCAGTTCTTCGGTAAGGAAATCGTTACAGGAACTTAACGATATCATCAGAAATATAAGACAGTATTTTATCGTTTTCATCGCTGTATTTTTAGAAATTGATATCAAGTCCAAACATGATGGTCATGGCCGAAGGATAGGTCCCCCAATCGATATTGCCGGCGCGGTCGCCTTCATTTTTTGAGTTGTCGCTGACGGTCATCTCCGGGTCAAGGCCGGAAAATTTCGTCAGTGTGAGCAGGTTAGATGCTGATACATAAACTCTTGCCTGGGAGATCCTGATCTTTTCCAGAATTTTTTCAGGAATGGTATAGCCTAACTGGGCATTTTTCAGCCGCAGGTAAGAGCCATCTTCCAGGAAGCGGGATGATGGTCTGGCATTATTCGATTTAGCGCTCCAGGAGGCCCTGGGCTGGTTATCGGAGGTGCCCTCTCCCGTCCACCGTTCGTCGAAATAGCGCTGTGTGACGGGGAAACCCCGGTAATAGCCTTCGATATCCTGGTTGATCTGGACGTAGATCTTATTACCGTAAACTCCCTGTAAGAACATGACAAGGTCGAAGTTTTTATAATTGACTCCCAGGTTAAGGCCGCCCATCAGTTTCGGGATGGCGCTGCCCAGGTGGACCCGGTCAAGATTGTCGATGCGCCCGTCGCCGTTCTGGTCCTTGAATTTCACATCGCCGGGCCTGATATTACTCCCCTGATAGGCCGAAAGCAGGATATCCGTTTCGTTTTGGAAGATGCCTTCCATCTCGAGCAAATAAAACGAGCCGATGGGCTGACCGACCTCTGTCATGGTAGCAAACACGCCCGATTCGACCCTGCCCCCGGCAATTGGGGCATCGAGTTCCAGCACTTCATTGTACATATAGGTCAGGTTGGCACCGATAGAATAGCCCCAATCGCGTTTAACCTGGCGGTAAATTGCTTCAAACTCAAAACCGGTGTTCAAAACGGAACCGCTGTTGATCCATGCTGCTTCGGCATAACCCGTCGAAGGGGGATTGGGCGCCTTCACGAGCATGTCTTCAGTGACCTTATAGAAGTAATCCAGGGAAACTGCCAGCGCTCCTTTCCAGAAGCCGGCATCAATACCGGCATTGTACTGGTAAGAGGTTTCCCACTTCAGGTTCTCGTTGCCGAGCGAGGTTTGGGCATATCCGCTGTTGGAAATATTGCCGAAGGGATAGTTGAAATAGGGAGAGATCTGGTCGCTGTAAGCATACAGCCCGATCTCCTGGTTCCCGATCGCCCCATATCCGGCACGGAGTTTCAGGTTGTCAAGCCATTGGACATCCTTCAGGAAATTTTCCCGCGACATGACCCAGCCAGCGGAGAGGGAATAAAAGAACCCCCATTTGTTTTGGCCGGTAAACCTGGAAGAGCCATCATAACGCAGGGTACCCGACAGGTAATATTTGCTTCTGAAATCATAGCTTGCCCTGCCGAAGAAAGAGGCCAGCGTGGCGGTATATTCACTCTGGCTGCTGATCTGTGTGCCCAGCCCATTGCCGATATAGATCAGTTCCCGCTGCTGGATGGGGAAATCCGAATCGCTGGCATTCAGAATCTTTCCCGTATTCTTTATTGCTTCAAAGCCCAGCAGGGCCGAAAAGACATGCGATTCCCCGAAGGTGGTTTCATAGTTGAGCAGATTGTTAAGCGTCCAGTTGAAGGTTCTTTCATCGGTGACCACCAGGCTGTTCACCGCGTTGATGCGGTTGAAGGTACCCCAGGTGCGATTGAAGCGCCTGGTGTCGGTGTTCCGGAAATCCACCCCGAAATTGGTAGTGAATTTCAATTTATCGGTGATTTGGGCCGTGAAATAGCCTTTGCCCATGTAGATGTCGTTTTTACGGTTGTTTTCGTTGTAGGCTGCCATGCCGATTGGATTATACCCATCCCCAAGAAATGAGTCGTAGATCTGGAATCCAAAGTACTCTGCCGGACGGTCAACCCAGGTACCGTCGTCAAATTGGATCGGTATGGCCGGATTGCGGAAAAAGGCATACCTGACGACGCTGCCGCCATTTCCGCCGTAGCCGTCGCCGGAGCTTCCGATAATATCATTGTTGGAAATTCCGGTATACATGCTGAGGCCGACGGTCAGCCATTTGCTGGCTTCCGTATTCAGGTCAAGTCTTACGGTTCCCCTTGTATAGCCTGTATTTTCAATAATTCCCCGCTGGTCGAAGAACGAGGTGGAGACCAGGAAATTGGTTGTTTCATCGCCGCCTGAAATGGAGAGCTCATGTGAATTGATGGGAGCCGTTCTGAGCAATTCGTCAAGGTAATTGATATCCTGGAATCCTTCGGTATCTTCGGGTGTAATCAGCCGCCGCTGCAACCCTGCCGGAAGATATTTATTGTCGTTGGTAGCCGCTTCGTTATAAATCGTGATATAATCTTCGGTATTGACCATTTTGGTGAGCCGGGTGGCTTTCTGGAAGCCTGTCTGTCCATGGTAGCTGACCCGTGTTTTTCCTTTTGTCCCTTTCTTTGTGGTGATCAGCACGACACCGTTATTGGCCCTGGAGCCATAGATGGCTGCTGCCGAGGCATCTTTCAGGACAGTGATGGTTTCGATATCGCCCGGGGCCAGGATCTTGAGTGCGTCGGGCGAGGGGATCCCGTCGACGATATACAACGGGTCGTTGCTGGAATGGATCGAGCCGGCGCCACGGATCCTGACGGAGACCCCTTCCCCAGGCATCCCGGTCACCTGGGTTACCTGCACCCCGGCTGCACGTCCCTGCAAGGCCTGGTCTACCCCTGCTACCGGTAGCCTTGTCAGTTCAGTGCCGGAAACCCTGGCAGTCGCTCCGAGGACGTTGCTTTTTTTTGCGGTTCCATAACCGATCACCACGAATTCCTCCAGCATATACTCTTCAGGTTGCAAAGCCACATGGATCACAGGCTGGTTACCCCAAACCTGTTCAACGGTTGAATATCCGATATAAGAGTAGACCAGTACGGACTCAGAGATCAGCTGATCCGATACCAGCCGGTATTGCCCGTTTACATCCGTAATGGTTCCCGCTGTGGTGCCTTTTACGGCAACCGTAACGCCTATCAGGGTTTCGCCTGTCCTGGCATCCGTTACGGTCCCCTCGACGAGGTTCTGGGCAATTGCCAGCAGTGTCGTGGAGAGAATCATGGCCAAAATTATCAGTCGTTTCATCTTTTCAGCATTATCGGTTTATACCTAATTGTTTTTTTATTCGTAAGCAATCACCGCACTACCTGCTTTGATTTTCGTCCCGTCTTTTATCAGGAGCGTGCCTGCAGGTAAGGCCACTATCAGCACAACATCATCAGCAGGTATCTGCAGGGAAATATCCCCGGAGGCGCTTTTAGCCAGGTATTCCTTTGAAATAATATCGAAGAGGTCGATTTTTTTGTCGGATGGATAGATAACCGACCTTGCCTCTTCATAGGGATTGTAGTATAACCATACAGGGTATGGGTTTTCGGCGTAAAAGTCGGTGGCGTTGCAGTCGAGCGCCAGGATGCCTTCGACATCCGTTTTATGAACGATGGCGCCGTAAACCCCTGCGATGGATGTGCTGTAAAGGCTGAACATCGACTCGTCCGGCTGGCCGGGCACCCACTTCGGCCCGTCCCCCAGCGAAACGGGCGTTACACCATTCAGCGACGGCTTGCCATAATCGTCGAATTTCCGGATGCCTTCATAGCCGATGATCCCGCCGGTGATGTTCTTTAGTTCTGGAAGCCATTGATGGGCCTCGTCGACCATGTCGGGATAATAGAGCCGGGATGCATTCACGGCATTCAGCATATATTTGCCAATAGCCCTGGCCAAGCGGGTATCGTATTTCACCAGGGGCACCAGGGGCCAGGCCATGGCCACGGTATTCATAAAGAAGCCGTATCCTCCGCCGTCGGTGATGCTTCCCTGCAAGCCATGCACGTCGTAATCCCCCCATCGTTCTGCGATCACGCCCCAGCCGTATCGTCCGTCAGGAGCCTGGCAACCGTCAAAAGTCCAGTCAAGAAGCCTGGATACGTCATACCGGGTGCCATGTTCGGCATTGAGACGTGCGGCGGCATATGCCCCGAAGGGGAGGAGTATCTCGTAGAAACGGCTCTCCTCCTGGCTTAGCAAAGCTTCCATGGCGCTTTTGGCGCCATTGAGATAGCGCGGATCACCGAATTTTTGGTAAGCCGACAGCAACACCCAGGCGTGACCGCCGGCAGCATCCTGCTGCCAGGGAATATGGTTGCGCATCCCTTTCATTTGGGCATAGTCGAAATAGGAATAATCGTAGTTCCCGTCAAGCACCGAATCGGCCTGATAGAACTGTTCAGCTACTGAGCGCATAATGAAATCCGTGTTCTCCACATCAGGAAACAGGGCGGCGACACCGTAATACAGAATGTTCGGATAAACGTCATACCACCAGTCGCGACCGTAACCGCCGCCAAGCAAGGCAACCGAGGGGGTGGTATTGTTCATGACGATATTCCATTCCGTATCGCTGTTGAAATAATTCTGCGCCATCCTGACGAAGTTATAACCGTGCTGGCTGGTTTTATCAATGCCCAGCAAACCGGCGCTGATAAGCGCGTTGAGGGATGTGAGCGCTTCGTGGAATTCACCGTTGTTTTTGCCGGTTCCCTGGCGGACATCCCCGATGACGGTGAACAGCCCGAAGGTCACCTGGTCGAAATTACGCCGGGCGCTGTCGAGCCAGATCAGTGGACCATATGGTGCCGGATTGTTGAAATCGAAAGCCAGGCTGTCGAAGTCGAGCGCTTTCTGTCTCCAGTCGATGATCTCAAAGGGTTCCGGCATGGCCGGCATCTGATCCACCCGCGTGATGGAAAGCTGCGAAACCAGCGCTCCTGTGTCCTGATGACAGGAGACCATGGCCAGCATTGCCGAACACAGGATCAGGATATAATTGTTTCTTTTCATTGTTCCTCCTTGTAAGAATGGTTCATGATATTCCGGGCCAGGGGGATGGAAAGCATCTGCAATGCAGCCACGATAATGAGTGCATACCTGAGGGCAAAGGTTTCAGAGACATAGAAGGCCATAAAAATGAACAGGCCCAGTCCGATCACTCTTCCGGCGTAAAGGCCGAACTCGTGGTTGAGGATGTAAGCATAGCTGTTCCGGTTTTCTTTTTTTGCCACCACATCGATCACCTTCAGCATGATCGGGTAGTAAGCCAAGTCGTGCAGGGGCTGGAAAAAGACCTTGCAAAGGACAAAGATCATCACCCCGGTCATTGAGAGCTCTATCCCGTTGACGATCGTGCCGATCAGAAAGATGGTGATGCCGGTGCCGAATATGATGATGCGATGTTGCGGTTTGGCAAACCGGCCCAGCAAGTATAGGAGTATAGCGGTCAATCCGCCGCTGATGCCCTGGATCAAGCCCAGTGATCCTTCCTTACCAACGTATTTCATGATCAGCATGGCGGGGGCTGTCACGAGGAATCCCTGCACCAGGCCCTTCAGGGCCGAAAGGAGGATCTGCTTGTTCCACAACCTGTCGAAACGGAAAAATAAGAAATCCTTTTGCAGGGGGTTTTCAAATTTTGCACGTGCCAGGGAGAAGCAGGCCAGGATCGTGATGGCGAATACGATGATCATGACGATACGGTAACCGGCATAAATATCCAGAACAAACCCTAGCAACTTCACACCCTCTATGGAAGCCAGCATGGCTCCGATGACCACCGGTACGCCAATGTTGGAAATGGTGAAGAAGAACGACTCGAGCCCGAAGAAATAGTTACGGTTTTCATCAGAAGTGGAATTCAATGCCATCAGGTACCGGTTTGTCCAGAAGAAGCCGGAAGCGGCTCCTATCAACGTCCCTGATACGATGAGGCCTGGCAATGCCAGGTCTTTTACAAACATCATGCCCATCATCGAGATACCACTGAGCAGGATCCCGAAACTGTAAAGATGGGCTAAATTGAATACTTTCAACAGGTACCCATTAGTTACAGAAGTGATAATGATGCCTGTGTACATCGCAAGCTGGAAAATGGCCACAAAACTGGTATCATTAAAAAAGCGCATAATGTATGCGGCCATGAAAATCTCAACCACCGGCAGCACCAAAGCATACAGCATATTGGTGATGAGTAGCACCCGCATGTTGCGGGGCATGGAAAGGAAGAAGCGGTACTCATTGGTTATGCGGTTTATCATAGGATTCCTTCCGGTTAGATAAGTGTCGACAGAATTTCAGCAATAGAAAACCTGGCGCCGCAGATTACTTCGTCGCTGGCGCCGTAGTATATAAAAAGGTCGTCGCCTTTAACGAAATGACCGTTGGTGAAAACCACATTGCCGAAAAACCCGGTTTGTTCATATTCGCGTATGGGTTCCATGATGGGCGTCATGCTGCGGGCAAGCACCCTCGACGGTTCGTTGATGTCGAGCAGCAATGCACCAAGGCAATAGCGATGCTCGCTGTTGGCTCCGTGATAGATCTCCAGCCATCCGGCTTCTGTCCGGATAGGAGCTGCTCCGGCGCCAACCCTGGCTGAATCCCACATGCCCGGCCGCGAGGTGGCAATGCACTTATGCCTGCCCCAGTGAATAAGGTCGGGCGATTCGGCCAGCCAGATATAATTACCACCCAATTCGGGGCTGCTGGGACGATGTAAAGCATAGTATTTTCCGTTGACCTTCTCTTCAAAAATGGCACAATCCTTATTGTGCGGCGGAAAAATCATCCCCTCGCGTTTGAAGTCCTTCCAGTTTACAGTCCTGATCATTCCAACACCGACCCCAAATTCGGAAACTTCTGTGAACGAAAGGATGAACTCATCTGTCATTGAGGCAACCCGGCAATCTTCAATACCGAAAGTCTCCAGCTCCCCTTTTCCAAAAATGGGTTGGAAACCCTCCGGCTCGTAAAAGTGAACCCCATCATCACTGCAAACAAGCCGCAGGTAGGAGAGCGTGGTCAGATAATCTTTCTTCTTGTAATTAATTACCCGTGGATCAGAAGCATCCAGGTCGGGATCATTTTTATCAAAGCTCAGGATTTCAATCGCACCTTTATTATTATACACAGGAAAACTGATCTTTCCTTCTATTTGTCTGGGCCTTTCGGCAACCCTCAGCAAAAGCCATATCTTCATGTCAAACTCAAAAACACCGGGATTTAAAAGGCATACGATCTCCATGCCTTCTATGCCAGGTTTCAGGTCTGACGGCCGGAGGAGGGGATTTGAAGGGAACCGGTTGGCTATATCCATGGCTATATCTATTATTGACTTCAAATTTACTGACATATGAATGGAAAGGTGTCCGCCCGGTTCCCGATTTTGTCCGCCCGGTTACAAAATCAAAGAATGTGGGATAAAATCAGTTATCTGCCATATGATTTCTTTTCTGGCGGTATTCGGTGGGGGAGCATCCAAATGCTTTGTTAAACAGCTCATAGAAGTGTGCCCGGCTGTTAAAACCGGTCTGATCAATAATTTCACTCACGGTAAAATTCGTTGTGTCCAGTAAGATGGACGCTTTCCTCACCCTGCGCTGGTTGATCAGCCCATGGGGAGTGGTGCCCAGTACTGATTTTGTCTTGTTATAAAGAGATGACTTGCTGATGGCCAGTTTGTCACATAGTTTTTCAGCCAACAGGGTGTCATCATCAATATTTGCATCGATGTATGCAATCATCTCCCGGAACAGGGGATCGGGGATTTCTTTTATAAGCGAGGAAATTTCATCCTGACCTCCAAATCTTTTCCTGATACTTTGCCTGATGTCGAGCAATTTCTCAATCCTGATTTTGAGATGATCGGGGTGAAATGGCTTGGGAATGTATGAGTCGGCTCCAGCGGTAAGCCCTTTTATGCGGTCTTCAATTTCGGCTTTGGCAGTAAGCAGTATGAAAGGCAGATGGCTGGTATCGAAGTGATTCCTGACCTTATTACAAAACTCGATACCATCCATCCCGGGCATGAGGATATCCGATACGATCAGTTCAATGCGGTACTTTTCCAGTAAATGAAGGGCTTCAATACCATTTTTGGCAAAATAAAGGTTGTAGTTCGTACTGAGCAGATCATTTAAGAGCAGCAGGATGTCCGGTTCGTCGTCAACCAAAAGAAGTGTGGGCTTTTCAGGGTAGATTTCAGAGGGGGCAACCGGCTCAGGGGGAGTCACCTCGTCGATATATTCCAGGATATCTTCTTTTTCCGTTGTTTCGCGGATCAAGCCTGTGGGGCCATCCGGATGCATATTTGGAAACCGGCATGTGAAAATGGTCCCTTCATCCGGCCTGCTTTCGAATGTGACGGATCCCCGGAGCAAATCCATTATTCCTTTGGTTACGGCCAGGCCGAGGCCGGTTGACCTGTAACCGCCCACCCCTGTATTTTTTGCTGGAAATGTATTGAATGGCTCGAAAACCTTGTTTTTGAATTCAGGATCGATCCCGATGCCATTATCTTCCACCTCAACTGTGAATTCCTGTTCGTTCAAATGGATCCTGACTTTTACATGCCCTCCTGTTCTGTTGTATTTAATGGCGTTGGAAACGAGATTAGTAAGCACCCTCTGGTACTTGCCGGCGTCGGTAATGACACAGGGCTCTATCTCATTGCACGAAACCTCACAGGATATTTCACGCTTTTGGGCAAGCCATTGCAGATCGGCAACAACTTCCCGGGCCAGCGATTCGGGATTTACACGGCTAATGTCAAGCGGTTCCTTCCCCTTTTCCAGCCGTCTGAATTGTATGATCTCGTATACGAGCTTTTGCAACTTGATGCTGTTGTTGTAAACCTTTTGAAGCCTCGGGTTTGTCCCGGTCGTTTCCGACTCCTCCATCATCGCGTGGATATGTGAAGTGATCAGTGTCAGGGGCGCCTTGAATTCATGCGCCAGGTTCGTGAAAAATTCGATCTTGTAGTTTTGCACTTCCCTGTCCTTTTGTTGCCTGAACTCCATGAGCGCCAATTCTTTCCCGCGCAATTCCCTCCTGCGGTACCAACGGATGATGAGTAACTGTATGCCTATGAAAATCATCACATATCCGACTATGGCCCAGACCGTCTTCCAGATCGGAGGGTTTATGACAATCCCTACCTGTTTGATTTGATCCGACCAGATGCCGTTTTCATCACTCACCCGCAGTTGAAGATAATATCTGCCAGGACTGAGATTGGTGAAGCTGATCGCCTGGTTATGCAGGTGATTGACCCAATCATCATCGAAATTCTTTAGCCGGTACGATATCTTATGTCGTTCCCTTCCCCAGTAAACCAGAGGAGATACCCAAAAGGTGAGTGCATTCTGATTACTGTTCAGCACCAGTTCCGACTGCAAATTGATCCGTGATGTCAGAACGCTTTCTTCTGATACTTCAACTGCCTGGTTCCTGATAAAAATGTTGTTAATTGCAACAGGGGGGAAATAGGACGCGAATTTTATCTCCCTTGTCCGGATCATATCCACCCCCATGGTTCCGCCTACATATAACTGACCCGATGATCTGTCAAAAAATGAAGCGCCATCACTGTATTCGAAATTGATAAGCCCGTCGTCGGTATTGAAATTCTTAACCGTTTGATTTTTTAGATCTATGCACGAAAGCCCATTGTTTGTGGTGATCCAGATATTTCCTGACAAATCTGCCTGAATGGAATGAATGGATGCTTCTGCAAAACTCCCGGGAATGTCTGTATCTGTGAAAATTTCCGGCTCGCCGGATCCCGTAATGATAGAAAAGATGCCGGCGCTGCTTCCAACCCAGATCCGGCTCTCATGGTCCGTAAATAAAGCCAGGATGTCATCATTCATGACCTGGGGATGGGTATTGCTGCTCATTTGGGTCGTCACCCGTTTAGTAACGGTATTGTATTGACAGATTCCATTGCCGCGGGTGCCGATCCAGATAATGCCCGGCTTTTCTTCCGTAAGTGCGTAAACAATCTGTCTCTGTCTCCCACTTGCGGAAAAGCTGCGATCCAGGATCACTTGTTCATAATGCACCGGGATGAATGGCGCATTATTATCGAATTCAACCGATATAACGCCATGCCCGCTGGTACCGAGGTATAACCGGCCATCGCTTGCCTCAAGTATACGGTAAACCGAGGCAAAGTCCAGGTGTGGCGTATCGATATAATCCCTGGGAAAATTTTTTATCGTGCCAAAGTCAGGTGAGATGATTTCAATCCCGCGCCCATCCGTGCCGACCCAAATGGTTCCATCTGACCGCTCTTTCATTGCCAGCACGGAATTGTTGTCCATACCGTCCTTTATGGAAATGTTTCTGATATGTATCCCATCCGGATTAAAGACATCGACTCCTCCTCCTTTCGTTCCGATCAATAAGTTGTTATCCCTGGTTACCAGGATGGATCGCACGATGGGATATGACAACTGAACAGCCGGGATGCTTTTATTTGGAAATTCGGAAAGCTTCAGGTTGTATGCGCCATTTCCATCCGTACCGATCCATAAAATATCGGGTGATGTTTCATAAATGGTCAGTATCCTTGCTTCTATCGGATTTTTAATGAACTGGTCCGATAACCTGTCCGCGATGGCAAAGTTTGAAACAGTTGCGTGAATGTTGTAAATCATTCCTTTTTCGGTTCCTGCCCAAAGCCTCCCCGGTTGACTGGAAGTGGCAAACGCAGTGACGATATCGTCAGGGATGCTGATTCGTGTGGCTGATTTCTGATTGATGTCAATGATAATAGCATCTCCGCCATGTTGTGTAATGAGTATGTGCGGACAATCCTGTATCATTACTCCCAATGAGGCGACGATCGAGGATCCTATGGGTATCTGCATGATCTCCCTGAGTTCATTCCCTTTGATTATCAGAAGTTTATTACTGCCGGTAATACAATAAATCGTATTTTCAATAGAAAGCAAGCGCTTGATCTCCAGAGATGCCAGGTATGATCCGGCAGAAAAGTTTATTTTATCATATTGGCCAGTATTTTGATTAAATGTGAATATGCCGTACCTATAAACGGCTGCATAAATCTTCTGATCAGCGGTAAGACATACAGAAATATCGTTCTCGTAATTAATTTGCTCCGATTCGTTCGTAAAGAATGAATGAAACCTGCTGAGTGCGTTATCGTAAAACCCGACACCCCTGTTGGTCAGCATCCATATGGAGCCATCGGTGGTCGGATAAAGCTCCCTGACGACATGGTTATGAATGGCGTTGGGGACGCTTCCGGGCAGATAGGAGATAATATGGCTGCCGTCGTACCTGTTCAGGCCGTTCCAGGTGCCCAGCCAGACATAACCTTCCGCATCCATAGCGATTGTGTTGACAGCCCCATTCGACAATCCTTCTCGCCGTGAGATGGAATGGACGTTGATCCTGTAGCTGAATGTTGATGAAGCCAGGAGCAGCAGGAAACCAATCGTGATAATCAATCGTTTTAACATGATGACAGACATAATGAGCTTGTCAGGTTGTAAAGATAAGGAAAGCTTACTGAATAAGTCATGAAAGCATATCATCGTAATGCACTACATTTGCAACATAGAATATCTCTATGTTAAATCTGCAGACTTTTTCAATCCCATTTTGGCTTTCTTTGATATTTTGCTTTAAAGCTTTATCATTGGAAGCACAACCAGGTTATGTCTCTTATATTGTTACCGGCAACAAACTAATTGTTTACACCACTGAAAGCGTTTACAGTTTTGCCCCTTACGGGGATGAAATGCTCCGCCTGGGGTTTCATTTCGGGCAGGATACAACCTACCCGGTGTCCCAGTCTGTGGTCATGGATCCACTGGGTATTTCAACCGTAGCGGATTCAGGAAATTATCTGTTATACACCACTGCAGGTTTTGATGTGTGGATTCAAAAAGAACCGCTGTATTTCACTGTTATGTCTCATGGAAATGCAATTCTTTGGAACGGAAGTGCCTGGGCAGAAGGGCAGGGGAGCGGGATGCTATTCCGCACAGAACCGGATGCGGCCTGGTATGGCGGTGGCTCGCGCGCCATCCCGATGAACCGTGCCGGGCTCGATCTTTATATGCTGAACGAACCTTTTTACGGGTATGGCTGGGGCGCCGACCGGTTGAATATATCCATGCCCATGGCCGTCAGTTCGGAAGGATTCGCCCTTTACTTTGAATCTCCTGTGCCTGGCAATCTCTCCCTTGGATCTTACCAACCGGGCCTGATCCGCTATGATGCTTCCGAGGGGCCTTTATCATGCTTTGTGATCCGGACGGCAGACCCGGATTCACTGATGAAACCCTATACCCAACTGACAGGCCGGCAGCCCCTGCCGCCCCTCTGGGCGCTGGGATATATCCAGTCGCGCTTCGGTTACGAAAACGCGGCCGAAGCTTATGATGTCGTGGATAAGATGGTGGCAGAGGGCTTCCCGATCGATGCCATTATTTTCGACCTGCAGTGGCAGGGTGGGGTGGGAGTGATGGGCAACCTCGACTGGGACCTGTCCCGATTCCCAAATCCGCAGGGCATGATGCAGGATTTTCTGGAAAAAGGGGTGAAGTCGGTATGCATCTTCGATCCTTATTTCACGAAGTTATGCCAGTATTACCCCATGCTGGCGGGCATCGGCTGGCTGGCAAAAAATCAGGGAGGTCAGCCTTATGTTATTCAGGATTTCTGGGCAGGCGAGGCAGGTTTGATCGATGTGACCATTCCTGCTGTAAAGGAATGGTTCTGGCAGCGGTGCAAACAACAGATAGAAATGGGTGTCACCGGTTTATGGACTGACCTGGGGGAGCCCGAAAAAGCCCCTGAGGATATGGTGTTCCTGGCGGGCAGCTCGCTGCAGATCAGGCAGACATATAACCTGCGCTGGTCAGAATTTATTTATAGCCGCTACCGGCGGGATTATCCCGACCGCCGGCTTTTTAACCTGACCCGCTCCGGTTATGCCGGTATGCAGCGCTACAGCGCCTTCCCCTGGTCGGGTGATGTACAAAAAAGCTATGGCGGTCTGCGCGCCCAGGTGCCCATCATGCTGGGAATGGGCTTGTGCGGGATCGGCTATATGCATGCGGATATCGGCGGCTTTGCCGGACAGTATAACCCGGAACTCTATACCCGCTGGCAGCAGATGGGCGCTTTCATACCCGTTATGCGGGCCCACGGCACCGGTGTGGTGACCGAACCAGTCTATTATCCCGAACCTTATAAAAGCATTGTCAGGGATTTTATCCGGCTGCGGTACCGCCTGCTTCCTTATCATTATACCCTTGCGTGGGAGAATTCACTGACAGGCATGCCGTTGGCCCGGCCGCTGTTCTTTGCCGATCCGCAGTTGAAAGATGTTGATGATCAATACTTATGGGGCAACGACCT
>Ga0114946_10001383_pt1 | contig 16733 bp, 30 predicted proteins | sample WalLakDeSediment_FD_88676 | JGI IMG/M metagenome (GOLD analysis project Ga0114946, IMG submission 88676) | Lake sediment microbial communities from Walker lake, Nevada to study Microbial Dark Matter (Phase II) - Walker Lake 11/02/13 Deep Sediment | ecosystem: Environmental > Aquatic >... | reverse complement strand
CGAACTGATCACCCCGATCGCCATGGACGAGGGTCTGCGTTTTGCCATCCGTGAAGGTGGCCGGACCGTAGGCGCCGGTGTCATCAACAAGATCATCGCTTAATAGTGATCAGGAAAATATCATGATTAATACTCAGAAAATTCGCATTCGCCTCAAGGGCTACGATCATAAGCTGATTGATCAGTCCACCGGCGAGATCGTTGAAACCGCCAAGCGGACCGGGGCGGCGGTGGCCGGCCCCATCCCTTTGCCGACCACGATCAACAAGTTCTGTGTTCTGCGGGGACCCCATGTCGACAAAAAGTCCCGGGAACAATTTGAAATGAGGACTCATCGCCGCTTGCTGGACATTCTCGAGCCGACTCAGCAGACCATCGACGCTTTGATGAAGCTGGAACTTTCCGCCGGGGTCGATGTTGAGATCAAGCTCTAGGCCCGTAGCGGCTTATGTTAAGTAACGACAGGTGCAATGATGTCTAAGAAGATGGGTATGCTCGGCAAAAAAATGGGAATGACCCGGATCTTTTCCGAAACCGGTACTTCCATTGCCGTTACGGTTATCGAGGCCGGTCCTTGCGTGGTTCTGCAGAAGAAAACCGCGGCCAAGGAAGGCTATGACGCCATTCAAATCGGTTTTGGCCCTAAGAAGGAATCACGTCTCAACAAGGCTGAAAGCGGCCATGTCAAGACGGCCGGCAAGGGTGGCTTCCATCATATCAAGGAATTCCGGGTAACTGATCCCGAGGCCTATGAAGTCGGCCAGGAAATCAACCTTACCGATCTCCTCAACGTCGGCGATATTGTTGACGTTCGGGCCCGCACCAAAGGGCGCGGCTTCCAGGGAGTGGTCAAGCGTTATGGCTTCAAGGGCGGCCGGGCCACCCATGGTTCGATGTTTCATCGGGCTCCGGGCTCCATCGGCTGCAGTGCCTGGCCGAGCCGGGTCATCAAGGGCAAAAAAATGCCGGGGCAGATGGGTGATCGGATGATCACCAAGAAGAACTGCACGGTGATCGATATTCGCCCCGAACAGAACGTCATCGTTCTCAAAGGCGGGGTTCCCGGTGCCAAGCAGGCCCTGGTTCAGATCTATAAAAAGTCATGATTTTGATTGCCGGTCGCAGATTAATGCGGGTGTAGCCGGCAGTTGCTTATCCTTGTCAGGGGGTACCGATAATGGCGGTAACGGAAGTATATAATATCAAAAAGGAAAAAGTGGCTGACATCGAGCTTGATGACGCGCTTTTCAAGCTTGAGGTCAATCCTCACCTGCTGCATGATATCGTGCGGATGCAGCGCGCCAACCGGCGGGCCGGGACCGCCTGCACCAAGACCCGCAGTGACGTCAGCGCCAGCGGCAAAAAGCCCTGGAAGCAGAAGGGGACTGGTCGGGCCCGTTCCGGCAGCCGCAAATCACCCCTGTGGCGGGGCGGCGGCACGGTCTTTGGCCCACGTCCCCGCAGCTATGCTTTCACCATGCCGCGCAAGGCGAGAAAGCTTGGCCTGCGGATGGCATTGAGCTCTCGTTTCAGCGATGATCTGGTGCTGGTTCTTGATGATTTTCGCCTGGATGAAGCCAAGACCCGGAATTTTGTCGAGGTAATGAACAATTTTGCCATCTACAGCGCCCTGATCGTGGTGCCCGGGAGCATCGACAGCCTCGAGCGTTCATCGCGCAACGTGCCCGGTTTCAAGGTGATGCCCACAGAGGGGCTCAATGTTTACGATATTCTGCTGCACAAGCATGTTATTTTGCTGCAGCCGTGCATCGAGCAATTGCAGGAGAGGTTGCTGTCATGAAAAATATCTACGAAGTCCTCAAGCGTCCGCGCTTGACCGAAAAGAGCATGGGGTTGCAGGAGAGTCACAACCAGATTGTGCTCCAGGTTGATCGCCGCGCCAACAAGAATGAAATCAAGCAGGCGGTGGAGAATATTTTCAGCGTCAAGGTCGAGAAGGTTCGGACCGCCAATCTGCCCGGCCGCAAAAAGCGCATGGGTCGTTATGTTGGCACCACCTCCGATTACAAGAAAGCCTTCGTTACCCTGAGCGCCGAGAGCAAGCTGGATTTCCTTGAAGAGCTTTAGAAGCTCGGCTTCCTGGCCCAGGCTGGCCGGAAACTAATTACTGGAGTTGCACATGGCACTGAAGACATATAAACCGACATCACCGGGACGTCGCACCCTGGTAACTGTGATCAACGATGACCTTTCCAAGGAAAGACCGGTCAAGGGACTGGTTCGGACTCTGAACAAGGCCGGTGGCCGTAACAACTACGGTCGAATCACCGCCCGTCACCAGGGCGGGGGCCATAAGCGCAAGTACCGGGTTATCGACTTCAAGCGCGATAAGGTCAATATTCCGGCCAAGGTGGCCGGCATCGAGTACGATCCCAACCGGACCGCCAACATCGCCCTGCTGCAGTATGTGGACGGAGAAAAGCGTTATATCCTCTCTCCCAATGGAGTGAAGGTCGGCGACATCGTCGAAGCGGGCGACCAAGTCGATATCAAGCCGGGCAACTGCATGCCCATGGGCAACATGCCTTTAGGCAGCGTTATCCATAATATCGAGATGAAAATCGGCAAGGGCGGTCAGTTGGTGCGCAGCGCCGGCGTAGCGGCCCAACTGATGGCCAAGGAAGGCGACCACGTGCTGGTCAAGCTTCCTTCCGGCGAGGTGCGGCGTTTTCACCGTTACTGCCGGGCCAGCATCGGCCAGGTCGGCAATATCGAGCATGAGAGCCAGAAGCTGGGCAAGGCCGGCCGTAACCGTTGGCTGGGCCGCCGGCCCAAGGTTCGGGGCGTGGCCATGAACCCCATCGATCACCCCATGGGTGGTGGTGAAGGCAAGAGTTCGGGCGGTCGTCATCCCTGTACCCCGTGGGGCATCCCGACCAAGGGTTACAAGACCCGCCGGAACAAGAGCAGTGACAAGTACATTGTCAAGAAAAGATCCTAATCTAAGGGGGAGCAGAAGTGGCACGCTCAATTAAAAAAGGACCGTTTATTGATGAGCACCTTTTGAATAAGGTGGTCAGGGCCCGGGAAGATGGATCCCGCAAGGTTATTCAGACCTGGTCCCGCCGTTCCGATATTATTCCGGAAATGGTTGGCCTGACCTTTGCCGTGCATAACGGTAAGAAGTTCATTCCGGTTTTCGTGACCGAAAACATGGTCGGTCATAAGCTCGGTGAATTTTCACCGACCCGGACCTACTATGGTCACGCCGCCGATAAAAAGAAGAAGTAAAGCATAACGAATGATATCCAAGGAGTGGAATGGCGATGGAAGCTAAAGCGCTGGCCCGTAATATTCGTATTTCTCCCCAGAAGGCCCGCCTGGTAGCCGATCTGGTTCGCGGCAGCAAGGTCGAGACCGCGTTGAACACTTTGCGTTTCATGCCCAAGAAAGGGGCCCGAATTCTGCGCAAGGTCATCGAGTCGGCGGTGGCCAACGCCAGCCAGAACGAGGCGATTGACGTGGATAACCTTTATGTCAAGACCATCCACGTCGATGGCGGACCGACTCTTAAGCGGATCAGGCCGATGCCCATGGGTCGGGCCGGCCGGATCCTCAAGCGGAGCAGTCATATTACCGTAGTCCTTGATGAACAATAAGCATCGACGCTGATCGTCGGTGGCAAAAAAGCCAACCTTGTAAACGGAGGAAAATTTTGGGCCAGAAAGTCAATCCAATCGGTTTACGGCTGAACATCGTCCGGACCTGGGATTCCATTTGGTACGCCGACCGGGATTACGCCAGGAATTTTCTTGAAGATCAGGACTTGAGAAAATACCTCAAGAAGCGTCTTTATCATGCTGGCATTTCCCGGATCCAGATAGCTCGCACCGGCGAGAAAATCAGGGTCAAGCTCCATACGGCCCGCCCCGGCATCGTTATCGGCAAGAAGGGCTCGGAAATTGACACCCTCAAGGCCGACCTTGAGCGTCGTACCGGCCGCTCCTGCGCTTTGGATATCCAGGAAGTCCGCCGGCCCGAAGCCGACGCCCAGCTGGTGGCGGAAAACGTCGCCCAGCAGCTTGAACGCCGGGTAGCTTTTCGCCGGGCCATGAAGAAAGCGGTCAATATGGCCTTGAAGTTCGGAGCGAAAGGGATTAGGATTGCGTGTTCCGGTCGTCTCGGGGGGGCGGAAATGTCCCGGCGCGAATGGTACCGGGAAGGCCGAGTTCCTCTGCATACCCTGCGGGCCGATATCGATTACGGCCTGGCCGAAGCGCATACCACATACGGGGTGATCGGAGTCAAGGTTTGGATTTTCAAGGGAGAGGTTCTCAGCAACGAGGACCAGCGCGGGCTCGAGGATCAGGCCCAGGCTTGAGCTTCCCCCATCGTGCTGCGGCGAGTTATCAGTGCTCCGGTCGCAGCATTATTTTACTGCTAACGACGGTAGGTTTAGACCATGCTTAGTCCGAAAAAAGTCAAACATAGAAAAGTTTTCAAAGGCCGGATGACCGGCGCGGCCCAGCGCGGCTCTTCCATTGCCTATGGCGAATTTGCCCTGAAAGCTGTGGGTTGTGGCTGGATGACCGCCCAGCAGATTGAAGCCGCCCGTATTGCCATCAACCGCAAAGTAAAACGGGGCGGCAAGATGTGGATCCGGATTTTTCCCGATAAACCTTTTACCAAAAAGCCGGCGGAAACTCGGATGGGTAAAGGTAAGGGCAGCCCCGAGGGTTGGGTGGCGGTGATCAAGCCGGGCCGGATTCTTTATGAGCTGGCGGGAGTTGAAGGTGATCTGGCCCGGGAGGCTCTGCGGCTGGCGGCCAACAAGCTTCCCTTCCCCACTAAGATTATCGAGTTGGATACAACGTTATGAAAATCAAAGATATCCGCGACTTGAGCCGCGAGGAACAGCTTAACAAGGCCCGTGAACTTTCGGAAGAGCTTTGCCGGCTGAAGTTCAATCATGGCATCCGCCCCCTTGAGAACACGGCCAAGATCCGTCAGACCCGTCAGACCATCAGCCGGATTAAAACCATTCTCCGGGAAGAAAACGCGGCCTAACGGTGTCGGGAAAACTCTGCTAACAAAATTTTTACCGGGATTGGATAAATGAGCGCAGGACAAGGAACCAGAAAAACCCAGGTCGGCGTGGTGGTGAGCAACAAAATGGATAAAAGCATCGTTATCCAGACCACCAGCTTCGCACCCCATAAGCTTTACGGCAAGTACATCCGGAGCCATGCCAAGTATATGGCCCATGATCCGGAAAACAGTTGCAATGTCGGCGACCGGGTGCTTATCGAGGAATGCAGGCCCTTAAGCAGCAAAAAGCGCTGGCGCTTGCGGGCCATTCTGGAAAAGGCAGTCTGATCGGTTTGTGGGCCAGTGGCGAATTAACCAATCCCTGGCGGCAGAGGGGATTGGATCGAATGACTGCCGGATAAGCAGGTGAAATCATGATTCAAACGCAGACGATATTAAATGTGGCTGACAACTCAGGGGCCAAAAAAGTGATGTGCATCAAAGTCCTGGGGGGAACCGGCCGCCGCTATGCCAGCATCGGCGACGTGGTGGTGGTTTCGGTCAAGGAAGCGATACCCAATGCCAAAGTGAAAAAGGGCGATGTGGTTAAGGCCGTGGTGGTCAGGACCAAGAAGGAGATTCGCCGGCTTGAGGATACCACCGTTCGGTTCGATGAAAATTCAGCCGTCCTGGTTAACAATGCCGGCGATCCTATCGGGACCCGGATTTTCGGACCCGTGGCCCGCGAGTTGCGTCCCAAGGGATTCATGAAGATCGTTTCCCTGGCCCCCGAAGTTCTTTAGCCTCTTAAGGATTAAGACAATGCAGAATGCCAAGACACATATCAAGGTTAACGACCGGGTTGAAGTGATCGCCGGCGGCGACAAGGGCCGGGTCGGCAAGGTTATCCGGATCGACCGGAACCGTGGCCGGGCGGTGGTGGAAAAGATCAATATGATCAAACGCCATACCAAGCCCAACGCCCTTAATCAACAGGGCGGAATCATCGACAAGGAAGCCCCGGTGGCGATTTCCAACCTGATGCTGATCTGTCCCAAATGCGCCAAGACTTCGCGGGTAGCACGCAAGGCCCTCGAAGACGGCACCCGGGTCAGGATCTGCAAAAAGTGCGGTGAGTCCGTGGAAGGCAAGGCCTGATCCCGTTCTTGAAAATGCAGCTGAATATTGGCAAGGAAGATTACGCGCTGGAGGCGTTTGAGCATGGCAGGAATGAAGCAGTTGTATCTCGATGAGGGTGTGCCTCAACTCATGAAGGAGTTCGGGTATCGCAATATCATGGAGGTGCCCAAGCTGGAAAAGATCACCCTGAATATGGGGCTTGGTGAAGCGGTCCAGAATCCCAAGATCGTTGAGAGCGCCAGCCAGGAGCTGACCCTGATCGGGGGCCAGAAAGCGGTGGTGACCAGGGCCAAGAAGTCCATCGCCACCTTCAAGCTGCGGGAGGGCATGCCCATCGGCTGCCGGGTTACTCTGCGCGGTGACCGGATGTATGATTTCATGGCCAAACTGATCAATATCGCCTTGCCCCGGGTGCGCGACTTCCGCGGGGTTTCGCCCAAGGCTTTCGACGGCCGCGGCAATTTTGCCCTGGGCATCAAGGAACACATCATTTTTCCCGAAATTGACTACGATAAAATCGATAAGATTAAAGGTTTGAACATTGCCATTACGACCACGGCCAAGAGTGACGAGGAAGGCCGTTTTCTGCTGCGGGCAATGGGCATGCCCTTTAGAAAATAAAGCAAGGGCGGGAGGCTCGAGTTGGCTAAGAAATCGATGATTGCAAAGTGTAACCGGAAGCCGAAGTTCAAGGTTCGTGATTATAATCGCTGCGGCCTTTGCGGCCGGCCTCGGGCCTATTACCGAAAGTTCGGCGTCTGTCGAATCTGCTTGCGTTCCCTGGCCTCCAAGGGTGAAATTGCCGGGGTGACCAAGTCAAGCTGGTGAATCGGCTTTTGTCCGCCAGCCGAAAGCGGCGGCGCTTGCAGCAAACCGACAGGATGCCGGACGTGCTCAGTCGGTGGAGCGGCTTTTTTGCGGAGCCGACAAATATCAACAAGGGTACAGGAGTCTGAAGCAATGGCGATGAGTGATCCCCTGGCCGACATGCTGACCAGGATACGTAATGCCGGCATGGTGGGCCATGAAAGCGTAATGGTGCCGCTTTCCAAGATCAAGCAAGGGATGGCCGAGATTCTTAAGCAGGAAGGCTTTATCGGCGCATACGAGATCGTTGAGGACAACAAGCAGGGCATGATCAAGATAACCCTGCGTTATGACGAGAACAATGTGCGGGTTATCAGCGGCATCCGGCGTAAAAGCAAGCCCGGGCGGCGGCTTTATGTCAAGCATGATCAGATTCCCAAGGTGATGAGCGGGCTCGGCGTGGCCATCCTGTCCACCTCCAAGGGGGTCATGACCGACAAGCAGGCCCGGAGTCAGCAAGTCGGTGGCGAGCTCCTCTGCGAAGTTTGGTGATGGTCTTCAATTTTCAGCAACGCCATTGTGCCTGAGTCAGCGGCTGGCTTTGCATACTGGAGAGGCGGCTGGTTCGGCCTCGGGCAATGACGGCCCGGTTGATCTGGTGCTTGTTAAAAATAGGATGGCTGAAGGTGATCGATCATCCTGTTTTTTCTGATAAGGAGCGACAAAATGTCCAGAATTGGTAAGCAGCCCATTGATGTGCCTGGCCAGGTCAAGGTCGATATCAAGGGCAGCAAGGTAACGGTTAGTGGCCCCAAAGGTAAGCTGGACCGGGAGGTACGGCCGGAGATTGCATTGGAGCAGAAGGATGGTCAGATCCTGGTCAAAGCCAAGGACGACAGTCAGCGCACTCGTGCTTTTACCGGCCTCACCCGCACCCTGATCAACAACATGGTGATCGGGGTGGAAAAGGGATTCCAGAAAAAACTTCTGGTTGAAGGGGTTGGTTACCGGGTTGAAGCCAAGGGGGATACCCTGAACCTAAGTGTCGGCTATTCCAATGTGGTGGCTTTCCCTTTGCCCGCCGGGGTCAGCGCCGGGGTTGAAAAGAACGCTGTCACCCTCGAATCCATCGATAAGGAGCTCCTTGGGCAGACGGCGGCCATGATCCGGGCGGTGCGTAAGCCCGAACCCTATAAGGGCAAGGGTATTCGCTACGAAAACGAATACATTGCGCGCAAGGCCGGGAAGACCAAGTCCAAGTAATGCCGACAACATCCCGTTGCTTCGGGGTTGAGCCGGTTCGTGATTAACAGGTTGTTGCTTATAAGGCGAAGAAAATGGCAAAGAATATCAGCAGGGCAAGCGCCCGCGACAAGCGTATCAAGCGGATAAGAAAAAAGATATCCGGGACCACCGAACGTCCGCGTCTGCGGGTTTTCAAGAGTGCCCGCCACATTTACGGCCAACTGATCGATGATGCCAGCGGTCATACCATCGTAGCCACGTCCACCAGCGGCAAGGGTTTCAATGCCGGTGAGGGTCAGGACAAAACCGCCCGGGCCAAAGCGGTTGGCCTGCGCCTGGCCGAACTGGCCAAGGCCAAAGGGGTGGAACAGGTGGTTTTTGATCGCGGCGGCTATATCTATCACGGCCGGGTCAAGGCCCTGTCCGACGGCGCCCGCGAGGGTGGCTTGAATTTTTAACAACCTTGCGGAATGCCTTGAACTCGGGGCCGGTAATGGCCCGACAACAAGTTACGGAGCGTACCCCGTCGTCGTCGCTGCTATAGCCGACGGCGACAATTTTTAATCCATCATGCTTGGGGGTGTACCTTGGCGGAATACAAAAGCGGCAATATCGACGATCAATTGATCGAAAAGATTGTCTTCATCAACAGAACGGCCAAAGTGGTTAAGGGTGGTCGGCGTTTCAACTTCAGCGCCATTGTGGTGGTCGGTGACGGCAAGGGCCGGGTTGGTTACGGCCTGGGCAAAGCCAACCAGGTCCCGGAGGCTATCCGCAAGGGCGTGGAGAAAGCCCGCAAGGACATGAAGCTGGTCTCCGTCAGCGAGGTAAGCATTCCCCATGAAATCATGGGCAAGTTCGGAGCCGGCCAGGTTCTGCTCAAGCCCGCCGTTGAGGGCACCGGCGTTATCGCCGGCGGTCCGGTGCGGGCGGTGCTGGAGGCGGCCGGAATCCACAATGTCCTGACCAAATGCATTGGCTCGCACAATCCCCACAACATGGTTAAGGCAACGCTGGATGGATTGCGCCGTTTGCGGAGCCCCCGCCGCATCGCGGCGATGCGCGGCAAGAAAGTTGAAGAAATCACGGCTTAGCACGCTGCTATTTGAGGAATATCATGGCTACAAATGATCTCAGGCTGACCCTGCGCAAAAGCGCCATCGGCAGTACGACTAAAATTCGTCAGACCCTGACCGGTTTGGGGCTGACCAGAACCAACAAGACCATTGTGCGCAAGGACACCCCGGAAATTCGTGGTATGGTCGCAAAGGTCCGTCACTTGTTGGACGTGGAGGAAATTTCATGCTGACTCTGAGCAATCTTTCACCGCATCCCGGATCCCGCAAGCCCAGGAAAAGACTAGGTCGCGGGCCCGGTACCGGCCATGGCAAGACCTCCGGTCGGGGCCATAAAGGGTTCAAGGCCCGTTCCGGCAGTGGGATCAAACCCGGCTTTGAGGGCGGTCAGATGCCTCTGCAGCGGCGTTTGCCCAAAAGGGGCTTTCGCAATCCCTTTAGCAAGCAATACGCCGTGGTCAACGTCCAGGACCTCAATCGCTTTGATGCCGGAACCATGGTGGATCGGGCCGGGCTCGAGGCTGCAGGCCTGATTTCCGCCAAGGATGAGCTTATCAAGGTATTGGGTAATGGTGAACTGACCGTTTCCTTAACCGTGATGGTGGACAAGGTCAGCGATTCCGCTCGCCGCAAGATCGAAGCCGCCGGCGGCAATGTCGGCGCCGCCTGAGAGGATATTTCATGCAGGCAGGGGTTCGAAGTGCTGCCAACATACCGGAGTTGCGTCGCCGGATATTTTTTACCCTGGCCATGCTGGCGGTATACCGGGCCGGGGTCCAGGTTCCGACCCCGGGCATCAACGGTGAGGCCATAACCGAATTTTTTGCCCAGGTCGGCGGCCTCTTTGACATGTTCAACATGTTCTCCGGCGGAGCGCTGGAAAATTTTTCCATCTTTGCCCTGGGGATCATGCCCTACATCAGTGCGTCCATTATCTTTCAGCTATTGACCGTGGTGGTGCCGCATCTCGAGGCTCTGAAGAAAGAAGGCGAATCCGGCCGGCAGAAAATTACCCAGTATACCCGCTATGCCACCATTGGCCTGGCCATGGTGCAGGGCATGTTCATCAGCATAGGCCTGGAAGGAATGAGCGCTCCCGGCGGCATCCCCATCGTTATTGACCCGGGCTGGGGCTTCCGCCTGATGACCATGCTGACCCTGACCTGCGGTACCGCCTTTATCATGTGGCTGGGCGAGCAGATGACCGAAAGGGGGATCGGCAACGGAATTTCCCTGATCATCTTTGCCGGCATTGTCGCCAGCATGCCGGCGGCTTTGGCCAATACCTTCCGGATGGTGGGCACCGGCGAACTGGCGATGATCTTTATCCCTCTGCTGCTGATCCTGGTCCTCGGCGTTACCGGCTTTATCGTCTTTGTCGAAACCGCCCAGCGCCGGGTTCCGGTCCAGTACGCCAAGCGGATGGTGGGGCGGAAGATGTATGGCGGCCAGCAATCCCATTTACCCCTGAAGGTTAATATGGCCGGGGTTATTCCGGCGATTTTCGCCTCCTCCATTATGATGTTTCCCGAAACCGTGGGCAACTTCATCCAGATCGACTGGGTACAGCGGATGAGTGCGGCCATGGCCTGGGGCAGTTTGCCCCATACCGTAATTTTTGTCGCCTTTTTGATTTTCTTCTGCTTTTTCTATGTGGCGGTGACCTTTAACCCGGTCGATGTTTCGGAAAACCTCAAGCGCAACGGCGGTTTTATCCCCGGCGTGCGGCCGGGCAAGAAGACCGCCGATTTTCTCGATAAGGTAATTACCCGGCTCACGGTGGTGGGAGCCATTTATATCAGTGCAATTTGCGTGTTGCCCACGGTGCTGATTTCAGAATTTAACGTTCCCTTTTATTTTGGCGGCACGGCGCTGCTGATTGTGGTCGGGGTGTCCATCGACACCATCGGCCAGATAGAGTCCCACACCATGATGCGTAATTATGACGGCTTCTTGAAGCAGGGGCGTTTCAAGGGGCGGAGATAACAGGTCGATTTCATGACTAATGCGGTTGTCTTGAAATCGGCGGCGGAAATCGAAATCATGCGCGGGGCCAACCGGATTGTGGCCGGGGCTCTGGCCATGCTTGGCGAGCGGATCAAGCCGGGAGTCACCACCGCTCAACTTGACGCCTGGGCGGAAGAATACGCCCGGGATCGAGGCGGGATCCCGGCCTTCAAGGGATATCGTGGTTTCCCGGGCAGTCTTTGTGTCTCCTTGAACGAGCAAGTGGTGCACGGCATTCCCTCCAATAAGGTGGTGATCCGTTCCGGCGACATCGTCAGCATTGATTTTGGCGTCAAGTGGCGGGGATATTACGGTGATGCCGCCATTACGGTGCCGGTGGGCGAAGTCGGCGCCCAGGTCAGGGAATTGCTCCGCGTTACCCGTGAATCGCTGAACCGGGCCATAGCTCAGGTGCAGGTTGGCAATCGGATCAATGATATTTCCCGGGCGGTCCAGGAATATGTTGAAAAGCACGGGTTTACGGTGGTGCGGCAGTTTGTTGGCCATGGCATAGGCAGTCAACTGCATGAGCCCCCGGAAATCCCCAACTATTTACGCAGCAACGGTTCGCCCCGCCTGATGGCCGGGATGGTTCTGGCCATCGAGCCCATGGTCAATATCGGTACCGCCGAGGTGAAAATTCTGGCCGACGGCTGGACGGTGGTGACCAGGGACAAAAAATACTCCGCCCACTTCGAGCATTCGGTGGCTGTCACCGAGAACGGCCCTCTGGTTCTCAGCGCCTGGGAGTAACGATAGACCGGCTCAGGGCGCGCGGACAAAAAATAAGCGGCAGGATTTTTTTTTTAGGTTATAATCACCAATTTTCCATTTGCCGCTATAAAGAAAGCGGGCCCAATCAGAACTGGAAGGATATGGCTAAGGAAGAACCGATTACGGTTGAGGGTACCATCATCGAGCCGTTGCCCAATGCGATGTTTCGCGTTGAACTGGATAACGGCCACCGGGTGCTGGCCCATATTTCCGGCAAGATGAGGATGCATTTCATTAAGATTCTGCCCGGGGACCGGGTTACGGTGGAGCTTTCCCCCTATGACCTGACCCGAGGGCGGGTAACCTTTCGCTCCAAGAACAAGCGTTAGGTCTATTAGCGATAGCGAGGTGCGGTGATGAAAGTACAGGCTTCCGTAAAAAAGATCTGCAGCGAATGTCGAGTCTTTAAACGCAATGGCGTGGTGCGGGTTTCTTGCAAAAACAAGAAGCACAAACAGCGTCAGGGATAATTTTTTTTGTCAATGGAGGTAAACCTTGGCCCGTATAGCTGGTGTTGATATCCCTAAAAATAAGCATATGGAAGTGGCTCTGACCTATATCCACGGGATCGGGCGACCTTCTGCCCGTAAGATCCTCGACAAGGTAAAGCTGCCCTACAACCGCAACAGTGACGAACTTACCGAGGTCGAAGTAGCTGATATCCGCAAGGTCATTGAAGAAGAGTTTGTGGTTGAAGGTGACCGGCGCCGGGAAGTCGGCATGGATATTAAGCGCCTGATGGACCTGGGCTGCTATCGCGGCCTGCGTCACCGTAAGGGTTTACCTTGCCGGGGGCAGCGTACCCACACCAACGCCCGGACCCGTAAAGGTCCCCGGCGGGCTGCGGTTAAGTCCAAGAAATAAGAGCCTTAATTAAATAACCAGGAATCAATTCAGGAGAAGCAATGGCTAAGGCTAAGACCGTTCGTCCTCGCAAGAAGGACAAAAAAAATGTCCCCGAGGGGATTTGCTTTATTAAATCCACCTTCAACAATACCATTGTTACCTTTGCCGACCCCCGCGGAAACGTAATTTCCTGGTGCAGTGCCGGTTGTCTCGGCTTCAAGGGCTCCCGCAAGAGTACCCCTTTTGCCGCCCAGAATGCCGTCGAAACCGCGGTAAAGAAAGCTCAGGATCATGGCCTGCGCAAAGTTGAGGTGCGGGTAAACGGGCCGGGACCGGGCAGAGAATCAGCTATCAGGGCGTTGCAGGTGGCGGGAATCGAGGTCAACGTTATTCGCGATATCACTCCGCTGCCTCATAACGGATGCAAGCCTCCCAAGCGTCGGCGAGTCTGAGCGACAGCGATTTTAAGCACTTCAGTTCAGTGAACAAGGAGAGACCAAGTGGCCAGATATACAGGTGCGGTTTGCCGGCAGTGTCGGCGGGAAAAACTCAAGCTTTTTTTGAAGGGAGACCGCTGCTATTCTGATAAATGTTCGTTTGAGCGGCGTTCCTATGCTCCCGGTCAGCATGGCCAGGCCAGGCTGCGCAAGGTTTCCGACTACGCCCTGCAGCTGCGGGAAAAGCAAAAAGTTAAACGTATCTACGGAATGCTCGAAGGCCAGTTTCGGCGCTATTTCGTTGAAGCCGAGCGGCGCCGCGGAGTAACCGGCGAAAACCTCCTGCAACTGCTGGAGTCCCGTTTGGACAACGTGATTTACCGGCTGGGATTTGCCGGTTCCCGTAATCAGGCCCGTCACCTGGTGCGTCACAACCATTTTCTCCTAAACGGCCACAAGGTTAATATTCCTTCCCTGCAGGTCAGCGTTGGCGACGTAATCACGCTTCGAGAGAAATCCCGCGAAGTCCTAGCCATCAAGGAAAGCTTGTCCGCCATGGCCCGCCGTGGAGTGCCTTCCTGGCTGGAATTGAACCAGGAAGCCTTTGCCGGCTCCGTCAAAACCGCCCCCAATCGCGAGGAATTGACCCTCCCGATTCAGGAGCAGTTGATCGTCGAGCTTTACTCCAAGTAGGCCATTGGCGTAACGGCTTCGCTTTTGCGGGCCCTCTTTAGGGTTTGAGTCGCTTCATTCAAGCCGGCCCCAAACCTCAGCCCAAGGAAAATCAGGACAAAATGACGAAAGAGACTGATAAATTTTACCGCAACTGGCATAACTTGATTGTTCCCGAGCGCCTTGAGGTCGACCAGGATACCCATAGTGCGAGTTTCGGCAAATTTACCTGCCAGCCCCTGGAGCGCGGCTTTGCCACCACCATTGGTAACTCCCTGCGGCGCATTCTGCTTTCCTCGATTCAGGGCGCGGCCATCGTCGCGGTCAAGATCGAAGGAGTGCTCCACGAGCTTTCCACCATTCCCGGAATCAAGGAAGATGCCACCGAGATTATTTTGAATCTTAAGGAGGTGCGTCTCAAGCTTCATTCCTCCAAGCCGCGGATGGTGCGGATTGCAAAGAGCAAAAAAGGGATCGTCACCGCAGCTGATATCACCGGTGATTTGCAGGTGGAGGTGATGAACCCCGATCAGCATATCTGCACGATCACCGGCGACGGCAGCTTTAACGCCGAGCTCGAGGTTTGCTGGGGCAAGGGTTACGTGCCGGCGGAGAAGAACAAAAAAGAAGAGCAATCCATCGGGGTGATCCCCATTGATGCCATTTTTACGCCGATCCGCAACGTCAAGGTCATTACCAGCCAGGCCCGGGTCGGTCAGCAGACCGACTTTGACAAACTGACCCTGGAAATCACCACAGATGGCAGTGTGCGCCCCGAAGACGCCTTGGCCTATGCCGCCAAGATTCTCAAGGAGCAAATGCAGGTTTTCATCAACTTTGACGAAGACGCGGTGATTCCCGTCCATAAAGATGCCGTAAGCGGGGAAAGACCCAAGCTCAACGACAATCTCTATCGCAGTGTTGAAGATCTCGAGCTTTCAGTGCGTTCCGCCAATTGCTTGCGTAATGCCGAAATCCGCTATATCGGCGAACTGGTTCAGAAAAGTGAAGCGGAAATGCTCAAGACGAAAAACTTTGGCCGCAAGTCATTGAATGAAATCAAGCAGCTGCTTGCCGAGATGGATCTTTATCTGGGGATGAAGATCGATGGTTGGGTTCAGCCCGCCGCCGGACCGGAAGGCGAAGAATAAATTTGAATACGGGAATGTAATCCCAGCGAGGATATAGTCATGCGACACAATAAAAGTGGCAATCGCTTGTCACGCACCACCTCCCATCGCCAGGCGATGATTCGCAACATGGTCACTTCTCTGCTCGAGCACGAGCGGATTGTCACCACCACCGCCAAGGCCAAGGAGGTCCGCAAGGTGGCTGATAAAATGATCACCCTGGCCAAACGCGGCGATCTTCATGCCCGCCGGCAGGCTCTGGCCGTGGTGCGCGACAAACAGGTGGTCGCCAAGCTTTTCGATACCCTGGGCGCGGAATACCTTGAGCGGCAGGGCGGCTACACCCGGATTATCCGCACCGGTAATCGTTTGGGCGATGCCGCCTCCATGGCGATTCTTGAGCTGGTAAATTATCGCGAGAAAGAAGCGGAAGCCGGGGCGGCACCGCCAGCGGCGGCGGCAAAACAAGAGTAGCAGCGCCTGCAAAATTTCTGAGTTTTGCGACAAAAGCCGGCAATTTATGCCGGCTTTTGTCGTTTTCGTCCGATTCTTGCCAGGGCTGGAACCACTCGGAGCCGTTGGCCGCCTGGCAGTTGAAAATACTACCCAATTTTTGATGGTTAGGGTAATATAATTATTTTGATCAGTCCCGACTGATTACACGCCGGTTATCTGGTTTTCCCTGCCAACAAGCAGTCTTTCCTGGTGTGGACTTTGGCTCCCGCTGCAAGGGCTGGTGGCAGCGGGCAAACCCCCTTTATTCAATGAACCCGATGGAAACCCTGCAAATCATCTGTAACGGCGAAATTCGTCGGGTCGCCCCGGGGACCACGGTGGATGCCTTGATCCGTGAATTAAGGCTGGACCCGGCCCAGGTGGCTGTTGAACTCGACGGCCGTATCCTGGCGCGCCGAGAACTGGGCCATATTACTCTGGCGGCTGATTCCCGCCTGGAATTGATCCGCTTTGTAGGAGGAGGCTGAGATGTTGAGCATTGCCGGCCGGACCTTTCGCTCCCGGCTTTTTACCGGCACCGGCAAGTTTGCCTCGGCTCCGGTGATGAAGGCGGCCTTGGAAGCGTCGGGCAGTGAGATGGTCACGGTAGCCCTGCGGCGGGTGGACTTGCATGATCCTGCCGACGATATCATGGCCACTCTTGACCGGGAGCACTTTTTCTTCTTGCCAAACACTTCCGGTGCCCGCGATGCGGCCGAGGCCGTCCGCTTGGCCCATCTGGCCCGGGCCGCCGGGGGGACCAACTGGCTTAAGCTTGAAGTAACCCCTGATCCCCGGACTTTGCTGCCGGACCCGGTGGAGACCCTGAGGGCCACGGAACAATTGGTGGCCGAAGGTTTCGTGGTTCTGCCCTATATCAATGCCGACCCGATTCTGGCCTTGCGCCTGCAGGATGCCGGAGCGGCGGCTGTGATGCCCCTGGGTTCACCCATCGGCACCAACCAGGGTTTGCTGACCCGATTCCAGGTGGGGATCATCATTGAGCAGGCCCGGGTTCCGGTGGTGGTTGATGCCGGTCTCGGCCTGCCTTCCCACGCCGCCGAAGCCATGGAGTTGGGGGCCGATGCGGTGCTGGTCAACACCGCCATCGCCGT
>Ga0114946_10001382_pt1 | contig 16738 bp, 17 predicted proteins | sample WalLakDeSediment_FD_88676 | JGI IMG/M metagenome (GOLD analysis project Ga0114946, IMG submission 88676) | Lake sediment microbial communities from Walker lake, Nevada to study Microbial Dark Matter (Phase II) - Walker Lake 11/02/13 Deep Sediment | ecosystem: Environmental > Aquatic >... | reverse complement strand
GAAGAGACGCGTCGGGTCGGGGCGTGGAAATCCCTGCTCATCCAATAAGCCGGCAGCCATGAGCAGAGCTTGCAGCGCTGTTGGCGTGAGAAAGGCAAATGATGGGGAGGCCTGGTCGGAAGTCCACTTAGCAGCCATCTCATCTGGCGCAAGACCCAGACGCAGAGCCGCTAATAGCGTGCACGCGTGATCCAACAGGCGATCTGAGACAGGGATCAAGCTGGCTCGCTCAGCCGGAGCAGCGGCGCGTCCCAACGAGGAGGACGCCGATCCCCCACCGGGAGGGACCAACCCCAACAGATCATCCGGAATATAGGCAAATTCTTGCGGACCATTGGGTGTGTCAAAAAATGCTCGCGCCACCAGAGCTCGGTACCACAGGATTTCAGCCGGTGAAATGGGTTTTAGATAGGGGCGATCGCGATCCCGGCGTCCCGGACCCATTTCACGGACCATGCCATAGCGGCGGGTGAACATAGGCCAGGGCAAGCGACCCTGGTTCTGGATCAGATCGTCCAGAGCCAGACGAGCCTCAGTTGGCAAGTCTTCAACAATCTCATGTACAAGGGATGGATTGAGCAAAGCAGGCGCCAATTGCTCCAGCGCCTGGCGTACATCCTGGGCTTCCAGTTCAAATCCCCACAAACCCGCCACGATTTGCAGGTAGCTTAAGTCGCTGCGCTTGAGACTGTGGGAAAGGTCAGGCATATCCACCCAAAGACCCAAACTCCCAATGATCCATAATTATTATCCGGAAATTTTGATCAGATATTAGACTAATAACGCTGCTTTAAGGCTGACACCGGCAAGACGACCTGCCCCTCTGTGGGATCACCCAGCAGTAGGGTATCCTGCGGGTGAGCAAAAGCCATCCAGGCTGTATACGCAGCGATGAGTGCATCCAACTCATTGGGTGAGTATAAATTATCATCAGGCAAAATGCCTTGGAGAAGACGATGACGGGTGATCTCTTCAAAAAAGCGCATCGAATCTGGGATACGCAGTCGTTGCTCAAACAGCACCAACTGGCGTTGGATGCGCCCTTCTAGCGTATATTTCGGAAAGGGAGTAACGCCCAACAACGCGCAAAAGCTGGCATGCGGGTACACTTCCAAGTATTGGCGCGGCTCATCTGCACTTGGATAAGGCCGATAGCCTATGCTCTCTAAACGTTGGAACAGATGGAAACCCATCCGCATCCAGTTGGGACATTCCTCCTCCTTGGACGGAGTTTGGGGACAACTGATATTATGCTGCCGGAATTGATACTCCAGTACCCTGAAATTAGTCCAGCGACCCGGTCGAGGCGGTGGAGAAAGCTCCTGGCGGATTTCTGCACGGTCCATCACCCCCAGGTTGGGACGGCGCGGCGCACTCACAGCCACAAAAGCCTGGCGTAATCCAGCTACAAAGGCCAGCACATCCTCCATACCGCTCTGGCCTAAAGCCAGCAGGTTGAGGTCATGATCCAACGCTACGTATGCAAACGGGCGCTGCCCAGCGGTGGGGTCAATCCCGAGGAAAGTGGTGTGAGCCGTAAACATAATTTTCAACCCTCAGTTTAGCGCAAAATCGCTCAAGGTGCAACTATAAATAAATCCCAATTGCCCATATTGCTTAGAACCCCTCAGCTATACTATAATTGTACCGACAGGAAACCTGCCAGGCTAACATATGGCAAGCGGCATTGAGATCCATGTTTCTATACCGGGTTGTCTGCAGGCAGAATATCCACCAGAATCCACAAAAGTCAGATACCACCATCATTTTACAGGAGGATAATCAGGATGGCCGAAACGTTCAAGCTGACCTACTCAACAATGTTTAACCCACCAGAAGAATTACATACCCGTTTTGAAGAAGCTCTGGTAAAAGTTACCGCGGGACTAGGCAAAGAATATGGCATGATAATCGATGGCAAAGACCATTTTGTCAGCGACAAGTATGAAAACTACTCGCCTGCCAATACCGACCTGGTGTTGGGTGTCTTCCAAAAAGGAACAGAAAGCGATGCAGAAGCTGCCCTGGCGGCAGCACGCAAGGCGTTTCCCAAATGGAGCCAGATGAAGTGGCAAGATCGGGTAACCTTGTTGCGGAAGGCTGCCGAATTAATTGATCAGCGCACCTTTGAAATCGGGGCCATGATGGCGATGGAAGTCGGCAAAAACCGGATGGAAGCCTTGGGGGATGTTGCAGAGACTGCCGACTTGATCCGTTATGCCTGTTACCAAATGGAAAAGAACAACGGATACATTGTTGAGATGGAACGCGACCCCTTGGTCGGATATACCTCTACCAATGTCTCCGTTCTGCGCCCGTATGGCGTTTGGCTGGTCATCAGTCCCTTCAATTTTCCCTTTGCTCTGACGGGAGGCCCGGCTGGTTCCGCTCTGGTCACCGGAAATACTATTGTGATCAAACCCGCTACAGACACCCCTTGGGTTGTGCGTATGTTGGCAGAATGCTTCCGCGATGCCGGGCTGCCGGAGGGTGTATTCAACTATGTGACCGGCCCAGGCCGGACGCTGGGTCAGGCCCTGATCGATAGCCCCGAGGTAGATGGAGTAACCTTTACGGGCTCCTATGACGTTGGAATGAAGATTTTCCGCGACTTTGCCGGAGGTCGCTATATTCGTCCAACGATATTAGAGCTGGGCGGAAAGAACCCGGCCATAGTCTCTCGCAACGCCGACCTGGAGCGCGCCGCAATTGGCATTGTGCGTTCGTCTTTCGGCTTGCAAGGACAGAAATGCTCGGCCTGCTCCCGGGTTTTCATTGAAGAACCCATGGACGATCAACTGGTATCACGATTGGTGGAGCTAACCAATAAGCTAAACATTGGTGACCCCACCGACCGTAATGTTTACCTGGGTCCGGTTATCAACCGTAGCTCTTACCAGGATTTCAAAAATTTCACTGAAGAGTTATCTCAGGCAGGAGTATTCCTGACCGGCGGGGAGGTTTTAACGGACGGTGCATATGCCAAGGGCTTTTTCTGTAAACCTACCCTGGTTGGCGACCTGCCCCTGTCTCATCGCTTGTGGAAGCATGAAATGTTCCTGCCAATCACTACCCTGGGTAAGGTCTCCAATCTAGATCAGGCAATGCAGCTTGCCAACGATGTCGACTACGGGCTGACAGCTGGCTTCTATGGCTCGCCCGAAGAAACGGAGTGGTTCTTCCAGCATATCCAGGCCGGCGTGACCTACGCCAACCGGCCACAAGGGGCCACGACCGGCGCCTGGCCCGGCTACCAACCCTTCGGAGGCTGGAAAGGTTCGGGGTCGACCGGCAAGAACGCTGGTGGGCATTACTACCTGCCACTGTACATGCACGAGCAAATCCAGACCCGGATCAAATAAACGGTTTTGAAGCGCTGCCCTCTCACTGCAAAGAATCGCCAGTTAGAGAGGGCAGCAGCCCAATAAGCCGCCGGAATAGATGAGATGCAGGTCGAAAAAGGACGGGTAGGGCAATACTTCATTTTTGTCGGCGTCATCCTGCTGATCATTTTCTTCTCCATTGATCCAGGCGCCCCACCCTTGTTTGGTTTCTTTTTCTGGGGCATTGTGCTGATCGGTTTGGGCCTGTACTTGATCCGGCGCGATTGGAAAAAACCCCCACCAAGCGGGCGCTTCCGCTTATTGCGCAAGCTGCGCCGCCAGCCAAAAGATAATGCTAACGAAGAACCGAAAAATGATGTCTAAACTAACCACACTCTCAGAGGCCATCTCCAGTAATATTCATGATGGTGACACAATTTACGCAGCCGGGTTTACACACCTGATTCCCTTTGCTGCCGGGCATGAGATCATCCGCCAGGGCATCCGGAATCTGGTTTTGGCCCGGGCAACCCCTGACCTGATTTATGACCAAATGGTTGCAGGGGGCTGCGCCCGCAAAGTGATCTTCTCGTACATGGGCAATCCAGGTGTGGGCTCGCTGCGCTTTGTACGCAGCCAAATCGAAGCTGGAACCCTGGAATGGGAGGAGTATTCACATTTTAGCATGATCTCGCGCCTCCAAGCTGGCGCGACCGGGCTGCCCTTCATGCCTATGAACCCAACGGCAGCCGGAGACTTGGAGCGTGCCAACCCACTCTACCGGACGGTGACCGACCCGTATTCGGGAGATGATGTCGTCGTTGTTCCAGCGCTAAAGCCGGATGTTGCCATCGTCCATGTTCAGCGAGCTGACGCGCAGGGAAACGCTCACCTATGGGGCATCATCGGTGAACAAAAAGAGGCAGCCTTTGCCTCCAGCAGAGTGATCCTGACCGCTGAGGAAATCGTCGATGAAGAGGTCATCCGTTCCGACCCAAACCGCACGCTAATCCCCGGTTTCATTGTTAACGCTGTCTGCCATGCACCTTACTGCGCCCACCCATCCTATACCCAAGGCTATTATGACCGTGACAATTCCTTTTACCTGCAGTGGGATGAAATCAGCAAGACCCAAGCAGCGGTCCAGAGCTATCTGGATGAGTGGGTCTATGGAGTCAAAGACCGGTCTGAATATTGGCAAAAGCTAGGGGTAGAAGTACACCAGCGTTTGAAAGTCGACAGTCGTCCCAGCCGGGTTGTGGATTACGGGCAGTATTAAGGATTCCCCATGAGCACATATTCTTCCTCCGAACTCTTAACGATCAACGCTGCCCACCTCCTGCGCGATGGAGACGTGGTATTTGTGGGTGTGGGATTGCCCAATTTGGCTTGCAACCTGGCCCGGCATACGCATGCCCCTAACCTGGTGATGATTTATGAGGCGGGTGTGATCGGCGCTCAACCGGCCCGTCTCCCGCTTTCCATCGGCGACCCCACCCTGGTGAGCGGGGCGCTTTCTGTTTGCAGCATGTATGATATCTTTGCGTTTTACCTGCAGAGAGGCAATGTGGATGTTGGCTTTTTAGGTGGGGCGCAGATCGATCGCTACGGAAATATCAATGCAACTGTCATTGGTGACTACCATCATCCGAAAGTCCGCTTGCCCGGCTCGGGAGGTTCTATGGAAATGTCTGCCTGGGCCAATCGCTGCTATATCCTGACCCCACATCAAAAGAGACGCTTTCCAGAAAAGGTCGATTTCCGCACTTCCGCCGGCTTCCTGAGCGGCAAGGTGGAGAGGGATGCAGCCAAGCTACGCGGGAAAGGTCCCCAGGCAATTGTCACGGACCTGGGCATCCTGGAACCCGACGAAAACGGAGAGCTGGTTTTAACAGCCCTGCACCCAGGCGCCACCCCCGAGCAAGCGCGCGCCAACACCGGCTGGGATTTGAAATGCGCCTCAGAAATCCGCACCACAAAGGCGCCCAGCCAGGAGGAGCTGCGTATCTTGCGCGAGGACTTGGATCCAAATGGGATTTATTTGAAAGGAGGCGCCTGAGGTCCTGGACGTTCTACCTTCAGCGACCTAACAACCGGCTTCCGGTTGACCTCCACATTTGACGTCCAGCGAGGACCCATATGCACTTTTTTCTGGCTCTTTTACCGATCCTGATCATACTGGTGCTCATGGTTGGGCTGCGTTGGGGGGCAGCCCGGGCCGGTGGGGCTGGCTATCTCAGTGCTTTGTTGCTGGCTTTGTTGTATTTCGGAGCAGATGTCCGGCTCTTGGCATACGCACACACCAAGGCGACGCTGCTATCTTTAGACGTGCTGCTGATCATTTGGGCAGCATTCCTGCTGTACCGGGTGGCAGATGAAGCTGGCGCCATACGCACCATCGGCCTGGCCTTGCCGCACTTGACCGCCGATCGAGGTATGCAGGCGCTGATAATTGGCTGGGTATTTGCCTCTTTTTTACAAGGAGTGGGCGGGTTTGGTGTTCCAGTGGCGGTCATTGCACCGCTTCTGGTGGGATTGGGCTTCGCTCCTTTACAGGCAGTTGTGATTCCATCCATCGGACACGGCTGGGCGGTTACTTTCGGATCCTTAGGTTCATCGTTTCAAGCTCTGATGGCCTCCAGTGGGTTGCCTGGAGAGATGCTGGCGCCAGACTCAGCCCTGTTCCTGGGAATATCCGCCATCCTGGTAGGGTTTCTGGTAGCCCATGCAGCAGGGGGTAGCCGGGCAACCTTCCGGTTGGTAACGCCGGTTTTAATCCTGGCGCTTGTGATGGGTCTGACCCAATACCTGGTGGCGGTTGCCAGATTATGGAATATCGCTGCCTTTAGCGGTGGAATGCTTGGGCTGCTGGTGGGAATCCCGCTGGCACGAAAGTATAAGGGAGAGGCTGAAGAGCGCGAAGCGCTGGTATTGAAATCTTTAGCGATTGCCTTATCCGGATACGTGATCCTGATCGCCATCACCCTGGCAGTGCAGCTGGTGCCTGGTATCGGAAAATTTTTAGGTCAGGTGGTGATCCGGTTGGAATTCCCTGAGTTGGTCAGCGCCCTTGGGCATCTTACACCTGCCGGACCGGGACGCAGCATCCCTTTATTCCGGCACCCAGGAGCCATACTGACATATTCCTCGATCATTGCGTTTTTGATCTACAAGAAAGCCGGATTGTACCAACCCAACGCAGCTAAGCGCATCATCAAAGGAACCATCGAGAAAGTAATGTCCTCAAGCGTCAGCATCGCATCGATGGTTGCCATGGCAGTGATCATGGAACATGTTGGGATGATCGAAATCCTGGCGCAGGGTCTGGCCAATAGCATGGGCATGGCATTCCCTTTAGTAGCTCCCTGGATTGGAGCATTAGGCGCTTTCATGACGGGCAGCAATACCAACTCAAACGTGGTCTTCGGGGCTTTACAAGTCCGGACGGCAGAACTGCTCAACTACCAGGCTGCCTTGATCTTAGCCGGGCAAACCGCTGGGGCTGGCTTAGCCTCAGTCATGGCCCCTACCAAAATTGTGGTCGGCGCCAGCACCGCCGGAATGGCCGGACGGGAAGGGGATGTGATGCGCCAGTTGCTGGTATATACCGGTTTGCTGGTTTTGTTGATCAGCGTCTTGACCATGGCCAGCGTCCTGTTGGAAAATAACAACCTGTGGTGGTGAGCAAATACGACTATGACTATAATCAAATGGTTGAGGAAAAACACTTTTCAGGTGCACCTGATTGCTTTCCTGCTGATGATCACCTCGTCCGTATTGTTATATTCTGCCGCCGAAAGAGGCGATATCCCCTCAATGTGGTTGCTGGTGGGATTCTTTATCACCGGCAATATCCTGGTCATCCTGGTACGATAGTATGCGTAGGAAATTTCTGTGCCAGGCAGAGTTGTGATAATTAAGCATGGATCCCATAAACGATAAGGAGGTCGACCAGTGTTGTTGAACTCTGCCTTTGCAAAAAAATTCGGTTATATGCCGTCATGTATCGCCCGGGCGCCAGGACGGGTAAACCTGTTGGGGGAACACGTTGATTATAATGACGGCCCGGTTCTGCCCGTTGCCCTGGACATGGCGGTCGAACTGGCCTTTGCACCCAAAGAAGATGGATTAATTACCTTACATGCTTTAGACCTGGGAGAACGGGTTACTTTTAACTTAAAATCCATGCAAGACAAAAAGGATTGGCAGGGCCATGAACTGCCCCACTGGGCGCTCTATCCGGCAGGGGTGGCATGGGCCTTGCAAGACGCGGGTCTATCGGTGCCTGGAATGCAAGCTGTTTACACATCTGAAATTCCCATCGGCGCTGGGTTGAGCTCATCTGCAGCGGTAGAGGTTGCTTTTGCCGTGGCCTGGCAGGCGCTGGGCGGTTGGAAAGCTGACCGGATGAAAATTGCCCAACTGTGCCAACGGGCAGAGAATGTTTATGTGGGTGTAGCCAGCGGATTGATGGACCAGTTTGCCAGTGCACACGGGGTGACCGGCAAAGCGCTCTATTTTGACACGCGTAACCTTGAATGGCAGACGGTTCCCTTACCGCCGGCGACAGCCTTGGTTATTGCGGATTCGCGCGTGCCCCGCAGTCTGACTGTTTCAGCCTACAACCAACGCCGGGCAGCCTGCGAACAAGCGGTCGAGTTGCTGCGCAAATACAGGCCCGACATACGTTCGCTGCGAGATATTACCCCCATTGAGTTGGCTGCCTACCAGGAGTTCCTGCCTGAGGAGATCGAAAAACGGGCTGAGCATGTCGTAAAAGAGATTGCCCGGGTCCACTCGGCCGTACGCGCTCTAGAATTAGGGGAAACGCGCTCCTTTGGAGCGCTCATGTATGCCGGGCATGCTTCCTTGCGTGACCTTTACGAAGTAAGCACGCCTGAACTGGACATCCTGGTGGAGACCGCCCACTTGCTTAAAGGCTGTGTTGGCGCCCGCCTGACTGGAGCTGGCTTTGGCGGTTGTACGGTCAACCTGGTTGAAGAGGCACAGGTTGACCAATTTATCGAGGGTTTAAAGATCGGTTATCACAACAAAACCGGCCGAGAGGCTGTAATTTACCACAGCCAGGCCAGTAATGGCGCTTCCGTCCGAAAAGCTAGAAATTGATTAATATCAATCCGCGCGCGCTGGCGGTGTTGTATGCTGTGGTAAGATTTTTCTATGGATTACTCAAAAATTACAGATCACCTTTATATCGGTACAACGCCGCGCCCAGAAGATTATCACACATTACGCGATATGGGTGTGGGACTGGTGATCAATATGCGCTTCGAGCGACGCCCTCACCCGGACCCACATGATCCACCCATGCCGGTGCTTTGGCTTCCAAGCGTAGACAGCCCGCTTTTCCCGATATCAATTAAAAAGCTCCACCAGGGAGTAACAGCCGCCTTGGAAACCATTCGAAGAGGCCAGGCTGTTTATGTGCACTGTCACCACGGCATCCACCGGGGAGTGGCAATTGGCGCGGCTATCCTTATTGGATTGGGTCTTTCTGCCGAGGAGGCCATGCTATTGGTTAAGCAACACCGCCAGGTCGCTGACCCCCATACCTGGTATATCCGTAGGCGTATCGAACGCTTTGCAGCTTTTTGGAGCCAGCACCAACAAGAAGTAAGCAATTAAACCTGACTGCCTGCAGGAAAATCTAAAAAGGTCCTGCTCAGGCAATCACTCCTAGCTTGCGCCCAACAGTAGTAAAAGCCTCCAAACCACGGTCTAAATCCTGTTGAGCATGTGCAGCTGAGATCATCACCCGGATGCGGGCCTTGCCGCGGGGTACAGTGGGAAAGCCCAGTGCCATGGCAAACACCCCTACATCAAAGAGCTCACGGCTGAATTGTTGCGCCAGAGGGGCCTCACCCAGCATCACCGGAGTGATGGGAGTGACACTATTACCGATATCGAAACCGAGTTCTTTCATCCCGGCTTTGAAATAACGCGTGTTCTCCCATAATCGATCCACCAGCTCGGTTGATTCTTCGAGGATATCCACCGCTGCCAGACAGGCAGCCACATCTGGAACGGTCATGGCGGATGAAAACAGGAAGGGACGACCACGCTGGCGGAGCCATTCCACCACCAGAGGGTTGCCCGCCACAACACCCCCAACCACCCCAAAAGCCTTGGAAAGCGTACCGACTTCCACGTCCACTTTTCCATGCAATCCAAAATGATCCACAATTCCCCGGCCGCCTTTGCCAAGCACCCCTTCTCCGTGAGCGTCATCCACCATCAAGATCGCGTTGTACTTGCGGCTGATCGCATAGATCTCATCCAAAGGAGCAATATCTCCATCCATACTGAAAACGCCGTCGGTGATCACCAAAACTTTTGGATACAGGTCGCGACTTTCCTGGAGGACTCGCTCCAAATCTAACGGGTCGCAATGGGCATAGCGCAAAATGCGAGCTCCGGAAAGCCGGCAACCATCGATAATGCTGGCATGATTGAGCTCATCTGAGACAATTGCGTCCTCTTTGCCGGCTAGAGCTGGGATGGTCGCCAAGTTGGCTGTAAAACCAGATTGGAAGGTAATTGAAGACTCAACCCCCTTGAATGCAGCCAGCCGTTGCTCCAGCTCTAAATGCAGATCCATGGTGCCAGCGATACTGCGCACAGCCGCCGGACCAACCCCAAGTTTGTCCACAGCCGTCCTGGCTGCCTGGACAATTCGAGGGTGGTTCGCCAGCCCCAGGTAATTGTTGGAGCAGAAGTTTAACACCTGCTTCCCATCGACCACTAACCAGGCGCCCTGGGGTGAGCTCAAGGTTCGGATGCGGTTGTATAATCCCGCGCCTTTGAGATTGTCTAACTCTGTTTGAATCCAATCGAGCTTGGTGTCCAGTTCTGCGCTCATTTCCACCTCTTTCTCATCAACATAGGGTCTGTAGTAATGAAATTGCTGGGCAGGGACAGCAATTGTGCATCTATAAAAACTCTTGCCAGAGCAGCTGGCTTCTATCAAAAATTATGTTTTACCTTTCCTTCTACTGCCAAATGCAAGCAGGTTACCAAACACACTGGAAGCCCGAGCCGGTTCATCGGACTGGGGCATTTCGTCGCCGGCCCAATCCGCCTTTTGCCGTTCTTTCCACCAACGGTCGCGACCGCTATAGGCGCGTTCCAGGCGTTCGGTTAACGCCTCTCGATCATCTTCTTGGAGATCGAGCCGGATTGATTGCAATGCAGCAATAAGACTACCCAAAACCCTCAGTACGTTTTCGCGACCATACAGGGCAGCGCTGCTGAGGGCAGACGGGTCATCCATTTCTCCAACCGGAGCAGTTACCTGTGCGTAACCGCGACCGGCGATTTTGCGCGCTTCTCGCCAGCCCGGTTGGTCAATGGTCATGTTCAACAAGGCCACTGCCATTAATTGTGGCAGGATATGGGTAGCTGCCATTAGACTGTCTATCTCTACTGGGTCGGCAAAAAGCGGCATTGCGCCCAACAAACGGGTCAGGTCCGAGGCCAGCTTGATCGCTTCTGAAGGGGTGCGCGGTGGGGCAACGATGACGATCATCCCTGAGTGGAAAAGCTCTGCCTGGGCGGCCTCGATGCCCTTTTCACGGTTATACAAGTAAATGGGGTTGATCACCGGCGTCAGACCAACATAATGGCGTCCAGTTGGCAACAATTCTTGTACCCATTGCACCATGACCTCTTTTACCGGTGCGGTATCCATAACGACCGCATCCTCCTTCAGTTCAGAGGCAATCAATTCCAGGGTGTCATAGACCTGATCCGCAGGTAAAGCCAGCAAGACGATATCCGAATCTTTGACAGAACTGGGCAGGTTGTGTGAAATCCGGTCTACCACGCCCATTTTCTCTGCCAGGCGCGCCACCTGGTATTCCCGGTCATGCCCAATGCGGTAAACCAGTTCTTTATGATTGGCAAGAGCCAGCCCAATTGATGCGCCTATCTGTCCCATCCCAATAATCGTTATCTGTACAGACATCTCTCCACCTCAGCTCTGATCATCAGCTGCCTGAAGCTTTCGCAACAGCACATCCTCTAAACTTTGAAATTCTGACCTCTCCCGACCTGATGCAGGAGACCAGTCTTGCCTTAATAAATTTTCATACACTGCCAAATTTTCTTGATGGCGCTGGATCAATAAGACCACCAAGGCGGAAGAACCGGCCTGGGCAGCCAATTCAGCGCCCCATTGGGGATGCTGCTGGGCGACAACAAAGGGACGTCTCCAAAAAGATATGTTCTGCAAATCTTCAAGATCACCCAAGACCCATCCTTTCAGAAGACGTGTGGGAAAAGCCTTTCCAAGCACAATCCACACCCTTTCCCACAGCTTGAGAGGATATAAGATTTTCCCCACATCATGCAACAAAGCCGCCACCAACAAGTCGCGATTTTCTTCGCCAGTCCCAAACAGCTTAGTGAACACAGCCAGACTATGCGATTGTTCACCTGGCTGCAAGCGCATAAACAAATCAAATTGAGCAGCGTTAAGCATTGACCGGACCCGGTCTATCTCACTGTCAGTGGGAGTGAGCCTTAATCCGTGCCAGAACTGCCGAGCCCGGTAAATTAACCGCGCAACGCTCATCCAACCAAAAGGGCAAGTAAAGCTTGCAAAGGCTGGCCAATGAGCCAGCCAATAATGTTCAAATTAAACATCGGCCCAATAAAAATCACTCCCATTAAGATGAGCGGGCCATAGGGGCGAATCCGGTCCAAGACATCTGTCCAGGCTGGAGGGAAAAAATAAGTGGCTATTTTTTCTCCATCCAGGGGAGCGATGGGAAGCAGGTTAAATAACATCAGCAACAAGTTGATGGCAATAAACTCCCACATCAGTTGTGGGACAGTGGGCAACAAAGCGCTCCCGCGTAAATAAGCATCGTATTGGGCGGCGTAAACAGAAATAAAACCTAACCGGAATGGAATGGCGGCTACCACTGCCATAATCAAATTGGACATCGGTCCAGCCAGGGATACCCACATCAAGGCAGCTGGAGACCTTCTTTGCAACGCGTAAGCGTTTACCGGGACCGGTTTGGCCCAACCAAAACCAGCTACCAATAACAACAAAGAGCCCATCGGATCCAAATGAGACAAGGGATTCAGGGTAAGACGCCCATTTGCCTTGGGAGTGTTATCACCAAAGGAATTGGCCGCCCAGGCATGTGCAAATTCGTGCACAGAAAAGGCAATCAATAAGACAATAGCCCGCGCGATCAGCGTTGAGGGATCAAGATTGAACAGCATCCAATAACCTCCATACCGAAAGATTATACCACCCCGTGTTATAATGCCTCCATGCTATCCGAATTAGAGCTGGGTGACCTGCTTCGCTTGCGAAAACCTCACCCTTGCGGAAGCTACGAATGGAAAGTTGTCCGCCTGGGCGCGGATATTGGGTTGGAATGCACAGTTTGCAAGCGCCGTGTGTTGCTTCCTCGCCGGCAACTCTCAAACCGAATTAAAACCATCCTACCTAAAGCTGGAGAATGAGCAATAATTTGCCTGAACGGCAAAAAATCTTATTTTTATTCTCGGACACCGGGGGGGGACATCGTAGCGCGGCAGAAGCGATCATTGAGGCGTTGGAGAATAATTATGGTAATGAAGTTGCGGTGAAGATGGTAGATATCTTCCATGAGTACGCGCCTCCACCTCTGCACCGGCTTCCGGCTTTATACCCAAAAGTTGTGCGCGTCCCTCAAGCCTGGGGATTGGGTTATCGTCTGAGCAATGGGCACCGGCGAGCTCGGCTGATCACCTCATCGGTGTGGCCTTATGTACGCAGCTCTGCTCGGCAACTGGTACTTCAGAATCCCAGCGACTTAGTGGTATCGGTTCACCCCTTGGCAAACGCGCCGGTTCTATCTGCCCTGGGGAAAAACAGACCCCCATTTGTAACTGTAGTAACCGATCTGGTCACCACCCACGCATTGTGGTACCACCGTCGCGCAGATTTATGCCTGGTGCCAACCCAACCGGCCTTCGAGCGTGCCATACAAAGCGGCCTGGACCCTGAAAAGGTCATCATTGCCGGTTTGCCGGTTGCTGAACGATTCTCTCGACCGGCAGGTGATCCCATTGAACTACGCCAAAATCTGGGCTGGCCGGTCGACAGACCAGTGATCCTATTGGTTGGCGGAGGAGATGGAATGGGGCCGCTCAAGAGAACTGCCTGCGCCATCGCCGAATCTGGGGTGGAAGCTAGCCTGGTAGTTGTTACCGGTAGAAATCAAAGACTAAAAGCCAGCCTTGAAGCCATGGAGTGGCCGCAACCGACGTTTATCTATGGTTTTGTGAGAGAAATGCCGCAATTTATGCTCGCAGCTGATATCTTGGTGACCAAAGCCGGTCCGGGAACGATTTCAGAGGCCTTCAATTCCGGGTTACCCCTGGTGCTCTACAGCCGGCTGCCGGGACAGGAAGACGGCAATGTCTACTATGTTGTCAGTGAAGGAGCAGGGGTGTGGGCGCCAACTCCGGACCTGATTGTATCAGCAATAAAGAACTGGATTGACAACCCGGAAAAACGAAAACAAGCCACGGCTGCATCTCAGCGCCTCGCTCGACCTCACGCCGCGACAGAAATTGCTAAGATACTGATGAACCAAATAGGGATAAAGGCCAGACAGTGATCAAGCGACCACAAGGGTTTGCAGTGGGTCATAATGCGACACTGTGGATTAAAACCGATCTCTTTCCATGGAGAGCGATAGCCCTTATATGTCTGTATAGCTACCTCTTGGCGGCCTGCACGCTCAATGAGCCAGTCATGGATGCACCATCCTTGGATATCACCCGCGCCTATCAAACAGTTGAATCCAGGCTGACACAAGCCACTCTCCTGACCCCTACGCTTACCGAAACCCCCACACCTACCCTGGATCAAACTGAAGCCTCTCAGGCAGGACAAAATCCAGGCACGCAGTCGCCGGCCCAGCCATCAGCAAGTGAGCTGGCAGCCATGTGCGATAAGGCCGCGCCCGGTTTCCCCATGATTGATGTCAATATCGAAGATGGGACAGAGATGCAGCCCGGACAGAGATTTACGAAGATTTGGCGGTTGACCAACGCCGGCTCCTGTACCTGGACTCGGGAATACCAGGCCATCTGGTTCTTTGGCACGAAAATGGGGGATTCTGTGGCAACGCCCCTGGACAAAAACGTAGCCCCTGGTGAGAGCATCGAGATCGAGGTGGAGCTGGTTGCACCCCAAAACCCTGGTCTGTACCGCAGCGATTGGAAGTTAATGAACCGCGATGGAGAGACCTTTGGCATCGGACCAAGCGGCAATGCCACCTTTTGGGTCCAGATTCAAGTTGTCCAACCGCCCACCGGAACCCCTGCACCAATTGCGACACCAACAGAGACACCCGAGCCAACTGACTCGCCGGATGGGACAACTGTGCCCACCCAGGAGGCAAACGTGAGGGTATCTGCCAGATTGGTTTTAGCGCTGAATGATTCATTAGATTTAGAGGATGGAGAAGTAAATCCGGAAAGTGGAGCGGACATCAGCTACCAACCGGACGACATCGGCAACAACTGGATAACCCCAATTAACGGGACAGTTATCGGCGTGTATGGCAACAACGAGCCCAGCCAGGATATCTGCCAGCTAGCTACCATGAGCTCAGCTCCAGTCGCGGTAGGCAGTATTTCCCCCGGCACTACTCTCTGCTACCGAACAGAAACAGGTCTCCCAGGATGGTTAAGACTAGTCGCCTATAACGAAAGTGATTCATCTATTGAGATAGACATCATTACCTGGGAAGCCCCTGAATAACATAAGGAAAACTTATGATAAATCTGGACCAACACGAATTATTTGTCAATTTAGACCCGCAAAACATGCTCTGGCATATTGACAACCTGCCGGAGCAGCTGCAAAAAGCCTGGGAAGCAGGCCAAGAACAGCCATTGCCCAAATGGCATCAGATCGAGCGTGTCCTGATCGCAGGCATGGGCGGCTCCGCTATCGGAGCAGATTTATTGGCGGCTTATGTCGAAAACAATTGCTCCGTTCCTGTTGTAGTTCATCGTGACTACAACGTACCAGCCTGGGCAACCGGTCAGCAGACCCTGGTGATCACATCCTCTCATTCTGGAAACACAGAAGAGACCCTGTCCAGCTTCCAAATGGCGCTAAAAAATGGATGTCGCTGCCTGTCAATTTCAACTGGAGGGCAGTTAGCAGAAGCAGCCCGGCAGGCACAAACGGCTTGGTGGACTTTTGAACACGATGGGCAGCCGCGCGCAGCTGTTGGATTCTCCTTTGGGTTGTTGCTGGCATTGTTCACCCGCCTGAACCTGATCCCCAACCCAGCCCAAGATTTGGAAGAGGCCGTAAGCGCTATGCAGAAACAGCAAGAGACCATCCAGGCGCATGTTCCTGCAATCCATAATCCTGCCAAGCGCTTGGCAGGTCAATTGATGGGTCGTTGGGTATCGGTATTTGCCGCTGGCATCCTTAACCCGGTAGCACGGCGCTGGAAAGGACAAATCAGCGAATTAGCAAAGGCCTGGGCGCAGTTCGAGTTCTTACCAGAGGCAGACCATAACACACTGGCCGGCACGGTCCATCCTGAAGAGACGCTTAAGCGGACAACCGCCCTTTTCTTGCGATGCCCGGCCGATCATCCCCGTAACCGGCTCCGCCTGGATATCACCCGCCGGACCTTCATGCTGGAAGGCATCAGCACCGATTTTATGGATGGAAAAGGCACAACCCCCCTGAGCAACCAATGGACTGCGTTGCACTTTGGCGATTACACCGCTTATTATCTGGCAATGGCATATGGTATAGATCCAACCCCAGTTGCTACGTTAGTGGAGTTGAAGGAAGAACTCCAACGGGGCTAATTACTCTTTGGATCCCGATTCACAACACATAGAGAAAACCCAATCCTAAAGCTGCCCCCAAAGCCATTCCCACCAGCACGTCCGACAGGTAGTGAACGCCCATGGCCACTCGCGCCAGGGCAACCAGCGGCGCCCAAACAACAAGGACGATCGCTAGCCAGGGCGGCATAAAAGCAATCGCCATAACCGCCAGTAAAACCGCTCGCACAGCATGTCCCGAAGGGAAGGAGTGAGGATCAGTATTACGATAGATGCTGCCCCAATTCCCTTCAGGACGACTGCGACGCACCGAGAACTTGATGATCATCACCAACAACGCAGAGAGTAGAATTGCCACGACCAGCATCTGAGCCATGCTCCGCCAGGGTTCTGAGCCTAACATCCACAAAAGTATCATCCCCAATAACCAAAACCAGGAATCGCCGGAATGTGCCAGGATGGATGCCAGCATGCGCAAAGGACCCGGTCGTTCGGCAATACGTAAACGCTTGGTCAGATCAGCGTCAATCTCAAGCAATCGCTGGGTCATACCGGCATATGCTCAG
>Ga0114946_10001381_pt1 | contig 16755 bp, 16 predicted proteins | sample WalLakDeSediment_FD_88676 | JGI IMG/M metagenome (GOLD analysis project Ga0114946, IMG submission 88676) | Lake sediment microbial communities from Walker lake, Nevada to study Microbial Dark Matter (Phase II) - Walker Lake 11/02/13 Deep Sediment | ecosystem: Environmental > Aquatic >... | reverse complement strand
CACCACGCCCTGGACGCTCCCGGCCAACCAGGCCGTCGCACTGCATCCCGAGCTGGAATACGCGCTGATCAGCTTCGCGGGCCCTGAGGGCCGGGAGCGCATCGTCATCGCTCGCGACCTCCTGGCGCAGGCGACGCGGCGCTGGGGCATCGAGCATTTCGAGGAGCTCGCCGTCTGTCGCGGCGCCGCGCTCGAGGGCCTGATGCTGCACCACCCGTATCTGGCGCGCGAGGTGCCGGTGATCCTCGGCGAACACGTCACCATCGAGGCCGGCACCGGGGCCGTGCACACGGCGCCGGGCCACGGTCACGACGACTTCGTCGTGGGCCAGCGCTACGGCCTTGCCGTGGAGAACCCCGTGCTGGACGATGGCCGCTTCCGCGAGGGTACCGAGGCGGTCGCCGGGCTGACCGTGTTCGCGGCGAACCCGGTGATCGTCAAGCTGCTCGAGGAACGGGGCGCCTTGCTGCACCATGAGCCGCTCCGGCACAGTTACCCGCACTGCTGGCGGCACAAGACGCCGCTGATCTTCCGCGCCACGCCGCAGTGGTTCGTGAGCATGGACCGCGAGGGTTTGCGCGAGCGCGCCCTGCAGGCCATCGGCGAAGTGCAGTGGATGCCCGGCTGGGGCGAGAATCGCATTCGCGGCATGGTCGAGGCGCGACCGGACTGGTGTATTTCGCGCCAGCGCAGCTGGGGCGTGCCGCTTGCGCTGTTCGTCGATCGCGAGACTGGCGATCCGCACCCGGACTCGGTACGACTCCTCGAGGCGGTCGCGAAACGCGTCGAGCTGGAGGGCGTCGATGCCTGGTGGTCGCTCGATCCGGCCGAGCTGCTGGGCGAGGACGCACCACGCTACGAGAAGGTGCGCGACATCATGGATGTCTGGGTGGACTCCGGCCTGATGCACCACTGCCTCAGCGCCACGCGCAAGGAAGTGGGGTTCCCCGCGGATCTCTACCTCGAGGGCTCAGACCAGCACCGTGGCTGGTTCCAGAGTTCGCTCCTGACCTCGGTCGCCATGCACGGCAAGGCGCCTTATCGCGGCGTGCTGACCCATGGCTTCACCGTGGACGAGAAGGGCCGCAAGATGTCGAAGAGCCTCGGCAACGTGGTGGCGCCGCAGAAAGTTCTGAGCACGCTGGGCGCCGACATCCTGCGCCTGTGGGTCGCGGCGACGGACTACCGTGGCGAGATGAGCGTTTCCGACGAAATCCTGAAGCGCATGTCCGATTCCTACCGGCGCATGCGCAATACCGTGCGCTTCCTGCTCGGTAACCTGCACGGGTTCGACCCGGCGCGCGACGCCGTGCCGCCGGAGGAGTTGATCGCGCTGGACCGCTGGGCCGTCGCGCGCGCGGCAGCCCTGCAGGAGGAAGTGATCGCCGCGTACCGGAATTACGAGTTCCACCTGATCTACCAGAAAGTGCACAATTTCTGCGTGCTGGATATGGGCGGCTTTTACCTCGACGTGCTCAAGGATCGGCTCTATACGACGCCGGCCGCAGGGCATCCCCGGAGATCCGCGCAGACCGCGATGTATCACGTCGCCGAGGCGATGGTGCGCTGGCTGGCGCCTCTGCTGGCCTTCACGTCGGAAGAGATCTGGGCGAGCCTCCCGGGAAAGCGGGCGGAGTCCGTGCTGATGTCGGGCTGGCACGCGCTGCCTGAAGTCCCGCTGCGGGATGACGACCCGGACTGGGATCTCGTGCATGCGGTACGCGACGATGTCGCAGGCGAACTCGAGGCCTTGCGGAACGCCGGGCGCATCGGCTCCTCGCTGGACGCCGAGCTGGTGCTGTACGCCGCGCCGGATCTCGCGGCCCCACTGCGCCGTCCGGGCGATGAGCTGCGCTTCCTGCTGCTCACCTCGGACGTGCGCGTGGAGGCGCTGGAACAACGGCCCGCCGACGCCATCCCCCTGGAGGGCTTCGCCGAGCGACTGTACGCACAGGTCGTGCCGACCGAACATGAGAAGTGCGTGCGCTGCTGGCATCGCCGGCCCGACATCGGCGTGCATCCGGATCACCCCGGGATCTGCGGGCGCTGCGCGCAGAACGTTTTCGCGGACGGTGAGCAGAGGCGCTGGGCATGAATGAGCAGACCGGGCAGCAGGCCGACCGGTCGGGCGCGCTGGGCTGGTTGTGGCTGTCCGCCCTTGTCGTGGCGGCGGACCAGGCCAGCAAGGCGTTGATCGTGGCCAGCTTCGAGCTGTACGACCGAATCCAGCTGCTGCCGGTGTTCGGTATCACCCGGCTGCACAATACTGGCGCTGCATTCAGCTTTCTCGCTTCGGCGGGTGGCTGGCAGCGCTGGTTCTTCATCATCATCGCCATGGCCGTTACGGCGCTGGTCTGCGTCTGGCTGAAGCGAATGCCGCGCAGGGGACAGGGCTGGCTGGCCGCCTCTCTGGCGCTCATTGTCGGCGGCGCCCTGGGCAATGTCATCGATCGCGTGTTGCGCGGCCATGTCGTCGATTTCCTCAGCGTCCACTGGGACCGGTGGTATTTCCCTGCCTTCAATGTGGCCGACGCGGCAATCACCGTGGGTGCGGTGATCCTGCTGATTGAGAGTTTTTTCGATGGCCGCAGGAAGCGAAAGATCATTTAGCCGCTGAATGCGCGTGCCGTCTGGCCACGGCCGTCGTCAGCGCAGCATCAATAACCGGAGATCCGGCATGCGACCCGTATTGTTTTTCCTGCTCGTTCTGGCTGGGCTCGCGCCCGTACTCGCTGCGGCCGACACGCGGCTGCTCCGTTTCCCTGACATCCGCGCCGACCAGGTCGCTTTCGTCCATGGCGGCGACATTTATACGGTCGCTGCACAGGGCGGCGTAGCGCAGCGCCTGACCTCGCACGAGGGGCAGGAGCTCTACCCGAAGTTCTCGCCGGACGGCCGCTGGATCGCGTTCTCGGCCGAGTATTCCGGCACTCGCCAGGTCTGGGTCATGCCGGCAGCAGGCGGAACGCCGCGCCAGCTCACCTTTTACAACGACGTCGGCCCGATGCCGCCACGCGGCGGTACCGACTATCGGGTGCTCGACTGGACGCCGGACGGCACGCACGTGCTGGTGCGCGCGAACCGCACGCCGTATGGGGAGCGCGACGGTGTGCCCATGCTGGTGCCGTTCGACGGCGGTATGGAGAAGCGTCTCGGTCCGCCGGAGACCGGCGGTGGCATGCTTTCCGCCGACGGCCGGGTCTATGTCTATACCCCTATCGATCGCGAGTTCCGCACGTGGAAGCGTCATCGCGGCGGGCGCGCGCAGAACGTCTGGACCTATGATCTCGCCAACGACACCTCGCGGCAGTTGACCGACTTTGTCGGCACCGATCATCAGCCGATGTGGGTGGACGGCCGAATCTACTTCGTCTCTGACCGGGATTTCACACTCAACCTGTTCGTCATGGACATGGACGGCGGAAACGTCCGCAAGGTGACGGACTTCGACGACTTCGACGTGCTGTGGCCGAGCTCGGACCGCGAGCGCATCGTGTTCGAGAACGGCGGCTACATCTGGCTGCATGATCCGGCTGCGGCGGAGACCCGGAGGATCCCCGTCGAGGTGCGCGGCGACCGCCCCCACACGCTGCCCGCATTCAGGAACGTGACCGCGCAGATCGAGAGCTTCGATCTCGCCCCGCGTGGCGAGCGTGCGGTATTCGGGGCGCGCGGCGAGATCTTCACAGCGCCTGCGCAGCACGGCGAAATCCGCAACATCTCGCGCACACCCGAGGCGCGCGAGATCAGCGTGGCCTGGTCGCCAGACGGCAAGTGGATTTCGTACCTCTCCGACGCCAGCGGCGAATACGAAGTCTACGTGCGAGCCCAGGACGGTAGCGGCGAACCGCGTCGTATCACCAGCGATGGCAACGTGTGGCGCTTCCCGCCGGTGTGGTCGCCGGATTCCGCGAAGCTCGCCTACGCGGACAGCGCCAACCGGCTCAATGTCGTCGAGACCGACTCCGGGCGGGTGCGCCAGGTCGATACGACCCGGCATACCAGCAATGCCTTCCGCGACCTGACGCAATACGTATGGTCGCCCGACAGCCTGTGGCTGGCCTATACGAAGGTCAACGAGAGCTACAACAGCTCGATCTGGGTCTACTCGATGCGAGACGGCCGCGCGCGCCAGCTGACGCCGGACGCCACCAACGAGCAGAGCCCCGCATTCGATCCCAAGGGCCGTTACCTCTATTTCACCTCGACACGCGACTGGAACCTGGCATTCTCGGCTTACGAGTTCAACTACCTGTACAACAATGCCACCCGGCTGTTTGCGGCCACGCTCGCGGCAGACGGTCCTGCGCTGGGACGGCCGCGCAGCGACGAGGTGGGCGATGCGGAGGGCAAGAAGGAGAACAACGACAAGAAAGAGGACAAGCCGGACAAGATGGTGCCGCTGAGTTTCGACGTGGAGGGGTTCAACGACCGCGTGACTGCGCTGGGTGTGCCTGCGGGCAACTACGTGGGGCTCGCCGCCAACGAGGGCGGGGTGTTCTTCCTCGCGACCGGCGGCAACGGCAACGAATTGCGTTACTACGATCTCGAGAAGCGCGAGGGCGAGAGCGTTCTCGCCGGAGTCACCGGCTATGCTTTGTCCGCCGACGGCAAGAAGCTGTTGTGGCGCCAGCAAAACAAGTTCGGTATCGCCGACGCCAAGGCCGGGGTCGATGCGGACAAGACCGCACTGAAGCTGGAACGCCTCGAGATGCGCGTCGATCCGCAAACCGAATGGCGGCAGATGTACGTGGACGGCTGGCGCATCCTGCGCGACTGGTTCTGGGATCCGGGCCATCACGGCCAGGACTGGGTAGCGATCCGCGAGCGCTACGCACCGCTGGTCGAGCATGTCGCACACCGCGCCGACCTCGACTACATTTTCGGCGAGCTCGGCGGCGAGTTGAACGCCGGGCATATCTACGTCAACAGCACGGAAGACATGCCGAAAGTGGAACGCCGTGCAGGCGGCATGCTCGGGGCGCTCGTAGAGCGGGACGAGTCGGGCTATTTCCGCATCTCACACATCTACCCCGGCGAGAACTGGCACGAGTACTATCGCTCGCCGCTGACCGAGGCGGGCGTGACGGCCGCAGTCGGCGACCTGATCCTCGCGGTGGACGGTGTCAGCACGCGCGGCGTGGACAATTTTTACCGCCTGCTGGAAAACAAGGGCGATCGAGTCGTGCAGCTGACGCTGAACGATCGGCCCGCCGAGCGCGGCGCGCGCATCGAACATGTCAGGACGGTCACCAGCGAAGTGCAGTTGCGCTACCTCGACTGGGTCACGAACAACCGCAAGCGGGTGCACGAACTCTCCGGCGGCCGCGTCGGGTATATCCACGTGCCCAATACGGCGGTCGAGGGTAATCGTGAGCTGTTCAAGGGCATGCTGGCCGAGGCACGCCGCGATGCGCTGATCATCGACGACCGTTACAACGGCGGCGGTTTCATTCCCGACCGGATGATCGAGCTGCTCGGGCGCACGCCGCTCAACTACTGGGTCTGGCGGGGCTTCGAGCCCCAGCCGCGCCCCTTGCTGAGCCACGACGGGCCCAAGGCCATGCTGATCAACGGCCTCGCGAGTTCCGGCGGAGACGCGCTGCCGTACTACTTCCGCAAGCTGGGCCTCGGCCCGCTGATCGGCACGCGTACCTGGGGCGGGCTCATCGGGATCAGCGGCAACCCGAACCTCGCCGACGGCGGCAACATCATCCCGGCGACGTTCCGGTTCTTGGATACCGATGGCAACTGGGCGGTCGAGGACGAGGGCGTGGCGCCGGACATCGAGGTGATCGACCGTCCCGAGGCGATCGCGGCCGGGCGCGACCCGAGCCTGGAGAAGGCCGTCGAGGTGTTGCTCGAGGAACTGCGCAAGAACCCGCCGCGGCGCATCGAGGCGCCGCCGGCACCGACCGATTTCCGCTTCAACTGATGCTTCGGGAGGCTTTGCGATAGACTTCGAGCTATGAAGATCCTGCTCGCCAACCCGCGTGGCTTTTGCGCCGGGGTCGATCGCGCCATCGATATCGTCGAACGGGCACTCAAGTTGTTCGGCGCGCCGATCTACGTACGGCATGAAGTGGTCCACAATCGCCATGTCGTGGACCGGCTGCGCAATCTTGGCGCCATCTTCGTCGAGGAACTCGACGAGGTGCCGGACGGCGCGACGGTGATCTTCAGCGCCCACGGCGTCTCCAAGGCCGTGCAGGCCGAGGCCGAGCGGCGCGCCCTCGATGTGTTCGACGCCACCTGTCCACTGGTTACCAAGGTGCACATGGAGGTCTCGCGCTATGGCCGCGAGGGACGCGAGGTGATTCTCATCGGCCATGCCGGCCATCCGGAGGTGGAGGGCACGATGGGCCAGTATGATCGCAGCCTGGGCGGGGAAATCTACCTGGTGGAGAACCCGGAGGATGTCGGCACGCTAACGGTGAAGCACCCCGACCGGCTGGCCTTCGTGACCCAGACGACCTTGTCGGTGGACGACACGGCGCGCGTCATCGAGGCGCTGCAGCGTCGGTTCCCGGCGCTGACCAGCCCGCGCAAGGAAGACATCTGCTACGCGACGCAGAACCGCCAGGATGCGGTGAAGGCGCTGGTCGCGCGGTGCGACGCGATCGTGGTGGTCGGCTCGCAGACGAGTTCGAACTCGAGCCGCCTGAAGGAAATCGCGCTGAAGGCCGGCATCCCCGGCTACATGGTCGACTCGGCCGACGACCTGGCGCGCGAGTGGTTCGAGGGCTGCTCGACGGTCGGCGTCACCGCCGGGGCTTCGGCCCCCGAGGTGCTCGTCCAGCAAGTGGTCGCGCGCCTTAAAGAATGGGGCGGAGAGCTGCCGGAGGAGATCAAGGGGCGGGAGGAACACGTGGTGTTCACGCTGCCCAAGGTATTGCGCTCGGCCTGAGGCTCAGCGCCAGCATCGCTCCGGATCTCGGGGCAGCGACCCGCGCAGGCCCGTTTCGTCGATCGTGAACAGCCGGCATTCGCCGTCGACGGCCTGCGGCGATCCGGCAGCCGCGCGGGCACTGGCAAGGAAGCTGGATGCGTCCGCCCGCTCGATCCGCAACTCGTACCAGCCCCGTTCGCTGGCCGCCAGGCCGAGCCCGACCGGCGGCGCGGGCGCCGCCTGGTCCGCGTAGTGTCCGTGCACGAGACGGTAGCGCTCCTGTGCAGTGGCGAGCGCATACAAAGCGGCGGTCGCATCGCCGCGATAGGTGCGCGTGACCAGGCCGCGCCATGCCGGCAATGCGATCGCCGCCAGCAGGCTGGCGATCACGATGCACACCAGCAGCTCGATGAGCGTGAACCCGCGCTTCATGGCGCCGGGTCCGCCTGGCGCCACCACGTATGCTGCGGCTCGCCCGGGAGCGCCCCGGTGATGCGGAAGCCCTTGAGCAGCACGATGCTTGCCGCCCCGTCGCGCCCGGCGCTCTCGACCTCGAAATGCCATTCCACCACACCGGCGGAAGCATCCACGCGGGCGGCGGCGAGCCGCACCTCGACCTGCCACTGGCCGGCGTCGGCGAGCGCCCCGGATGCGGACCAAGGGGCTCCGGCGGACCATGCGCGGGCGCGCAGCGCTGCCGCTAGCCCGGCTTCGGCTGCTTCGAATGCGCGCAGGCGCGCGGCGCTGCTGTCGGCCATGGCAAGCTCCAGCGCGGCGGACGTCGCCACCGCGGTGGACAACGCCATGCCCGCGGCCGTCAGCACCAGGACGACCACGAGCGCCGCACCGCGTGCTTGCCGAATCATGACGCGGGCCCGTTTCGCAGCACGATGGTGCGCGTGGCTCTCATCCGCGAGGGATCGTCGGCACTCAGCGTGATCCTGACTGCCAGCACCCTGCCGGCTTCCATGCCCGGCGGCACGAAGCGATTGGCCTGGCCGTGGCCGGGCGTGTCTTCCGGGTCGGTATCGATACCCAGCTCTATACCGAGTTCTGCGATGCCGGGCAGGACTTCCTCGTCCACGACGCGGGGGCCGCGCTGCAGCGTCTTGCGGCGCAGGGACGGGCGCAGGGGATCGCCGGTCGAGCGGGGACTGACGTAGTAGGCCCGGGCGACGAGATCGCGGACCTCCGCACCCGGATCCGCCGCCTCGCCCGCAACGGTCAGGCGACCGCCCCATGGGTCGGCCTGCACCTGCAGCAGCCCTGTATCCGGGCTCGAGAGTCGCGTGTCGACGCGTCGCAGCACGAGGCCGCCACCGTTCGGCGGCGCGCCGCCGAAGGGACCGCAGGCGAGAGGCCACCCCGCCCCCCAGGCCTCCAGGATCCGATCGAGGTCGATCGCCCAGCCGGCGCCGCAGTCGCCGGCGACGGAAGCCTCCAGCGGTTCCACATCGCCCTGGCGGCCCTCGATCCACGAGGCATCCGGCACGAGGCCCCAGTAACCGGCATGGCGCAGCTCATACTCCAGGATCGCAAAACCGATCCTGAGCGTGTCCTGTGCATCGGCTGTGCGGGTGGTCTCTGCGGATATGAACAGGATCCGCGCATGCAGCGTGGCCACGGCAAGCACCAGCACGAGCCCGAGGCTCATCGAGATCAGCACTTCGAGCAAGGTGACTCCGGCGGCGCGCGGCAATTTCATCGTCCGATCCCCAGCCGCAGCTCGCGCCGTGCGCCGCCGGCTTCCTGCCAGCCAAGCTGCAGCACCAGGGCCCCCGCATCGCCCGGCTCAAGCGAACCCGTGCCGGCCGGCAGCGCGCCGCTCACCGCGCCGCGCCAGTCGGCGAACTCGAGTGCCGCCAGCTGCTCGGGCGTGCAGGCAGACCCGCACGCGCCCGGCGCAGGCAGAACCGTCCAGTCGACGCCGGGCAGCGCTCGCATTCGCCCCGCCAGGTCTGACGCCAGTCCCGCCGCCAACTCGGCGCGCCGCGCCTCGGCAGTAGATGCAAATGCGCCGGCGGCCAGCGCGAGCGTTCCCGTCACGGCCACAGCCAGCACCAGCAGCGCGACGAGGATCTCGGTCATCACGAAGCCGCGCACGTTCATGGCGCCGGGCACGCCAGCGGGCCGGCACCGTGTTCGAGGCGCGGCCGCCCGGTCGGCGCGATTACCACCGCGCGAGCTGCAGCCGCGCCGCGACCGTCGCACCAGGCGAGCGTTCCGTTGGTGCTGCGCCGATCGTGCGGCTCGAAGCTGAAGGCGCTGCGATTCGCGATGATGCGGGCCCGGCGATCCGTCGCGCCAGCGCCGCGCCGCAGGGCAACCGTTGGTTCATCAGCCGCGGCGACGAGCCAGCCGCCGCTCCAGGCATTCGGTTCGGCGACACAGGATGCTCCGCCTGCAGAGGCGCACACGATGACGGGGCGCCCGCGCCGCAGCGCCTCGGTGCGTGCGAACCAGGCCGCGCGGAGCAGGGATTCCATCGCCGCCGTCCGGCGCGCGTTCAGCACCACCTGGTCGAGCGCGGGGGCCGCGAGGCCCGCCAGGATCGCGACGAGCGCGATCACCGTCAGCAACTCCAGCAGCGTCATCCCGGCGTGCCTGTCCATGGCGTCCTCCTGTAGTGCAGCCTGCGTCCACAGGGTGCATGACGGGAGTCATGGAAACTGCGGGTTTCATGCAGATATCGTTCAGGCTAAGGTGCGGAACACCAGAGAGGTGGCGCTTGCAAGACTCCATGGACATCATCGTGTTGGGCGGCGGCGCGCTGGGCATGCTCAGCGCCCGGCGGCTGGCCGAGGCCGGGCGACGGGTTACGCTGGTCGAGCGCGATCGCGTCGGCCACGGGACCTCGCGCGCCGGCGGCGGGATCATGTCGCCGCTCGCGCCGTGGGACGTGCCCGAGCCGTTGGCCCGACTGGCAGAGCTATCGCTGCCGATGCTGCCCGGGATCGCCGCGGCGCTGGCGGCAGACACTGGGATCAATCCGGAGTACCGGGAAACCGGCGTGATCTACCTCGATTGCGAGGCGCTGGAGCCCGCGCTGGCCTTCGCCCGGCGCTCAGGGATGCGCGCGCAGTTGCTCGACGAGGCGGCGCTGGCGGCCATCGCGCCGGCCGCGATCCGCACCGAGGGTCCCTCGCTGCTGTTTCCGGACCTGGTGCAGATTCGCAATCCGCGCTTTCTCGATGCGCTTGGGGCGGACCTGAAGAAGCGGGGTGTCGCTCTGCTGGAGAATGCCGGCGAGGTGAAGCTCGAGCGCGTGGGCGATGGCGTGCTGGTGGATGCCGGTCCGCATGGCCGGCTGCGCGCCGACGAGGTGGTTGTGGCGGCAGGCGCGTGGAGTGCCGCGCTGCTGGCGCCGCTGGGCGTACGCTTGCCGGTGAGGCCGATCCGAGGCCAGATCCTCTGGTACATGTTGCCGCGCCCCGTGCTCCAGCACGTGCTGATCCGCCGGGGGCATTACGTGATTCCGCGCCGCGACGGCGTCGTGCTCGTCGGCAGCACGGTCGAGGATGTCGGCTTCGATACGTCAACCACCCCGGAGGCGGCCGACGAACTGCGTGCCGCCGCGGCAGAGATGGTGCCCATGCTGGGGTCGCTTGCCGTGCAGGGACAGTGGGCGGGCCTCAGGCCATGCGCGCCGGACGGTATCCCGCTGATCGGCCGGGTGCCGGGCTTCGCGGGGCTGTGGGTAAACACGGGGCACTTCCGCAACGGGGTCAACCTGGCCCCGGCCTCCGCGGTGCTGCTGGCAGCGTTGATCAGCGGAGATACGCCGCCGTGCGATCCGGACCCTTATGATCCCGGGGCAAGGATGGCGCCCGGCGCATCGGGCGGATATAATCCAACTCTCTGATTTGGTTGAAAAGCACATGGAAAGTCAGCAAACAATCGCGAACCGGTTGGCCCGTCATGGCGCAAAACCGACCACCCAGCGGCTTAAACTTGCCGAACTGGTGTTCGAGCGCCCGCAACACGTCTCGGCCGAGCAGCTGCTCAAGGCGGCGCGTGCGCGCGGCATCAGGGTGTCCAAGGCCACGGTGTACAACACCCTGAACCTGTTCGTGGAATGCGGGCTGTTGCGGGAACTGGTGGTGGACCGCGACCGGGTCTACTACGACTCCACCGCGCACGCGCATCATCACTTCTACAACGTCGACACCGGTGAGATGATCGATATCCCGGCGGAGTCCGTCTCCTTTGCAGGAGTGCCGTCGGCCCCGCACGGCACCGAGCAGGACGGGGTCGAGGTGATTATCCGGGTACGCAACCGCGCCTGACGGTCCCCGGCGTTGCTGCTCCAGCGGCCATCTCCTATACTGCGCGGCCTTTCCGAGGCTCCTTCGTGCCGGGGTAGCTCAGTCGGCAGAGCAGCTGATTCGTAATCAGCAGGTCGGTGGTTCGAATCCACTCTCCGGCACCATTCACATGCGATCCGGGTCCTGCATGGCCTTGCGGGGTCAGCGTCGTTCGATTGCAGCGACTACTTCAGGATCGAATATCCGCCGATGAGCCAGAGTGCCTTCATCTGGCCGTTGGCCGCGTTGACGATTCCCGTTACGCCCCAGAAAAGGATCATCAGCAGCCCCACCGGCAGGATGAAGTGTCATCCGTGACGCCGGACAGCACTGTTACCCTGTTCCCTGGAAGTTCGCGCCGGGCGAACGGCGGTTACTTGCCCTTCTTGGCCCGCTTCTCCGCACGCTTTTCTTCGAGAGTCTTCGCTGGTTTTTTCTTGGTTTCTTTCTTCCGATCCTGTCCCTTGCTCATCTCGTCTCTCCTGTCGCTGGTTGACTGATCCGCCAGTTGGCCAGAATTGCCGGCCCCCTGGTCTCGCAGCCCAGCCGCACCAGCCAGGCTGCGATCGCGGTGTTGGAATTGTGCCGCAGATTATAGGCCCGCGGGTGCGGCACGAATATCAGGTCCGTCTCCGGCGTGTCCAGCTCCCGCCCGGCCGCTGCAAAGATCGCATCCAGCTCTGCCCGCAGCGCCTCGACGCGGGCGCGCTCGACCTCGATCTCGTACAGCATCTCGATGACCAGTGGCACGCGCGCCCGCACCATCGCGGCAGTGGGCGGACCGGCCAGGTGGCGGCGGCCGAGCGCTCCGGGCGTACTCCACAGCAGTGCGGCGACCGCGTGGCCGAGACCGGTCTCACGCTCTGCGTAATAGCGCCAGTCGCCGTACGCATAGCGCACCAGCCCGCCTTCGGGGGTCGGCAGGACCAGGCTGGTGTGCCGACCATGGTCCAGCACGAATACCCGGGCCGGATCCGTGACGTCGCGCGGCGGCAGGATCTGCGTCGTGCAGCCGCCGAGGAGGGCCAGGGCGGCCAGCAACAGTCCAATGCCAGGCGCCGGTTTGATGATCACCGGACGAATCCTCCGGCGTCAAAGCGCCTGCAGGTGAGCCACCAGCGCGTCGAGTTCCGCCTCGGACAACTCCCAGCGCGGCATGTAGTACTGGAACTCGCGCCCGTGCGGATCGACGCCCGTGGTCAGCGCACTGCGCAGCGTCGCCTCGTCGTAGCCGCGTTCCTCGAGCGCCGCCCAGGTCACGGCGGGCGCAACTCCGGTCACGCCGCTCGCCTGCACGGTCAGGCCCTGGCCGCGTGCGCCGTGACAGACCGCGCAACCCGATTTGGCGAACTGCAGCCAGTGAGGGCCCTGCGTGTAGGCAATGCGCCCATTGTGCCCGACGCCGTCATCATAGATGCGCTGGCCGAGCGGGGGCCCGCCACGCTGGCAGCCCGCGGCGAGCGCAATCGCAAGACAAAGCGCGGCCGCATTCGCGCGCCTCTGGATGGACGGTGCCATGAGGCCGAGTCTACCTCAGCCGGGCCCGCCGAGCGCCCGCGCCAGCCGCACCATCGCCAGCGTATCCAGCTCGCAGTAGCGCAGCAGGTCCTCGCGCAATGTTGCGCGTCGTGGCTCACCGGTCTCTGGCGCCATGATCTCCATGAATGCCTCGCTCGCGGCATTGCCTTCCTTTACTTCGCCGAGAACGCCGTAATCGAGGTCGGGGGCGATGGTCGGCAGCACGGCCTTGATGGACCACGAGCCCAGCATGTCGGGATGGTAATAGTTGGCCCTGGTCACCGGATGAAGGTCGAACAGCCGCGCGATCACGGCCTCCAGCCGCGGCGCGAGATCGGGGAACAGGGCGGACAGCGTCCTGAGCACTCCCGCCTCGTAGCTGGTGTAGACCATCACCGGTCCCGTATCGCCCAGCGCCTCGAGCAGCGTCCGGGCGCATTCCCGCATCGGCGGCCCGGCGCCGTCGGCAAGGAATTCGCGGTGCTCGATGACGCCCGGCGACGTCTCGACATGGCAGGACCACTGGAACGGCAGCGCCTGGTAGGGCCGGGTGCCCGGCCACACGGGCACGGCGAATGACACCGTTTCGAAATCGAAGTAGTAGCGCGGCCAGGGCAGGGCATGCAGCACCTCGGCAGCCGCCGGCTTCAACTCGGCCTCACCGGCGACCGTCACTTGCCGCACCCACTCCTGGGTTACGCTGCCGAGAAAGCCCGGGGGGACGTCGCGGATGTCGTCGATGCCTTCCTCGATGAGCTGCCACACGGCCTTGCCGCCGCCGGGGAGGCGGCTCACCGGGTAATCCGGCTGTGGCGGCGTGCAGTAATCGAGAAACGCGCACTCATAGGGGTTGTGGCATTGCGGGCCTACGTCGATGCCCGGCATCCCGCCGGCCAGCATGGCACGGTACTCGGCCAGCCAGCGCGGCACCTCTTCGAGCAGCGGCAGGATCTTTTCGCTCAGGTCGGCGAACGCCAGCAGGCCGCCGTAGTCATCCTCACCCGGGTACACGAACCGGTTGTCGATATGGCCAAGCTCGATCCGCTCCGGTGCCAGCCCCACGCCGGCCAGCACCCAGGCCTGCACGGCGCAGTCGATATAGTTCACCGGCTTCACCCTGGTTGCGGACTTCACCTCGACGAGACGCACGCGCCCGGCGGTGTCGCGCACGACGATGTCTGCGCGGATCAGCACGCCCTCGTGCCGAAAGGTCGCCTCGTAGAGCGTCAGCGGCCCGGGGCGCGCGACCAGCTCGGCGGTCTGCGCCAGCGCCGCGGACAGTTCGGCATCGTGCCCGATGAGCGTGCCGCCGGGAAACAGTCGCTGCGCGAGCTCGCCCACTGCGTGGCCGATCCGGAAGGCGCGCTCGGTCGCGGCCGAGTAGTGCGCATGCCCCGGCGCGTGGATCTCCAGCCAGAGGCGCTTGTGGCACTGCCAGCCGGCGAGAACCTTCGATTTCGACAGGTAACGGGTGGTCATCGCGCCAGGTCGATCAGTCGTGGTGCTCGTGCACCGTTTCTGCGCCCTCGAAGGCCGGCTCGGCGCCGAGTGCCTCGCGCAGCGGTGCGGACAGGGACTCGACGCCCCTGGGGGCCGCGGCGTCCTGGTGTTCATCGGCAGCCTGCGCGCAGAGGCAGCAGGCGAGCAGCGCCGTCAGTGCCGGCATGAGTCTGCAGATGGGCATGGCGTGTCTCGATTTCCTGCATAGTGGTGCTACACAAACATAGCAGAGCGCCCGCACGGCGGTATGATCTGGCCACGAGTCATGGTCCCCGCCTGGCGCTGCTCGCCCGGGGCCTCCGGCTGGGCCCCCGCCGCCAGCGGCTCGACTGACCGGCCTCGGCCTGTTGTGATACTGTCCGCCCGTCCCATTCCATGACACCGAGCCTGATGACCCGTTGCCGATGGATCCTTCCCTTTGTCCTGCTCCTCTCGTTGGTCGCCGGCTGTGGCGAGCGGGGTACGGGCGTCGCGCGCTCGCCGTCCGCACAGATCGGCGGCGCGTCCGGCAAGGAGCTGGCCGGGCGCCAGGTGCTCCGGCGCGGCAACGGTGCGGAGCCCCAATCGCTGGATCCCCACAAGAGCGAGGGGGTTCCGGAATCCAACCTGCAGCGTGATCTGTACGAGGGCCTGACGATCGAGGCGCCGGACGGCAGCGTGGCGCCAGGGGCGGCGCGCTCCTGGGACATCAGCGCAGACGGCCTCGTCTATCTCTTCCACATGCGTGAGGATGCACGCTGGTCCAACGGTGACCCGGTCACGGCGCACGACTTCGAGTACGGTCTGCGCCGCTCTGTGAATCCGGAGACCCTGTCGAACTACAGCATCATGCTCCGGCCGATCCTCAATGCGGAGGCGATCATCGCCGGCGAGCTGCCGCCCGAGAGCCTCGGTGTACGCGCGATCGACGACCTGACGCTCGAGATCCGACTCAGCGGACCGACGCCCTATTTCCTTGGCGTGCTGAACCATGCGGCCAGCTACGCGGTGCACCGGCCGACGATCGAGGCATTCGGCGACCGCTGGGCGCGCCCGGGCCGGCTGGTCTCCAACGGCGCTTTCCGGTTGCGCGACTGGGTCATGCAGTCGCACATCGTCCTCGAGCGCAACGAATACTACTGGGACAACGACAACACCAGGCTCGACGAGGTCTGGTACTACCCCATCGAGAACCAGTCCACCGAGCTGCAACGCTACCGCGCGCATGCCCTCGACATGACCTACGACCTGCCATTCCGGCAGCTCGCCTGGATTCGCAGCAACCTGCCCGAGGAACTTGTCATCAGCGAGTATCTGGGGATCTATTATTACGGGCTCAACGTGACGCGCGCGCCGTTCAAGGACAACCCGAAGCTGCGCCGCGCGCTGAACCTGGCGGTCGATCGCGAGATCCTTACCAGCCAGGTGACCACCGCCGGGGAGATTCCGGCGTATGGCTACGTGCCGGGCACGGCCAAATACACTCAACATGTCCCCGAGTGGGCCGGCTGGACCCAGGCCGAGCGCATCGCCGAGGCCCGGCGTCTCTACGAGGCCGCGGGCTACTCCAAGGAGCGGCCGCTTCGATTGCAGATCCTCTACAACACGCATGAGAACCATCGCACCATCGCGGTCGCGATCTCTTCGATGTGGAAGGAGACTCTCGGCATCGATACCGAGCTGATCAACGAGGAATGGAAGGTCTATCTGGAGACCCGGCGCACCAAGGCCAACACCCAGGTGTTTCGTGCCGGCTGGATCGGCGATTACAACGACGCGTACAACTTCCTCGAAATCATGCACTCGGAGAGTGGCCTGAACGATTCCGGCTGGGCCAACGAGCGCTATGACGAGTTGCTCATGCTGGCCTCGCAGGAGACCGACATGGCGCGCCGCGCCGAATACATGAACGAGGCCGAGCAGGTCCTGCTGGAGGAGCTGCCGGTGATTCCAGTGTATTTTTACGTGACCAAGCGGCTCGTGAAGCCGTGGGTCGGCGGCTACCAGTCCAACATCATGGATCACATCTACTCCAAAGACCTGCGCATTCTGAAGCATTGATCGGGATGGCGACGGAGACCGGCATGGAGCAAGACGAGGACAAGCTTTGCTGCGCTATTCGCTGACCCGATTCCTCGGCGCCGTCCCGACGCTGCTGATTCTGATCACCATCGCGTTTTTCATGATCCGCGCGGCGCCCGGCGGCCCGTTCGACGCCGAAAAGGCGCTGCCCCCGGAGATCGAGGCCAACTTGCGCGCGGCCTATCACCTGGACGAGCCGCTGGTCCAGCAGTTCGGGCGATATGTCTGGAACCTGGCACGCGGCGATTTCGGCCCGTCGTTCCAGTACAAGGACTACAGTGTCACCGAGTTGATCGCCGCCGGCTTCCCCGTTTCGCTGCGGCTCGGCGGGTCCGCTATGCTGCTCGCTTTGCTGATCGGCGTGATGGCGGGCACGATCGCGGCGCTGCGCCAGAACTCCCGCACCGACCATGCCGTCATGGCCGCCTCGATGACGGGAATCTCCATCCCGAATTTCGTCATGGCGCCGCTGCTGATCCTGTT